>ERZ650303.339-NODE-339-length-14203-cov-4.613444_pt1 | contig 14203 bp, 9 predicted proteins | sample MGYA00376239_ERZ650303 | MGnify/ENA primary metagenome ERZ650303 (study PRJEB26733, sample SAMN07839262) | wastewater metagenome | biome: small river; feature: stream; material: water | place: USA: North Carolina | collected 2016-04-05 ... | reverse complement strand
TCTTTCCCTACACGACGCTCTTCCGATCTAATCCACTATTGCTAGCTGTAGAACTACTCCAGCTCCTGCTGTTGCACCCGTCTATTACGCGCCCATCACTTTGACTGACCTGGCTAACTTTGTTCCTCAGGCAGCTTCCCTGACCTCGCAGCCTCGCGGGTGGACTGTCGTGAATCTGAGCACCAACTTCATCGCCGGTGCTTCTACACATGTGGTTTCAGGTTCTTTATTTGGAAACAGTGCTGAGGTTCGTTTCACTCCTCATGCTTACGACTGGTCTTATGGCGATGGTGGTGTCCAAACCACGAGTGTTCCAGGGTCACGCTGGGATGAACTTGGGCTGAGAGAGTTTTCTCCCACGGCAACTAGTCATGTTTATGGCTCGCAGGGATCCTTTACTACTGCCGTTTCTGTTCGTTATGGAGCGGAGTATCGAATCGGTGGTGGTGCGTGGATTCCCGTCGATGGGGAAGTCTCTAGTTCAGCAACGACGACAGTGGTGATTGTGCAGAGCGCAGACACTGTTCTTGCAGCGCGTGATTGCACGCAAGCCCGAGCAACTGCGAGTTGCCCCTAGGGTTCGGCACTAACGTGGTGCTTGTGTCTAGTACTCGCGTGAACGCTCTGATTGCTGAACTTCAGAGTTTGGCTAATCCAGTCATCGCAGAGCATTCTCAGAGGTATTTCAAGACAGGTCCGGGTGAATACGGTGAGGGTGACACGTTCATCGGTATTCGTGTCCCCGTTACACGTTCGGTGGGGAAGAAATACAAAGATCTCTCTCCTGACGAAATCTATGAGACTGCACAGTCTGAGATTCACGAGGTGCGGTTGTGTGCTGTTCAGATTCTTGCTGAGCAATTCAAGAGATCTAAGAACGTTGTTCAGCAGGGTGAGCTGTTTAACCTGTTACTCGAGCTGGTTTCTTCGGGCCGCGTGAACAACTGGGATTTGGTTGATTCTTCTGCGCCATATGTGGGGGCATACCTCGTTCACATCCCTGAGTCTGCTGAACTACTTGATACCTGGTCTTCTTCGGCGAATCTGTGGGAGAGACGCACTGCTGTCATGTTGACCAGTGCTTTGATTCGCCAGGGCATCTTTGAACCCACTTTGGAGCTGTGTCGAAAGCTGATGAATGACTCCCACGACCTCATCCATAAAGCAACGGGCTGGATGTTGCGTGAGGTTGGCAGGCGTGACATTGAGGTGCTGCGCACATTCCTGAACGAATATGCCACTGTCATGCCGAGAACAATGTTGCGATATGCCATTGAACACATGGACGCAGGGGAGCGTCAGCACTATTTGGGGTTGAAGTCGCGTTAGCCTGATGAGGCACAGATTCCTGCCTGAAACTCTTCAAGAAACACTCAGATAACACTCAGGTTGGTCATAGCATCCCCACAGGTTCATCGGGAAAGCTATGGAGTGCTTGAAAGGAGCTTCTCTACATGGTTGAGAACAACGACAAAGGAATTCCCGAGTATTACTTCCCACCCGTGGGCGGAACCACTCCACCCCCTGCAGCACCTCCGGTTGCTGAGCAGGTAGTTCCTGAAACTTTCGTTGGCCCCGCAGCTGTTCGTGAGCGTAAGCAGAACAAGGTTGCTCCCTTGGTTGCCGTGGCTGTTGCTGCCGCACTCGTCGGTGGTATTGCCGGTGCTGGTGTGGCAACCGTGATGGGTTCACAGAACTCCAGCAACTCTGCCTCAAGCACTGTTCAGGGCATTACCATCAACGACAAGGATGAAGTCACTGCAGTTACTGCCGTTGCCGCAAAGGCTTCGCCGAGCGTTGTGACGATTTCCGTGACCGGCACTGATGGTGCTGGCACCGGTTCAGGTGTGATCTTGAACAAGGAAGGCTACGTCCTCACTAACAACCACGTGGCAACTCTCGATGGCGCTGCAACAGACGTGAAGATCACCGTTCAAGACAATGACGGCAACATTTACCCGGCATCGATTGTCGGAACTGACCCCACCGTAGACATGGCTGTGCTCAAGATTGAGGGCACTGGAAACTTCACCCCTATCGAGTGGGCTGACTCCAGCAAGCTCAACGTGGGAGATCTCACCATTGCAATGGGTGCTCCACTTGGCCTTGCCGGAACTGTTACCACCGGTATCGTTTCTGCTTTGAACCGCTCCATTCAGGTGGCTAGCTCGGCAGTTCCCGACTCTTCTGGAACTGACTCAGGTAGTGGCGACAGTTCTAACCCCTTCAACTTCGACTTTGGTCAGGGACAGACACAAACTCAGACTCAAAGCGCATCGATCTCTATCCCCGTGATTCAGACAGATGCAGCCATCAACCCAGGTAACTCTGGTGGTGCACTGCTGGACTCTCAGGGTCGCTTGATCGGTATCAACGTGGCTATTGCCAGTGCTGGGTCTTCATCCGGCCAGTCCGGAAGCATCGGTGTGGGATTCGCTCTGCCCTCGAACTTGGCCAAGCGTGTCTCGACTGAACTGATCGAGAACCAGAAGGCTTCTCACGGTCTGCTTGGTGCTCAGGTTTCCGATGCCGCAACTAAGGATGGCAGCACCGCAGTTGGTGCCTACATCGAGAAGGCTGTTGATGGCGGAGCTGCAGCTAACGCTGGAATCAAGGCAGGTGACATCGTCACCCAGTTCAATGGGGTTCGTGTCACTGACGCCAATGACCTCACTGCACTGGTGCGCACCGCAGCCGGTGGCTCTGAAGCAACCGTTGTGGTCAACCGTGACGGTAAGCAGCAGACCATTAAGGTTCAGCTCGGCACACTCAAGTAAGGCCTCGTCTGACAGGGGTTAACGGCCGGCTCTTGGTAACCTAGAACTCGGCCTTCTACTCAAGGACCCCATGTCTTCTCTTGGCTCAGCGCCCATCCCTGCAACACCACTACCCGGTGTTTCATATGTGATGCCTGTGCTCAATGAGGTCACACACATCCGTGCTGCTGTTGCCAGCCTGCTTGAGCAGGACTACGCAGGTCCTATGGAAGTGACGCTGGCCCTAGGTCCCAGTACTGACGGCACGAACGAACTGGTTGCGCATATGTGTGCTGAGGATCCGCGGATTCATTCCGTGGACAACCCGGCAGCGGCAACACCTGTGGGAATGAACCTGGCGATCAAAGCTTCCAGCTATCCCATCGTTATTCGCGTGGATGCACACTCCGTGCTGCCACGGGATTATGCGAGCATCGCCGTGGAAACCCTGTTGCGCACCCAAGCGGACAACGTCGGCGGCATCATGGACGCCCAGGGCACTACACCTTTCGAAAAGGCAGTAGCTCGCGCCTATGACACCAAGGTTGGTTTGGGGGGAACTCCATTCCACGTTGGTGGCAAAGAAGGTCCGGTCGACACTGTCTATCTCGGCGTCTTTAACCGTGAAAGTCTGCTCACCGTGGGCATGTTCAACGAAGAGATTCGCCGAGGCCAAGACTGGGAACTCAACCGCCGCATTCGCGATGCTGGTGGTCTGGTCTGGTTCACTCCCAAACTCAAGGTTGTTTACCGTCCCCGCACCTCGGTGAAGGCGCTGGTGAAGCAGATGTACTCCACGGGATTATGGCGTGGGGAACTCTCTCGTCGCTTCGGAAGTGGTCTGCGTTACTTCGTCCCACCCATGATGGTGGTTGCGACAGCTCTAGGAATTATCACTGGACTGCTGGGATTCACTTTGGGATGGATCGTGCCAGCGGTTTATGTTGCGTTCGTCCTCGTTTCTACAGCCGTTTATGGCCGGGGGATGGGTATTCGTGGACTCGGGTGGTTTCCACTAGTGCTTCCCTGTATTCACTTCGCGTGGGGTGTAGGTTTCATCATGAGTTACACCAGACTCAGCACAAACATTGCTGGCAAGAGCGGAAGGTAGAACGTGGACAAGCCCACCTCCCTCGCTCAACTGCGTGAAGTAACACAACCACCAGAGGTCCGCACTCGAGCCAATGCAGAGCACTGGGTTGCACACCTCTACTTGCGGGATTTTTCGCCCTATGTCACCTGGGTATTACTCAAGACACCAATCTCAGCAAACGGTGTGACAGCGCTGATGATTCTGACCGGGTGGGCAACAGCTGCTGCGCTGTTGATTCCCGGAATCTGGGGACCCATCTTGGCGCTGATGCTTGGGCAGCTGCAGATGCTCATTGACTGCTGCGATGGTGAAGTAGCCCGTTGGCGTAAAACTAAGAGCCCTGCAGGCCACTTCCTAGATGCGGTGGGTCACTACACAACCGAAGCTTTGATTCCTATCGCCCTTGGTTTGCGAGCCGCAGGATTTGCCGACAACTCAAGGCCCATCAACTGGATGTGGGTTGCGCTCGGTGCATTCCTGGCCATCGTGATCATTTTGAACAAGGTGCTCAACGACTTGGTTCGTGTTGCACGTGCCATGTCTGATCTGCCCAAACTGGCAGATGCCAAGGGTGCTAATGCTCCCAGGCCTGGAATGGTGGCGAAGCTTCGCCGCATGGCACGTTTTGTTCCCTTCCACCGCATCTATCACTCGGTAGAACTGACCATCATTGCTTTCATTGCGATGTTAGTTGGCGTGTTCATTGGTCAATTACTGGTGAGCCAAATCTTGGTGGCTGTGCTTCTTCCTTTGTCGATACTTGCCATCATTGGCCACTTCGTTGCCATCATGACGAGCTCACGTGTCCGGGCTGCTTAGTCGCAAAGAACTCGGCGTTCGTCCCCGCGTGGGTGTCGTCGTGCTCACCATGGGGCAGCGTCCCGAGGAGCTCTCGCGAGCAATCAAGAGTGTGCTGTCTCAACAACTGGTCACTCTTGACGTGGTGGTAGTAGGAAACGGTTGGAGACCTGAATTCCTAGGAGCAGGAGTGCGAGGCCTTCACCTGCCTGAGAACGTGGGAATCCCGGCAGGTCGTAATGCTGGTGCTGAGGTGGTTCAAGGGGAGTACATCTTCTTCCTCGATGACGATGCACAGCTTGCTGACCCCCTGTTCTTGACCGAAGGAATCAGAAAGCTTGAGACCAACCCCGAGTTAGGCCTCATTCAGCCCCGAATTACAGACCCCACGGGAAAAGAAACACCCACGAGGTGGATTCCCAGGCTGCGTAAGGGCAATGCATCGGACTCAAGTTTTGTTTTCTCTGTCCTCGAAGCCGCAGTTCTGATGCCCAGACGGGTTTTCGACAATATCGGCGGCTGGGGCAACCCCTATTTCTATGCCCATGAAGGTATTGAACTTGCCTGGCGGGTTTGGAATGCGGGCAAGAGTGTTTGGTATGCCGGGGACATGGTTGTTCACCACCCGGTGACCAGCCCCACACGCCATGCGACCTACTACCGCTTGAACGCACGTAATCGTGTGTGGCTGGCTAAGCGAAATCTTCCTCTGATTTTGATTCCGTTTTATGTGCTCAGCTGGACTGGGGTCCAGCTCATTCGATCTGTGAGATCTGGCGGATCTGGATTGGGCTCGTGGTTTGCTGGCTGGGTTGAAGGCTGGCGCACAAACCCTGGCGGACGTGTGGGAATGAGATGGCTCACGGTGTGGCGGATGACTCGTGCTGGACGTTTTCCGATTCTGTAATCCTCGCAAGAACATTTGTGAAGAAAGTTAGGCTACAAATATGGGTTTGATTCAAGATGCACGTTCGGCAACGAACCTGCTCTCTAAAGCACTCCAGGGTCGTCTGCGACGTAAAGAACTCGCTCGCAAGCTTGAGGCAAACCCCCTGCCCGATCACAACTTCAAGATTGGTGTGTACTTCGCCGATGGTGAAGTAAACCTCTATCAAGTCCGTCAGTGGTACAAGCCCCTTGAAGAGCTCTCCAAGACCTGGCCTGTTGTGATTCTGAGCCGTAACACCTTGGGTGCGCTAGCGATGATTGATGAATCACCGATACCGGTGGCATATGTGCGCACCGTTGTGGACTTGGAAGAATTCATTGCAGATCAGGATCTGCACGTCATTCTCTATGTGAACCAGAACGCACGTAACTTCCAAATGTTCCGTTACGGCAGTCGATTCCACGTCTTTATCAACCATGGTGAGTCAGACAAGATGTATATGACCACCAACCAGTTCAAGGCGTATGACTACAGCCTCATTGCTGGAGACGCCGCGCGTGAACGTTTGCAGCGTGTGCTGTGGGATTACGACTTCGATAAGCGCGCTATTCCCATTGGTCGACCACAGGCTGACTATTACAGTGGCACCGTTCCTTTTGAACCAGACGATCGTGAAGTGGTTCTTTATGCTCCCACCTGGGAAGGTGACCGCCCAGCTGCTGCCTATGGCTCGGTTGAAACTCACGGTCTTGCGCTGGTGGAAGCACTCATTGCCACAGGCAAGCACCGTGTGATTTATCGCCCACATCCACGCAGTGGAGCGGTTGACTTCGAATACGGCCAAGCGAATGACCAGATTAAGTCCCTGCTTCGCCGCGCTAATGCGCACGACCCATCCGCCAAGCACATCGTCGATGAGGGTGCTGAGCTTGGCTGGCAGCTTTCCGTTGCTGACATGGCCATCGTGGACATTTCTGCCATGGTTTATGACCGTTTAGCTGCTGGTAAGCCACTGATCATTACGCGTCCGGTGAACCCTGAAGCCGAAATCGATGAGGGCGGCTATCTCAGCGACTGCGAATGGCTGGATGCTGACAAGGCTGGCAACATCGTTGCTCAGATGGATTCAATTGAACACGACCCCGAGGCGCAGGCTCGTTTGGCGAGATGGTGCAAGCACTACTTCGGCGACATTACCCCCGGTGTTCCAACCAAGCGTTTCCACGCAGCGATTGAGCACCTCATGCGTGAGTGGGACAAGCACGCACAGATTCACGCCGCTGACTAATACTCACCTGGTCAACTTCGGCTTGTTTCCGCGGGAGTGTCCGTGGTTCGCAGTAGCTTAGGGGTGTGGCTAGAACAGGGTTTATTGCGCGTGAAAGAACTGCTGCGCGCCCGTTTGTGCCAGATGCTATCCAGCAACAGATTCTCGCTCTCGATCCACGGTTTTCTGCCGCTGTTCTAGGTGCTCCAGGAACGGGTAAGTCCACCGTCTTGATAGAGCTAGTTGCCGCCCGAGTGAAGGCAGGAACTCTGCCAGACAACATTGCAGTGCTGAGCCCTAACCGTGTCTCGGCAGGGCACTTGCGTAATGCGTTAGGACTTCGTCTGGGAGTAGCAACCAACGGTGCTTTGGCTCGAACCCCTGGTTCTCTCGCGTTCGCGATAGCTCAAGAACACGCGCTGGCGACAGGGCAACTGCCCCCACGAATGCTCACCGGTAGTGAGCAGGACAGTATCATCACAGAACTGTTACGCGGCCATATCGAAGATGGCACAGGTCCGGTGTGGCCAGACCCGTTAGTCCCTGAAGTACGAACTCGCAGAGCATTCCGCAGCGAATTGCGTGACCTCTTCGCACGCAGTACAGAAATGGGTTGGGGTCCCGCCGAGCTCCGTGCCCAAGGGGAGAGAAGAGAACACCCAGAATGGGTGGCAGCTGCTGACTTCTGGAATGAATACCGCGAGGTAATAGCGGGGTTTAGAACAGAATCTTTCGATGCCTCCGAGATTTTGGCCATCGGGGCAAATGCACTGGCAGACCCTAACGTATTGCCGGATATCCAACTCGTCCTAGTAGACGATGCTCAAGAACTCACGCAGGGCGCGGTGAGGATGTTGAACGCCTTTGCCACTCGTGGTGTCCCAGTGATTGTTTTTGGCGACCCCGACATTACCTCAACAAGTTTCCGTGGAGCACTTCCACAATTCCTCGGCCGGTTTGCTGCAGAACTGGGAATTCCTTCAGATCTCACGCAGAACTTTGTTCTCGAGTCAGTTCACCGCCACGGTCCAACCATTCGCACTGCAGTTCAGAAGATGACCGAGATGGGATCTGCACAGGCAGGATCTCAACGTAAGGCAGTTTCTGTCGTGCCCGACGACGTCACGTCGCCGGTAGTGCTGTTGGAGCGCTCATCAATAATTGCTGAGACGACAGCTATCGCAAGGCAGCTGCGCGAAAAACACATCTTGGGCAGTACCTCCTGGTCGCGCATGGCAGTTGTGGTGCGCACGAGCTCACTCGTGCCTCAGGTTGCACGTGCGCTCGCGGTAGCTGAAGTGCCTACGAAGACTTTGCTCTCAGAACGCTCACTCAAAGAGCACCCAGCAGCACTCGACCTTATTGCAGCGATTGCAGTAGCGATGGGGCGCATGGAACTTACTCCCAACGTGGTCAATGATTTGCTCACCTCACCCATGGTGGGACTGACCGTGCTCGAATTGCGCAGGCTACGTTTAGCCCTTCGCCACGAAGAGCTGGCTCACGGGGGAGTGCGCACCGGTGAGGAACTCCTTGCAGCAGCATTCGATCAGCCTGCAGACCTCCTCACACTTGACTTCGCACCTGCTCGGCGCGCAGCACGTTTCGTAGAAACGCTGCAGAAGCTACGCGCAGAGATTGCCGCCGGCAATTCCATCGAAGAACTACTCTGGACCACCTGGGAACGAAGTGGTCTGGCTAAAACCTGGGGTGAAGAAGCACTCAGTGCTGGCTTGGTGGCAGATGACGCCAACCGAAACCTCGACGGTGTCATGGCGCTTTTCACTTCTGCCAAGCGCTACGTCGAGCGCTACCCTGATCGTCCCGCCGCAGACTTTATTGCCGAGCTTCTTGATGCGGATGTTCCTGAAGATACCCTCGCTCCCCAAGCACTGGCAGAAGCTGTCTTGGTGTGTACTCCTTCGGCGCTGATTGGCACAGAGTTTGATGTGGTGGCCATCGCCTCTGTCCAAGAAAACTTGTGGCCCAACCTGCGACCTCGGGGCTCACTTCTGCATGCTCAAGAACTCAGTGGAGATTCTGTCGGGGTTGAGATTGATTTCGTCGCGGCCCGAAAAGAAGTACTCGACGACGAGCTACGCATGTTTGCGTTGGCTCTCTCGCGTGCAACGCAGTCTGTCATTTTGAACGCCACAGCAAACGATGACACTTTGCCTTCTCCTTTCCTACGCAGGGTTGAATCGGCAATCCCTGGACACGCAGGTGTCACAGAGAACTCATCCTCCGCTCTGACCGAATACCCCCTCACCCTGCGCGGACTCGTTGGGTCGTTGAGAAGATCATTGACCTTGACTTTGCGTCGCGGTGAAGACAGTCAGCGGGTGTCACAGCTTGCAAGTGCAGTGGCCAAGCTTTCTGCTGCTGACATTCCCGGAGCAGCGCCGGCTACGTGGTACGGCATGCGTGAGCCCTCCACGGCAGAACCTCTGGTTGACCTATCGGTGCCTGAAAACTCGGTATCGGTGTCACCTTCGAAGCTGGACACGTGGGAAAAGAACCAACTGGCCTGGTTCATTGAATCAGTCGTGGGGCGCTCCACGAGTTCTTCCCAGGGCATTGGCACCATCGTGCATAAGGTTATGGAAGATGCCAGCGCGGAAAACGCAGCCATAGACGCTGATTCATTGTGGAATGCCGTAGATAGTCGTTGGCATGAACTTTCCTTCGATGCAGAGTGGCTCAGCACTGGGGAGAGGCGCCGTGTTCGCAAGATGATTTCTGCGGTGTCTGAATACCTGCAGAACTTCAGAAGCGATAACAAGACCCTGCTTGCAACAGAGGGTGGCTTCACGCTGGAGCTGGGCAAGGCAACCTTGCGCGGATACATAGACCGGATCGAGCAAGATGTAGTCGGTCATGTTGTCATCGTCGACCTCAAAACAGGTAAGTATGAGCCCCGCGTTAAAGATCTTCCCGAGCATGCACAGCTTGCCTGTTACCAGCTGGCATTGACCGAGGGTGTTCTAGAGGATGTTCCCGTAGGTTCACGTAATGGTGGCGCCAAGCTGATTTATGTCACCAACGGCACTAAGGGCAAGCTCTATAAATCAATGGAACAAAAGCCCTATGACGAGAATGAACTCCTCGCTATTCGAGAAAGAATCGAAACGGCAGCCCAGGGCATGGCAGGCAATGAATTCGTTGCTCCCATCGTGATCGAAGAAGAAAAGGGCAATCCCCACACTCGTTACGAATTCCGTATCCACACAGCATCGGCGGTGTCATCAGCATGAGTGACATGATTATTTCCGCTGCGGAGATTGCTCAGCGTTTGGAACAGAATCCTCCCACGCCGGAACAAGAAGCCATTATTCAAGCCCCTCTGGAGCCTGCTCTGGTTATTGCAGGTGCAGGTAGTGGCAAGACCGAAACTATGGCGAACCGTGTGGTCTGGCTGGTTGCGAACGGCAAGGTTAGCGTCAACGAGATTCTCGGTATGACCTTCACCCGCAAAGCTGCGGGTGAACTGGGAGAACGTATTCGTGGCCACATTGCCAAGCTGGTGAAGGAAGGCCTCGCACCGGCTGAAATGGATGAGCTTGATCAAGCCACCGTCACGACCTATAACTCTTTTGCCAACAGGATCTATTCGCAATATGCCGTGTTGATCGGGCGCGACCCCGATGCCACCGTGCTGGGCGAGGCTGCTGCATGGCAATTGGCACGCTCCATTGTGAAAGAAAGCACCGGTGAAGTGCTCTCTGATCTAGATAAGAGCCTGGATACCCTCACCGATGCTGTGTTGCGTCTCTCGCGTGCGATTGCTGACAACGTAGCCAATCCTGAAGACATTGTTGCCTTTGCGCGTTCTCTGGATGAGCACACCGTCAATATGCCCGTGGATGGGCCTGGAAGTCGCAAAACAGCTGCTGTTGACGCATGGGTGAAGGCTCGTGAAGTCGGAACAACCCTGCCTGTCTTGGTCGATCTGGCGATGGAATTTGCGGCCGCTAAACGACGCCAAGGCCTCATCGAATACAGCGACCAGGTCGCTTTAGCTTTGGAGATTTGTCAACGCTTTAGCAGTGTGGTGGATGATTTCCGTAGCCAGTTCAAGGTCGTTCTTCTCGATGAGTACCAAGACACTTCTGTTGTGCAGACCCAGCTGCTGAGCTTGCTCTTTGCTCAAACTCCTGTGATGGCTGTGGGAGACCCACACCAGTCCATCTATGGCTGGCGTGGTGCCTCGGCAGACAACATTGAACAATTTGGTGCAGCCTTCGGTGCTGGTATCGACCAGACGAGAACCTATTCACTGTCTACAAGCTGGCGTAACCCTGTCGATGTGCTCGCTGCAGCAAACGTGCTGGTTCGCCCCCTAACAGCAAAGACTCACGTGCCCGTTGAGGAACTCCACGCGAAACCCAGTGCACCTCAAGGTGAACTCTCGGTGAGCGTGACCGAGACCATCTTCGACGAAGCACAAGCGGTTGCGTTGTGGCTCAAAGAACGAGTCAACGACAACACCACTTCAGCGCTGTTGTGCCGCTCTCTCAAGGGAATTGAGCCCTTCAAACGTGCACTGGATGAACACGGTGTTCGCTATCACGTTGTGGGCCTGGGTGGTCTTCTTGATGAACCTGTGATTGTTGATCTTGTCTGCACACTTCGTGTTCTGCACGATGCCAGTGCAGATTCTGAGCTTGTTCGCCTCCTCACCGGTGCGCGCTGGGCGATAGCGCCCAAGGACATCGTGGGCCTGAGCGGTATTGCCAGATGGATGAGTGAACGCGATCACCGCCAGCAACAACTCAGCGAAGAGGTGCGCAAAGCACTCAAAGATTCTGTGGTGTCAGAAGATGGCGCGTCTTTGGTCGATGCCCTCGACTTCGTCGTTTCTGCTTCAGAAACTCACTCAGTGCTGAACAAGCTTTCCCCGGAAGGTCTGGTTCGAATTAAGGCTGCAGGGGAGCAGATTGCTCGTTTGCGCCGAAGAGTTGGTGTTGACCTGCGTGAATTGGTCACCATCGTGCAGCAAGAACTCCTGCTCGATATAGAGGCAGTGGCAAACGAATCTGCAGCTACAGCGCTGTCCAGCCTCGAAGCATTCATGGAGCCACTGAGTGCCTATGTCGATGGGGAAGACCGTGCGACCCTAGGCGGTTTCCTGAGCTGGTTGAAAGAAGCTGAGAAACGGGAACGGCTGAGTCCACAATCTGCCCCTGCAGAGCCTGGCACAGTCCAGATCATGACTATTCATGGATCGAAGGGCCTTGAGTGGGACGTAGTCGCGATTCCTCGCATGGTCAAAGATGAGCTTCCAGGAAACCGCACCCGCGCAGAGCACTGGCTAGGTTTCGGACGTTTACCTTTCCCCTTCCGCGGAGATGCACTCCACCTTCCTGTGTTCAACTGGCGCTCGACAACTACTCAGGTAGAGCTGGGCCAGAACTACGACGAATTCGTTGAAGAAGTCCGTGTTCGTTATGACGATGAACAGCGCAGACTGGCGTATGTTGCTCTCACTCGTTCAAAGCACAGCCTGCTGCTATCTGCTTCATTCTGGGCAAGCCAAGTTTCTCCACGAACTCCTGGAGTATTCCTGCAAGAACTCTCTGAAGCAGGATTATTCAGTGAACCGCTTCCTCAAGCACCGGTGAACGAGATCAACCCTCTCGGGGATTCCGAAGAAACCGTCAGCTGGCCTCTGGATCCTCTCGGTTCTCGAAGGGATGTTGTGCTGCGAGCAGCAGAGGCTGTCTATATGGCAGATCCTGCCACTCCAACTCCCTGGGATTCAGAAATTGATCTGCTCCTGGCCGAGCGGGACCGTCGAATCAACGCCGATATTGAGATTCCGATTCCTGAGCGTATCCCCGCATCACGTTTCAAAGACTTCATCGATGACCCTGTGGGTGTTGCCAAGAGTCTGCGACGCCCACTGCCTGAGCGTCCCTACCGCGCAACTGCGTTGGGAACGCTGTTCCACTCCTGGGTTGAAACACGCTCTGCAGCCACAAGCCACATCGACCTCGTCGATGCACACCCCGGTGAGCTTGATGGCATGGACGAGAGTTCACTCGTTTCCGCAGACGAAGCAACGTTGCGTGCTTTGAAAGAAACCTTCGAACGCAGTCAGTGGGCCACGCGCCAACCCGTCGCGGTTGAACTCGAGGTCAATGTCCCCTTGGGGGAGAGCATCATCATTTGCAAGATTGATGCGATCTATGAGGTCGAAGGATCCAACGGTCAACGCTTCGAAATTGTGGACTGGAAGACGGGTAAGGCACCTAAGGATGCGGCTGATCTAGAACTCAAGCAGTTCCAGCTGGCGCTCTATCGTCTCGCTTATGCTCGCTGGTCAGGTGTTCCTGCCGAGAACATCGATGCTGCCTTCTACTTCGTCGCCGAAGACAAGGTGATCAGACCCGAGCGGATTTACTCCGAGAGCGAGTTGGAAGAGCGCTGGTCGTCAGTAACCGGCTCCATGCCACGGTAACGACCAGAAGCGGCATCACCAGGAGTTTCATCCAGGAGTTCCACCACCTCGGTCACAGTGAGCACAGGGGCGGTGTCCGTGCCAATGGAGTTGGTGTTCTCCTGGTGAACACTGTCCACCAAACGGTCAAGCATGTCGATAGCGTCATCAACGATTTCGGGGCTCTTCTGGTCAACACCGTGAAGCAACCAACGAGCAAGTTCCAGCTCGGAATACAGCGTTGCACGCTGACGAAGCTTGGGGTCCACCAGAGAGTGGCGGGAGTCGCCATATGCAGCAAAAGCTGCATCTTGGGATTCGATTGGAGCATTGATAATCCAGTGCATATCTGCAGCAGGGTCTCCCACGCGCAGTGCAGCCCAGCCGAGAACACCAGAAATAGAATCCGCACCTGCGATGAAGGAATCAGCACCCAGCGAGCCGTGAATCACGGTGGGGTCAAACAGCCACAGTGAGTTGTCGTTGACTGCTTCCTGCCAGCGTGCTGAGAGTGCCGCAGGTAGAAGTGCAGTTCCTTGTGCTTTGGAAACGAGTTCACGGGTCTGTCGCTGAATGTCCTGAGCTGTGAAGAAGGGCAAACCTGCATCAGAAACGAAGTGGGTGGGCAGGGAGTGAATAGATGCAATCGATGCACCAATGGAGGTTGGCAAACCAGAGTCAATGGTGAACTCAGCGAGAGAAAGCTGGTGACCGTGAAGGAATTCAAAGACCAAGCCAAAAGTCTTGCCAATTGGCGCACGCCCAACAAGGGTAGGCACGTCGAAGCTCAGACGTGAACGAATGCCAGCTGTCATTGTCTCAAGTGCATACTTCTCAGCACCAAGCTGAGCCTCTGCTTCAGCAGAGTTGGGAACACGAACAATGAGCTCGCGACCAGTGGCATCAGTGACGATGGCAGCAAAGAAGTCACCGTGCATTCCGGTGGAGAAAGCCTGGGCTT
>ERZ650303.338-NODE-338-length-14205-cov-5.276466_pt1 | contig 14205 bp, 15 predicted proteins | sample MGYA00376239_ERZ650303 | MGnify/ENA primary metagenome ERZ650303 (study PRJEB26733, sample SAMN07839262) | wastewater metagenome | biome: small river; feature: stream; material: water | place: USA: North Carolina | collected 2016-04-05 ... | reverse complement strand
TGATCAGGCCCTGCTGCCGACGGAGCACGATGCAGAACGTAGTGCAGCGTGGTGGCTGGCTTCTGCAGGATTCCGCGAGCGTGACAGGCTGCGTATGTGCAGCGACACCGCTGAGCGCATCACGTCTTCCCGGCCCGATGCCGTGCAGGGAAAAGAGTGGCTAGGTCAGTTCCAAGTCTACGACATCACCGTCGAGGACGAGGAGCACACCTACTGGACCGGCGGGCTCCTCGTCAGCAACTGCGCTGAGCAGACCCTGTGGGATCGGGAGCTGTGCTGCCTCGTCGAGACGTTCCCTACCAAGCACCTGCGCGACGATGGGTCGTTCGACATGGACGACTACAAGCTGACGCTGAAGATGGCGTACCTATACGCGAAGGTCGTCAGCGGTATTCCCACACACCGCCCCGACACTAACGCGGTGATGGCGGCCAACCGGCGCATCGGCACCAGCCAGGCGGGCGTCGCCGACCTGTACGAGACGATCGGCCTGAGCGAGTGCCGCCGCCTCTGGGACGAGAGCTACCGCTACATCACGGCTCTCGACGCGGAGTACAGCCGGTGGATGGCGTGCCCGCGCTCCATCAAGCGCACCAGCATCAAGCCGGGCGGGTCCATCCCGCTGCTGCCGGGCATCGAGGGCGGGATGAAGTGGGCGTCGTCGCCGTTCTACATGCGGACGGTGCGCATCGACCGCATGTCGCCGATGGTGCCGGTCCTGCAGCGCCTCGGCTACCGCGTCGAGCCCGACCACTACACCCCGCGCAGCGTCGTCGCCTACTTCCCGGTGCGCAGTAGCGCCACGCGCTTTGCCGGTCACGTCTCCGTCTGGGAGCAGGCGGAGCTGGCGGCGGCCCTCCAGAAGCACTGGAGCGACAACATGGTGAGCTGCACCCTGACCTTCCGCAAGGCGGAAGCGGCGGACGTGCCGCGCGTCATCGAGGCTTTCACCGGGCGGCTGAAGGTGGTGTCGTTCCTGCCGGTGTCGGAGCACGGCTACCTGCAGGCGCCCTACATCCCCTGCACCGAGGCGGAGTACAATGCAGCGGTGAGCGCCATCACCGGCGATCTGGCCGCCGCCCTGAGCGCCGCGTTGAGCGGCGTACAGACGAAGGCCGAAGAGGAGCGCTTCTGCAGCGGCGACCGTTGCGAGATGAAGAGACCCGCGTGACCTTCGGCCTCTACCGTCACAAGAAGGGCGGCCTGTACCTCGCGCTGGGTCTCGTGAAGCACAGCGAGACAGACGAGGCGTTGGTGCTCTACGTCGGGCGTGCGGGGTGGTTCGTGCGGCCTGCGACGATGTTCTTCGACGGGCGCTTCCGCAAGCTGGGCGCCCGCCATCAGCCGACGACGTAGCTACGCGGCGCTGGACTCGGCGTAGGCCAGCCGCCAGAGCGCCACCTTGGTGCGCAGGTCCAGCCGCGCCGCTCGCTTCGCCCGGACCGGCCACACCCCCACCGCCAGCGCGATCGTCATCACCAACGCCCCGAAGATCTCCCAGCGCGATGGCCAGCGCCCCAGCGCGCAGCTCGCCAAGAGGCCAGCCAGCACCGACGCGGCGCGGTTGAGCGGCACGCAGAGGCTGTGCGGCGCCTGCCGCATCAGGAGCATGCCGCCGAAGTAGCCGCAGCCCTGGGATGCCAGCCCGGCGACGTAGACCCAGCCGTTGCTCAGGCTCGCAGCCAGCGCTATCGCCGGAGCGGGAGAGAGCAGGACGCCCAGGAGCAGCGCCACTGGCAGCGCCGCGACGGTGGTGACGCTCATCTCCTCGCGCAGGAACGGCGCGTTGCCCTTCTGCCCGCCGATCACGCTCAGCTTGCCGACGTAGCCGAGCAGGTAGGCGGCGCTCAGCGCCAGCGCGAGGAGCGTCGGCGCCCGCGCCGTCAGCAGGCCCGGCACGATGCCGCAGGCCATGCCGCACACGGCGAGGCCCAGCACGCACCAGGCGCGCGGCGTGACGACCGCGCCGCGCCGACGATCCAGGAGCGGCGCCATCGCCAGCACGCCGCCCTTGTTGAGCAGAAGCGGCAGCACCAGCGACACCGCTGGGATCGCGTAGCTGGCGGTGCTGGAGACCAGGATGAGCACGGAGCACAACCCCGCCGCCAGCGTCGCGCGCGTCACCCGCAGCGGCGCCCACGCCCCGCGCCGCACCTGCGCCAGCACGACGGCGAGCCAGCCGACGAGACCGACGCCGCAGCAGATCGCCGCGACCATGAACGGCGCACCGCTTGACCCCGCGCGCTTGGTGGTGTAGGCGTAGACGGCGTAACAGGCGATGTAGAGCAGAGAGTCGCACAATGCTCTTAGCAAGAGGCACCTCCGCCTCCGAGGGTAAGCGGGCAGAGGCGCGCTGCGCAAGGCGGGCGGTGTAGGCGAGTGAAACGAGGCGACCGGACCTGCCCGTCAGGCGGCGGGGCGGCGCTGGCGTAGCAGGTGCTTCGGCGGTGCCTTGGGCGCCGCCAGCGGCCTGACAAACGGCTGCCAGCGGAGCGGCCAGTAGCGTACCGGCAGCCGCCCGACGTGCAAGGTCAGGCCCAGCGCGCTCGCGGGGATCGGGCTGAGGTCCAGATCGCCGCGCCACGTCCAGCGCGCGCCAGTGTGGCCGACCGGCCCTGATTCTTCACCAGCGGCCCGCAGGAGCTGCGTTCGTGACCAGGACGGGCTAGCAGCCGTCCGCGCCCCCTTGCGCGGCGCCTGAGCGTTCCCGTGCAGGATCTGGCGGCCCCAAGGCCCGCGGTCCAGCACCGCCCCGATCATGCGCCGCTCTCCAGTCCGGATCACCAGCAGCGTGCCGCACGGCAAGGTGCGATGCGCCACGCGGTAAGGGTGGATCGCCTCATAGGTCGCATGAGGTAGGTGATGCTTACAGGCTGGCGTACCTCCCTCATCGCGGGCGGTGTCGGCGTAGCGTGTGGCGCGCGTCGTCAGCGGGTGCGGTGGCGTGGGGTCGGTGGCGAGGAGAAAGGCGAGAATTAGGGCAAGCATCCCAAGATGTTATCAGACGGTGGGCTGTTCCGTCAAGGGTCAGGATGCGGGCTGCGCGCCCGTCGGCGCCGGAGCCTTGGCGTCCTCGCTCGGCGTCTTGGCGGGCGCCGCGCCGCTCTGGGTCGCCTGCACGCCCGTCGCTCGCTCGCCCGTCGCCCGCGGTCTCCTGTTGGGGTTGCTGGGGTTGCTGGGGTTAGAGTAGGTCGGTGCGGATGCGCTCGCGCGCCGCGACGAGCTGAGCGATGCAGTCGGCGATCGATCGGGTGAGGATGTAGACGCCGCCGCGCTGGGCGAACGCGGCTTGCCGTAGCGCCTGGTCCTCGCGGATGCGGCCCTTGGCGGTCTTCACCTCCACCTCCAGCCGCACCTCGATGCACCGATCGCGGTTTGCTGCGCGCGCACAGTAATCGACGACGAGGCCGCCGGTCAGATCGCCTTGGCCAGCCTCGCCGATGCGGTATTGACCAGCGCCGCCGTCCAGCCGCCCGGTGAAGGCGCGGGCCAGATGCACGGCTTGCCCCCCGTCCCGGCGGCGCAGCAGCGGGCTGGTGCAGACCTGCTCGATGTAGTGCGGGTACAGGTTGTTCTCCCGCACCGCGTAGGCCAGCGCTGCGACGCTCGCGGCGTGCGACGGCTTGCGATAGAGCGCGGCATCCGGCGCGGGGCGGGCGACTTCGACGGGCCAGCCGCGGAGCTTGGACTTCACCAGCTTGAGGCGCTGCAGGAAGTCGCCTTCGCAGCACGCCTCCGCGAGCGCGACGCAGACGAGATCCCAGCCTTCCGGCGACGGGTCCGCCAGCGCCGTCGTGATGGCGGTGCGAACGAGGGGCGACAGCGCGTGGTCGGGGGCGCAGGTGCTACTCATCGACCTTCGCCCACAGGACGGTGTGCCCCTTGATCACGCGCATCTTGGCGGCGCGCTCGTCCTCGCTCTCGCTGGTGTAGGGGTGGCGCCAGTAGATCGCCTTCACGCCGCGGGCGATCAGGTCCAGCGTGCAGCGACGACACGGCTCGTGGGTGACGTAGGCGGAGTGGATGCGCCCCTCGCTGTAGTCGAGCGCCGACCGCTCCGCGTGGCGCGTGTTCAGGCAGCGCACGCTTGGGTTGCACAGATCAGGTGTGCAGTGCGGCGCACCCGGCAGCGCCCCGTTGTAGCCCATGCCCGCGACGCTGCCGTCGGCGCGCAGCAGCACCACCCCGACGCGCATCCGCAGGCAGGTGCTCAGCTCGGCGAGCTGCGCCGCGATGCGCAGGTAGGTGCGCACTTTGAGCTTGTGACGACCCAGATCCACGCCGATCACGTCGGCCTCCCACGCCGCCGGTGTGACGACCGCCCCGGCTTCGGCGTGAACGGCTCCGGCATCGCGCAGCCGTCAGCACCACGCCCCGGCCCCTGCGCCGCCATCGCCGTCGCCATCGCGATCGGCGCGAACGCCTTAAGGCTCAGCCGACGGCGCTGCACCTGCAGGTCGTCCAGTTCGTAGCCGCTCAGGTCCAGGAAGCGGCTCAGCGCCCGCACGTCGCGCGCGTCCATGCCGCCAGGCGCCCGCAGCGAGGCGCGGATGTCGCGCAGCCCCACGCCCCACAGGTGCAGGACGTGCATGTTGTGACGGTGCGCGGCGCGGTCGGTCTTGTCGCAGCGCAGGAAAACCGGCGCACCCGTCGCCAAGATGCGCTCACGCAGCGCGGCGACGGTCTCTCTGTGCTCCGCCGTCCCCCGGCGGCGCGCGTCACCCACCGACCACCACGATCAGCGACGGGCGGGCGGTCTCCTGAGCGGTGGACTCGGCAGGGCTGTGTGCGGGCTCCGTGGTGGCGGTGCCCTCGCTGTGCAGCGCGTCCGACGCTTCGATCGCGGCGTCCTCCGCGCTCAGCTCCTCTTCGGTCCCCTCACGCAGCAGTGAGAGCTGCAGGTTCTCGGTCGCCAGCATGTTCACCTCGCGGATGAACATCATCTGCTGGGGACCGGGCGCGGCGGAGATGAGCGCGATCAGGCCCAGGTTGACGCGGGCCATGTACGCCCACAGGACCGTGGACGACACACCCTCGTCGGCGGGCCGCGGGAACTCGTCGGCCAGCAGCCGCCAGCACGCCGCGCGCCCGGTCACGCCCTCGACGATCTTGGGCTCCTGGCCCGGCAGCGACGCGGTGCGGTCGTGCTGCTCCGCCAGCAGCAGCGCCATCGTCGCGAAGTCGCGCGGCCCGGCGATGCCCTGCAGCGCGCACGCCGCGGTGCCGCCGCTCCCGCGCACGTCCAGCGCCGCCGCGTGCAGCTCCGCCAGCAGCGCGGCCTCGCGCATCACGCGCCCCAGTCGCATCGGCGTGGTCTCGTCGTCAGCCCTGCGCCGGAGCGTGGTCTTCGCCTCCAACAGAGTCTCTCGAATCGTCTCAGCAGGCATGATTCCTCCAGTCGGTATGATGCCAGCGCCGAGGCTGGCAGTCAAGGGGATCGATCGGTTTCCTTACCCCAGCCCATGCCGCGCGCCGCCGCAGGAGCACTCGCAGTCGCCTCCCTTGGCGTTGCGGCAGCGTGCGTCGCACTCGTGGTCCGTCTTCTTGGCGCGGACCTTGACCCACTTCAAGCGTGCGTTGCAGCACATTTCAGTACGCACAGGGTTCTCGATGGTGCGCACCGAGCGCGTCGTCTTCATCATACCGAGGTACCAGTACGTCGTGCGGGTCACTTCCTCGACGTTCAAGTGCGCGTGGCGCGTACCGCAGCCCTTGCAAGCGGCGAAGGAGCGGTTGTTGACGGTCGCCTTGAAGCTCTGGGAGTCGTTTGCCATGAGTTGAGACTAGGCGATCGCAGATAACCTGTCAACAGGTACGCATGGAAAAGGCGCGGTGTCCGTCGGTGACGCGCAAGCGATCAGTGTGGGTGGGCTGGTGCGAGGCGATCGATCGGATTAGCGTGGGAAGAGGCGCGGCAGGACGGGCACGGCGCGGCGGTGGTGCAAGACCAGCCCGACGAGGGCCATGATCCCCGCGAAGTCGATGCGCAGGTGCCCGCGCGAGACGAGGTAGCCGAGCAGGCCCAGCACCGCGAGGTCGATGACGAGCGCGGCCAGCACATCCACGACCCGGCTCTGCGGGGGCGGCGGCGTCACCTGGACCGGCGGCGCGACACCCTGCGGCCCGCTGGCGCTGTGCTCGCCTGGGAACAGCGGGTGCGTCCACGCCTCGCCGTCGAGCGGCGGCAGTGGGAAGATCAGCGGCGACTCGCTGCTGGCATGGATGCCGTCCGGGTGCGGATGCACGCCTGCGGCAGCGTCAGATACCGACGGCGCCGAGGCGATCATGGCGTCGAGCCGCGGATGCGAGCTGACGGGCGAAGGCGGAGCGGCAGGCGGCGCAGAGACGTGCGGCGCGCTGGCGCTGGAGATCGGCGTAGTCGAGAGGTCGGACGGGACGGGCACGGCGACGCGCCCGGTGGTGGACGCCGCGCCGCGAGGCGCAGCGTCGTCGGCTGCATGGGTTGGCTGGATGGTCATACCGTCGGTGAGAGAGCGGCTGGGCATGTGCGAAGGGTAGCGTCAGCAGAGGGCGATCTGTTCAGCCCTGAACAGGCGTAGGCTCAGTTCCCTTTGGGACTCGGCGGCCTCGCACAGCGGCGGCATGTAGCCGAACATGCGCAGGCAGAGGGTGAGGCCGCCGATCGCCTCGGCGACGGACCCGGCATCGTCGGAGAACGTGAGACCGAAGCGCCCGCACGCATCGAGAAGCGAGGGCCGCTCGCCTCGCGCCGTGGTCGGGACGTAGGGGGCGATGTCCACCCACGCCACCTCTGGCAGCCGCGGACAGCGCCCGCCTTGCCGCTGGGCGGTCCTGTGCAGCGCCAGCAATCCGTGATCCCAGAGCCGGTAGCCGACGATGATCACGCAGCCCTCACCCGGCAGGCGCTGCCGCCGCCCGGCCTCCGCGATCGCGTCCACCAACACCGCGCACGCCCCGGCAGCGGACGGCGCTCCCAGCTCCGGCGTCACCTGCCGCGAGCCCACAGGCGGCTCAGGCGCGGCGATCAGGGTGTGCTGGGTGTCCGGCACAGGCTCGACGGCGATCGCCGTGCTGAGAAGCACCTGCGCGCCGTCCAACGCCACCGCGGCCAGCCCCAGCGCGACCGGCCCGGCGTGCTCCTGCCCCGGCAGCACCTGCACAGCGATCGCCAGCACCGCGCCAAGCGAGCGCGTGGGGTCTTCCGTCAGCTTCAGGCCCGCATCCCCCTCCCCACGCTCAGCCTTCACCGACGTACCCCACGCGGCGGGCCAGCTCGCGCCAGGTGTGCAGGAAGACGTGCGCGGCCTGTGCGGCAGGCCACGGCTTGATCACGTCGGGCAGCGGCGCGATCGCCTCCAGCGAGGCGTGCCACGGGCGCGGGATCGGCCCCATCAGGTCGCGCCGCTCGGTCATGAGCAGGGTCAGGTCGGCCAGTTTGACGAGGGCGGGCAGCTCGACGGCGAGGCCGTAGCGGAGGCAGTAGGCGATGTGCGCGCGGCGCTTCAGCTCGCGCAGGTCCGGGCAGATGGCGACGATCGGCGACGCGGGGTCGAAGCCCAGCAGCGCCTCGTCGCCTTCGTGGTTGATGGCGGCCCACTGCGCGCGGTCGTCGCCGCCCATGTCCTGCACGCACCACGAGACGCGAACGCTGTGCTCTGCGACGGTGTAGCGCTCCTGCGTGCGCGCCCCAAAGCGCTCGATGCCGCTGAGGACGCGCGCCGTCTCGGTGTGGTGGATGAGCGCATTGTCGGCTCCCGCGCCCGCGCCGAAGTCGCGCAGCGGCAGCGCACCGCCTCGCCATGTCTGCAACCACTCGTCCCGGCTGTCGTCGATCATGATCCCCTCCGCGCCGCGTGAGGCGCCTGTCCAGCTTAGCACGCTTCGTATTGACACTCTGCAACAAAAAACCCCCAGCTTGCGCGCGGCAGGCTGGGGGCTTCGGCTCCGGCGGTGCCGCAGCGCAGATCGTCTAGAAGGTCAGGTTGTCGCCCGCGGCGGCGTTGGCGGCGGTGCCGTCGGTGCTCGTCCCGACGACGGCGGGCGGCGGGCTGCTGCCGGTGCCCGCGTCCTTCTTGGGGGCGGCGGTGCTCTTGCCGCTGAACACGTCCTTCACCTTGCCCGCGAGGCGGGCCTTCAGGGCGGCCACGGCGTCGGGCGCCATCTTGGCGGGCACGGCGTTGATGTACTTGATGCGGATGGTGGTCTTGTTGTTGTACTCCTCCGGCGCGATCACCAGCCGGACCTTGCGGCCCTTGATGCCGGACATGCCGATGTCGTTCTGCTGCAGCGCCTCCCAGGCGTCCTGCTGCCAGCCGAGGATCTTCAAGTCCTTGATGGTGATGTCGGCGCCGCCCCCGTTGAAGGAGCGCTGCGAGTAGATCAGCTTCTCGGGGTCCACATCGACGCCACCGTCGGCCTTCTGGCCCGGATCGGGCTTGAACGCCAGCCACAGCGCGTCGCCGCCGCGCGAGTCGTTGCGCAGCTCGTGGCCGACGCACTCGGCGACGATGAAGGCGCTCTCCGGCAGGGTGGTCACGTAGTCGGAGGCGTTCTCCGGCAGCTCGGTGGGCAGGGGGACACCAGCGAACGAGGTCAGGACGTTGGCCATGGGCTCTCCTTGGGTCTTGGGGTTGCGGTTGCTGTTGGGCACTAAAGGTTACAAGCTGTGTAGTGGCGCGTGCTACTTCTTCTCCAGCCGCGCCCGCGTCTCGGTGACGGCTTTGTTGAGCTGCGCGCGCTGCGTGGGCGTCAACGTGTTCCCGGCACGCTTCACTCGCCCCACTACCAACCCGACGGACTCGATAGTAGCACAGTCGCGGATGTCGCCGCAAGCTCTTTCGACCCACGCGGGAGAGCCGACCGCGCACGTCCCCGCCTGCGCCCACTCGCCGAGCCAGCGCCCGTGGTCCGGCGTGATCACGAAGCCCTGCAGGCCGCCGAAGAGGCGCGTGCGATCCTTCGTGGCGCTCGCCTGATGCGTGGTGTGGTCGATGTTGATGACGACGGAGAACTCGTACTCGGCGCCCTCGCGCTGCTCCGCCTTCAGGCCGCGCTTCTCCACCTTCATCTTGCCGGTGCTGGCGTCCTTCTCCAGCACCACCTCGGTCTTGCTGCGCATGGTGGCGATCAGGTGGTAGGGCGCGAGGCGCATCGCGTCGAGGAACGCCTGATGCACCGGGGAGACGATCTTCCAGTGCTGCGCCTGCCCGCCGATCCGCGCCTGCGTGTCCAGGATGCCGCCGGGGCCGTTCCACTCCGGCGTGATGGAGTCGATGACGGCGCAGAGCACGTCGTCTTTCGCCAGCGTCTCGCACAGCGCGATGTAGTAGCGCGCGTCGTAGGGCGGCGCGAAGTCGTAGTGCCGGAACGAGCCGATCGTCACGTCGCCGTCGGGCGTGGCGACCACCGTCCCGGCGTACAGCTTGGCGCTGCCGTTCTCCGTATCGACGACGGCGATCTTGCTCCACGCCCACGCCTGCCGCTCCGTCGCCTTGCCGTCGCCCTTCAGCTCCGGCGGCGCCATGCTCTCGACGAGACCCAGCGCCAGCAAGAGCGACGAGAGCGTCTTGCCCGCCCCGCTGGGTCCGTCCACGCTGATCTTGAGGTACACCTGCTCGCGCGCGGCGTCCTTCGGCTGAAAGTCTCGTACAGGTACCGCTGGCATGCCAGCGAACTGCCGTAGTGGTGCGGTGCTCACGTTGTTATCCTCCGACGCCATTATGCCCCGCCCCGACGGCGCAGTCAACAGCCGGAAGCCTTGCCCCTGCGCAGCGCCCCCGCCGCACCTACGCCGCGCCAGCGCTGGCCTGTACTGCCATGCTGCGGTGCGGGAGATGGGAGGATGAGAGGCGACAAAGCTGGGTAGCGGTGCGGGCGGCGGGCAGGGGCAGCGTCGAGCTGGCGGCCTACCAACCCTTCGGGGGGCCGTTGGTGCGGACCGGGGGCACGCCTGCGGCGGCTTCGGCCTTCACCCACTTCTGGTAGGCGACGCTCTGCGGCACCAGCTTGAAGCCGTGGCGCAGGCGGTGGACACCGTTCGTCCCGGCCTCGTAGCCGTGCTCCGTCAGCGCTTTCCAGAGCTGCATCGTCGGCGGCAAGCGCCCGTGGTTGTCCTTGAACCAGATCTCAAAGACGCCCTTGAGATCCGGGCAGATGACCGACGAGTCGCGATCGGCGACGCAGCACTCGGCGAAGAAGGCCGCGAACCAGTCTTGATCGGCGCGGTAGTTCGCCACCTCCTGCTTGACCCGGTGCGGCTCATGCGCAGCGGAGAGCGCGCCGTGCAGAAACCACCGCTGGGCGCCGCGGAGCATCCACTGAAAGATGCCCTCACGCTCCGCCCAGAGGCGCTCATCGAGGTTGCTGATGATGTCCTTCTCTGGGATCTTATTGCTCCAACGCACGATATGCATGCGCCTCCAAGTGCCGTCGTCGCGGTCGCGCACGGTCATCATGTGGTTGGTGTCAAACCACAGCTTGTGGCTGGGCTCGATCTCGAAGGTGTCCTGCCGCATCATCTTGGCGCGGAAGCGCCCGCGGCTCGCCAGCTTCTTGAGCATGGATGCGCTCAGAACGTCGGTGCTCTCGCTCTCGCTGGTGATGGCGAGGCGCAGGCCGCGGAGCTGCGCGAGGCTCGACATCGCCCCCGGACTCGCCTTGTCGCCGAGGTTCATCAGCGTCTCCGGCTCGACTTGCCCGGCGTAGTCGCCGAGGATGCGCTGCATGATCTTGGCGAACGTCGTCTTCCCATTGAGGCCGCCGCCGACGTGGATCCAGATCGACTCCTCGCGCACCATACCGCTGCATGCGTAGCCCGCCATGGCCTGCAGGTAGCCGATCATGTCCAGATCAGCGACGCCGGTGCGCGCGTCGTAGAACCACTGGCTCAAGCAGCGCATGAACAGCGGGCACTCGGCGTCCGGCGTGTAGTTCACCGCCGTCATCTTCGTGCAGAGGTCTTTCTGCCGCGGTGCGAAGAACGTGCCGCGCTCGATGTCGTAGGTGCCGTTCATGCAGTTGACCAGCAGAGGGTTGCTGTCCAGGCGATCGATCGGCTCGATAAGGCCCGCGCCGGTCTTGTTGTCCGGCGACGCCGCGTCAAAGAGCATCGTCGTCCGCGCCGCGCGCGCGAGCGAGCGCTTGGCGTGCTTCTCCAGCTCGGTCGCGTCGAGCCCTTCCTGCTGCGCCCGCGCCACCTCGATGTCGCGGATCCGCTCGACGACTTCCTTCGCCATGCCCTCCACACGCCGGAACTTGTCCACGCGCCACGCGGCGCCGCCCGCCGCCTCGCGCGTCCAGACGTGCCACTGGCCGGTCTCCGGGCAGTAGCGCGCGAGGTGCCCGTAGGAGTCGCTGAAGCGCCGCCCGTTCGCCACGTCGCCGACGCCGTAGAGCTTCGTGAGCGGGATCGGCGTGAAGTCGCCGTGCGCGGCGCGGGTCCAGACCTTGATCCCGGCGAGCGCCGCGCGCGCCGCCGCCTCGCTCCCAGCCGCCGCCAGCAGCGCACGGGACGGGGAGTTGATCTCGCACATCTCGCAGCGATCGGCGATCGCCACGACGCTCTCGCGCCCCACCGTCGTCTTGGCGACGGAGCCGACGAGGATGACGCGAGCGCCCCACTCAGCGATGCGCGCAGCGAGCAGGCGCAGCGTGATCGGCGGCGCGCAGAACGTGGCGACGCGGCCCTTGTTCTCGCCGCTCCAATCAAGCGCCGCGATCACCGCGAGGTCCGCGGCGTCGCTGGCGAGGGCGAGCGTGGTGGGCCGCTGGATCCCGCGCAGCGCGTCGAGCCCGGCGCGGTTGCAGAGCACGCCCTGCGCGGGGTCCAGGAACGGCTGCCCGCTGTTGAGGATGCCGGTCCTCTCGCCGTCGGCCCCGAAGAGGTGCCACGTCCAGGTGCGCGTGTCCATGAGGCCGTCGGCCTCCGGCCCCGCGAACGCCGTCAGCGTCAGCTTGGCGTGAACCATCTCCAGCGCGGTCGCCGCCGCAGCGGCCCGCGCCTGCGCCTTCTCGCGCCGCGTCTCCAGCCGCTCGTCGCTCTCGTCCTCTTCGTAGTCCGAGTCGTAGCCGAGGCCCAGCGGCCCGCCCTGAGGCCGGTCCGGCAGCGGCGCCCCGCACACGCGCGCGTGGCTGAGGAAGATCACCGCGTTGAGCGGCACCCCGCGGTGTACGCCTTGGCTGTGCTCATGCTTGCAGCACACACCGCCGTCGAGCGGTACACCGTCACCCTGCGCGCGCAGCTCCGCCTCGCTCTGCTCGGCACCGGCGAGAAAGAGCATCGTCGAGCTGTCCAGCACCCCGTTGCGCTGCTGGCAGGCCGGACCGTGCTCGTGCGCCCACGGGCAGCGCAAGTGATACCGCCCCGGCCCCACCTGCGGCCCCAGCAGCCCCAGATGCTCCGCAGCGATTCGGCAGAGCGAGCCGGTAGTCTCGCCCGGCGTCGGCCCCTTGCGCCCCTTGCGGGCCTTCCCAGAGGCCGCCGCGGACGTGCTGGCCCCAGCCGCGCCAGCAGCCGCGCCTTCTCCCCCAGCCGGGGCCGCGCCAGCCGCTCCGCCAGCGCCCACCGGAGCCGAACTGCCGCCTGTCGTCACGCCCTCCAGCGCCGCGCCGGTCGCCGGGACGAGGGAGGGAGAGGCGGCGGTCTGCGTGGTGGGCACCGGCAGCAAGGTGGGCTGGTGTCCGAGGTAGAGCAGGAGCTGGTGCCAGCGGATGCGGCGCCCGCCGGAGAAGAACACCTGCCGGGCGGGCACGTCCTCGGTGGCGCGGCGGGCGACGTAGCAGGGCTGGGAGAGGTCGTTGACGCTGGAGTCGTTCTTGGGGATCTCGCCGAGGCGGCACAGCCACGCGGCGATCACCGCGTACTCCGCCATGTACTGCGCCTTGCGGGTGCGCATGATCGCCTGATGCCCCTCGCCGGGCGCCGGGAACGTGATCGGCTGCTCCAGCGGCAGGTACAGGTGCCACCGCGGCAGCCCGTGCAGCATGTGGCTGGCGGTCTCCGTCAGCAAGTGGGCGATGCCCAGCTCGCGCAGCCGCCGCAGCATGGTGTCGTAGGTGGCGAGGTCGTCCACGTCGAAGAAAATCCAGTGGATGCTCTCGACGTTCTCGTCGTTCCGGGTGCCGCGCATGGCGGCACCAACTTCGTAAGGGCACTTACTCTTGAGCGGGCGACTCGGCGCCGGATCCTTCGGCCCGATGGTGCCAATCGGCCACGTCTTGTTCGCCTCGGATCGGCGGAACTCGCCCCACTTGGCGAGTGTGGTTGTGACACGCGCACCCTTTGTGTCGGTGATGCCCCGCGAGTAGCGGGTCAGGATGATGGGGATCTTGTCGGCGACGGTCGGATCACCGATCGCCCCGGAAACTGACAGCTCTGACAGCAGATCGCTAGTTGCATGCGCTTCACCCATGAGTCCATGGTACCGCATGAGCCCGGACAAAGCAACCGCCTCTGCCGTCGCAGAAGGGCCTACAAGCGGTGGATGGTGGTGGGCTGGTGCTGGGCGGGCTGGAGGCCGCTGGTGCGGCGCATGGGGCGGTGCAGCGCCGGTTGGTGCTGCACCGCCTACCGATCGCGGTTGTCGCGGCTGTAGATGAAGTGCAGCTCGTCGGTGCTGCGGGTGAGGGCGACGTAGCGGAGGTTGCGGGTCTCCTGCGCTGCCATGGGCGACTTGACGCGGTTCTCGTCGCACAGGTTCTCGTCGAGCCACCACACACGCTTCGCCTGCATGCCCTTGAACTTGTGGATGGTGCAGAGCGTTACCTTCGCCGCGCCGTTTTCCTCGGCGAAGAGGAAGCGCAGGCGGCGGACGAAGGTCGCGATGCTGTCGTCGTCGCAAGTCTCGGCGATCGCCTCGATGATGCGCTGGCGGTCGGCGGCCTCGGCGAGCGCGCGATCGTCGTCCAGCTTGGCGGCGCGGGCCTGCGCGCGGTCGCAGCGGCGCTGGGCGGCCTGCACGAGAGCGGTGACGCTCTCCGCGCCGCTGCTGCGCACCAGCTCCTCAATGCTGGCGGCGATGTCGCGGCCCAGCACCCGCGTCGGGATGCCCGCCTGAATGAGCCGGATCGCGAGGTCCACGCAGGGCGCCTTCATGCGGCAGATGATCACGTCACCCGCGGCGAACCGCGCCGGGTCGATGGTGGCGTGCTCCTCGACGAGACCAGCGATCGCGCCGGGCGCCGCTTCGATCTGGGGCACGTATTCGCGGGCCAGGTCCAGGTGAG
>ERZ650303.336-NODE-336-length-14298-cov-6.851857_pt1 | contig 14298 bp, 17 predicted proteins | sample MGYA00376239_ERZ650303 | MGnify/ENA primary metagenome ERZ650303 (study PRJEB26733, sample SAMN07839262) | wastewater metagenome | biome: small river; feature: stream; material: water | place: USA: North Carolina | collected 2016-04-05 ... | reverse complement strand
ATCAGCCTCAATTGTATATTTGAAATCACGGACTTTCTTACCGCGAGACGGGATAAACAGCGCAGTATTGCCAATCAACAAAGGTTTGACCGGAGCGATACCACGGCCAGATTGTTTTTTAGCCCCAACGGTTGAGGGGGATAGAGCGGCATCAGCCGCACCAGCCAAAAGCCACTCAGCCGAACCAGTGAAGGCGATCAGGTCATTTAAGGCCATCAGATATTTAATGGCATTAACCTGCTCAGAGGCAATTGTGAACTGCAAAGCATCACTGTCTTTGGCCGGAGAGGATACGTTCATGTTCTTATAACTGGAGGTTTGGGTCATAAAAACTGTATCGGGATTGTTTATGGTCCGAGCAAAAACGCGCCTTTGGTCATACAATCCAACGGCACCAGCATAATTCCCTGCACCGGTAAAAGGGTTTCTTGCCTGTGGAGGCGAATCATCAACAACCGGAGAAATGTTATCATCACGGAAGGTTGTCCCTATAGCCGGACCGATGAACCCATAATATCCATTTATGTTTTTATAGACATTGTACTTTGTTGCGGTACCCGTCCAAGTCAAATCAATATAATCAGCCGCCACCCATGTTTTAGGGGCCTTACATACCGCGCTTGTAACGGCGGTTGATCCAACGGATTCCTCACCGGTTTCCTCATCAACAGCAGTCACAATATAACTGATTGTGGCAGTCGAACCCGTAGAGGCCGGACCGGACATACCAAGAGCAGTAGGTGCCGCAATTTGCGGAGCAAATGTAATTGTACTAAATGCCCACGCAGTATGGCCAGAGCGGGACAATTCCCGTGTTTCATATCCGGTATGGGTAATGGTCATCACATCGGCAGACTGTGTGAAAATCAATCCTGTTTTCTCTTGTGTGACGTTTGGTACCTCATATTTTGATTCAAGGTCAGTATGTGCATACGGACTGGCAATCTCATACACGCTGGACACGGTACCGCCTGAGACATAGGTATTAAATTGTGATGTGTTCAGAGGTGTCCCGAATAAATCAGTGACAGTAAAACTATCTAAATCAGGCACACCATTGACGATATAAAACCGGCCATTCACCTGATTCATTCCAGTGACACCGCTAATAAATACCCAATCCCCAAAATTTAAACCATGGGCTATTGAAGTAAAAACCCCAAGGTTAGCCTTGGTTATATCTGTAATATTTTTGGCCGTATTGAGGACCAGACCACCATCACGATAAACGCGCATATAATGGTCACCAAACTCCAGCATATAGTTTTGTTCGGTACTGAATTGAAACGGTACCAGAATGGCATTGCGGTCATCATATTTGGCTTTGACAATATATCTCTGCCCAGAACGGTTTGAGATACCGCCAGCCGCATGAATAACCCAATTGCGAAGCGTTTTACAGCCAACAGCATATTTGGAAATATCAACACGGGCATGGAGGGATGGTTTTAATTCGCCGCCGGTAAAACTGGCTTGGTTTACGTTTGTCATTCAAGACCTCAGTTTCTTCCTGTAATCCAGTCCGCATCACGCGCATCATCTGGGATCTGTTCATTACTGTCTGAGCTTGTCGCCTCAAATTTGGCCCTCTGGTAACCATTCCATGCCTTTTCAGCCGCATCCTTTGCGGTCGTAATGGCATTGGCGCACCGATATGCAAGATATGCAATCAGTGTCTTTGAAAATTGTGGGTCAAAAATTGATTCGTCAGTCTCATCCCCTGTATAAATCAAAACGGCATCAGCCTGATCAGTTAAAATCACGCGCGTTTTTCCGTTATCGGCATCCTGATATTGACGGATTTTGAACGGGATAGGCCGGTCAGTGCGGTTTGCTTTTTCAATTTCACCGGCTTTGACACAATCGACCGGATAAAGATACTGAAAATTCCAGTCATCCGGAGGGGTGCCAATGGGTGTCAATTTCAATCGACGTTCCGCAAAGCTCCATGGGTGGTCCCTGAGTACGGTTTTACGGCCAAGGTTGTATGCACCCCCAATGGTGATTGCATTATTACCAGTGTCCGTGTCTGCGTCCTGTATGTCAGGTGTAACCCCAAGCGTCAGACAGACCTCATTGAAAATCTCTGTCTTACTTGTCATCTTTCGCACCATACATCACTTGAGCGGCAGATAGTTTTGGGGCTTCTTCACCAACGGCCATGGCCATCACGCTCAATCTTGCAGAACGATAGGAGCCTTGGTCAGTTTCATTGCTGGAGAAGGATGTAACACGCACCTTGCAGGTAATTGTCATCTCTTGCCCGACCTCCAGAGTTTTGATACCGAGCTGGCCCAATTGGTCATTCTCAATATACATGGCAACCGGATATTCGTCATTCGGCCAATCGCTACAGCAGAGAGCGGTTTCTTTTTCTTTGGATTTATCAACCCGTTTTAATTCGATCATATCCATCATGGACTCCTGTAAAATTGTTAAATAAGGGAGGGGCCGTTTCCAGTCCCTCCCCCGATTCCCTCAAACAGAAAGAAAACTATTCAGCAGGACGGATATAGTCAGGAGCGACAGCATCAACCTCTTTACGGGTTACATTGAACCCTAAAAGATTATTGATTGTGTCAACGCTTGGCAGACCGGTTTTTGTCCAGTGTGCATCAATCGTTTTATCCAGACCAAAAACAGTGTCCTTAATCATCTGTGCGCGTTCTTCACCAGAAGGCACAACGACACTGGAATTGTCATCACCATCATCATTTGGATCTGTGTCATCATCGGTTTCAACCGGTTTTGCTACAGGCTTTTTACCAACAGGCTCCAATTGAGACATTTTCTCAAATTGGATATTGCCTTTGGCATCACGGGGCAACTTGTCATCCGGATAGTCATAGACTGCACCGGCAGGAACAAGCTCACCGAACAAATAAGAGAGAGATAATACTTTGAATTTCATATCATCCTCCTAGAATGTACGGTTTGTTTGACGGGCCAATACCAGACCGGCATTGATAGATCCGGCAGTCATTGGACCAGTTGCCACGGTGTACACAAGTTTGAAATATTTCAAAAGTTGTGCAGGTAGGAAACTGATAGGGAGTTGATAACCACGAACCAAAGTTGCCTTTGGAATTGCCGCAGTCGTCAGAAGTGTTACCGGTGAGGTAAACGCTTCATCAGTTGCAGTGACCAATGAAACTGTCAGTGTTGCCGCGCCAGCCGCAGTAAATGCGTCTTCCACTTCACACAACAATTCAACAGGCTCTCCAATATTAGCATTTGCCTGTCCGGCATTGATAATATTGGTTGAGTCAGCAGTTGCAGTGATCGCCTGAGCGTCAGAGAGCGTAAGTTGTTTATCTAAAATCATCTTTTTCTCCTAAATGATTAAAAATTGATAAAGAGAGCGGAGCCGGACCATCCGGCTCCACCAATTTCTATGAAACCACGGACTCTGTATTCAAGAGAGCGTCAGCACGTTTGATTGGAACACCACGGAACATGGTAACCAATTCACCAGCAAACTCTTTCTGTGTCAGATATACGTTGGTTTTTGCCTGAGCCATAATATCCAAAGCCGCGATAACATCACGGTTTGCATAGAATACAGGCTTACCAGTTTTCAGGTTAGGGATACGGTGCATCAAACGGATCATCAAAGTGATGAGTTTTGCGGCAGTATCACTTGCTGTACCGGCAGTCAACAAATCAGACACGTCAATGTTGGCCAAACGGGCTACATATCTCCAGTCACGAACAACGGCACCAACGTCCATTTTGTAGTGTGAACGATAGCCTTGGTATTTTCCACCAGCCGCATCAAGCAAAGTTTCCTCACCGAGGTCACGATGATTTAAGCCGCCCATTTTTCCTTTAGGGAAAGTCAAGTGGCAGGTTGTATCACCCCAAACGACCAACCAGAGGGATGTGTTGTCTGAACCGACACCACCCGCAGAAAGGACGTTATAAGATGACTGTGTTGCCACTGTGCCAATTGAGGTATAGCGAGGCGCTAAACCCATGAACTTTGCTGGATCAGTTGAAGTGTTCCCGTAGAAAAATGTGCTTTCAAATTCCTGAGCCATTGCTTCAAGAAACGCCTTATCTTCCGATAGACGAAACTCAGCAGTGTTGCCGTTCATGTCTGCAAGGGCTTTATCGACCTCTGCATACGATTCCAGCATACCCATTGTATCATCCACTTGGCGAACCAATGCTTTAGATGATTGAACACCATAGTTTAACTGTCTCCATGTAACGGATGGTAAGCCGGTACGGACGGTTGTACGGTGGGAAGTTGGGCCGTTACCCTCAACCATGAGAGCATCCTCCATAACTGGATTCTGGTTTGCCAGAATTTCAGCCACTTTGGCTTGTGCGCCGTTTGGATCTTGGCGTTTCGCCCAATCCAAAAGGGTATATGCGTTTTGACCTACTGTTGCCATTTTTTAAACTCCTATGTTTGTGTGGTTGGCAGGGTTGGGTAGAGAGCTTGTGCAGGTGTTTTTGGGTCAGATCCTCCAGAGTTGCCTTGGATTAACTTACCATCTTCACCAATCACATTACGGATACGGTAAAAGGCACGAATGATTTCAGGGTGGTTACCCGCCCCAGTTTCATCCAATGCTTTCATTAGGCTTTCCCCACCGATTGCCTTCACCACTTTAGATGCCTCAGAAAGAGCTTGTTTTTGCTTTTCATCAGTACCTCCAATTTCTGGATCTTGCGCTCTGGTTTGGTGCCACGAATCAACCTTCTTGGCGTATGCTTCTACTTGTTCATTAAACACGTTCTCAACGGCCTCCTGAACAAGTTTGGCTCCAGTTTCAACGAATTTTTGAGCTTGCTCTTGAGGCAAATTTGCCTCTTTTGCCATACCCTTAAATTCATCCATTACTGCTGCATTAATCTCCATGTTTTCAGGGAGAGTAAAATCAGCATATGATTCTGGTGCGCCTTCGGGTTTGACTTTATCCTTGTCTTGGTCAGTCTGACCATCCTTGGCATCAGTCCCATCCTTGTTATTCGCATCAGACGGTTGATTCTTGTCATCGGCGGCAGGTGTGCCAGCCGGAGTATCTTGTGTAAGGGCCGTTTTAGCCGGTGCCGGTGTATCAGCAGTTGCCGCAACCGCAGGGGCCGCATGTGTCTGTGATGTACTTGCATCAGCCGCTTGAGGGGTAACTTGCGCGGTATCAGTTGTCATCATTTATCTCCTTTTGAGTGTTCTTTGGACATGACCAAATAGCCCTCTGGATCATGCTCTTGCACTCTCAGAAATACTTTTAATCCAATGTTACGCTCACCCTCTTTGAAAAATGTCTCAGAGTTGCCGGTAAAACTTGTCCCAAAAATATGACTGCACTCAAGCAACCACCAGACAAAACGCCTGAAAGCAGGTAACTGCATCAGGAGAATAATATCCTCTTTTACTTTGTTATCCCTCAGCTTAACCTTAGCCTTAGCATCAGCTATGTCATCAGGATTGTCAGTTTGATATGGTTTGTCATCAGTCATGGTATTGGTATTATAATACCATTAGCAATAAATACAAATCCTTTTTAAGTAACTATTATCTTATTCCAAGCCATTCCAAGGGCATTCACATCGTTCCCCCTAGGAAGATTGGCAATCGTTCCAGCAAGATATTCTTTATGAAGACTCCCTCTTCCAAATTCGAGATATAAAGATCCAGAAGGAAGGGAGGCAAGTGTTAATGTTATATTTCCTGCACCATATGTTGCAGCGGTTACGTTAATTTCTGTCCCACCACTATCTGGATCCCCATCAAAACAGCGGAAGCCCGAGATCCCAGTTGTCGGGGTGATCGCCGTCATCCCACTGGGGAAGATAACAGGAATTGTTACAGTTAACCCAGATCGAGAAGCCGTTGAAAATGATGGAGGATCAACGGGGTCCGCAACCGTTTTACCAAGAACCGACATCATCTTCCGGAATAGTATTTTTGTTAAATACGCATAAGACGAATCAATTAAGTGGATATTATCAGCTCCAGTTGTAATATTATCTTGCGGAGGAGCCTCGAAAATATAAGACGGATTTTCTGTTGCTAATTCCCGTTTCTGTTTTTTAATAATGCTATAACTGTCAAAATAATTATCCTGCCGTCTTGAGATAGGACATATAGCCACCTTCGTTCCCACTCCTAAGAAGTTTACAAATTCATCAAAGATGGCTTTTGTATTGTTTTTTAGGTTTGGATCACCGGCATCCGTTTGCCCCTGATCCCATCCAACAACAGGAAGCATTCTTGATTTACCAAACGCAGTAACAACAGATTTTGCGTAAGTCATTACCGGGCCAAATGTAGAAGTCGCACTATCATACCACCAGTTTGTATACCCAGAGGCAATATCATTCACTTTATCGGCAGCCGAGCCATTTATTGCGCCTCTAACGGCCCAATTCTCACTATCTGGGTAATACAGGTCCATTTGGGCAACTGCTGCGGCTTCTCCACCATTCTGATTGGTCTCCTGAGACCTGAACCGACCATGCATCATTGATTGACCATTCAACCAAATTCCACGATATGTTCTAACTGGTGGGAACATATATGCGGCCAATTGATTTTGTTCCTGATATTTATCCAAAACCGCTATCGACCTAATCCATCCAGCAAACGGACTGTTTGTCCCACGGCCACCTATATTCAATCTGTTCATACCAGTTGGGGCCCCTGTATACGTATCAAATCTCCATGTCATCGGACCAGCGGCAGAAAATGTTTTCCCATTTTTCCATGATGTTGCCATTGGAAATCTTTTCCCGCGTATAGCCCCATGAATATCTTCGTTTGTATATGGTGTGAAGGCAATCGCCGTTCTAGGCCTAACCTGACCTGACGCTTGTAATGTCAAAGCATAGGTATCAGATGTACCTGTCCCATTTGAAATTTGGGTAATATATTGTAATACACCTTGCGGTTTATCAAAAACAGCTTCTGTTATTAAGGATCCTTCCGCTTCGTTATAAGTTGATATAGATGATAAATTAATATATGCGCTGGCAAGCGTCCGTGTTGAAGTTGTGCCCGCAACCAAAAGAGGAAATGTACAAACATCATATTCTTCCAACTGGTTTAACCAGAAATGCGCTTTACATCCAATCGCACAGACGATCCTCATTGATCTTGATGTATTAAGCGGAGTAAATCCTTCATTAAAAATAAATCCGTCCTTATTGACAGCATTCAAACCACAATCCGCAGCAGTCTTGACAAGCTGCCCAGCGCTATCTGCAACGAATACACCTGTCGTTGCCCCAACCAAAACCCTTGTACATGTCCGCATTGAATGAATATTTGTATTTGCAAATATTCCGTCAATTGTAATATAGGCCGATCCACTCCCCCCCAAAGTGTTATCAATTAAATATGTCGGGTGCCCATGCACAGGATGGGTCGAAACAGTCACAGATGCACTTGCATTCCCTGCGATCGTGATCCCCGTGAAATCAGTCATGTTCCAGTTATAATTGGTGCATTTATTTGTTGATGGATGGTCAAATCGAATACCCAAAGGAGTTCCATCAAAATCACAATCGTATCTGATCTGGTTTGAGGTCGCGTTTACAAATTTACCGGCACTATTCCTATAAAACTCGTTCGTTGATGCCCGCGCATAAGATGAAATCGCGCTTGGTGACGCTGTATTAAACGTGTATGTAGTTGCGTTTGCAGTAGAGCCACCGTTTATTAAATTTAAAATAATCAACCTTACAGTGTCCTCAACATTGTCATGATAAGGAATACCATTGGTCAAACTGTCATCACCAATAGCAACACAAAGCCTATAAACAGTGTCAAAAATACTGCGATACTGAAAATTTGTTCTAAGCTCACTGGCCCCTAAATAATCAATCAGGTCCAAAACAGTTGTGTCAAGGTCCTGATAAGGCGCATCATCTGAGATTTCTTGGATCGTCTTTGGCATTTTTTACCTCTAATTATCGTATTTGCTATACATCACAACCATATTGGTTGCAGTCGTACCGGTTGCGAAAACCTTTTTGACGCGCACAGGCAACACAGAGCCGGCTATGACACCGGTAAAGGTCACATCATTACCTGCAATTGTGGTTACTTTCACCGCGCCGGCACCACCAACGAACAAACGACCAGCGCGCGGCAGGTCAGAGCCATCAGCAGGGACCACAACAGCCGCATCAGATGGAAACATGGTATCATGTAGTAATTTATCGTATGACATTTTAAGCTCCTGTCAGTGTTTGTAAAAGATTGCCTTTTGAGGTTTGTGCATTTGACAGCATCTCTGCCGCCTGAACACCGGCCATACCGGTTTGCATTGCTTGTTGAGCTTGCGCCTGAGCGGCCTCTTGTTTGAGGATACCCTGCACATCTTCATCCGGACGGATAAGTTTTTGAGGAACACCCAACATCTCACCGACCTGATCAACGGCCATGATTGCATCGACCTTGTGACGGGCATCAGGATAAATCTGAGACACGTTACCGACAAAGCCAATCCAACGCTCAATTGAGCCGATACCAACCATTTTCTGAGCTTGCGCCATGGTTGAAATGTATTCGACCTTGAGAGGTTGACCGGCAATCTCATCAGGAGGCTCAGGCAACATATTGGCCTTGACCATCTCAGCGTATGTGTTGCCGATAATTGGGTTTAACAGCTCATTGTGCATGGATTCCATGGCAGGGCCGAGCATGAGAAGTTTTTCCTCAACCCGCTCATCAATCTCACGGGCAGTAATTTGCCGGCGGTCAGATTGTGCCAGCATAAGGAACAAATCCTCATAGAAGGCGCGGGAAATACGTTCTTCGACACGTTGCATATCAAGGGCCAATTCCTGAATTGCAGGACGGACCTCATACAACGGGGAAATGCCATCACCACCGGCGGCACCGGTAGAATCATAATAGGTCACACCGGCTGGAATACCCACAATAGGGACATTCTTCATGGTGGACGGAGCTTTCATTGGCGGGGATACCATCTTATCAATGGCTTGGCCTTTGCGTTTCTCTTGGATCTGGAGTTGTTTATTGTCACCCAGACCAAAGTATCCGCATCCATACCCATACACATCCTCACCGGTTGTTTCCCAGCGCGGAGCCATGACGTTGAACGCACCAAATCCTGATTCCTTTGAGGTTTCAGTAAAGTTTTGGGCAGAACTGCCACGTTCAAAATAAACTGATTTATACGGCATATCCACGCCGGCAATAGCATTTGACTTGGCGTTAGGGTTTGGCTCAATCGCATGGCAGAAATCATACATGGTTGTATAATTGCCCTCTTGATATGCCCGTTTGATTGTCTCAGACACACGGCCCTGAAATCTCTCCATGGCCTGTTTAGAGGTCATCCGAAACTCACGGTACATTGTGTCAACATTCTGATCCTCGTTTGTCGCAAGGGAATATTGCCCGATTGTCACAGGGAAGAAACGCACAACGTCCTGAAAGTTTGGCATTGAGATCATCGTTGCAGTCCCGAAGGTACCAAGCTCACCAAAGACATTGGGGAGGACCTGATACAGGTTTGATTGTGCAAAAATATCGCGCATCATGCGCTCAACAATCTCCATGTATTCTTTAACAGGTCGGAATTTCATCATATCAGGGTCGGCAGTTGCCAACCGGAACCAAGGACGGGCAGGGGAAGCGACACCAGCCATCAGACCTGAGCGCATTGTCCGGACAGCCATGATCCCACGGTTATTGATTGATTGGTTGATTCGGCTTTTCTGAGACTTATTGGCCTCAGACATAAAAAATCGCCCACGGAAGGGCATGAAATTCTCTTGGATAACCTTCCAGTCACCCTCCCAATTGAGCCGCTCCGCCTTGAGAGCGGAGAGTTTCTTTTCATACTCTTGCCTTGGATTGTCTGCCATTATTGCCCCAGCAATGTTTTACCGGTTGCCGCAGTCGAAGCGGTTGAGGTAATGGATGGATTGGTCAGGACCGTACCAGAACGGCCAGCTCTTAAACGGGCTTGTTTCTGCTCATTGGTACGAGCAGACTGGACAGAAGCATCAACCATTTTGGGGGCCACAGGGGCCTCAGGTGGTGCAGGTGGTGGTGTATATTTTGGTGTGCCGCCGGTACACATATTGAGAACCTCATACTTTGCTTGGGTCATAGTCAGTGACATACATATTGACAGATTGGGTATTAGAATACCATGCCTTTTTTGTCACGTTAATAGCAAAACTTAAACACAAGGCATCAAAACGGTTTGGAGAGAACCCCAAACGCTTCTTGAGTTGCTTTTTACCCTCAAGCTGGATCTTACCATCCAGACGTGGGACAGTCTCAATACCCTGCACCTCATTGTAAAGTTGGTCATCATCAGGGATTGCGCCGCCGGACTTCATCCATAGACGGGCTTGATTGGCCATGTGAGCGCGCATATTCAGGCAACCAACGTCAGGGGATTCACCTGAGAACCATACCAAGTGCCAATTGCGGCCCATTGTCTTTGCCGCAGATACAATGCCAGTCCCATACCCAGCATCCACAATCACAGCGTCAGCTCTCTCCTCATCCTCATAACGGGAAACGATATTGGCAATCTCCACGTCATTATCATTCTTTGGAATAACCCTAAGGATACGGAAGGCTAACCCTTGCCTTAATGCAATGACAAGCTCATCATCACCCTCCCAAGCCGGATCAACCGTGATAATCTTCGGAGCAAAGTTGTACTGATCCTCCCTCAGGTGTCTGCCGCGCGCCGCATCCAAATCCGTTGTGGAGATAAACTGCTTAATGGACATGGACGGGAACATCCCGCGCACCCGAACCTTGAAGAAGTCGGAATTTTCACCATAGTCCTTGGCCCACTCATCAATCAGAGCCTTGTTGGTCATCTTGGCGGTACGGGAGTCAATCTGTTGGTGTATCCAACGGTTTTTGAGGCCATGGAAACACTTGTGGAAGCGGCCAGAGTTACGGGTAGGGTTGCCAAAGACGAACCACATCGGCTCTCCGTCAGTCAGACCACCCTCAGCAACCTCCCAAATCTTGTCAGGAACGGCACTGGCCTCATCAAAAATGTAGAATGGTGTCGAACTTGCGGCGTGAAGACCGGCAAAGCTCTCACTGTTTTCCTCACGGCAGGTTTGGGCAACGACTTTCCAGCTATCTTCATACCCGATACGGACCATTTTCATGTTGCCCTTACCGGTGGAGACTTTGAACAGGTGGGAAGTGACAGACCTACGCCGCCACTTTGCAATCTCAGCCCATGTTTTTGATTCCAATTGTGGTGAAGTGTTCGCAGTGACCACGCCATTACAGAACGGGCGGGTATCCATGATCCAGTTGGTAATCCATGAAGTCAGAGCGGATTTACCGATACCGTGACCGGACGCAACGGCCATACGCAGAGGGTCCACAGGATGAACACCATCAAACGCGCGCAACTTGGCTTCCTCACCTATCCGGATGAGCGTCATGGCTTGCCAATAGTCAGGACCGTCAAAGCCTTTCAGCTCTCCTTCGCCCCAAGTGTATGAGTGCATCACATGGCCCAGAGGGTCATAGACAAACTCAGCCATGGCATCCATTAACTTTTGGTCCCGTTTGGCCTCAGCAGATAGGTTTTTGTTTTCCAATTTATTACCGCCCGTTCATTATTGTGGTATTCGCCCCGTGAGCAATTCGCATTTATCCGCAGAAATCAGCCATTGTATTTTTGGCCAATTTACTCCTCCTCATTATTATGAGATTTAATTTGAACCGATAACGTGGCCATAAACGCATTGTGTTTGTCCCGTCCCTTCTGGAGGCGCGCAACAAGGTCATCAGATACATCGTGTTCCTGAGTTTGTCTGTCCTTCCATTTGCTCCGTTGACGGTTAGAGAGCCAGATTGTTGCCGCTTTGGTGTCAGGTGGTTGCTCCTGTTTAAGTGTGACAATCTCCACAACCTCAAGATCCTTACCCTTTTTGACTTTGAACGCTTGCTCAACAGTGCAGACGTATCCCTTGGCCCTTTGGTGCAGTTTGTCCGAAACCTCAGCATCAGCTTTTGCACCTCCATCCTTTATGGACTGCATAAACTCTGGATATTTCTTTTTCCAGACCTCAAATGTGCGTGGCGATATGTCCAGATGACCGGCTATCTCCTCACCAGTTGCGCCCATGAGAGCGAACTTCCTTCCCCATTCAGGGTGGAAATTCGGGTCATACTTTGTTGGCCTTCCACCCTTATCCTTAGGTTTAGCCTTGGCTTTGGGTTTGGTTTTCGCCTTCTCAGGTGGGGTTTTCTTCTTAACCATTAGCTATCTTTCTGCCCTCTGGTGTCAGGTCCTTAAATTCACACATACCAGATGACCATGCACCCTCCATTGCGTGTACGGCCTCAAGGCCCAAGGCGCGTGTTTCGTAGTCTTTTGAGGTGGCGAGTACCTCCGAAGTTTTTGCGTTCATCAGTTGCCAGTGAAATGCGCCCATCGGGGTTTGTTTGAATATGATTTTGAACATGGTTGTTATCCTTCTGTTAAAACGGTTATGGGGCATTATAGATAAAAAAAAGCCCCGTGTCACCACGGAGCTTTCAAGTTGAACAGGGAGAATAACTTCCAGACTGTATTATGGTGTAATAAACAAAGGCAGTCCAGTGTTTTTAGTGATTTCTGCCAAGGCATCATTGAAAGCAATATCGAATGTCTGCTCAATTTTAAACAGCTCATAAGACCATGACACTTTCCCTGCATACACACGGTAACGCAAGCGGACAGCAATCTTGTATGGCTCTCCACCCTCAAACACCGGTACACCGATGATGAAGAAAGCAGGGATTACCAATGGTTGTCCGTCAGTGCCGTTGTGTTCAATGGAATAGACCATCTGCATCTCACCGGACTGTAAACGTCCCTGATTTTTGACAGTCTCATTGACACGCACCTCAAGGCCACGGGCCAGCTCAATCATACGGATTGGGTCAGCAGGTTTGCCACCAAGGAACTTGGTCAGTGCCTCAATTTTCTCCTTATCAAGGAATAATGGATCAAGCATATCTGATACATTGTCCTCAATGAAAGAGGCGAAAGATTGTTGGTCCATCACTTCGGCATTGTTCTCAATCCACCGTTGAAGCTCCTTAGCAATAGGGAATTGATATTGAGCGGCAAAGTCACCATGACCAGCTTTTGTGTCGTCAGAACCCTCAGGATGAGGATTGAAAATGGCTCTCACATCAGCAGATATAGTGTTGTCCTTTACCTTACCCTTGGCATACAGCACAGAATCATCAGTTTTATAGCGGTTTACAAAGTCAATTAATGACTGTGTACGGCCCATAAAAAATGTTCCTGTGCGGCGTTCTGGAGCAGGTAGGTATTTATCACTCAGAGCTTTCAAATCTGTGACTTTTTGATCTGAACTTGTTACCAGATAGTCCTTACCATCATGTTTAATGACTTCTGTTTTTTGGTTTTTTGACAGGATTTCTGCCAATGCTTCGGTTTCAGTTTGTTGTGTCATTGTTTTCTCCTTAAATGACAGGGTTTTTGAAGATACGCAGAGAGTAAAGCCTAGGGTTTAACTAGGCTTTACCTATGGTTATTGTGCCAGTGCGGAAGGTGAAACTCCACCAAAACGCTTGTCACGGGCAATGTCCAAGTCCATTGGGATCTGTTTAGGATCTTGTCTGGAGAGGTTGTTTTCCGGTGTGACGAAGTAAATCGCGCGGCCACGGGATACCTTAGGCACTTTTACAGAGAAGTCAGGACGGATTTCCATCATACCCTCATCCAATGTAAATTTGAGCTTAACGGTAATCTCGCCATTGGCTTTGCCGCCATGGCTTGCGCGGTGGTCAGAGAGGTCACCGATGACACCACGAATGGCCTTTGACAGGTCATCATGGAACGCGCCGCCCTCAAGTGAATTGAGAAGCAACGAGGCATTGTTAATATCAGGTTGTGCAGACATTTTCAGTCTCCTTTTTTGGGGTTAAGTTTTACGCAGTAAGGTGGAGGGCCTCTTTTAACAGATACCCTTCATGGCTCCAAATCTGACGAAATGCGTCATCATAGGCCACTTTTTCGCCAATTTCTTTGTTGTAATTGGCTGGATCAACACACACAGAACGGCCAACAAATTCAAAACCATTTTGCATTTTAATGGTACAGAACGTGGTGGTACTTTCTTGCGGTGGGTTGCGGTAGGTAACATTAGCAATACGGCCTTTGATACTGTCTGGTGTTATACGGTTAGGAGTTGGACTGGCTTCCAAAAGCTCAATCAAACGCTCTTTTGTGGTAGGATTAAACATTTCTATTTTCCTTGGTTAAGTTTTGAATCCCAGTATTGTTTTGATAGTTTGGGGCC
>ERZ650303.335-NODE-335-length-14329-cov-6.246532_pt1 | contig 14329 bp, 17 predicted proteins | sample MGYA00376239_ERZ650303 | MGnify/ENA primary metagenome ERZ650303 (study PRJEB26733, sample SAMN07839262) | wastewater metagenome | biome: small river; feature: stream; material: water | place: USA: North Carolina | collected 2016-04-05 ... | reverse complement strand
GTCGGACGGCTACTCGGGGGAAGTTTCCGACCCCCCTACCGCCCCGCCCGAATTGCGCCGCCACGCGAATCGGGCCGCGGCCGGAATCAGCCGTCGGTGACGTCGGTGATGAGGCCGAGGTTGCTCAGCGCGGTGAGCAGCGATGTCAATGCTGAGTTGGAGCCTCGGCCGCCTTCGACCAGTTGCCGGTTCACGGCGTTCGCGCCGTAGAAGCCGAGCTTCGCGCCGGCGAGGCTGCCCTCTACGCGGACGCCTTCCATTGCCGAGGTGGTGTAGTAGCCGTTCAGCGTGCACCTGCCCGCACGGCTGCCGTCGGTGCTGACGGCCCAGTCGGCCCTGACGTCGCCCGCCGCACGTCTGACGCTTGCGTCACTCATGAGCTCAAGCTGCAGGTGCGGCTTGCTGCCCCCGGTGGCGTCGCGGGTGATGCGGACGATGGGCCGGTTGCCGTCGTTGTCCCGCGCCCACAACCGCGCTCCGATCGGCTCACCGGTGAACCCGAAGCCCATGTCCCAGTTCGACGTGATGCGTTGGTTGTTGCGGTCGATCTCGAAGAAGACCAGGCCCGGGAAGAGCCAGCGTGCAACGCCGTCGGCCTCTTGATCGATCATGAAATTCCGGCCCGTGCCGCCGGCAGAAAGCTGCATGCGGTAGCTGCCGCCGGTGTAGCCGAGGTAGATGCCCGGAGTGGTGATGCCCTCGGCGACGGCCGCCGCGGTGCTGGTGATGCCGATGTACCCGGCCTTCCAGTTTCCGGCGGTGACGTCGCCGAGCTTCGTGAGCGATGAATTGACTACGCTGCTGGCCAGCGTGGTGCCCGTGAGCTTGTCCGCGGCGGTGGTGATGGTGACGTCAGCGGATCCGTCGAAAGCCACGCCGTTGAAGCTGCGGGGCGTCGCCAGCTTGGTGGCGGTGGCCGCGTTGCCCTCGAAACCACTGCCGTCGATCCTAACGCCGGAGAACGTGGCGCTTTGAAAAGTAACCTCGGAATCCTCGCCGAGGCCGAGGGCGTTGCGTGCGGTCGGCACGTCGGCGACGTCGCTGAGGTTGTTAGCTGCCAGCAATGCGCCCGCAGCCGAGCCGCCGACTTTGGATCCGCCGAAGTACAGGCCGTCCTCGCGGACCTCGACGCGTGGCACGCCGGATTGCGTCGGGACCAGCGGGGCATCGGTGCCGAAGACCGTGAAGAGCACGGTCGCGCGGTAGCCGTCATCAGTCACGCCGGATTGCGACGATTTCCAGAAGGCGCGTTTGACTTGCCCACCACGCCAAAGGTGCAGGGAGGTGCGCAAGGCCGTCTTCAGGTCGTTTAGCTGCGCGTAGCTTTCTGCCAAGAGTTCAAACTCGACGGTGCACCCGACGCTCATCATGTCGCCGCGAAGCGTTGTGTTCGGCTGTTCTTCGGGGACCGTGTAGTAGATGAAAGGCGCGCTGAGTTGATGGTCGGGCACGTCATCGGGGTAAATGCGATCGCCTACCAACGAAGAAACGGCTGCGTCGGACAGCAGCCGTTCGAGGATCGATTCTTGAATAGTCGCCATGCCGCTAGTTACGCGGCGTGGGCGTTCAGGCCGCGGACTTCGCGCGGCACTCGGCCACGCACCGGACGATCTTGAGGATCTCGGCCGGGCCGATCTTCGGCACCAGGAAGCTGGCCTCGGCGATGGGCGGCGCCGGGTCGATCGGCGAGACCGTGTCCGGCGGGCCGACGGGGTTCGACGGGTTGAAGGCGGACACCAGCGCGGCGAACGCGGCGCGCTTCACTTCGAAGACGTTCTTCGCGGCCGCCTCGGCGTTGGTGGCCGCCGTCGCCGCCTGCACCTTCGCCTGCTTCTCCGCGAGCAGCGACGCCCACTGGGCACCGGCTTCGAAGAGCTCCGACAGCGCGAGCGTGAACTGTTCGTACATCATCACACCTCCGACCCCTCGACAGGTATGTATCACCTTCGCCGCTGGGTTGCACGGTCAATCACGTTCAGAAGGTCTTGCGAATCGAGGTGAACGTAACGCTCTGTAGTGGACGTGCGGGTATGTCCGAGGAGTTCACTGACGCTCTTCAACTCGACCCCGTTGCGGATCGCGTTCGTCGCCCCGGTGTGCCGCAGCGTGTAGCAGACCAGCGCCTCGCCGTCGCCCTTGTCGAGGCCGGCGGCCGCCCGGGCCCGGCGCATCGTGCACCGCACCGCGTTCGCGCTCCACGGCTTTCCGTCGCGATCGATCCAGAGCGGCCCGGCTGCGGGGCGTCCTACGCGTCGCCACCACGCGCCGAGGAACCGCACGGCGTGAGCGTCGAGGGCGATGACGCGTGTCCGCGCCTTGTCCTTCCGCTTCTTCTTCGCTTTGAACTCCGTGAGCACGAACATCCGTTTGTCGAGGTGCACCTGTTGCCAGTCCAGTTTTCGAATCTCACCTGGACGTGCCATCGTTCGACGAAGCAGGTACATGAACCGCCGGAATTTCTTCGGTGAGGCGAGGTAAAGCCGGCACAACTCCGCTGGGGTCATCGTCCGCGTGCGTTCGCCACACGGCGGGATCACCATCTTCGCGAATGCGTCCTTGGGGATAATGTCCTGGTCCGCCGCCCATCGCGTCACGCGCTTGACGGCCCGCGCCAGCGCGTTCGTCATCGTGAGATCGACCAGGTGCACAGGCCGGAGATCCGCGGCGGGCAGGTCCCCGGCAATCGCGGTGACCTTGGCGAGGTTCGACCGATACCAGGACAGCGTCGATTCCGTCGTTTGGCCCGCGCGCACCTCGGCCTCCAAGGTGCGGAAGAATAGCTTCACCAGCGCGTCAAAGTTTGCGACCATTCCCCGGTTTACCTCAGCCTTTCCGAGCTTGAAGCTGAACCTGTTCCGCTGTATAACTCTGTTCAGCTTCGGCCTTCCGGTCTGGGAGGCCTTTGCCCGCGGGTAGTTTTCTGCCGGATGTGCTGGCAGGCCGCGTTCAATCGCCAAGTCTGTTTTCGGAGACCTCGCTTCGCAAGTGATCCGCAGGGGATGGCGGTTTGCTTGGGGTGCAAGAGGTCGGGGGTTCAAATCCCCCCAGTCCGACTGGTGACGTCGTTTCGTAGCGGCGAACACCGGTGAGCCTCGCGGCTCATGTCACCCCGCCCGGCGTCTGGTAGCGCCGGGCGGGGTTTTTTGCGCCCCGAGCCGCTTCAGCCTGTTCCTCACCAGAGCAGTGCCATGGATCATCTCCAGCGTCTCTTTCCGGTTCGCGTGATCGAGACCGACCACGACGAACTGCGCACGATCGCCAAATCAAACCGGGTGGCCAAACGCGAAGGCAGCATCGTCTGGATGCCGGCCGTGCCGCCAGTCGGCATGCGCCTCACCGTCTCCAAACGCGACTACGAGGTTCTGGGGGTCCACTTCCTGGGCCGGAAGCTCCCCGGCGGTCAGGTGATGACCGAGATCCTGGTGTTGGTGTCGCAGTGGTTCGGTTATGCCGAACCAAACATCGAGCGCGCTGCCCCGCCGAAAACAAAACCCGTCCCTGACCGCGCCGGATGATCTACAGTGCGAGCATGTTGATCCTGAATAAACAAGATGAATTCCCCGAGCCGGATTCATTCGAAAAGTGGCTGAGCGTTTTACAAGATCGCTTTGCTGAGATCAGCAGATCCATGTTTGCTGCATTCCCGGCCGAACGGAGTTTCCGACGGCCGCAGCGTCGCTGGAACATCCAAGCCGTGAACAGGGGCCTGATGCGCCCGGCCCGAGCGAGGCCTCCGCGGGGTCGGTCGAACCGGCCGTAGGACGGCAAAACAAGTCCGCGCAGCTGTAAACCGAACTACTGAACTAAGTACACCATCTCCGCGCAATCATCACCTCCTCCCGGAACAGAGTGACGGTTCTCATCACCACTTGCGCCGCGGCCCGGAGAGGCCGCGCCCGGCCGCGATCTTGCCTCAATCTGATTCAGGACATGGCTTGGCCCACGAAACGCCCAGGAATGAGCCTGGCGCAATCCTCGGGGAAATCGCCCCATTTGTACACCTGTTTCGTGGACTGAAATCGACCACGTTCGCCGTGGCCGGCGGAACGGCCTCGCCGCGGCCGGAATCGCCGCGCGAAGATGCCCTGCTTTTGCCTTGCTTTTCAGGGTTTCCAACCTGAAAAGCACAAGCAAGGCATAAGCATGCACGTCGCCAAAACTGCCCTTGCGTGCAAGGCATGCACGCGGCTTTCTGCGGGTTGAGCGTGCAAGACATGCACGCCAGAGCGGGCCGGCCGAAATCCGACGGTGCGTGCAAGGCATGCACGCGGCTTTCTGCGGGTTGAGCGTGCAAGACATGCACGCCAGAGCGGGCCGGCCGAAATCCGACGGTGCGTGCAAGGCATGCACGCATTCAAAATGCTGATTGCGGTAACAGGTGATTTTCAGAAAACCCTTGCCGAAGGGTGTGGAACCGGTTAAGCTCCCATCCGCTGACCGATCGAACCCGAGCCCGTACCAGCTGGCGAGGACGCTTCCCAACCGGAGCGTGGTCATAAAAATTGGTCGCTTACGAACAGGCCCGCTCTGGGTCTGTAACCTCGATCCTCACCGGAACGATGGTGCGATCAACACCGCTGACGGATCAGCACGTTTGGACAATTCCAAATGCTCCGCCGACCGCGGGGGCGTGTCGCTGACACGTCCCAGGCCGGGGTCATTCCGTACGTGTGGAACACCCCCACACAGGAGCCCGGCCAAAGGTCCGTGCCTAAATATCGCTGCTATGCGATTGGGCAGGTCATTGAACACGTCACCCATTGGAACATTGCCGCGGGCGAAAGCGTTGCGTGCATGAACCCGGGTAAGGAACCTCATACCTCCTGCACGTGGTGCAGGAGGGGCGATAAACTGAGGAAAAACTACTATTTCAAAGCACTCCTCGAAACGACGGACCGCAACGGCGAACCGACGCTGACGCCGGTGGTGTACAGCGTGCCGGAGAAGTCCTTCGAGAAGTTCCCCGACAACGCGAAGTTCGTGGGGCTCATCCTCGACATCAGCCGCACCAACGACCGCAAGCTGCTGGCGAAGACCGTCGGCGAGATCGACGTGCCGGCGTGGGTTCAGGACCTCTTCGACCTGGAACAGGCCCTCGACTACAGCTGGTTCCACCGCACCGACCCGACGGTGTTCGTCCCGGAGATCCCGCGGGCGAAGCTCGACGAGGCCATCGTCCTGGTGCGGAGCGCCCACGTCCGTGGCGGGGCACCGGCGAAGCCGATCGCAGCGGAGGCGAAGAAGCCGGCCCCAAAAGCTGAGCCCCGTCTGGAGGATCTGGCGGGGCTGACGCTCGAAGAACTCTTCAGCCGCGGCGAGCACCTGCAGAACAACACCCCCGAGATGGCCGCGATGAACGCCGCCCTCGACCGCATCGAGCCGGGCCTGACGTACTTCGCACTCACGTTCCGGTATATGTCACCGGCGCACCTCACCAAGCTGGCGTCAGGCAACTACGGCGTTGCCAACCAGAGGGCGGCGCTGGCGGAGATCCGCCAGCGCGAGACCCGTGAGCGTGTCGACGTGGTGATGGACATCGACCCGACGATCGCCGGCGGCGTGCTGACGATCAGCACCAAGCCCGCGGCCGCTGACGACACGCGGGAGCTCCTGCAGGCGATCGACGACGACGTCGACCAGCTGGAGCGGACGACGAACCGCGTCTTCCACCGGCTGCGGATCGCCGACGGCGACGACACGCCGACGCCGGCGATGACCGGCATCCGCGAGGACCTCGCCGCCGCCGCCGCCGGCGAGACGCCGCCGCCGGCGAAGAACGCCGGCCCGATGCGTGGCATGGTCCGTGACATGATCGAACGCAACGCCACGCGGAAGGCAGGTGCGGCATGAAAAAGCATCGCCAACGCTACTTGCCGAAGCAAGCCGACGCCGTCCGGGAGCAGGCCCGGGCCGCCGCGAAGTCGCGGCGGGCGTCGATGCCCGAGGGCTGGAGCGATCACTCCGGCAGCCTCAAGTGGCACTACTACACCGCCGGCCGCAGCCTCTGCGGCAAGTGGCTGCAGCAACACGACGACGTCCTGGCCGACGACGGCCAGCTCCGCCCCCGCGACTGCCACGAGTGCCGTCGGCACCTGCAGCAGAAAGGCGGTGCCGCGTGAGCAAGAAAACCGACTGGCACGACTTCTCCTGGAAGCTGGCGAAGCGTCGCCTCGAGCTCAAAGAGCAACTCCCAGGCTTCCACATCAACCTCAGCCTGGAGGCGGGCGAATACTCGTGCCGCTATGCCGTGATGATTCGGCCGACCAACACGCAGACGTTCTACCACGCTGAAAACGAGAACCTGGAGAAAGCCATTCAGGCGGCCGTCGACAAGTACCTCGAAGCGGCCGGGCCGATCATCATCAACATCAAACGCCAGGGCATGCGGATGCCGGCTTCGCCGAAGCCGGCCCCGCGGAAGGTGCTGGCGATCGTCGGCAAGCCGCAGCAGCCGACGCTGCCGCTCCTGAAAGGCGGTGCCGCGTGAGCAACACTCTGGCGAATGACGTCCGCCTGGTCGACGTGTTCGACCTGGAAGACGTCGTCCTGAAGTTCCTCGGTCGGATCGGAGTGCACACTGTCGCCGCGGCGTTCGCGAAGGCTCACGCCAACCGGCTCAGCTTGCACACTTTGATCTGGGACGCGTCCGCGTTCAGCCTCGATCACGACTACTGTCTGGCTCAGGCCCGCGTGATCGAACAGGCGAAAGGCGGTGCCGCTTGAACACCACCGTCACGATGCCGGCGAAGACCGTCCGGCTCATCCCGATGGACCTCTACGCGGACCTGGCCCGTCTCGCGCTCCACACGCTGGAGGTGCGCAAGCGGAACAGGAACTATCGCGGCGAGAAGACCGGCCGCGAACTGCAGGCCGAGTTGAACGACTCGGAAGATCGCCTGCGGCGGACAGCCGAGGCGGCGATCGCGTTGAAGAACACGACGCCGGCCCTGTTCGACGCCGAGGATCCGCCGCCGAAGTCGATGGATTGTGAATGTTCCGACATGAAGTCGGCGATGCTGAAAGCCGCGAAGCTGTTGGACAGTTACGGTTCCGAGGTCGGCCGAAACCGGGATGCGTGGAAAGCGCGGCTGATTCTCGTGCAGTATCTCGAAGACGAAGACTTCGAACAGAAGCAACCGTCCGACCCATTGCCGACGAAGCAACAGGTGCGTGAGTACCTGGAGGTGATGCTGCAGGGCGTCCGGATGCGGCAGGACGTGTTCGAGTTCACGAAGCCCGAGGACCAGGTCGAGGCGTGGGAAGACGCCGAATCCATCGGCCACGTCATCGACCTCCTCGACGCCGCCCTCGGCGACAAAGACAGCCACGAATCGGACGGGGGTGCGCCATGAAGCCGCCGCCAATGCTGCCGATGCGCCTCGAACCTGTGCACGGCCTCGAAGCAGAACTCCGCTACCGGATCCGCACGATCAACGACAGCATGAGCCTGCGCTTCGCCGAGGTCCTCGGCGAGACGCCGGCCGTGCTGCCGGAGATCCTGCACTGGAATGCCGTGATGTGGGAACACCTCGGCCCGGACCCGGCGCGGTGCGTCGAGGCGACGGCGAAGCTCTCCGCCGCGGCCGTCGAGGTCCTCGGCCTCGCCGGCGTCCACGTGCCGAAGCCGCCGCCACTGCGGCCGAGGACCTCGACGTGAAAACCACAACGCCCCGGCCGACGGCCGGGGCGTTGCTCCTTGCGAAACTACTCGGCCGCGGCCGAGGGTTTCGAGTGCATCTCAGCTTCTACGACTTCCAGGCGTTCCTCGAACGCGACGCCATTCACCGCCGCGCCGTCGCTCATGAGTTGATGCTGGAACGTCGCGCGGCAGAAAACGCACAAGGCCTGCAGCCCGAGGGGTCGGATGCTGCAGGCCCTGTAATCGAGTCACGTGAACCCGATCGCACGAAGTCTAACACACGTTGACCGCTGGCGCAACGCGATTCACTTTTTGAAAACGAACGTGATGCCGTCGAGGGCGGTGTTTACCGCCCGCAGTTTGTCGCGGCCGCCGGCGGTGAGGTCCTCCGGGCCGAGGGTGATCGTCGTGCCAGTCGCCGGCGGCGGCGTCGCCGGCGTGCCGACGGCGTCCAGCACCGGCACCGGCTGCACCAGGCCGAAGCCGCTGGCGGTGTCGCGGCCGCCCGGCGGCCAGTCGACCGCGGTGCGGGTGAGGATGCCGCGGAACTCCGCCGGCGATGGCGTCCGCCCCGCGGCCTTCGTCTTCGAGACGTAGAGCGCCGCCACGCCGGCGACGTAGGGCGTGGCCATGCTGGTGCCGGAGAGCGTCGCGTAGCGGTTGCCGGGGTACGTTGACCGCACCGCCTCACCAGGTGCGACGACGTCGAGCCGCGCCCCGCGGCTGCTGAACTGAGCGACGGCCCCGCCGCGGTTGCTGGCACCGACGCAGATACATTCGGCCTGCGCCCCGGGGTAGCCGATCGTGCCCTCGCGCGGGCCGTCGTTGCCCGCGGCTGCGACGACGATGACGCCGGCGGCGTAGGCCCGCGTGACGGCGGCCTTGATCCGCGGATCCTCGCCAGGACTGCCGAGGCTCATGCTGATAACGTCGACCCTTTCCGCGATCGCCAGGTCAATGCCGGCGGCGATCCACGATCCGAGGCCGCTGCCGTCGTCGCCGAGGACCTTGACGCTGACAATCTCCGCCTCGGGCGCGACGCCGACCAGGCCGACGTCGTTGTCCGCCGCGGCGATGATGCCGGCGCAGTGCGTGCCGTGGCCCTGCCTGTCCGCCGACGTGCTGCTGTTGGTGGTGTTCAGCGTCCGCTTCACGTTCGCGCGGAGATCGTCATGCCCGGCGTCGACGCCGGTGTCGAGGACGGCGACGCGGGCGCCGCGGCCGCGCGTCTGCTTCCACGCGTCCGGCACGTTGATCGCGGCGTGCCCCCAGTCCGGGGTTTGTTCCAGGAGCGAGATGCCGCCGGTGTCGATGGGCGCGAGTTCGCCCGGTGGTAGCCGGATGAGCGTCTCGCCGGCGAGGACCTCGGCGGTCCCCGGCTGCGGCACGCCGCCGGCGCCGTCGACGGCGAGGACGATCGCGGCGACGCCGGCGATCGCGGCCATCAACCCCGCCGCCGGCGAGAGCCGCGCGATGGTGATGGGCGGCTCAGGTTGCGGCGCGTTGCGCCCGATTGCGCTTCGCACCCCGAACGCGGCGAGCGCCGCCAGCAGCGACTGCGCCGCCGCGTCGAACGCGCCGACGCTGAACTGGTGCAGGGCGAGGCCCAGCAGCCCGACGGCGGCGAGGTACGTCCGCAGCCCGGCGAGCGGGGCGAGAGTGAAGAGGCCGCCCAGCAGGCTCAGGGCTTGAGTAATCATGAATCTCCTCCAACGTGGGATGGTCCGGATCGTCGCAAAGGGGCGCGACCCGGCAAGCGGTGTCTCGGTAGTTAGCCTCGGCGTCCATCCGCTGAATGGTCTCGTCGCGCAGCACAATCCCGAAATTCTTGATGATGGTCGTGAAGTAACTGAAGAGGTTCTTCGCGGGGTCTGCTTTGTCGATGACATTGGTTTCGATCATGTACATCATCGCCGCCCCGACGAACTCATCCTGTTCGCGGATGTAGCGGTAGCGGCGGTGCACGCCCTTCGCCATCGTGAGCCAGTGCTGAGAGAGTTCCTCGGGGAATTCGCCGGTGCGGCGGTAGCGGCGGACCAGCGTCGAGAGACGCGACTTTTCCACGTAGTTCGTCGGCATGGGGATAGTTAGGACCGCGGCCGGGCCGGTGTACAAAAAGCCCCGTCATCCGACGCCGTCAGCGTCCGGCCGCTGGTAATCTGTGCAGCTCTGGCATTCTTGCAGGTGCTTCACGCCGGTCTCGCCGCCGTGGCCGCGGCTGCATCGTCTCTCGGTCCGGCCGCACTGGTTGCAAAGCCTCGCGCCCAGGTCGACGCACGGCATCAACCTCAAAGGCAGACGCGACAACTGCGGGGCGTCTTGACGCCGTGCTGGGTAAGCCGCTCTCCAGGTGGTGTCGTTCATTCAATAACCGCCGATGCTGATGGTGATGACGCCGGCCAGGCTGTTGTCGCTTGCGTTGAAAACCTGCATTGTCCACGTCGTTTTGCACTCGCCGCTAACCGCGTTCCAACCATCGTTGACGAACGCGCCCGTGAGGTCATCATTGAACGATGAACCTCCCGTGGTGCCGACTCCCCAATACATGTTGGTGCAGTCCTCGGAACCTGCCGGCACGAAGAAGAACTTCCAGGTGCCGAGGGCGGTGACGATCGCACTGGACGCTATCGGGGTGTCACCCGGCATCGTGTAGTTCGCGATGGTGCCCGAGCCGGTGGCGTCGCCCGTGACCGTGACGGCGAGCGTCCCCGCCTCGGCGGCCGCCTTGATCGCCGCGATGCACGGCGACTTGCAGCGGCACTCGATTTCCGTGCCGGCCACCGGCGTGAGCGTGTAGGTGTACGTGTTACCGGCAAAGCAGTTGGTGCCGACGGTACCACTACCGCCGGCGCAGCCGGTGGTGATGCTGGCCAGGTTGCTGCCGCCGACGAAGCTGCAGCAAGGCGTGGCACACGGCGCGGAAGAATTCACGAATCGCAGGTCCAGAGCGGTGTCGTCGGCCTTGATGATCCAGCCCAAATAAAAGAGCCCCGTCGGATCAGTCCCGGACTGAACCCAGGTGCAACATTCGGCACGCTTCACCAGCGTGTGAGTGCCGAGGATCGCGGCACAAGGATCCGACGACGTGTCGTCGAGGCTGGTGACTACCAGCGTGTATTGCGCGTAGAGTTCCCCGCCGCAGAGCTTGCAGCAGAGGTTGTTGCAACAACCGCAGGAGCCGAGGCCGATCACTTCGGTGCTCCGGTGGTGCAGTCGATTTCGAACTTCGCGAACGGCGCGGGGAAGTGGAATGCGAAGCATTTGTCCACGCCGTTGTCGCAGACGCTGAGGTCCACGCGCTGGTTGCCGTTCGCGGCGAAGAGCGGGTAAGTGGTGCTGCTGATGGTGGTCTCGCCGCGGAATGTGGCGAGATAGTAACCGCCGTCGACGAATCGATTGCCGCTGCGGATCTCCAGCTTCACGGCGGCGCCGTCGACGTAGCCGCTGCCGAGGTCCTCCTGCAGCACGGCCGACCAAGGTCCGGTGGTGGTGGTGATCGCACTGGTGACCTTCACCCAGCGCAGGTACTCGCCGGCGTCGAAGAGGGCGTACTTTGGCTTGCCGTCCGTGTGATCGCCGTCGCGGAGCGCCAGCAGCGGCCGCCGCGGCAGGCTGGACAATGAAGCCCAGCCCCAGCACGTCGCGGGATGATCCTGGAAACTGCCGCCGTTCGGCGACACAACCTTGCACGGCCAGAGTCCCGAGGATCTCGCGCCGGTGACGACGACGAACGTCACCTGTCGCTGCAGTGGCTGCGCCGTCCGCGCCGGCGCGAGGTCCTCACCGTAGTGCAAGTCCTGGTCGACGCGTTGCGCCGAGGCCTTCTTGAGCGCGAAGAAGTCGATCACAGGAAGATCCCCTGTTGCAGCGCCACCGGCGGTGGGCCGGCCGAGGCGGGGATGTAGCTGTACTTCTCCGCCTTGAAGGGGTGAAACGTCCGCGTGTTCGGCGGCGAGCCGTCGGTGATTTGCTCTCCGCCGACGGTGAGTCCGACGGCATCGCTCACCGGCTGCCCGGTGCTGTCGACGCAGGCCCGGGGCGCGCCGCCGCCGGCGGGGATCGCGCGGCGGCCGAGATTGAGGAACGTCCGCCCCCAGCCTTCCCGGTTGTACTTGAGCACGATCGTCACCGAGTAGCAAAGCGCGGTGACGCCGTCGACGTTCTCATAGACCCACTCGTATCCGAAGTCCACGCAGCGCAGCGTCCCGCTGCTGAAGCCGTAGAACGCGTCCTGGTTGACGCTGTCCCAGAACTTCAGCATGTGCGCCAGCGTGAGCTTGCTGCTGAAATACTTGATGGTGATGACGGCGCGGGAGCGTTCGGTCTCGGCGCCCTCAAACGGATCGCCGGCGGCGTTCACGACCTTGTCCCCGTCGCGGTCGACGTCGAAGGCTTCCTTGACCTCTTCGCGGCTGAAGCTGAGCACCGGCGGCCGCAACGGTGCCGAAGTCTTGTTGCTGCGGTCGGGCTTCGGCGGGTTCTCGGGATCGTAGGACGACGGCGGTCCGCCGTCGGCTTTGAATGGCGCGTCGGTGTAGGTGATGTTCACCAGCCACGCCATCGGCCCGCCGAACGCCTTCGTGCTCCAGGACCTCGCGAGGCACCGCCTCGAACCGGTGTCGGGATGCTCCGCATACAAGGCCACGCCGGGCGCGGCCTCAATCTCGCGCATGGTGTATTCGGTGGTGTCCCCATCAGGGATTTCCACCAACCAGGACTCCGTCATCGACACCACGCCCTGTTCGTTCGTGGTGCGATCGCGATCTTCCCAGCGCGGGCCGGTGACGATGAGCGCCATCAGACTGCTCCGATGGTGACGGTGGGTTTCGCGGCCAGAGTCTTCAGCGTCGTGTTCGTCTTCTTCGCTTCCTCGAGATGGTTACGCGCCACCTGCAGCGCGGCTTCACTGCCCTGCGCCAGCCGGGCCGTCGCGGACACCGCCGCCGTGCTGCCGACCTCGACGGCGTCGTTCTTCGCGTTGCCGCCGCCCTTCGCCGCGGCGGGCGTCGCCAGGTCGATCGCTCCAGCAGCATTCATTTCAACGTCGTCGAGAAGCTCCGTCTTCTTCGCTTCCAGCTTGTCAAACCACTGGTCGACCGCGTCGGCGGACTTGCCGAAGTTGGTGAGTTGTTTCGTGCCCCACTCCATCGCCGTCTGGCCGGCGGACTTGATGCCGTCGGTGATGCTCTGGGCGCCGGCCGCGGCGTCGCGGAACACATCGCCGCCGAGGGAGTCTGGCAGTTCACCGCCCAGCTTGATGAGGTCGGTGAGCGCCTGGGCGATGTGGCCGAAGACGGTGATGATCCCGCCGACGCCGGCGACGACCAGGCCGGCCCCGGCCTTGATGACGTCCCAGGCGTACGCGCCCGCCTTGCCGATCATGCGGAAGATGTCCGTGATGACCTGGCCAATGGTGGGGAACGTGCTGCCGCCGAAGTCCGTCAGCCCGGAGATCCACTCCCACGCGGCCGCGGCGAGTTCGCCGAAGAGGCCGATGATTTCCCCGACCACCGGACCGATGACGCCGAACCACGCCTGCCCGGCGCGACCGAGCCAGTCGAACACAGGCTGCGCGAAGGCGAGGATCTTCGTGAACACGCCGGCGATGGTCTCGATCACGGGCGCGAGGCCGATGACGATCCGGTTCCAGAGACCGTCGAACGCGGCCTGCACCTTCGGGATGGCCGCTTGTGCCCGCATCGCCGCGGAGATCTCGCTGCCGCCGAGGGCGTTGCCGCTGTCAATCTGCTTCTGCACGAACGCCTGCAGTTCCGCGCCGCCCTTCTGCAGCATGGGCAGCAGCTTCAGGCCTTGCTCTTCAAAGAGCTTCATCGCCGCGGCGGACTGGGCGCCGGCGCCGTCAACGCCCTTGATCGCCGTTGCGATCGCCAGGAACTGTTTGTCCGGGCTCATCGCCTGCAGTTGCTTGACGTCGAGGCCGATGGCCTTCAGCACGCCCTGCACGTCGGCGCCGCCCGCGGCGATCTTTGCCGAAGACTTCTGCAGCAGCGTGCCGAACTCGTTGCCCTCGACGCCGGCCTTCTTTGCTGCGGCGGCCAGGCCCATGTACTGTTCCGTGGCCACGCCGAGGCTGTTGGCCTTGATGCCGATATCGCTGAGTTCCTTGACGCGGCCGAGGGCTTCGCCGAAGAGCTTCGCCCCGCCGGCGACGGCGAGGAAGCCGGCGGACACCGGGCCGAGGATCGCCGATACCGGGCCGAGGCCGGAGGAGAAGTTGAGATTCTGGAAGCTGCCCTGGATCCGGCCGCGGAGGCCCTGCATCTTGCCGTAGAGCGCGTCCATGCCCTGCTCGGCCTGCTGGGTCGAGGAGGTGAACAACAGCGCGGCGCGGCCGATCGCGTTCGACACGGTCTACCTCTGCAGGGCGGCCAGGGCGCGGACGCCGGTGGCGAAGTCGAGGAGCGGTTTCTTCGGGGTTGGTTCGCCCCATGTGATTCGGAACGCCGTCGGCGTGCAGCGGACGCCCTGAGCCTGGAAGATCCGCGCCGCCAGGATCGCGTGGCGTTCGTCCTCCGCCGGCGCGCCCCACGGTTCGGCCGCGAAGTAGAGCCGCCACGCGGCCAGTTCGCCGGCGTCCATCGTCTCTTCGAGTTCGGCGACGGTCCGGCCAAGCGTGAGCGCTAGGCGGTGGGCGAAGCGGGCGTCGCCGTCGAGGCTTTTGGGCCGTAG
>ERZ650303.330-NODE-330-length-14344-cov-8.195325_pt1 | contig 14344 bp, 13 predicted proteins | sample MGYA00376239_ERZ650303 | MGnify/ENA primary metagenome ERZ650303 (study PRJEB26733, sample SAMN07839262) | wastewater metagenome | biome: small river; feature: stream; material: water | place: USA: North Carolina | collected 2016-04-05 ... | reverse complement strand
GAATCAAATCGTCTTGGTTAAACAAAGCAGGGCGTGGACCAACGAAGCTCATGTCGCCCACCAAGATGCTCCATAGTTGAGGAAGCTCATCGAGGCTGCTTTTTCTGAGGAACGATCCAATGGGCGTTAAAAACGAGGCAGGGTTGATCAGTAAATGCGTAGCTACTGCGGGCGTATCGATGCGCATGCTGCGAAACTTTGGCATCTTAAAAATTTGGTTATTTTGCCCCACGCGATCTGACCAATACAAAACCGGCCCCTTGGACGTGAATCGCACGCACACAGCCACCACAGCAATAGGAAACAATAAACACAAAGCCGCTAACACAGCCAAAATCAAATCAAATAATCGTTTCACAAACATCGCACCTTTGACACTGCTTTTTTCAAACCTTCTTTCATCGACACAGGAGGCGTCCAGCCCAACAGGGTTTGCGCCTTTGAAATATCCACTTGCAAATTGCCACACAAGCGCTGCACTGCATCCCCCTTGCCAACCATACCGGCGCCAAGTTCTAGCACCCACTGAGGCACAGACCACAAATTTGGCTTGACACCTGCGGCAGCAGCCAGCTCGCGCACGAGCTGAGCGGATGAAACATCCCGACCATCACTCACCAAAAACGTCTCATTAGCTGCGGCTGGGTGCGTCATGCAGCAATATATAAAGTCAACCAAATTATCAAGCCCTACAAAACTACGTGAATTTTGGATGGAACCAAAAGGCAAAGGCCAGCCGCAAGTAACTGCACGCATCAGCGCAGCAAAATTAGCCTTAACCCCTGGTCCGTACACCAGTGGCGGGCGAATGATCACCACCTCCATGCCTGTTTTAGCAGCCAATGCACGTAAGGCTAACTCTGCTTCCAACTTTGAAATGCCATAGGCATCTTCAGGATTGGGAGCATCTAACTCTGAAAATTGCCGACCAACTGCTGTCGACTCCCCGTTTACTTTGACTGAGCTAATAAACACAAAACGAGTAACACCTGCTGCCGCTGCCTTTCGCGCCAATGCTAAAGTAGCAAGCACATTAGTTTGGCGGAATTCAGCTAGTGGGGCAACTGAATCTTCGTGCATTACATGCACCCTTGCCGCCAGATGGACCACAACATTTGCACGCGCCAACAAAGGAGCAGACTCAGCATTACGAGAGAGCACCAATACCTCCACCCCTTGCGCAAATAGATAGCGTTTGAGTTGACTGCCAACAAAGCCTCCAGCCCCCGTAAGAACTACCGCCATACCAAACGCCAATACGCAATTGAGAAGAAAAAACGCAACATACTCGTCACATGCCAACGCAAATACTTTAAGTTCCTATGACTCGTACGCTGAGCGAGATGAATCACTTTAGACGCTGGACAAAGCACGATAGATTTACCTGCATATGTGAGACGGGCACAAATATCTACATCTTCATAATATAAAAAATAGCGCTCATCAAAACCATTTATCTGCTCAAACGTCTCAGAACGAAAAAGCATGAACATACCAGCCACCCAATCCGGATAAATATTCGATTGAGATGCAACATAAGTCGATTCAAATCTTAAACCAAATACTTTACCAAGGATCGCAATTGGATTCGGGAACCGACGAGCACTGTCATCGACCTTCCCGTCGACATCCAACACCATAGGCGCCGCAATGCCAACCGTTTCATTAGCTAGGCAATTGATCAAATCACGAAAGGGATCGTTCTCTAATCGAATATCTGGATTTAGCACACAAAAATATTTACCACGCGCAGACTGAAACGCTTGATTATGATTTGCACCAAACCCTAAGGGATGATTATTACGTATTAGACTAATTGGAAATGTATAGTCAAACAAAAGCCCAACTTGTTCATCAAGAGTATTTAGCGTCAGCAAAACTTCGATGGATGAGGTAACACTGACCTTCTGAAGGTCATTAAGCAAGTTTTTCACCAACGCCATTTGGCCATGACTAACAATAGAAATTGAAATCATATTTTCAATCACGCCAAGCTTTCCGTTTCTGCCATGCACTAGAAATACCAAGAATAACAACGCGACGGAAAAACTTAATGCTGCCCCAGCCCCAACACAGCAACAGGAGTGGCAAACCCAACAACCCCCGACGATAAAGTTGCCAATAATTTCCCAGATCCGCCCTAGACATTGCGAAAACATGACTACTCAAACCCGCGACGCCCACTTGCGCCTTATGCAAGATAGCCAAAGGTAAATTCAAACGAACAACCTGCCCCCCACTCAAGGCCAACTCCATCCACAGCAAATGATCTTCCATGTATCGGCGGTTAATCAAAAAACGTGGCACAACATCCCTTCGCACCATTGCGGAAGGCGTCACAAATGGATTCTTGACTAACAATCGCCACCAACGAAGGTTATCAACGGATAGCGAATCCATTGTTAAATCGCCTGTTAATGCAAGCCCAATGACATGGCCATGACCTGATAACGCCACGCCAGGATGACTCTTCATAAATGCGTATTGAATTGCAAGTTTTTTAGGATGCCAGGAATCGTCAGAATCAAGAAAGGCAACATAATCCCCCTCCGCCAAAGACCATCCAGCGTTACGTGCAACACCCGCACCTTGGTTAACCGAGAGAGCAAGCACACGAATAAAGTCCGGGAAACGATCACGCCAAGAGTAAAGCGCCATAAGCGTGCCATCCCCACTAGCGTCATCGACAAGAATCAGCTCTTTAGGCAATTCTGTTTGCGCCAAGACCGATTTGATAGCCCGATCCAAAGAATCCACACATCGAAAGCATGGCACAATCACTGATACATCCACACGCTTGCTATTCATTACAAGGTCACCTAGTGGAAATTTTCATAATTTCATTATGCTTCATTTTAATATTAAAAATCCCATGAATTGTAGCAACAATTAATATTTTAAAACTCATTAAATCACGACGTCTAAACACAGAAAGGATCACCTGCCGAGCCATCCATGAAACGCCTCTAATTATGGCAAAAACAAAACCCGCATGTTCCATATCAAAAAAGACTCGATTCCTAAAATCGTAATAGTTTTTCCAATCAAAATTAATACTATGCTTAGGCAATATTTGACGGCGCATCAACGCACTACCACAAAGGCCAGCGCGCCCACCAACGCTTTGAACTCTATAACTGTATTCTAAATCATCACAAATTATAAAATAATCTTTTTTAGGCAGCGCAAGTAAATCAATCATCGCCCACCGGATTAAAGGCCCCTCAAACGGGAAAAAATTTATTTCTTTTACCTTTCCAATAAAATCGGCACCATTAACCGGCCCCTTCAGCAAACTAGAAAATGGATTTTTTACATTTATTTTTGAATATAAAAACATAAAGGAACCATCAATATTATATCTATTTGCCTGAACTACATCGAACCCACTTGAAGCATCAAGCATCTCATAAAGGCAATTCTTGTCCGGATCGACATCATCATCCATCACCCAGACCCAATCCGATGGATTCTCCTTAGCATATTGAAATAAGCCACTGAAACCACCAGCACTGCCTAAATTATCTTCAGATTGAATCACCGTTATTGGGTAACCAATCTCAATTAACCCCCGCAGCATCTCCAGCGTATTATCAGTCGAAAAATTATCGAATATAGTAATTCTCGACACCTGAACAGTTTGCGCCACAATGGATTCGAGGCAAATCTTTAGGTACTCAGCACGATTATATGTAACAATAACCACATGAACATTATCTTTCATATCACCCCTTCAATTTTTAGCCGTTAGTATCTTTTTAATAAATTTAGAGCATGCACTTACCCCATATTTTTGAATAAAAATAATACCACAGACAAATACAACACTCAATTCAGCCAATAAAATCTGCAACGTAGCGCCTTTCGCACCAAATCCGGACTGCAACGGATAACTCAAACATAAGCTAACAGCAGCAGCAATAGCCGTAGAATATAAAAATTCCTTGTGCATACCCAATGGAATCATTATATTTACACCAACAATTGCGGAAAACATTACAACCAACGGAATTGCTATCATTAGCCGAACCACATGCAGCGTCCTCTCAAAATCTACTGCCCCCGCGCCAAATATACTAACATATAAAGGCGAGAGAAGATAAAATAATACCCACGCAGAGACATTAACAAACACCATTGAAACGATTAATTTTTTAAATAACAGCAATACTTCATCATTTTTGGTTTTAAATAAATAACTAACACGTGGCGCCACAGCACTATTTAAAGGGTTCATTACTAGCTGCATTACTATTCTCAGTTTATCTGCCAAATTGAAAATTACCAAATCAGTGTAACCTCCAACTTTGGCCAGCAGGATACCAGGCACATTAGAGTATATAAAGATAAAGCATTTTGAATAGAATATCAAAGCTGACTGTCTAAATATTCTCAGCAAATACCTATAACCTGGCAAATTCCATTTAATTAATCTCAGCTTGAAAAGCATCCACAAAATATACACGCCCCCACCGAGCGATGCGATTGCAAAATATAGCAACGCACAAACCAAATAGCTTGCTATTGAATTTTTAATCGCAAAAAAGAAAAATGGAAGCAGAATTAATTTAACTGCAGCCTGACCTATTACCACCTTGTGCGCAAGTTCCACTCCTTGAAATAACCATATTGGAGCCATCACTTGACCAACAACTACCAAATAACCAATCGCATAGTACAACCATGAACTATCATCTACATTAATTAACCACAAAAAAAACATTAGGCAAGAAGCACAAATAAATAATAAGCACCACTGAATTATCCAAAATGCCCAAAAAGCCTGCGATCTTAACGCCAGGTTATTTTTCCTTCTAGAAATAACCCTAACAGCACTTAATGAATAGCCAAATTCGACAATGATTGCCGGAAACTGCAGTACAGTTTGTATGTAAACGAAATATCCATAAATATCAACCCCTAAATTTCCTATCAAAAAAGGAATCAATAAAATAGGGATCCCAAAATTCAACGCTTGAGATACGAAATTAATTAATATGACATTTCTTATTCGCATTGAAATAACTTACATAGTTTATAAAAACGTAATGACTCTTTTAATAAACGCATTTTTCAGTGGGGCAGCAACCCTTCTTACTTCCAAAGGAAGCACTAGCCAAGCCTTTCTGGCCAAAAGAATAATATTTTTCATGGCGGAGTAATTAAACGATTCAGTAGTATTAGTTTCTAAACACAACCTAATTTTTTCATACCAAAATGTTTTACGCAAGTAGTACCAATACACATCGGCCCATGGAGCATTTCTATTATTCCAAGGCTTTGCCTCAAAACCAGCATAGTGAATAATCTTAGGATTCTCAAAATCTTCTTTTATTTTCGAGGCCCACATAGAATCGATGGTATTTTTACAATTTAAGATCAGATTCAGACAATTCCAAGAAGAATCCAAAAATTTAACCTTGCCTAAAAAATATTTATTTAATATATCCTGATCTACCAGCCAATATACACGCTCATTCAGCTCTTTTCGTGACTTATCAGACACATTTGATTTTGCGTATTTTTCCATATCAATTACAAGTAATCCCGCCTGGAAATATTGATCATATGAATCACCCATTTTTAAATGTTTTTCTAGGTAAATTTTAGCCTGTAAACTTCCAGTCTCTTTGTTTGTTAAAACTTTGGAAGTTACAAAACTCTTCATCATAACGTCAGGCACTGCAGCCAGGTCATTCCCATCCAGATCCATTCGCCACAACTCTGACAAGTCGGAAAGCACAATCATATCGGCATCTAAATATATTACTCTATTATGACTTCCAAAAAACTTAGCCAAATCTAATCTATAAAATGTTGGGATAGCAAAATGCATGTGAACTGGCACATCCCTATATAAATCAACACAATTTATAAAATGTAGATTTGCTGTTTGTTTCAAATCTTTACAAAATTGCAACTGCAATAGTTTTTTATTACGAGAGGATATTCCACCATCCAATATATAATAATCAAAATCTACTTTTGATGGGAAACCATCCTTGATGGACTCAATTAATGCAGCCAAATGAGGGACGAAATTATCATCTGACGCAGACACCAACGTAATTGAATTATCTCTTTGTGGCACACTTTGATTATTTAATTTTAAAATATTAGCCGATTCAGTATCTCGAAAAAAAACACGGTTTAATTCAATCATCTCGTCTTTTTCAAAATTCATCTTTTTCACAAAGACATTCATTAATCTTTCAGCGATATAACCGATAGCGCGCCGACTTGCTGTAGAGTAATTAGTCAAATCTATCCGACGATCTATTTCAAATAAAATCAAAAAAATCCATCCGCAATACTCCTCAAAAACATCTCGTCTAAATACAAAAATATTAGTGAAATACCCATCAACATCTGCCATCACATTATCGTAATGTGGTAAATAGTCAGGAGTCAGATCATTTATAACAGATCTAACGATTGCAAGGTCTTTTTCATTGTGAAAATCAGCTGTTGCGTATTGCTCATAAATACTTTTGCACCCAATATTTTGAACCGGCCATCGACAAGGCAAAATCACCTTTAGTGATTTATTTTTACCAATTAACTCTTCAACCGTTTTTTCATTAATTCCGAACTCGGCAAGCGACGCTTCGTTCAGGTGACTCGCATTAATGCAACCGTATAAATCGACATCACGCTCACGAGTCGAAAAATCAAGATACCGGCGATAATGCATAAACCCGATCCATTCGGCATCTAAATCATTTTTCCATGCCCAATAAATACCGGTCATCTCACAAAATTCTTTATTTTTTGAAGCGATGGAATTCCCCGTTCCGTCTCCTATGATTGCCCCATCATCAAAAGCGGCCCCTAATTTTAGAGGTGTAAAAACATCATCTTTCACCAAATATGCAGGTTTATGATATCCAATGTATATTTTCACTATCACTTAGCTCTCCAGATTTTTTCCTAATGCATCACCTATATTCCCCGCCGGCATATGAATATCTAGGTCAAAAAACAGCACGGCAAAAACACTCCGCCTAATATAAAATATTAAATTCAATTTAATGTTTACTCTAGTTTTTGATACAAACTAAGAGCGCTAGCAACAGCCTGATCCATATTGTAGTAACGATAATCACCAAGCCTTCCTGCAAAAACAACATTGGGAGATTGTTTGTTGGCCAAGTCTAAATATTTCTCATGCAATAGATTATTCTCATCGCGTGGGATTGGATAATATGGAACAGTTTCACCTGGTGTATGCGGCATAGGGTATTCAATGGCAATCATTGTCTTATCACCTAACATTTGAGTTAGATAACCCATTTCTGTAATACGAGTAAATTCGTGACTCATGGGATAATTAACTTGACCTACTGACTGGTGACGCTTTTGTTTATATATTTGAAAGTCAAACCTTAAACTTCTATATGGCAAATGGCCTAGTTGATAATCATAAAATTCATCGATAGCACCAGTGTAAATCAACTTTTTATAGGCAATAGTTTTTTGGGCATCTTTGTAATCAATATTTAACAAGACTTGAATATTCTCATGAGTCAGAATATTTTCAACCAATTTCGTATACCCATGTATTGGCATCATTTGATATATATCTTGAAAATAACGATCGTCATAAGATATATACACAGGCACTCGCGACGTAACAGACGGCGACAATTCTTCCGGTGACAATCCCCACTGTTTGATTGTGTACCCCAAAAATACATTTTTATATATAAAATTTGCTAACTCAGACAATTCAGGATCTGTATTTTTAAGCATTTCTAATACAGTTATCTTTTTATCAATTCCATATTGATGGATGAGCTTTTCCTTTAGTCGTGCGGATCTTTCACCTGGGAATAAAATTTCTAGTGATGTTAGATTAAATGGAATAGGAATGAGTCGTCCATCAATAACGCCTACCACGCGATGCTCATAGGGCAACCACTCAGTAAAGCCTGAAAGATACTCATAGACTTTATCTGAGTTAGTGTGGAAAATATGTGGTCCATATTTATGGTACATAATTCCGTCGTCATTTCGAAGATCATATGCATTGCCTGCAATATGATCGCGCCGATCTACTACAATTACCTTTTTATTTTTCTGGCTCGCTAGTCTCTCTGCCAGCACTGAGCCGACAAATCCAGCGCCAACAATTAAATAATCGCATTCATTCATTGTGTATTTCTCCATATCACTCACCTAATCTGTGATATGACTCAAATCCTGCAGTAATCATTGTTTTTTCATCCAGCAAGTTTCGTAAATCAATAGCGATTTTTTTGTTCATTGATTTCGCAAAACTCTGATAATCGTATGACCTAAATTCGCGCCACTCGGTCATGACAACCAATGCGTCTGCGTTGACACACAATTCATCAGGTGTTTTGCAGACTGTGACGCCTGGTAGCATTCCATCCACGCCCTCTGGGTGAGAAGGATCAAATGCGCAAATAGTTGCACCTTCGCGCTGCAGCTGCGGAATAATTACAAGACTAGGGCTCTCGCGCATGTCATCTGTTTGTCCTTTAAATGTCAAACCTAACACCGCAATACGCTTCCCCTGCAACGAGTCATCGCAATGTTTTTTAATACGATCAGCCATACTTAGCTTTCGTTCATCATTGGCAACAATTGCAGACTCGATTAGACGCATGGTGACGCCATAATCTTTTGCCGTCCTGTGCAGAGCCATTGAATCTTTCGGAAAGCATGACCCCCCCCAACCAGGCCCTACATGCAAAAAGGGGGAACCAATCCGCTTGTCCAAACCAATACCCCTAGCAACATCTGAAACGTTAGCCCCCACAGCCTCACAAAGATCAGAAACTTCATTAATAAAACTTAGCTTGACTGCCAAGAAACCGTTAGCTGCATATTTAATAACTTCGGCAGATTCAATTGCAGTCTCTACAAAAGGCACATCTTCTGAAACGATGGGCTCGTATATGGCACGCATCAGCTTTGCTGCAGATTGATTTTCAGCCCCAACAACCACACGATCAGGCTCCAAAAAGTCAGTTATGGCCGCCCCTTCGCGTAAAAACTCAGGGTTAGAAGCAACGGCCACATAGTCTTTGCTCTTTGCATACTTGGATGCAATTTCAAATATTTGCCGATTTGTGCCTACAGGTACAGTCGATTTAGTAACGATAACTGCAAAACCGTCTAGGCCACGCGCCACCTCTTCTGCTGCTGCGTAAACGTATTTCAAATCAGCCGCTCCCGTTTCAGGATGAGGAGGTGTTCCTACACAAAGGAAAATTGCATCACGCCCCTTTGCACTAGCCTCTACATCTGTGCTGAATTTCAACCGGCCATTTTTGACATTGCGCATGACCAGCTCATCTAAACCTGGCTCATATATTGGCATGATGCCTTGGTGTAGTTTTTCAATTTTTGCAATATCTTTATCAACACAAATTACTTGATGCCCAATTTCTGCAAAACAGGCTCCTGTCACCAAGCCAACATAGCCTGTGCCGATCATTGTTATTTTTACGCTCATTATTGATATTCCTTTATTTACAAAACCAATTTGTTGCGGTTTTCACCGTTTCATTTATTTCTACAAATTTAGGCAACCAGCCTAGCTTTTCTTTTGCCAGAGTTGCTTGCGCGTACAACGATGCAGGGTCTCCCTCTCTTCGTGGCACATTCTCATAGGGCACAGTACGCCCTGTAGCGACCTCCACTGCTGCCAATATTTCTTTAACCGATGTACCTCGACCGGTTGCTAAATTTAATGCGCAACTTTGCCCCCCGCGAATAAGGTATTGGGCTGCTTTTACATGTGCATCAGCCAAGTCGGAAACGTGTATGTAATCACGAATAGCGGATCCATCATGCGTTTCATAGTCTGTACCCATTACTTTAAATGCCCCACCCGTACCTAGTGCAGCAGCAATCGCAAGAGGGATGGCATGCGTTTCAGGATCGTGCCGCTCGCCTAGATCTCCACTAGGATCGCAGCCAGCCGCATTGAAATAACGCAAGGCACACCAATTGAGGCCATAAGCACGCTGATAGTCTTTAAAGATATTTTCAACCACCAGTTTGGTATAGCCGTAAGGATTAATTGGGTTTTGTGCCGTGTCTTCTGTAATGGGTAGTTTGGCTGGATTCCCATATGTTGCGCAAGTAGATGAAAAAACAATTTTGTTGACATTACTGCGTCGCATTGCGCTCAATAGCGAAAGGGTTCCAACCACATTGTTTTGATAATACTTCTCAGGGTCTATTACGGACTCGCCGACATAAGCATAAGCCGCAAAGTGCAGCACTAGTTCAATTGCATAGTCTGTAAAAACTTGATCTAGCAATGTAGCATCTGCGATATCGCCTTTAATAAGTGGCCCCCATCTAACAGCATCTTCGTGCCCATAAATAAGGTTATCTAACACAACTGGCTGATACCCATTGGCAGCCAACGCCTTACAGGTATGGCTACCAATATAGCCTGCGCCCCCCGTGACCAGAACGTTTTTGATCTTCACAAAAACTCTCCCGCTTTGATGGCGGAGTCAAAGTATGCAATTGTTCGATGTACGCCGTCTCGTAATGCAATCGTCGGCTGCCAATCTAATTTAGCCTGAGCCTGACTGATATCAGGCTTTCTTTGCTTAGGATCATCTTGGGGTAGTGGCTTGTTCACAATTTCAGAGTTCGAATTTGTTATTTCTTTAACGATTTTGGCTAGTTCCAAAATGGTGAACTCCCCGGGATTGCCAATGTTGACAGGGCCTGCAAGCGCGCAATCTGCACGCATAAGCTTAAAGAAGCCCTCAACCAAATCATCTCTATAACAAAATGATCTTGTTTGACTTCCATCGCCATATATTTCTAAGGGCTTACCAAGCAAGGCATTGACAATAAAGTTAGAAACTACACGCCCATCTTTAGGGTCCATAAAAGGGCCATAAGTGTTAAAAATTCGCACTACTCGAACATCTACGCCATGCATACGCTTGTAGTCATAACACAACGTTTCTGCAGCGCGCTTGCCTTCGTCGTAGCACGCCCGAATGCCAATGGGGTTGACACTCCCACGATAGCTTTCTGGCTGAGGGTGAATTTCCGGATCACCATAAACCTCGCTTGTAGACGATTGGAAAAATTTGGCTTTGTTTTTAACAGCCAAATCCAACATTCGAGCAGTACCCAATACGTTGATCATTAATGTGCCAATAGGGTCAGCTTGATATTGTGGTGGGGATGCAGGAGAAGCCAGATTCCACACCTCGTTAAAGCTTTGCTCACTCCAATAACTCCTCACATCCTCGTTAACAAACGTGAATGATTTGCTTTTCTGTATTAAATGAGTGATATTACCAACTCGCCCCGTCGATAGGTTGTCAACACATACAACCTCATGACCTTCATTAATTAGTCTTTCACAAACTAAACTTCCTAAAAATCCGGCACCGCCGGTTACCAAACTTCTCATCATTAGTCCTTCATTTATTTATCATCGAGTCCAAAGTGCATATTGACCTCATTCTTTAAGAATAGATTTGGTCGCCGGCAAAAAGCGCCCCCCAAGACCTGCAACAGGAAATATTGCTTTACGCAAAGGTTTCAATCGAAACCTCCTCAAGATGACCATGCTCTAAGCGAAACACGCGATTACAGTAAGTTTTAAGAAGTTGATAGTCATGCGAAGCAAAAACAAATATTTTTGCCGAATTAATAATGTTATTTATTCTAGCAACACTTTTTTCTTTAAATTCAGCATCTCCTGTAGAAAACATTTCGTCAAGCAGCAAAATTTCAGGTGTCATGGCCGTGGCAACAGCAAACATCAGGCGCATGGTCATACCTGACGAATAAGTGCGTACAGGAAGCCGCAAAAAGTCCCCTAACTCTGTAAATTTTTCAATGTCGGGGGTGAGCGCCTTAGCTTCGCTATAACTCAGCCCCATCATCATTCCAAGGTGAATGATGTTTTCATAACCTGATAACTCATAGTCCATACCTGCACCTAGCTCAAAAACGGTGGCGACTTTCCCTTTAAGAATCACACGCCCTTTAGATGGCGGATAAATGCCGGCCATGGTGCGTAGCAAGGTACTTTTTCCTGAGCCATTGTGCCCCACAAGGCCCACAGCATCTCCCACATTGAGCGTGAAGCTCACGTCTTTTAAAGCTGTCACCACAGTGGTGCGAGCGTCTTGCTCAATGCGGCCGCCAGTAGCTACACGCATAAGGTGACTGCGCAGCGACATGCCATGACTCCCATATATAGGGTAGCGCAGAGTGACATTTTGAAATTTAATTTGCGCCATATACGTTAAACCCAAAATGCTAAATTTTTTCCGTATGTGCGCTGATAACTCCAAGTAAGGGCACCACCAATCAATAACATGGCAATCAATACTGAATACACCAAACCTGAAATCGCCTGCCCAAGCAACGGGGCGCGAATAGCCTCAATCATGTAGCTAACTGGATTGAGCCATACCAAGTTCATGCCTTCCGGCAGGCGATCTACTCGATATAGAACAGGACTAATAAAAAATAGCAGGGGCACTAGACTAGCGATTAAATACTCGATATCACGAAACCTCGCTCCCAATAAACCTAACAAAAGTAAAAGCCAATATAAATTAAGAATAACTAGCACTAGGCCTGGTACAAACATCCAAGTACCAAACGTTATTGGTACGTCGCTATAGATAAAAACACCCAACACGATAAGGGCATTATGAAAAAGATTGATTAAGTGCCGCGCCAAGGCACGAAATGCAAAAAACCATGAAGGAATTGCCACATTACGAATCATTGGTGCCTGTCTTACAAAAACTATCGGGCCTTCAACCAGAACACCCGAAATTAGTTGCCACATGATGAGACTAATCGTCAACTGAGGCACGAAAGTTTGCATATCTTGATTCATCAACTCAGCCCAAACCAAGCTGAGGCCAACGATTCCAAGCAGGTTAGTTAGCGTTGGCCAAAAAGGACCGAGGACACTTTTTTTGTAACGCGCTTTTGCGTCAGACCATGCCAAATACAAAGCACTCTGAATTAAGCTCATTTATCTACCTGTTCTGCAATAAGGCCAAATCGCCGCATTCGCCGTGCGTAGCTTATAAGTGCTTTTTTTAACTCTATGAGATCAAATTCAGGCCATAGCACTTCTGTGAAGTACAACTCAGCATAAGCGGCCTGCCATAGCAAGAAGTTGCTAATGCGTTGCTCGCCGCCCGTACGAATTAGCAGGTCTACATCAGGCATCCCCGCGGTGCTGAGGTGCTGCGCCAGCTGCGCTTGGGTTAACTGATTTACGTTTAATTCAGGGTTAGCCATTTGCCAACCTTTAACCGCCTGCACTATATCCCATTGGCCGCCATAGTTAGCCGCAACCACAAGGGTAATTGCTTGGTTATGCTCTGTAAATTTTTCTGCAGCATGAATGCGGGTTTGCAACTCTGGAGGAAAGCCAGCCACGTCGCCAATCACTTTGAAACGCACACCTGCAGTAGCCAGTGCGCCCATTTCTTTTTCTAAATATTGCACAAACAGGCCCATCAGTGTGGACACTTCATCTTCAGGGCGTCGCCAGTTCTCAGTACTAAAAGCAAAAAGAGTGAGGTATTTCACCCCTAGTGTGGCGCATTGCTCTACAAGCGCTTTGACGCCCATCGCTCCTTTTGCATGGCCCACAGTGCGAGGCATGTGCCTTTTTTGAGCCCAACGACCATTGCCATCCATGATGATGGCAATGTGCTGAGGGATGGTGAAGAAGCTGTCGACTGGCACTAAATATAAGGTGGAAGGCGAAACACGGTTAGGGCACGCTACCGCACTTTCACTCAAGAGCAAATCAACAATTATCTGTCAAACTCCAATTAATACTGCATACGCCAAAAATAAAATGAATTTTTTAGAATTAAAAATAAATATTATTTGATATTTATGTGCTAAGTTATTTGCAGAGTTTCTACAGCCATGCGCAGCTTTTGAGGCTGCCCCAGCAAATCGACCAATACAAAAGCACGACTTTCGCCGTCGTGAGCGATGTACTTGCCGTCCAGGCCTTGCAGCGGTCCGCTGGCCACCTGCACGTTGTCACCAGGCGCAAACATGCGTTCTAGTGTCTCAGTCGGCGCATCTTTTAAAAACCCAATGAACTCGCTCGGCACCTTAGCTGGCTGAGGGCCAAAGCTGACCAGCTTACTCACGCCCAAAGTAGAACGGATGGGGCCCCAGTTTTGCGTTTGATCATTGAGCTGAATGAACAAATAGCGGCTGAACATTGGCTCAGTGATAGTCTGCACTTTTTGGTTACGCAGCTTTTGCACTTGCATGGTCGGCAAGAAGCAGTTGAACCCTTGATTTTGCAAGTTTTCAAGGGCGCGCGCCTCTT
>ERZ650303.328-NODE-328-length-14402-cov-9.721614_pt1 | contig 14402 bp, 7 predicted proteins | sample MGYA00376239_ERZ650303 | MGnify/ENA primary metagenome ERZ650303 (study PRJEB26733, sample SAMN07839262) | wastewater metagenome | biome: small river; feature: stream; material: water | place: USA: North Carolina | collected 2016-04-05 ... | reverse complement strand
ACAACGTAGAAAAAGCGCAACGCGGTATTGTTTACATTGATGAGATCGATAAGATCTCTCGGAAGTCAGATAACCCATCCATTACTCGTGATGTGTCGGGTGAGGGCGTTCAACAGGCCTTGTTAAAGCTTGTTGAGGGTACGATGGCTTCAGTTCCCCCTCAAGGTGGGCGCAAGCATCCGAATCAAGATTTCTTACAAGTAGATACCACCAATATCCTGTTTATCTGTGGCGGTGCATTTGATGGACTTGAGAAGGTTATTCAGCAGCGTACTGCGAAGACCGGAATTGGATTTAATGCCACAGTCCCAGGCAAAGATGATCGCGGCGTTAGCGATCTCCTAATTGAAGTAGAGCCAGAAGACTTAATTAAGTTTGGCCTGATTCCCGAGTTGATTGGTCGTTTGCCGGTTGTAGCGACTTTGGCGCAATTAGATGAAGCAGCCTTAATTCAGATCCTGACTGAGCCTAAGAATGCCCTGGTTAAGCAATATCAAGCGCTATTAACGATGGAAGGCTCTGAACTTGAAGTTCGGCCAGCAGCGCTTTCAGCTATCGCCAAGAAGGCCATTGCACGCAAAACTGGTGCACGTGGCCTGCGCTCCATTCTTGAGGGATCCCTCATGGATGTGATGTACGACTTACCTTCTTTAAAGAATGTCCAAAAGGTAGTCATCGATGAAAACACCATCGCTGAGGGCGGAAAGCCGATTTTGGTCTACAAGCAGGGTGACGAATCCACAGAATTGAGCAAAAAAGCCTAATTTTTGCTATTTTTTGCTGTTTTCACAGGGTTTTTGCTCACTTTTTGCATATTTACCCCTTGTTTTTCACTTGGTGGCACCCATATAGGTAGTATCCTATTCCTAAATTATGTCCGTATGTAGTAGCACGGCATTTTTAGAGATTTTTACGGAATGACTATTTTGGAGGATTTGCCCCATGCCTGGCCACTTATTACTACCCTCTGAACCTATTCAACTCCCACTCCTCCCTTTAAGGGACGTCGTGGTGTTTCCACACATGGTCATCCCTTTGTTTGTGGGTCGTCCAAAATCCATTAAAGCATTAGAGGCCGCCATGGAAACTGGCAAAAATGTGCTTTTGGTTGCTCAAAAAACTGCCGCCAAGGATGAGCCTGGTGTAGAAGACCTTTACGAAGTCGGCTGCATCGCCAATATTCTGCAAATGCTCAAATTGCCAGATGGCACCGTTAAAGTTTTGGTTGAGGGTGTACAGCGTGCTGAAGTGAGTCAAGTTGAGGATAGCCAAGGCTATTTCTGTTGCGAAGCTACGCCAACCTCCATGTCAGCGTTAGATGCTCACGAAACTGAAGCATTGCGTCGCGCCATCATGGCCCAGTTTGACCAGTACGTAAAACTGAACAAAAAAGTTCCTCAAGAGATTTTGTCTTCACTGGGCGGCATCGATGATCCAAGTCGCTTGGCAGATACGATTTGTGCGCACCTCCCAGTCAAGCTTGAGCAGAAGCAACGTTTGTTGGAAATGACGGATGTAGTGCAACGCTTAGAAAGCCTCTTGGCTGATCTCGAGAGTGAAATTGATATCTTGCAAGTAGAGAAGCGTATTCGTGGACGTGTAAAACGTCAGATGGAAAAGAGTCAGCGCGAGTACTACTTAAATGAGCAAGTTAAAGCCATCCAAAAAGAATTGGGTGAGGGCGAAGAGGGCGCTGATCTCGAGGAACTTGAGAAGAAAATTAAAGCTGCCCGTATGCCTAAGGAAGCCTTGAAGAAGGCTGAGTCTGAGTTGAAGAAGCTCAAACTCATGTCTCCAATGTCTGCAGAGGCAACGGTAATTCGCAATTTCATTGACACCTTGGTAACGCTTCCTTGGAAGAAGAAAACCAAGATCAATAATGATTTAGCTAATGCTGAAAAAGTATTAGATGAAGATCATTATGGTCTTGATAAAGTCAAAGAACGTATCCTGGAATATCTTGCAGTTCAACAACGTGTTGAGCGTGTTAAGGCTCCGATCCTTTGTTTAGTTGGCCCTCCTGGTGTTGGTAAAACTTCCCTAGGTCAATCTATTGCACGTGCAACCAACCGTAAGTTTGTGCGTATGGCTTTGGGTGGTGTGCGCGATGAATCTGAGATTCGCGGTCATCGCCGCACCTATATTGGCTCTATGCCCGGCAAGATTCTATCGAGCTTGACGAAGGTAGGTGTGCGTAATCCTCTCTTCCTCTTAGATGAGGTAGATAAGATGGGCATGGATTTCCGTGGTGATCCTGCGAGCGCATTGCTTGAGGTTTTAGATCCAGAGCAAAATCACACATTCCAAGATCACTATGTTGAGGTCGACTTTGATCTCTCCGATGTGATGTTTGTTGCAACATCCAATTCTTTAAATATTCCAGGTCCTTTACTGGATCGCTTGGAAATCATTCGTCTTGCTGGTTACACAGAAGATGAGAAAACCAGCATTGCCATCAACTATTTAATTCCTAAACAAATTAAAAATAATGGCCTCAAGAAGGATGAGTTGAAGATTGAGGAATCTGCTGTTCGTAGCATGATTCGTTACTACACACGTGAGGCTGGTGTTCGTTCTTTAGAGCGAGAAATCAGCAAGATCTGCCGCAAGGTGGTGAAGTTGCTTCTCCTTAAGAAGGAGGCTGCGCCAGTCACTGTGAGCGCCGATAACTTAGAGAAGTTCCTGTCTGTGAAGATGTATGACTTTGGCCTTGCTGCAAAAGAAAACCAGGTTGGCCAGGTAACAGGTTTGGCTTGGACCGAAGTTGGTGGTGATCTATTGACCATCGAAGCAGCAGTGATGCCTGGTAAGGGTGTTATTACCCGAACCGGTTCCATTGGCGATGTCATGAAGGAATCTGTCGAGGCAGCAAAAACCGTGGTCCGCTCTAGAGCAAGAGCTTTGGGCATTGCAGATGAAGCTTTTGAGAAGAAGGATATTCATATTCACTTCCCAGATGGCGCGACGCCCAAGGACGGTCCATCGGCTGGTATTGCGATAACGACGGCTCTGGTTTCTGTATTTACAGGAATCCCAATTCGCTCAGATGTAGCCATGACTGGTGAAATTACTTTGCGCGGTGAAGTATTGCCAATTGGTGGCCTAAAAGAGAAGTTGTTGGCAGCTCATCGCGGTGGTATCAAGTTAGCCTTAATTCCCGAGGAAAACGTCAAGGATTTGATCGATATTCCGGATAACGTGAAGAATGCGATCGAGATTGTTCCAGTCCGCTGGATCGATAAAGTTCTGGAGTTGGCTTTAGAGCGAAAACCAGTTGCTTTGCCAGACCCAACGCCAGAGGAACTCGCTAAAAAGGCTGCTGAAGCTAGCAAAGCCAATGAAAAGATTTCTACTGGAGAGGCCTTAAAGCATTGATGCTCGGGGGATATTTGAGGGATTTTGAGTCAAAATACGCAGTTAATTTAAGTCCATTTTGATGAATAATCTCTCTTTTGTTCCCGCACTAGGTTACAATCTCGTCTGTATTAATTTGGGGCGCTTAGCTCAGATGGTAGAGCGTCTGCCTTACACGCAGAATGTCGGCGGTTCGATCCCGTCAGCGCCCACCAGTTTCCCAAATCCCAATTGCTTTTCCTCTTATAGGCTTTCTAGTTCCTCTAGACCCTCCGCCTAGTACACTCGCATCATTGACTTCATTTCCTAGCGATTAATTCATGTTTGATACCGTACGTAAGCACCAAAAGATCCTTCAGCTTGTGCTGATGCTGTTCATCGTTCCTTCATTTGCCATGTTTGGCATTTCCAGCTATTCCAGCTTTATGGATAAGGAAACGGATATTGTTAAGGTGAATGGCAAACCAATTACTGCACAAGAAGTAGATATGGCGGCTAAGCGTCAAGCTGAGCGTGTCGGCGGGAATATGCAAATTGCTCAAAGCCTGCCGTTTCGCCAGGCTATTTTGAATGAGTTACTCCAGCAGCGCATATTAGGATTTGCAGTAAGTGATCTGCGTTTACAAGTAGGCAAGCAAGAGCTTGTGAATAGTCTTCAAAAGATCCCTCAGATTCGCGCCTTATATCGTCAAGATGGCACATTTGATGACGCTCGCTTTAAGCAGTTATTGGCAAGCAATGGCATGAACGAAGAGCAGTTTTATGCTGGTCAAAGCTTTGACTTAAAAATTCAACAATTAGTCAATTCGGTTGCCCGTACAGAACTGGCTAGCCCAAAATTATCTGAGATTGTTTCATCTTTGTATGAGACCGAAAGACAAGTTCAGGCATTGCAGTTCAACGCCAAAGACTATTTGTCTAAAGTGAATCCAAGCTCTGAAGAGCTACAAGCTTTTTACGAAGCGAATGCCAAATTATTTGAGCGCCCTGAATACATTGACGTTGAGTACATTGTCCTCAAGGCTGATCCAAAGGAAGATTCCAAAGCCTTTAATGAAAAGGCAGATCAGTTTGCGAATATGACTTACGACCAGTCTGATAGCTTGAAGCCTGCAGCTGATAAATTAAAGCTCAGCATTCAATCACAGAAGGGTGTCACTCGCGGTGGCGCACCTGGCGTATCAAAAGATCATCCTTTAGCTAATCCCAAAGTGATTCAGTCTCTTTATGGTGATGAAGCTCTTAAGAACAAGCGTAATACTGAAGCTGTTCAAACGGCGCCAGGCGTATTCGTATCTGCTCGTGTAGTCACCTTGCACCCAGCACAAGTCTTGCCTTATCAAGAGGTTGCCGCAGAAGTGAAGCGCCAAGTAAGTCAACGTGCTGCAGAGAAGTTAGCTATTGCCGCAGCAAGTGATAAATTAGCCTCTCTTGAAAAGGATCCAAGCAATGCTGCTGGTTTCGGAAGTCCTAGCTGGATCTCTCGTAATAAACCTGGCAACTTGGTTGGGACATCAATGGATGAAGTCATGTCTGTTGATGCCAATAAACTGCCAGCTGTAGTTTCGGTCAGCAATCCAGGCGTTGGTACTACGATTTATCGTATTGATCAAGTGCGCCAGCCTCCAGCGGTGGATATTAAGGCTCACAAGGCTCAGGCACAACAAATCCAGGCATTGGCTGCACAATCAGAGTTTGCTGGCTTTATGGGTTACTGGCGTAATAGCGCTGGCGTTAAGGTGATTAATCCACTCAAGCAGGCAAGTTCAGGTAGCGCGGGTAGTTAAAAAGTTAAGGTTGTTTTTTAAGTAAGCTACTGTATGGGGCCATTGAGCCCCATACGTTTTTAAAGATCATGCTTTGTGCTGATACATTGGGATGCAGTCGATCCGCTTGAAACAATTCTGGTTTAGTTGCAATACCTTCCAAGAAAAATGGCAGTAACTCGATGTGCTCTTGAGTTGCAAGCAGGGGGTAGAGATTCTTAAATTGCGTTGTGTAGGTTTGGCCATAGTTCGATGGAATCTGTATTCCGCAGAGCAAAACCTTTGCCCCTGATTTTTTACTCATCTGAATCATCTTGCGTAGATTGGCTTCAGTTTGATTTACTGGAAGACCGCGCAAGGCATCATTCGCCCCCAACTCTATAAGCACTATCCCGGGCTTTTTCTGGTCCAAGAGATTGGGAAGGCGGCTTAGACCACCAGAGCTAGTCTCTCCGCTAATGCTGGCATTAAAAACGCTCCAAGGACTCTTATCTTTGGCTAATTGCTCTTCAAGTAGAGTTACCCAGCCAGTGCCACGTGGCAAGCCATACTCAGCGGAGAGGCTATCACCCAAGATCAAGACTACTGGCTTTACTTGAGCCCAGGAAGAAATGCTCAATACGAGGCAAAATAGCCCTGTAATGAATTTATTCGCAGTTAAAAGCCAAATTCGCATTTTTCCACTCTAGAAAATTTCACATGAACAAACAGTCTAATTCCATTGTTGCCGAACGCGTTGGCAAGCTGGTAAACACGGCTGATGGTGACTTGGCTATTTTGCACGACTTGAGTTTTCAGATTGAGCGGGGCGAAAGTGTGGCAATTATTGGTGCTTCCGGCTCTGGAAAGAGCACCCTGTTAAGCCTCCTGGCGGGATTGGATCTCCCAAGCTCGGGGCAAATTGAATTAATGGGGCAAAACCTCAATCTGCTGGATGAGGATGGTAGGGCACGTTTGCGCGGTCAGTTTGTTGGTTTTGTATTTCAATCATTCCAGTTATTGCCGCACCTAACGGCCCTAGAAAATGTCATGCTTCCTCTGGAGATGACAGGAGTCGCCCAGACTGAAGCTAGGCTAGCCGCTCAGCAATGGCTAGAAAAGGTTGGGCTAAGCCTCAGAGCAAACCATTTTCCTAAAACGCTTTCTGGTGGTGAGCAGCAACGCATTGCTCTCGCCCGAGCTTTCATTAATAAGCCTGCCATACTGTTTGCCGATGAGCCCACTGGAAGTCTGGATGAAGCTAGCGGAAATAGGGTGATTGAGCTTCTTTTTGAGCTAAATAGGGAGAATTCCTCAACCCTGGTTCTGGTTACCCACGATCCAGCCTTGGCTGCTCGGTGCGGACGCCAATTGAGCCTTCAGGGTGGGTGCTTGGCTTAAGCAAACCTTATAATCTTGGCATGTCATCATTCTGTTGCTTGCCCGGGGCTAATGCCCTTTCAGCCTTCCGCCAACAGCGACTTTTAGCTTCGCTCGCAGCCCAAGGAATTCAACTTGAGTCCATTGAGGCTCAGTACCTTCATTTCATTTGGACTGAGTCAGAACTCAACGCCAAAGACAAAGAGGTGCTCGAGAGTCTTCTGACTTACGGTCAACCTTTTGTATCGCAAATAAAGGGGGGTGGATCATTATTTGGTAAAGCAGGGGATAAGCAATCTGCGATCGCTATTCCTCGCTTTGGTACGGTTTCTCCATGGGCTAGTAAGGCAACCGATATTGCGCGTCAGTGTGGACTTCAAGTTTTGCGTATTGAGCGTGGTGTTCAATACGGTTGGCAAAGCAAAAAATCACTCAGTTCAGAACAAGAGCAACTGGTATTGGCTGCCTTACATGATCGGATGACTGAGGCTGTTATCTCAGATATCAACGAAGCCAGTGCTTTGTATCAATCTCTGCCTGATCGGCCATTTGTACGCATCCCAGTATTAACCGAAGGTAGAGCTGCTCTAGACAAAGCAAACCAGGATCTAGGCCTCGCCTTGTCAGAGGATGAGGTGCTTTATCTCGTTGAGAATTTCATACGCTTGGAGCGCAATCCGAGTGATGTTGAGTTGATTATGTTTGCCCAGGCTAATAGTGAACATTGTCGCCATAAGATTTTCAACTCGAGTTGGACGATTGATGGTGATGATCAAGAGAAATCCCTGTTTGCAATGATTCGCAATACACATCAGCTTCAACCTGAAGGTACGATCGTTGCATACTCTGACAACTCAGCCGTGATGGTGGGTGCTGAGTCAGAAACTTGGTCCTCTAAAGGTGCGGATCATCGTTACGAAAAAGATACACGTCTTATTCATACCCTCATGAAGGTGGAGACCCATAACCATCCAACTGCAATCGCACCATTTCCCGGGGCCTCTACAGGCGCTGGTGGCGAGATTCGTGATGAAGGAGCGACTGGTGTCGGTGGGCGCCCTAAAGCAGGTCTCACTGGATTCACTGTTTCAAACTTAAACATCCCCGGTACAGCTTTGCCTTGGGAGTCAGAGAAGTACGGCAAGCCAGAGCGCATTGCAACGCCACTACAGATCATGATTGACGGGCCATTAGGTGGCGCTGCCTTTAATAATGAGTTTGGTCGCCCCATTCTTGGTGGCTATTTCCGCGTGTTTGAGCAAACCCTGGAAGGTGTTCGTCGCGGATATCATAAGCCAATCATGATTGCTGGTGGTATCGGTAGCATTGATTCAATTCATACTGCGAAGAAGCAAATTAATGCAGGCCATCTGTTCATTCAATTGGGTGGTCCTGGTATGCGTATTGGCATGGGTGGTGCAACTGGTAGTTCGGTTGCAACTGGAACCAATACTGCAGATTTAGATTTTGATTCTGTACAACGTGGCAACCCTGAAATGGAGCGACGTGCACAAGAGGTTATTAACTCATGTATTGCCATGGGGCAGAGCAACCCCATCGTTTCCATTCATGATGTTGGTGCGGGTGGTATTTCCAATGCATTCCCTGAGCTAGCTGATGGAGCTGGTTTAGGTGCGAAGTTTCAGTTGCGTAAAGTCCCGCTTGAGGAAAGCGGCATGAGTCCTGCGGAGATTTGGTGCAACGAATCTCAAGAGCGTTATGTCCTAGCAATCGAAGCCAAAGATCTAGAGCTTTTTAAGTCACTCTGTGAGCGCGAGCGTTGCCCATTTGCTGTAGTAGGTGAGGCAACGACTGAGCGTCAGCTCCAGTTAAGTGATAGCAAAGAAAATGCTGGTAGTGACGCCGCTATGCCGATTGATATGCCTATGGAGGTTTTGCTTGGCAAGCCGCCTCGCATGCATCGTGATGTGAAGCGTGTTGCTCAGGAGTTCCAAGAGCTGGACGTTACCGATGCTGATCTAGCCCAATCGATAGCCTGGGTCTTGCAGCAGCCAACGGTTGCCAGTAAATCATTCTTGATTACCATCGGCGATCGTACCGTTGGCGGTCTCAACGCTCGTGATCCATTTGTTGGGCCATGGCAAGTTCCCGTTGCGGACTGCGCAGTCACCCTGATGGATTACAAAGGCTACCGTGGTGAAGTCATGACTATGGGTGAGCGCACTCCATTGGCCGTGATTGATGCCCCAGCTGCCGCCAAGATGGCAGTAGGTGAGGCTATTACCAATTTATTGGCTGCGGATATTCGCCGCCTAGAAGACGTCAAGCTTTCTGCTAACTGGATGGCAGCGTGCGGTGCACCTGGTGAGGATGCAAAGCTGTATGACTCAGTCAAGGCAATTGGCATGGATTTATGCCCAGCCCTTGGAATCTCTATTCCGGTTGGCAAGGATTCTCTATCGATGGCTACCGCATGGCAAGAGGATGGCCAAACCAAGAAAGTAATTTCCCCGGTCTCGCTCATTATTTCTGCCTTTGCTGCAGTTCAGGATGTTCGTAAAACTACGACGCCTTTACTAAAACTCAAAGATGAATCCGGCGCAGCATTGGAAACAGAATTAATCCTGATTGATTTAGGTCGCGGTAAAAACCGTATGGCTGGAAGTATTCTTGCTCAAGTACTCAATCAATCTGGTAAATCAGCTCCTAATGTAGATCATCCAGAGGATCTGAAGGCACTAGCCACCGCAATCATTGAGCTGCGTAAAGCGGATCAGTTACTGGCTTACCATGACCGTTCTGACGGCGGCTTATTTGCTTGTATTGCAGAGATGGCTTTTGCATCACATTCTGGCATCTCAATCAATGTCGACATGATTGCCGTTGATGTTGGGCAAGAGGCCGATTGGGGCGATGCCAAGAACTGGGCGCAACAGGTATCGGGCCGACGCCATGAGCAAACCATGCGCGCTTTATTTAATGAAGAGCTAGGTGCGGTGATTCAGATTCGTAAGGCGGATCGTGATGCAGTATTTGCTGTTCTGCGTAAGCTAAACCTGAGTGCTTATAGCCACGTGATTGCAAAACCCAACACCAATGGTCGCATTGAAATTTGGCGTGATGCTAAAAACATCTTTGCCGAGCCACGTGAAGTCCTGCAAAAGATGTGGGCTAACACCAGTTATCAGGTTGCTCGCTTACGCGATAACCCAGATTGTGCTGATAGTGAGTTTGCGCTACTTGATAACGTTGCAGATGCTGGAATGTCACCAAAGTTAACATTTGAGATTGCAGACGATGTTGCAGCGCCATTTATTAATAAGAACGCTAGACCCAAAGTCGCCATCTTGCGCGAGCAAGGCGTTAATTCTCATGTAGAAATGGCATATGCCATGAATTGGGCGGGCTTTGATAGCTATGACGTTCATATGTCAGATCTACTTTCTGGAAAATCCAAGTTAGATGATTTCCGCGGCCTAGTTGCCTGCGGTGGATTTAGTTACGGAGATGTTTTAGGTGCAGGTGAAGGCTGGGCGAAGACCATCCTCTTTAATGCTCAGTTACGCGATCAGTTTTCTTCATTCTTTAATCGCCAAGATAGTTTTGCATTGGGCGTCTGTAATGGTTGCCAAATGATGAGCAATCTAGCGGGAATCATTCCGGGCGCTGAAGCATGGCCTAAATTTACTCGCAATCAATCTGAGCAGTATGAAGCCCGCTTAGTAATGGCGGAAGTGATGGCATCGCCATCGATATTTACGCAAGGCATGACAGGAAGCCAGCTTCCTATCGCCATTGCACACGGTGAGGGCTTCGCTAACTTCAGCCAACAGGGCAACCTGGAGACACTTCAGAAACAAGGTTTAGCTGCTCTACGTTTTGTGGATCACCAAGGTAACCCAACAGAGATCTACCCAATGAACCCCAATGGTTCGCCTGGTGGCTTGACTGGGGTTACGACCCCAGATGGTCGCTTCACAGTCATGATGCCGCATCCTGAGCGCGTCTTTAGGGCTGTGCAGATGAGTTGGGCACCAAAGGAATGGCTCGACACTCCAGATGGGGCAAGCCCATGGATGCGCTTATTCCGGAACGCTAGAGTCTGGGCAAAATAATTTAATGTCAGATCTATCTATGGCGATGGAGCCAGTTACTTTTTCTGAGAGTGGCGGAGTGCGCTATTTGCACTTTGGCAGTGAGTTAATTCAGGGTGCAATGCGTATTCGTGACCCAGATGAGATTTATTTGGAATACAACCAACAAATGATGGCTTGGTTGCTTTTCTTGGAAACAAAACCGGGAATGCGTGTTGCTCAACTCGGCTTAGGTACTGGTGCACTTACGAAGTTTACCTATCGTTATTGTCCGGCCGTAAAAACCACCGTTGTTGAGCTCAATCCTGCTGTGATTGTTTCAGCAAGAAGCATGTTCTTTACGCCGGATGATGATCGTCGCTTAGAAACCCTGCAAACGGATGCTAAGACTTTCGTCCATAACGCTAAGTATCGTGCTTACTTTGATGCAGTTCAAGTTGACTTATATGACGCGATTTGCGATGGCCCGGCTGCGAGCTCTTTAGATTTCTACAAAGGCTGTTATGAAATTCTCAAATCGCCTGGCGTACTGACGGTCAACTTATTTTCTCGTCACAAGAGTTTTGATATCAATTTAAACAATATCTGTGAAGCATTCGACAACCGAGTACTTCTGTTTCCAGAGTCTCATGACTGCAATGTGGTTGCAATTGCGTTCAAAGGTCCTCAGTTGGAGGTTGAATGGAAAGAGGTATCCAAGCGTGCCAAATTAATTATGGAAAAAACAGGCTTGCCGACCAACACCTGGGCTGCTGGTTTGAATCGCGAGAATGCCCATCAAGAAAATAAGCTTTGCATATAGCAAATTTTAGATAAGAAAAAAGGCGATCGGTTGATCGCCTTTTTTACTACCCCAAACTTCGGGGCTGCTATTGCTTAAATTGTTACTGTGTCGGCAATATCACTGAATGACTTAATCTTGTCAAAGTTCATGTACTTATATACTTCGCCAGATTTAGCATTCAAAGACTCAACTTGATCGAAATATTCCTTCGGAGTTGGCAGGCGACCCAAGAGTGCTGCAACCGCTGAAAGTTCAGCAGAAGCAAGATACACGCGAGTATCGATGCCTAAACGGTTCGGGAAGTTACGAGTTGATGTAGAGACTGCGGTAGAGCCTTTGCGGATCTGAGCCTGGTTACCCATGCAGAGTGAGCAACCTGGAGTTTCCATGCGCGCTCCTGTAGCGCCGAGAATGCCGTAATAACCTTCTTCGGTCAAAATCATCTGGTCCATCTTGGTTGGAGGGGCTACCCATAGACGAGTAGGCATATCTTTCTTGCCTTCAAGCACCTTACCGGCTGCACGGAAGTGGCCGATATTCGTCATGCAAGATCCGATAAAGACTTCATCGATTTTGTCGCCAGATACTTCAGATAGGAACTTCACGTCATCTGGATCGTTAGGGCAAGCCAAGATCGGCTCTTTAATCTCGCCCATATCAATCTCGATCACTTCAGCGTAATCTGCATTCGTATCTGCTTTGAGCAAATCAGGTTTAGCAATCCAAGCTTCCATCGCTTTGATGCGACGACCTAAAGTGCGCTTATCTTCATAGCCATTTGCAATCATCCACTTCATTAAAGTGATGTTAGAGCGCATGTACTCAATGATTGGCTCTTTATTAAGTTGAATAGCGCAACCTGCAGCTGAGCGCTCTGCAGAAGCATCAGATAATTCAAATGCTTGCTCAACTTTGAGATCTGGCAAACCTTCAATTTCTAAGATTCGGCCAGAGAAAACATTCTTCTTGTTTTGTTTTTCAACAGTCAACAAGCCTTTCTTGATGGCGTACAAAGGAATCGCATTAACTAAGTCACGCAAAGTGATACCAGGCTGCATTTTTCCTTTGAAGCGAACCAATACAGACTCAGGCATATCTAAAGGCATTACGCCAGTTGCAGCAGCAAAGGCAACTAAGCCAGAGCCAGCAGGGAAGGAGATGCCAATTGGGAAGCGAGTATGACTATCGCCACCAGTACCGCAGGTATCAGGTAAGAGTAAACGGTTTAACCAGCTATGGATAACACCATCACCTGGACGCAATGCAACACCACCACGGTTAGTCATAAACGCTGGCAACTCATGGTGAGTACGAATGTCCACTGGTTTTGGATATGCAGATGTGTGGCAGAAAGATTGCATTACCAAGTCAGCGGAGAAGCCTAAGCAAGCCAAGTCTTTCAATTCATCACGGGTCATTGGACCAGTAGTGTCTTGTGAGCCAACTGTAGTCATATGTGGTTCGCAATAAGTATTTGGGCGAACACCTTGACCTTCTGGTAATCCACAAGCACGGCCAACCATCTTCTGCGCCAAGCTGAAACCTTTTTTGTTATCGGGCGGGCTAACAGGAACGCGGAATTCTGTAGATGCTGGCAAGCCAAGTGCAGCACGCGCTTTAGCTGTGAGCCCACGACCAACGATCAAAGGAATGCGACCACCTGCACGAACTTCATCCAAGATCACTGGTGACTTGAGTGAGAATGCGGCAATTTCTTTACCGTTTTTAAATGCCTTACCTTCGTATGGACGCAATTCAATCTCGTCACCCATATTCATGTCAGAAACATCTAGCTCAATCGGTAATGCGCCAGCATCTTCCATGGTGTTAAAGAAGATGGGGGCAATCTTGGTACCCAAGCAAACACCACCAAAGCGCTTGTTCGGAACAAATGGAATATCTTGACCGGTCCACCACAACACGGAGTTTGTTGCGGATTTACGTGAAGAACCTGTACCAACCACATCACCAACGTAAGCAATTTGATTGCCTTTTTTCTGGAGAGCTTCGATTTGCTTCATTGGACCACGAACACCAGCCTCATCTGGCTCTATGCCTGGACGTGGGTTCTTGAGCATGATGGTTGCGTGCAATGGAATGTCTGGACGGCTCCACGCATCAGGGGCTGGGGATAGGTCATCAGTATTGGTTTCACCAGTAACCTTAAATACAGTGAGCTTCATGCTTTCTGGAACGGCGGGGCGGCTTGTAAACCACTCAGCGTCAGCCCAGCTTTGCAGAACGCCCTTGGCTTCTGCATTTCCTTTTTCCGCTAATTCTTGTACGTCATGGAAATAGTCAAACATCAATAAGGTTTTTTTCAATGCCGCTGCAGCCGTTGCCGCACACTCTGAATCGGAGAGCAATTCAACCAAAGGCTTAATGTTGTAACCGCCAAGCATGGTACCTAAAAGCTCTGTAGCCTTAATGCGTGAAATCAAAGGGGACTTCTCAGCTCCTTTGGCAACAGCATCCAAAAACTCTGCTTTAACTTTAGCTGCCTCATCAACACCAGCAGGAACGCGATTAGTAATGAGTTCAAGTAATTCAGCTTCCTTGCCCTTTGGAGGATTTTTGAGCAAACCAACAAGTTCAGCAGTTTGATCTTTAGTCAGTGGAAGGGCTGGAATTCCAAGGGCTGCGCGTTCGGCAACTTGGGCGTTGTAGGCTTCTAGCATCGTATTTCCTATCGGGTAAGAGTTATCAACTTAAGGCTCAGCAGGGCTTTATTCCCTATCCAGTCTATTGTAATTGCTAATTCATGTCTTATATAAGACTTAATTGTTAAAAAATCTCAAAAAATGCCCTAATTCAGAGCTTAATAGGGGTTAATTGGGATAAATCATGAAAAATGAATGGTCCAACACTATTTGAAAAAGGGGTATTGCCTCAGGGTGAGAAGAGATTTGGAGGTGGTTTAAGGGATGCGGGGCTGAAGGGGTTTGCCCGTAAAACAGGCAAATTTTTCTTGAGCTGGCTGACAGGCCCATAGTTATTGAGCGACTCAAGAATTTATCTCTACAGAGTCGCTATCGTTATAATTACTTTTTCCAACAGAGCTTAAGCGATGACCAAATACGTTTT
>ERZ650303.327-NODE-327-length-14412-cov-4.369506_pt1 | contig 14412 bp, 13 predicted proteins | sample MGYA00376239_ERZ650303 | MGnify/ENA primary metagenome ERZ650303 (study PRJEB26733, sample SAMN07839262) | wastewater metagenome | biome: small river; feature: stream; material: water | place: USA: North Carolina | collected 2016-04-05 ... | reverse complement strand
TTGGCAACTACGCCGTTTTCAAAAATTGATTCGGCAAAGTCGTAAAGCCATTTGAGCGCAAAGCCATCAATGTCGTAAAGAAAGGTTGCTGCATCAAAGAAGATGTCAAAGTCTGCACCCCAACCGGCTCGTTCACGAGTTGGGCAGTCGGTTGGAATGTCAATGGCGTTACCGCGGAAGCTCCACACGGTTGCATCGTGCAACCAATTCAGATCTTCGTTGCTTGATTCAAAAGTTCCCAGGCGGTCAAAATCGGTGTGAGCAACTTGTGCGGTGATATCGGTTGGCTTAAGTTCTGCATCAAGACCCTCGATGCGCACATAGCGGAAACCCTTGGTGCTGTGCAGTGATTCAAAAACATCACCCGCACGGCCAGCAGAAATGACTTCGTCAATTTGCCCGGCCTCAACCGGCACCGGCAGAAACGGAACCTCCGGTTTGAAATTCTCTTGAGTGACCTCGCCCTGGTTATCTAGGGCCTCGCCATAAACAATGTGTAGCTTGGTTCCGGCAGAAACAAGGTTTGTTAGGCGCACCCAGCCGGCAATGTTCTGACCAAAGTCCACCAGCCAACCCTTTTGGGTTTGCTTGATTTCAACCGGGTTTAGGCTCTGGGTCACACGCACCGGTGCACACAGAGGGGCACAAAGGGTCGCCCCGGTTTCAGGTAGCGTCTCTACCCCGTGCCAGGTTGCTGAGCCAGATACTGGGTTTGCGTGCCCTGGGGCATCGGTGTTGAAATCAACAAATTCGCCGTAGATCATGTCGGCGCGGTGGCTGCTTAGGCGTGATTTCCAGGTTTGATTGGTGCCAATGTGGCTAAGTTCCCCAGCGGAATCCTGAAACCCAATGATTGCTCGGGCGGCCACGGTCTGGCCCCACTGCTCGGTGGCGCGCATCACACCAACGCTGCCCTTGTACCAGCCGTCGGAAACCTCAAGGTGCAAGGTGTTTTTGCCAGGGCGGATTAGCGAGGTCACATCAAAGCTGTCAATCAGCTGGTGCTTTTTGTACTCGGTGTAACCAGGAAGCAGTTCGCCACTTGATGCGGGTACATCATTTATGAATGCTTTGTAAACACCAAGCGCCGACGAAATGAGCCGTGCGGCAACCAAGTTTTCTGGTGCGTCAAACTCAATTGCAAAAATTGTTATTTGTGATTTACCGTCAACTCTGTCAGTAGCGGCCTTCGAAGAGATCCAGCTGGAATGTTCAACCAGGCCAGCAATCTCTTCTTTAGATGTCACTAGATTCCTTTTTGCGGTTCGCGAGCTCCAGTAATCCAACCAACGATCTCTTCGTAGGTGGTCTTCTTGGTTTCAATGTCGCAAACCTTGCGGCCACGGTTTAGAACAACCATGCGTGAAGTTGCGTTGAAAGCAAGTGGCAAGTCGTGAGTAACAACTACAACCGCAATGCCGTGTTCGGCAAGACGCTTGATAAGACCCTCAACCATTACCTTCTGCTCATACCCCAAAGCAGCGGTTGGCTCGTCAAGCAAAAGAATTCCCTTTGGCTTATCGGTCACGCGAACTGCTGCACGTGCAAGTGCAACACCCTGGCGCTGACCACCTGAAAGCATTTCAACCGGACGAGTTAGGTTTGCAATCTTAACGCCAAGACGCTCGGTCTCACGCTCTGCTTCTGCAATCATCTTCTTGCGGTCAATAAAACCTAACCAACCTAGAGGACCTTTGCGCAAAATTTCGCGACCAAGTAGCAAGTTGGTTGCACTGTCTAGCGCATCAACCAAAGCAAGGTCCTGGTAAACCATTTCGATTCCAGCGTTTGCAGAATCCTTTGGGTTGTGAAAGTGAACTTCGTCACCGTGTACGCGAATGGTTCCGTGAGTCTGCTTGTGCACACCAGACATCAACTTCAAAAGAGTTGACTTACCGGCACCGTTGTCACCAAGAAGTGCAACAGCCTCGCCCTGGTTTACCTTGAAGTTAATTCCGTCAAGAGCCTTAACGTATCCGTAGTGAAGATCAATGCCCTGAAGATCTAGGGCTGGAGTTGTCTTGTCGCTCATTATGCTTTCTTAACTTCCTTGTGAGCTGAAACTGAATTTTTTGAAACCGCAGCGCGTGCAACTGCTTTACCAATAAAGAATTCACCGGCAAGCGCACCAATCAGCAATAGGCCAGTAATCAATACTGTCCAGTAGGCCTGAACGCTAAGCATTAGAAGACCGCTGGCAATGGTGGCAATCAGAAGCGCACCAACCAAAACCTTTGGCAAGCTTCCACGGCCACCGGCAAGTGAAATACCCGATAGCGCTACCGCTGTAAGACCGGTGAATAGCACTCCGGTGTCACCGGTTGGTGAAGCCTGCGCGGTGTAGGCACAGGTGACCACGCCACCAAGAGCTGCCAAACCACCAGAAAGAATGAAGCCAAGCAGGCGGTAGGTGTTTGCGTTTACACCGGAACGACGCAATGCCTCTGCGTTACCACCGGCAGCCAAGAAGCGAATACCGCCACGAGTCTTGGTCAGGAAGATTGTTCCCACTACGAATACAACTGCAACAACGTAGAAGGTTGATGGCAAGCCAAAGTAAATGCTGGTTCCAAGCCAGCCAAGTTTGTCCATGCCTTCAAATAGAGGAAGGCCCTCAGAAAGAATTGAAGCTAAACCGGTTGTGACAGACAACATACCAATGGTCACAGCTAGAGGGTTCAAACCGGTCTGCACAACGAGACCATTAATTGCACCCATAATCACACCCGCGATAATCGCGATGATGATTGCAACAACAGTGTCTACGCCTACAGCAATTAGCTGTGCAAGAAAGACGCCTGAGAGTGCTGCGGTACCTGGTACCGAAAGATCAAGTGCACCAGAGAAAACACCCATGGCAATTGATGCTGCAAAAATTGCACTGATTGATGCCGCACCAAGAATTAGGCTGAAGTTTTCAAATGATCCAAAGATTGGATCTGCTACTGAGAAAGCTGCCCAAAGAACAGCAAGCAGAATTGTGATACCCCAGCTTCTTATGAAGACGAGAACGGAAAGTTTGTCTGGTTTTTTCATTGGTGTTTTCTTTTTGGTGGGAAAGATTTTGATTTGAAATTAGTTTCCCCTCGGCGTAGGCCGAGGGGAAACTAAATCAATTTGGAATTACTGGTGCTTGATTACAACAGGAGTGTAAAGCTGCTTACCTTTAGCGGTTGGGCTAGAGATTAGGCGCTTTAGCTCTGCAGAAATCTGCTTTGCGTCTGCAATACCATCAACTGCAACTGCAGCGTAAAGTGATCCGTCGTTAACCTTTGAGAAGTTCAGGTCTGAACCACCTGAAACAACACATAGGTCGTAAGCAGACTTACCAGCGGTCTTGTATGCACCAATCGCACCGGTTGCACCTTCGTCAGACCAAGTAACTAGACCAGCAGAAGATGGGTTTGCCTGAATTGCTGAACGAATGGTTACCTGCTGAGCTGCAGCATCACCTGATAGCTCGTAGTGGTTTGCAATAGTTGCCTTTGGTGCAGCCTTCTTGAATGCAGCTTCGAAAGCAGATTCAAATTCTGACTTACCAATGGTTCCTGCTGCGTTCTCACCCATGATGATTGAAGCAGTTGCCTTGTTCTTTTTTACTAGACACTGGCCTAGCTGAGTACCAAGAGCTTCACCCTGCTTTGCGTAAGGAATAGCTGCGAAAGATACGCCCTTCTGCATGCCGGTCATACCGTAGTCAGCAGGGGTACCGTTTACAACTGCCTTAACACCCTTAGCCATTGCTAGCTTTACAGTGGTGGTTAGAGCTGCTGGAGCACCTGGAGCGATTGACCAGAAACCGTTGATCTTCTTGTTGGTGATAAGAGATTCAATGTTCTTCTTTGCAACAGCTGGGCTGAAGGTGTTGTCTGGAACGTTTACAGTCTTGAAACCCTGTGCCTTAGCAGCGCCGTTGAAAGCCTTCTGCAGGATCACCATGTAAGGGATGTGCCAAGAAATTGATGAGAAAGCGATTGTCTTGTCTGCTGCCTGAGCTGGAGCAGTTGCGCCACCTGCAACTAGTGCGACAGCTGCCGCACCTGCAAGTAGAGCCTTAGTAGTGCGAGCACCCATTTGTTCTCCTTTGAATTGGTTACTCGTCTTCTGCAACCCATGGAGAAGGTTTCAGCCGACGACTTTGTCATTGCGTATGGCTAAGTTATAACCACTTTTTAAGTTCGTGTTATCAGTGTCACCGATACCTCGTACTAGGTAAACCGAATACCAGAATTTTTGGTAACGAACAGATAACGACTGGGATGTAGGCCCGTTTTGAGTTTTAGGCCACCGCGTTTTCGGCGGCAATTTTTGCCAAAACTGAGGCGCTGCCCTTGGCAGTTCTTTCAAAAGTTTTAGGGTCAAAACTGTGCAGACCATACTTCTTTTCGTAGCCAAAAATCCACTCAAAGTTGTCAATCAAAGTCCAGTGGGTGTAGCCCAAAACCGGTACTCCCGCATTCATCACATCTAGCAGCTGGCCAAGAGCAATAGGAATGAACTTCTGACGCTCACTGTCGTCGTCAACCAATAGTCCGTGCTCGGTGATCAAAACCGGTACGCCGGTTTGCTCGTATGCGTACTTCACTGCTTCGGCTAGTGAGGCCGGGTCAATTGCACTGCCCATGCCGTTGGTGGTTGCGCCCTCGGGTGCGTGAACCAAGCCGTTTGAATCCCAAACGTGAGTCTCGTAGTTCTGAATACCAACAAAGTCATCGTTCTTGGCAAGCTCAAACCAACGCTGGTAGCACTCGCGACGCTTCTTGTCGCGAATTGCAGGGTCGGCACCTTCAACCACGATGTCGTTCATAAGCGCAATGCTCAAACCAACCGGCAGATCTGGGCAAACAGCCTTAATCGCGGCCTTGCCCGCCAAGTGACCAGCAGCAATGCCGTCTTCAATAGCTTCGCGGTCTTCTTCAAGCACAACGTTGGCAAGGCGGTATTTTTCAACACCGGCATCGCGTGAACAGGCATCTAGGGTTTCGCGGTCAAGCACCGCAATAAAGTCCGGCAGTCCAATCCAGCTGAGCAAACGGGCGATGTTTGGCTCGTTCAGGGTTACCGCAGCCTTGATCTTGTGGCCAATACGCTTTGCAACCACATCACAGTAGCGGGCAAAAAGCTTTGGGGCATCGGGGTGCATCCAGCCTGACTTTGCAGCAAACCAGTGCGGAGCGGTGAAGTGATTAAAGGTGACCAGGGCATCAAGGCCCTTTTCGTGGCAGTAATCAACCATTGCCTCGTAGTGCGCAAGCGCCTCTTCGCTGAACACGCCCTCTTGCGGCTCAATGCGTGCCCACTCAACACTGAAGCGGTAGGCAGTTAGGTTCATGCCGGCAACCAGGTCAATGTCTTTGCGCCAAAGTTCCCAGCTGTTGGCAGCCATCAACGAAGGTTCTTTGAACACCGATGGCTTTACGTTTTCGGCGAACCAGGTGTCGCTGTTGGAATTGTTTCCTTCTACCTGGTGACCTGCGGTTGCTGTACCCCAAATAAAGTTGTCAGGGAATTTGCGCGACATTGCGTACCTCTCGAAAAGTTAACTCGCTACAGGTTGTTTAGCGATGTAGGTCTTTTCTACCAGCCAGTACATTGCAATACCAGCGGCTGCAAAAATACCACCCATCACCCACCAGCCCACCATGCCTAGGCCAATAGCAAGTGCAGTGACATAAAGCGGTCCAACGGTGCCACCGATTCCCCAGCCAAGCGAGTACACACCTTGGTACTGACCCATGTGCTTTTCTTCGGCCAAGTCAAAACCAATACTCCATGACCCTGCTGCTGCTTGGAGCTCACCTATCGTGTGCACGAGCATGCCGATTGAAAGTACCAAGCACGCCGCCCAAAGTGGAATTCCTCCAGCTAGTGAGTAAACCACACAGGCACCAAGCAACCAAACGGTACCAATTCGGAATTTTGCGATGCTCACTTTCAAATCCCCAGTACCGGAGCTGAATCTAATTTGCAAAATTGTCACGAGAACAGTGTTGATTACAAACAAAACCGATATCCACCACTTGGGTGCATCGGTATAGTGCAATATCCAGAGCGGCAGGGCAACACCTTGAATCACAAAGTGCAATGACACAATTCCGTTCAAGAATGTTGCAGCAAGAAAACGCTTGTCTTTGAGTGCAACGATGCCGATTTTTTCTTCTTTGTCTACTGTCGCTTCGACGTTAGGAACGCGATTCAAAACCGCAGCGGCCCAAAGGTAGAAGAGAGTGTTGGCTACCATCATGGCTTGGTAAGCAAGCACAGTGTTGACGGCTAAGGCAATCCCGGCGAACACGGTGCCTAGGCCAATTCCCATGTTGGCCATCGCACGTTCCGCGGCGCGAATCTTGACCCTATCTTCGCCGGTGCCAATTTGAGAAATCACTGTGGTGTTTGCGATGTGAAAAGTAGTGCCAACCAGACTAATTAGTGCAACAGCAACAGCCAACCAAAAAGCTGTTTGCACAAAAATCAGACTCAAGATTGAGAGGCCTTCAAGAATTGCTGCATAGATCATTACGCGCTTTGCGCCGAATCTATCAACTATGTTTCCAGCAGGCACCGTAAACAAAAGCGATGTGGCTCCACCTACTCCAAGCGCTGTTGCAACGGCAACCGGTGACAAACCTACTATGTGCGTGAAATAGATAACTTCAATAGTTGAAACCAGGCCGTTACCGATACGACCAAGCAAGGTTGCAAGACTCAGTGCGCGAACTGCAGGATCGTTGCGAAGTTCGCCTAGGCCAAGCATTGAGAGTATGAAACGCATTATTTGAGCCTAGCTAATTGAAGTCAGCGGTTGAGCATCTTTATTGCATTAGCAACGATGTCTTCCTTTGCGTTCTGACTCATTGAGATGTGGCCTTCGCCGGCAACAAGAATTAGTTCAGAGGTAGGAATCTTGGTGGCCAGCCACTTGCCGTGAGCGTGTGGCACCATGAAGTCATCATTGCCTTGCCACAGTTGAACGGGCTTGGTGATGTCACGAATTTCAAATCCCCAGTGCTGCACAAACGCAAGGTCGTCATCTAACCAACCAAAATAGCCCCTGCTTAGTGAGTCTCTATATTCGGCAGCCATTCGCTCTGCAACATCACCAGTAAGTGCAGCCTTATCGGCTTCGCCAATCAAACCGCCAAAAGCTTCAATCAGTTGGTCGCCGGTGACCTCTGCCATTGGTCCAGAATTTTCCAACATCCATGTTTCTATTTCGGCTTCGCCTTTTATTGCGGCGCCAAACTCAATGTGGTTTTCCTCGCCCATGCCTTCAAGAAAATCCAAGTCGCTGGCGCCAAACTCACCAACACCCGCCAAAGTTATTGCGCCAACATTCTGAGGCAAAGTTGTGTCTGCCAATGCGTGCGGTCCGCCACCGGACCAACCAATAGATACGGTCTTGGAGACACCAAAGCGATTTAACACCTCGGAGATATCGGTGCTGTTTGAAATTACGGTTCTACCCATTCGGCGAGCACTTGCCCCATAGCCTGGCCGCGAATAGGAAATCGCAAAAACGCCCTGCGCTGCAGCAACATCAAGCCAACTTTGCCAGCTGAGTGCGGAGCCCGGTGTGCCGTGATGAAACACAATGGCCATGGGCCTGGGAGTACCCGCGGTGTGCACCTCAAGTTCACGGCCATCGGCAAGTGTGATCATTTGTTTGTGCATGAGACCTATTATTGGCGTATTCGTAATAAAGAGGAGTGGCTTTGGCCCTGAAATTGGCAGACCGTTGGATCTGGGACAGCTGGTACGTAAAAGACGGCGATACATATCACGCCTTTTATCTGTGTGCCTCACGCGGTTTAGTTGACCCGGTTCGTCGTCACCGAAATCCATCGGTTGGTCACGCAATTTCTAAAGACCTAAAAAACTGGACCGTGGTTGCCGATGCCCTAACTCCAGCCGACGAACCAGCCTTTGACTCCTGGACCACCTGGACTGGCAGCGTGGTTAAAGATGACAACGGTAAATGGTGGATGTTCTACACCGGATCATCGCGCGAAGACGATGGCCTGATTCAGCGAATTGGTGTTGCAACCTCAGACGACCTGATTTCTTGGAAAAAGCACTCAACCCAGGCCATTGTTGAGGCCGACGGCACTTGGTACGAGCTTTACGATGGCAAATCTTGGGGCGACCAGGCTTGGCGCGACCCCTGGGTGTTCCGCTACCCGGGCGAGAAGACTTGGCACATGCTCATTACTGCGCGCAGTAAAGAAGGTAACCCAAAGACCCGCGGCGTAATTGGGCACGCTACCTCAGAGAATCTTGTGGATTGGGCCGTTCAGCCCCCGCTTTCTAAGCCCGATCAAGGCTTTGGACAGTACGAGGTCTTCCAATATGAAGAGGTTGATGGGGTGCCAATTCTGCTGTTTTGCACCGGATTCAACGAGTACGACGCCATTATTGAGGCCAAATTCGGCCGGGTTTATGACACCTTTGGGGTTCCTGTGGGCAAAAGGCTTGAAAACGTGGACTTTTCCAAGGCGAGGCCGGTTCCCGGGCCTGAAATCTATGCTGGTCGCCTAATTCAGGGGCCAGATGGTGGCTGGAACGTTATCGGGTTTATCAATGAGGTGAACGGCGAGTTCGTGGGTGAGCTTTGCGACCCTGTACCGGTAACGGCCGACCCTGAGCTGGGACTTATCCCAAGATAACGCTGGCCTGACCTCTATATAACGGGCCTGTATCGCATTTATCTCAAAAGGCTAACGATACGGAAAACGGCCTTATAAAGCCGAAATCTTAGGACTAGGTTATAGACGTGGTAAAAAATGTAAGCCCTTACATTTTCGCTATAACCAATGAGACGCCAACCGGAACTGAGTTCAAAAGGTTGGCTCCAGATACTAGGAGAAAAATTGATTAAGAAGCTAATTGCAGCTGTTGCTGTAGCTGGTTTGGCAGTTTCTCTAACCGCATGTGCTCCAGGCGAGACCGCGGCTAAGAACTGTGAAACCACCACCGAAGTAACTTGGCTTGGAACCATCAAGGTTGAGATCCAGGACCAGTTCATCGCAGCTGTTGATGACTACAACGCATCACAGAACTGCTACAAGATCGTATCTATCGCTGGTGAGGGTGACTCACTTCTAGCGAACCTAACTACTCTTTACGCAGCGGGCGAGGCTCCAGTTGTAATGACCATGCTTCAGGAACTTCCTGACATGCAGGACAAGCTAATGGACTTCACCGGTACCGGTCTAGTTGAGAAGGTTGCTGACCCAGGTCTTTTGACTGCAGCTAACAAGGGTGGAAAGCAGATTGGTATTCCAGTAACTGCTGAAGCTTTTGGTCTTCTATACAACAAGGCAGTTCTTGACGCAGCTGGTGTTGACCCAGCAGCAATCAAGACTCGCTCAGACCTAGAAGCAGCTTTCAAGGCTGTTGAGGCATCTGGCAAGAAGGCAATTCACTTCTCAGGTCTATGGTGGTCACTTGGTGCTCACTTGACCAACAAGTACTTTGCAAACACTTCAAAGGACCACGAAGGCCGCCTAGCAGTTCTTGACGGACTAGCTGACGGAACTCTAGACCTAGACAAGGACCCAGTGTTCCAGAACTGGCTAGACACCTTCGACCTATTGAAGAAGTACGACATCAACAAGGGTAAGAGCATTGCTGACTCAGACTACGACGACGCTGTTCTTGACCTAGGTAAGGGTGACGTTGGTTTCTGGTTCATGGGTAACTGGGCAGAGCCTAACCTAATCCAGACTGACGCTGCTGGTTCATTCGGCATCATGCCTCTTCCAATTAGCGATGACGCTGCTGCATACGGCAACGACAGCATCTCTGTTGGTGTTCCTTTCTACTTCACCATTGACCAGGAACAGTCAACTGAAGAAGAGCGCGCTGGTGCGATTGACTTCCTAAACTGGTTGGTTTCAACTCCAGAAGGTCAGACTCACTACGCTGGTTCAATTGAAGATGACAACATGTCATTCATCCCTGTTTACAAGGACTTCACTGTAGAGCCAACAACCTTCATGGCTAAGGCAATTGCTGGTTACATCTCTCAGGCAAAGACTCTTGAGTGGGTAAACAGCTACTACCCTGCAGGTGGACAGAACCTATACGGTGACGCTGGTCAGAAGTACATCACTGGCAAGACCGACCGTAAGGCTTTCACTGCTGAGCTAGAGAAGGCATGGAAGGGTGTTGAGAAGACCTGGCGCTAATCCGTCACTTCTCATCTAACTTCTAAACGAGTTAAACTTGTGGCCCAAGCCGGTAATAGGCTTGGGCCACAAGATTCTCACCACCGCAACAACCCCTCAGAAAGCTGGATAGCATGAACATCCGGGCAGTAAAAAAATTCGCGATATTCGCACTTGTGCCTCTCGCCGCCTTCACTTTCGTTCTGATCATTCCATTTATCAATGGTCTGATTGCAACGTTCACTGACTGGGACGGCTTCAAAACAACTAAGTTTGTAGGATTTGATAACTACGCAGCAGCGTTCGCCGATGAACGTTTTTGGGAGACTCTTCGTTTCACCCTTGGCTTTGTAGTTGTATCTGTACTTTTGGTAAACCTAATTGGTTTCCTTCTTGCATTGCTGGTAACCATTCCAATGCGCGGAGCTAACGTGCTTCGGACAGCATTCTTCGTACCTAACCTCATCGGCGGTGTGATTCTTGGTGTTATTTGGCAGTTTATTTTTGACCGTGCACTAGTCAACATGTCAGACAACTTTGGCTGGGAACTTTTTCAGAGTTCGTGGCTGATCGAGCCAGGCACCGCTTTCTGGGCACTGATTATTGTCACCACTTGGCAGAGCGCCGGTTACGTAATGATCATCTACGTGACTGGAATCATGAGCATTGAGTCTGATGTTCTTGAAGCAGCTCGTATTGATGGTGCATCACCGTTCAGAACTTTGGTGAGCATCAAGCTTCCTCTGATGATGCAGGCATTCACAATTTCACTGTTCTTGACAATGCGTAACGCATTTATGGCTTACGACGTAAACCTTTCACTTACCAACGGTGGTCCATACCGTTCAACAGAGTTGATTTCGATGCACGTTTACACAGAGGCATTTGACTTCGGACACTTTGGTACTGGCCAGGCTAAGGCTGTCGTAATGTTCATCATCATCGCTCTTGCTGCACTTACTCAAGTCACAATTAGCAAGCGCATGGAGGTACAGCGATGAAGCGCATGAGAATTTTCCCAAAGATCATGATGACCGTTGGTTCATTCCTAGCGGCTGCATACGCAATGCCATTCTTCTTGGTGGTTGTGAACTCATTCAAGCCAAAGATGGCAATTCTTGAAAATGTTTTGTCACTTCCTGTTGAGTTCGACATAAAGAACTTCCAGCAGGCTGCAAAGAAGATGGATTACTTCCAGGCCTTTAGTAACTCGCTAATTGTCACCGTATTCAGTGTTGCTGCCATCATCATCACTTCATCGATGTTGGCTTACTACCTTTCTCGTCGCCAGACAAAACTAAAGAAGGCTGTCTTCCTGGTTTTGGTTGCTTCGATGATTGTTCCGTTCCAGTCACTAATGGTTCCATTCATTAGCCTTTACGGTTCAAATGGTCCAGTAGCTGCACTAAATATGCTGAGCATGTATGGCTTGGTTTACTTCTACGTGGGCTTTGGTGTTTCAATGTCTACCTTCCTGTACCACGGTTTCATCTCGAACATTCCATATGAGCTTGACGAGGCCGCGATGCTAGATGGAGCTTCAGAGTTCACCGTATTCCGCAGAATCATCTTCCCGATGCTTGGACCTGTGACTGCAACTGTTGCAATTCTTCAGGCGCTATGGATCTGGAACGACTACCTATTGCCATCTATGGTGCTATTCCGCGAGGCACGCACCTTGCCGCTTTCGACATACATCTTCTACGGAATGTACTCATCGAACTACGGTCAGGCTATGGCGGGTCTGTTGCTTTCTGTTCTACCAATCGTTGCTTTCTACTTCATCATGCAGAAGCAGATCATCTCTGGTATCTCAGCAGGTGCGGTTAAGTAATTAGATAGTTCCAGCTTCAAGGCCCGCGAGCACATCCTGCGCGCGGGCTTTGAGCATATCTAGGTCAGCTAGACGCTTCAGGCCATTCACCTGCTGGCTCATACGGTGGTTCTTCACAAACTCATCCTTGTGGCGGTCAAGGAAGTCCCAATACAACGTGGTGAACGGGCAGGCATCATCACCAACTCGCTTCTTAGGGTCGTAGGCGCAACCCTTGCAATGCTGGGTCATGCGGTTTAGATAAGCCCCGCCAGACGCATAAGGCTTGGTCATCAAACGGCCGCCATCGGCATGAACTGCCATGCCAATCACATTTGGCACCATTACCCAATCAGAGGCATCAATGAACTGCTCGCGCATCCAATCTAGGAACTCCTGAGGGTTCACGCCCGTGGTTAGAGCCAGATTGCTCAGCACCATTAATCGGGGAATGTGGTGGGTCCAGGCACGAGCCTCAACATCAGCCACGACAGACTTCACGCAGGCCATCTTGGTCTTGGTTGAGTCCGTGTAAAGCGGCAAAAGCTTGCGGTTGGCACCAAGGCCATTGAGCTGCTTGTAGTCCTCTCCCAAGAACCAATACATGCCGTTGATGTACTCACGCCAACCAATGATCTGACGCACAAATGCTTCAACAGACCCGATAGGCGCATCGCCGCGCTCATAGGCGCTGACTGCAGCGGCAACAACTTCGCTGGCATGAATCAGGCCGTTATTTAGATACGGGCTTAGCAGTGAATGGTGCAGCGCCCAATTATCTTTGGCAATTGCGTCTTCGTAAGGGCCAAACCCGGCAAGGTGGTTGTCAACGAAGTACCTGAGTTGCTTGAGCGCACCGGCTCTGGTGGTAGCCCAGGTTTTGGTTGGCACGTGGTCAAACTGTTTGGCAACTTCTAAATCAATTGCATCTGGTTCGTGCACAAGGTACTCAGGCCACTCGTAATTCTTAGGTGGCGGTAGGCGGTTGTCGGCATCAAAGTTCCATTGGCCACCCTCTGGCTGGCCGTTGGCCACCAAGATGCTAAGACGGTTTCTTTGCGCGCGATAGAAGTTCTCCATCACAAAAGTTTTTTGCTTATCTGCCCAAAGATTGAAGAGTGATCTTGAGGTCAGGAAGAAATTGTTCTCTACAAACTGCACACCAAATGCGGCAAGTTGTTTTTGTTGCACGTGCGAGGAAGGTTCGGCACAACTAATCTCAAGTTCACCAAACTCTTTGCGGGCAACTTTGAGGCCGTCAATTGTGGTTGGCGCTTTGATGTAGCGCACCGTGTAGCCATCGTGTTCAAGTTGGTAGGCAAAGTGCCTTGCGCTTGAAGTCAGAAAAAATAAACGCTCTTTGTGCCAGTTGCGGCCGGTAAGCATGCGGGCACTTTCAACCAGCACGATTGCATCGGTGTTTTTATTCGCGGTTTTTAGTACGCCGAAATCTTTGTTGAGGTGATCGTGCGGCACATAAAGTATGCGTTGAATGGCGCTCATCAGCCCTTGCATTTCTTTGAGCAGTACTTCACGTTGACCCAGTCTTTGGCCCATTTTTTGCGCCAATCAAATGGCAGCCCGCAGCGCTCACAAACTTTGGGTTCAAACCCGTTTTTTATTTTGGCTACCGGTGGCATAGTTAAACCTTAGGAGAGGAACCCAAATGCGCTTTGCCATTTTTGTGATTGATAGTGACACCCGCACGGGCGGCCCAAGTGAGATGGCGGCTATTGATGCCTTCAACGACAAGCTGCGCGAAAACGGTAACTGGGTAATGGCGTTTGGCATGGAGAAGCCTGGGCCTGATTCAATTCAAAGCACCCATGAGTTCTACAGCGGCCAGTGGGTTATTGAAGCTAACGACATTGACGAAGCCCGCGAACTTGCCGATGAGGGCTCAAAGGCTTGCAATCGTCGCGTTGAGTTAAGACCGTTCCTGTGATTCCTCAAGAGCCAGATGCAGAGTGGAGCCGCATAGGGCTTTCTGCTCCGGCTAGGCGCGCACTGATTGGCGCCAAACTTTATAAGGTCTCAGACCTTCGCAAAATTTCACTCGCGGAATTATCGAGCCTTCATGGCATGGGCAAATCTGCAATCGCACGCATCCGTCAGATCATGGAAGCCAAGAAAATCAATTTCAGGTAGCAAGTAAAAGGCGCTATGCACAAGATTTACTCGATGGCCTTTTCTAAGGTCTACCCGCTCTACATCACCAAGGTCGAGAAGAAAGGCCGCACTAAGGATGAGCTTGACCAGGTGATCCGTTGGCTAACCGGCTTCACGCAAAAGCAGCTTCAAAAACAAATAGAAACCAACAAGACTTTTACTGAGTTCTTCGAGGCAGCAAATATTCACGAGAACGCTCCTCTCATTACCGGCGTCATATGCGGGGTGCGCATCGAGGAAATCGAAGACCCTTTGATGCAAAAG
>ERZ650303.326-NODE-326-length-14444-cov-6.561749_pt1 | contig 14444 bp, 16 predicted proteins | sample MGYA00376239_ERZ650303 | MGnify/ENA primary metagenome ERZ650303 (study PRJEB26733, sample SAMN07839262) | wastewater metagenome | biome: small river; feature: stream; material: water | place: USA: North Carolina | collected 2016-04-05 ... | reverse complement strand
CCGATGCGCCAGGTGTTGGTGACCCGCCCGGATACAAACTTGACCAATGCTCGACGCAACGTAATTTGGGTGAAATGGGGCGGCAGCAATCGGTCTTAATCGGGCGCTGGCTAACCGCGCAAGGCCTGAGTTCCGCTAAGATTTTTAGTAGTGCTTGGTGTCGTTGTGCAGATACTGCGCGCTTGTTGGCGCTCGGACCAGTGACGATTGAGCCTTCGTTAAATTCTTTTTTTGACGACATGAGTTTGGCTAAGTCGCAAACGACTGCGTTGCAAACATTCGTCGCCGCCAGCCTGACGATGGTGCCGTTGGTGCCCCGACTGGTGTTCCTGGTTGTCGGGCCCGCCGTGGATCTCAAACTGGTGGCGATGCAGACCGGGTTGTTCGGCCGTGCGTTCGCCGTGCGATTCGCCCCCGTCACCCTGCTGGTCGCCACCGCCGTCGCCACCGCCACCAACGCCGTGACGTGGCTCCCCTACTACGCGCAGACCTCGACGGGCGCGGTGACGTGGACGGCGAAGTGCAACGGGCCGCGCGGCAACGACCTCGTCGTCCTGCTCTCGTTCGTGTCGTCGTCAGGCACTGAGACGCTCATCACGTCCTCGAGCACCACGTCGCCCGGCGCGACCACCGGCATCATGAGCGGCGGCTCGGCGAGCGGCAACCTCTACCGCTTCTCGGGCGGCACCACGCAGGACAGCTTCGCGAACGCGCTCTCGGCGATCACGCCGACGCGCTACCAGCGCATCGTCGGCGCCTGCACCGACGCGACGAACATCGGCCGCATCGCGACCTTCGTCGCGTCGCAGGCCGCGATCACGTCGCAGAAGCGGCAGCAGGCCGTTTGCGCGACGCTCGCGTCCTTCGGGACCGCGACGACGCTCGCGACGGGGATCAACAGCGCGCGGACGCAGATCGCCTGGCACTACAACAGCCTCGTGCCCGCGTGCATGGTGGCCGCGCAGGTCACCGCCGCGCGCGTCATCGGCGACTCCATCACGGGCGTCGTCTCGGCGCTCCCGGGCGAGGAGTCGGACCCCGACGCGAACCTCTCCGGCGTGCAGCTCGCGACGGTCCCGATGCAGTACAGCGTCGACGACCAGCCGACCGACACCGAGGTCAACGGCGCGCTCAACAACGGCCTCGTGCCGATCACCGCGAGCAACGCGCGCGCGGGCTACGGCGTGCTCTGCATGAGCATCACGAGCCTGTCGCTCGTGAACGGCCTCCAGAACTACAGCGTGCTCTACACGAACTACGTGACCGTGTGCGACTACGTCGCCGACGGCGAGCAGGCGAACCTCGCGGTGCGCTACGCGGGCTTCAAGCTCGGGTCGAACGACGCCAACGGCGACCCGCCGAAGGCGCCCTTCGTGACGACGCCGCAGCAGATCCGCGCGTCGATCCTCGGCGACCTCAAGGGCTACGAGGAGCAGGGGATCGTGCGCGACGTGGACGCGAACGCCGAGCTCCTCGCCGTCGAGCCCGACAGCGGCTCCCCGGGGCGCGTGAACATGAGCATCCCCGTCGAGCCGACGCCGTGGCTCGTGCAGATGGTCGGCACCGTGCAGCAGATCCAGAGCGTGTGACCGGAGGCTGAGACAACACCATGGCGATCCAGTACAGCAGGCCGGGGTACATCAGCGTCGGCGGGCGCGTGCTCCTCCAGGCGTCGAAAATCGACGTCAAGTTCGACAGCGGCAACAAGGACGTGGACACGCTCCAACTCGGCCGCGCCGGGCACTCCACGGGGCCGCAGAAGGTCAGCGTCGACGTGTCGTCCGCCGTGCCCGCCGCGGGCATCGAGGGCGACATCATCCAGCGGCTCGTGCAGGCCGGGACGCAGAGCTTCGCGATGACGTTCGCGGGGACGACGTACAACATCGAGGGCGACATCCGCACCGCCGGCTTCATGACGGACGTCGGGTCGCCCAACGGCACCGACTTCAACGTGAGCGGGAAGCTCCTCAACACCGCGAGCGCCGCGTGACGGACGTCGCGTCGCTCGCCGGCTCGACGCCGCTCGCGCGGCTGCTCGGCGGGTACATGCCGCCGCGCAAGCGCTTCACGCTCGACGTGCTGCGCTGCGACGCGGCCGGCGCCCCGGTGACGATCACGCTTCGCCTCGCGGTGCGCGCGATCTCCGTCGAGGAGACCGAAGAGGCGCACGCCGAGGCGGTGAAGTACCTCACCACGAAGGGCGGCCACACGCGCGAGGACTTCATCACGTCGCAGGGCGACTCCATCATGGAGGTCGAGCTGATGACGCAGGTCCTCGCGCGCGCCCTGATGGACCACGACGACCTCCGCGCGCCGTTCGCGAAGGACGCGGCGGCGCTGCGCGGGACGCTGTTCACCGACGAGATCGAAGCCTGCTTCCGCGAGTACAGCGCGTGGCAGGCGGAGCGGTCGCCGATCCGAGCCCTCCGCAGCGCGGACGAGCTCCGGGAGGTGGTCGACGCCCTGGGAAAAGGCCGAGTGGAGCGGACGTCGTTGCTGCGCTTCGATGTCATTTCGCTGACCGACATCGCGCTCTCACTGGCCGACCGGGTGCAGAAGCTGACGAGGCCGAGCTCCTCGGATACCTCGTCGCCGAGCGAGTCGCCCGCGACTTCCTCGACGGGGTCGGAGATCCGGGTCGAGATCCCGGGGCAGTGAGCGCGGCGGTCACCGCCGTCGCCGCCCTCATCGCGCAGCAGCAACGCAGGTAGCGCCATCCCCTCCGCGATCCTCAAGATCGACGCCGACACGTCGGGCCTCGCCCGCGCGCTCGGCGACGCACGCGCGCAGGCGAAGGCGACGGAGCGCGCCGTCGGCGACGCCTTCCGGGGCATGGGCCGCTCCGCGGAGGGCGCCGCGCAGCGTCAGGCCGCGGCGGCGGAGCGTGCGTCGCAGCGTCAGGCCGCGGCCGCAGAGCGCGCCGCCCGCCGCGCGCAGGCCGCCGCCGTCAGCGGCGCGAAGGCTCAGGAGCGCGAGCAGGCGAGGGCAACCCGCGCCGCCGAGGTCGGGGCGCAGCGCGCCGCCATGGCCTACGTGCGCGCGGAGGAGCAGAAGCGCCGCGCCGCGCGCACGAGCGCCGAGGCCCGCGAGCGCGCCGAGCGCGAGGCGACGTCCGTCGCCCGCACCGAGGCCGCGAAGCGCAACCTCACCGCCGACCAGGAGGCGCGGGTCAAGCAGCAGACGCTCGAACGGCTGACGCGCGTCTACGAGACCGAGGAGCGCCGCCGCACGACCGCCGCGAAGCGCGAGCAGCGCGAGCGGGATCGCGAGGCGAGGCGAGCGGAGCGCACCGCGGAGACGGAGCGCCGCGGCGTCGCGTCCACCATCTCGCAGGGCGTCACCGCCGCCGCGGGCGCCGCGGGCGGCTTCGCGTCGACGAGCCACGGGCTCATCCAGGGCGCGCGGCAGTCGCGCGCGCAGGCCGACCGCACGATCGGCGACGCCGTCCGCAACTCCGGCGGCAGCGCCCGCGACGTGGCGGCGGCGCGCGACGCGGTGCGCCGTTTCGTCGGCGACACCGGCATTGGCTACGACACCGTCGCGGGCGCCCTGAGCCTCGGGCAGGGGCGCGGCTCCGCGCTCGAGGCCGACGAAGGCACGACGCGCGGGCAGGCGCTCACGAACGCCCTGACGACGATCCGCATGGCGAACGCCGAGGGCATCGACGCCGGGCAGCTCCTCGCCGCCCGCGGGCGCCTCGGCGCCGCCGGCCTCCGCGGCGCGTCGCTCGACGAGGCCGTGCGCATGACGATCGGCGCCGCGCAGCGCGGCAGCGTCGAGGTCGAGCAGATCATCACCGAGGGCCTCCCGGGCGCCTCGCGGCTCATGTCGCAGCGCATCGGCGCCCTGCCGCCCAACGCCACCGAGGCGCAACGCCAGCGCACCGCGCTCAACGCCTACCGCGAGAGCGTCGCCATGCAGGAGGTCGCCGCCTCGACGGGGCGCCGCGCGGGCAACGCCGCGAACGTCCTCTCGGCGGTCAACAACGCGCTCCAGACGCCGCGCAGGCAGGAGCAGATCCTCACGAACATCGACACCGCCGCGTCGTCGGCCAACGTCCACAACGAGGAGGGGCGCCGCCGACGCGAGGCGCTGCTGCGCTTCCGCGAAGAGATGTTCGAGCGCGACCCGACCCGCAGCGGTAACGCGATGCGGCTGCGCGAGGGCGTCACGCCGCTGTCCTTCTCCGCCCGCCTCGCCGAGGTGACCGGCGGCAACGCCGCGGCGGCGGCGAACATCCTCGCGGGCTCCGGCCACGGCAACCCGCAGAGCTTCCAGGCCAACTGGCGCGACCTCGTCGCCTTCCTCGGCGGCCGCACGGCGACGGGCGAGACCGGCGCGCAGCGCGTCAACGCGATGATGGGCGCGACGGTGGACACGGCGACGATCGCCGAGCACCAGCGCGACGTCGAGAGCGACGACCTCTCCAACCTCACGCGCGCGCAAGAGGCCGGCACCAACGCGCTGACGAACAACACTGACGCGGTCAACAAGCTGTCCAACCGCTTCGCGGATTGGGCCGCGGCCAACCCGCTGCACTCCACCGCCGCGACCATCGGCGGCACCTTCCTCGCGAGCACCGTCGGGCCCGCGCTCGCGAACCGCATCGGGTCGTGGGCGTCGGGGACGCGCGTCGGGCGGATGCTCGCCCCGGGCGGCGGCGGCGTCCGCGGGCTGCTCTCGGCCGCGCGGGGCGGCGCCAGCGGCCTCGCGGCCCGCGTCGGCGCGCGCGGCCTGCTCGGCCGCGTCGGCGGCGCCGTCTTCGGCGCCCCGGCCCTGCTCGCGCAGGGGCTCTCGGCCGTCGGCGCCTACGGGGGCACTTCGCAGGACGACGTCGAGCGGCAGCGCCGCGAGGGCGCGGAGTGGGAGCGGCAGTCGACCCGCCTCTCCGGTGAGGCCCGCGCCGCCGGCCGCGCCCCGCCCACCGCCGCCGAGATCGGCGCCGCCGTCGCCGCCGCCCTCCGCGCGGCGCCCCTCACCGCCACCGTGGCCCCCACCGACGCGGCGCAGGCCGCGAGCCGCGCCCCCGCGCCCGGACGCTGACCGATGCCGACGGACTTCGACCGGCTCTCCGAGGCCACCTACCAGGGCGTGACGTTCCCCGTGAGCGACGCGCCCTGCGAGGGCGGCAACGACTTCGCGGAGCACACCGCCTACCGCCGCGCGGGCGCCGACATGGAGCCCACGGGCTGGCGCGCGTGGTCGGGCTCGCTGACGATCCCGTGCATCAACACCGAGGCGCTCACGCGGCGCTACGGCGTGCTCTGGCCCGACAAGCGCACGGAGCTGCTCGACCTCTTCCGCGAGAACCCCCGCGGCGAGCTCTCGCACCCGCTGCTCGGCAACCTCGTCGTCGCCATCACCGACGTGTCGCAGAGCGGCGGGAGCGACGTGCGCAACGGCGTGACGCTCACCGTCCGTTGGAAGGAGCACAACGCCACCCTCGCGCTGCTCATCGGCGCGGACGGGCTCCCGGCAACGGACCCCGTCTCGACAGTGGTGACGCGCGCCGCCGAGGCCGACGCGGCGGGCGCGACGCTCGCGGGCTACAAGCCCGTCGCGGCGACCGTCGATGAGCAGGCGACGTACCTCGAAGAAGCCCCGCGGGCGTTCTCCGAGGTCGCGGCGGCCTTCTCGCAGATGGAGGCGCTCGTCGCGTCGAACCTCGCGCTCCCGTCGGTGCAGGCGATCGGCGGCTACGCCGCGACCGTCGCGCTCCTCAACCTGCGCGTCGCGCTGCAAGGCTACAAGGCGCGCTTCACGCCGGGCGCGTCGAGCGTCCGCTACTTCGTCGTCCCGACGACCATGAGCGTCGCGGAGATCGCGGTCGCGGCGTACGGCGACGTCTCGCTCGTGAACCTGCTCTACTCGGCCAACGCCTTCCTCGACCCGCTGCAAGTCGGCGCGGGGACCGTCGTTACCGTGCTCCCGTCGAACTGATGGCCGTCGACCTCACGCCCTACGAGCACCGCACCGAGCTCTCGCTCGCGTCGTCGGGCGCCGTCCTCGACGTGTGGGACGAGTACGCGATCTCGCTGTCAATGCTCGAGCCCGGCAGCCCGTGGACGTTCACGTTCTGGCGATCCGACGCCGTCGACACGGGGCTCGTCGGCAACTGCTCGACGCCGTGGGAGGTCATCACGCGCGGCGTCAAAGTCTTCGACCGCGTGCTCGTCACGATCGACGGCGCGGTGCAGCTCAACGGCCGCATCGAGACGCGCGCCATTCGCGCCGATCGTGGCGGCGGCGCCGTTGTCGTGGTCAACGGCCGCGACCTCGCGGGGCCCGCGATGGACTGGGACGTCGACCCGACAATCACCATCAAAAACACTGCGCTCTCCACTGCCGTCGAGCGGTGCTTCGCGCAGCTCGGCATCCCGGCGCACACCGTCGACAGCGCGGCGAACGTCGCGGTGACGGCGCGCGAGGCGCCCGGCCCCCGCCGCACCAACCGCCGCGCGCGTCGCGCGCAGCCCGTCGACATCGCGCACCCCCGCCCCGGCGACCGCGTGTGGCCCTTCGTCGAGGGCATCGTCAAGCGCATCGGGTACCGCATGTGGGTCGCGCCGAGCGCCGACGGCGAGCTCGCGGTCGTGGTCGACGTGCCGAACGACACCGCCGCGCCGTCGTACGTGCTGCTCCGCCGCGAGGTCGCCAACGGCGACGGCGGCTATGAGGGCAACATCCTCGACGGCGGCGAGACCATCAACACGCGCGCGGCGCCGACGACGGCGACGGTGTTCTCGGGCACGGCCCGCGGGACGCAGGTCGACGCGCGGACGCGCTCCGTCACCACGAACGTCGCCCTGACGGACGACGCGGTGACGCGGGGGCTGGTGCTACAGCCGCCGCCCGAGCAGCCGCGGTACCTCCGCGACTCGCGCGCCCGCTCGCCGGAGCGCGCCGCGCAGACCGGCAGTAACGTGATCCTCGACGCGATGGCGAGCTTCCGCGTCTACGAGTGCACGGTGCGGGGCCACGGGCAGACTGTGGACGGCGACCGGCGCCTCTACGCGATCAACACCGTCGCCCGCGTGCGCGACGACGTGTGCGTCGACGGCGACGGGCAGCCGCTCGACGAGGACATGCTCATCACGGGCGTCACCTTCCGCCGCTCGCGCCGCGACGGCACGACGACGACGCTTACGCTCGTCCCCCGCGGCGCGCTCTCGCTGCTCCCGACGGAGGCCGCGTGATGCACGACGATTGGGACTCGGCCGACGTGGACTTCGCCCGCGTGCTCACGGCCGCGGCGTCGTCCTCGACGCGCGTGGTGACGGCGCAGGTCGCCGCCTCTGGCACCGAGTCGGACGTCGACGGCGAGACCGAGCGCGGCGACGCCGTCGAGGTGCTCCAGCCCCTCGGCCTCATGGCCGTCCCCGCGGTCACGTCCACGACGCAGGCGCCGTTCCTGCGCATGGGCGACCAGATGGTCGGCCTCGCGATCATCGACAAGGGCGCCCCCGCGCAGGCCGTCGAGGCGGGCGAGGCGCGCCTGTACGGGCCCGGCTCCGGGAACTCGACGGCGAACGTGCGCGTGCGCAACAGCGGCGCCGTCGAGGTCAACGCGAAGGCGAACAGCAACGTCGCGCTCAACGTCGACGGCACCGGCGACGTGGTGCTCGACGGCGGCTCCCTCAAGGTCGCGCGCGTCACCGACGCGGTCACCGCGGGCGCGACCATGACGACGTGGATCGCCGCCGTGACCACGTTCGTCAACGGGATCGCCCCCAGCACCGCGGTACTCCCCACCGACTTCGGCACCATCGCGACGAGCGGCGGCGCCACGCACGTCAAGGCATGACCCTCGTCTACGCCTACACGCGCCACCGCGACCCGACCTCGGGCGAGGTCATCCTTTCAGGCAACGAGTGGGAAGCGTCGCGCGCGCCGATGACCGAGGTCGTCGCGATGACGCTGCGGACGTGGGCGGGGACGTGCGCCGTCGACCCGGCGCTCGGCGTGGCGTGGGCCACCGTCAACCGCCTCGCGCCCGGGGCCGCCGCGACGGTGCAGTACGTCATCTCGCAGGCGCTCGCGCGCTACGTCTCCGCGGGGCTCATCACCGGCCTCGCCGTCGCCGCGACGCAGAGCGCGTCGACGCGCATCGACTACGTCGTTTCGTTCAGCGACCCGCGCATGGACGGCGGGCCGCTCCGCATCACGGGAGCCTTCTAACGCATGGTCACCGTCCGCACGATCGCCGAGATCCGCGACGCGCTGCTGTCGTATTGGGCCGCCGAGTACCTCGCGAACGGCGAGGTGCTGCTGACGGCCCCCGGCAGCGACGCCTACCTGCTCGCGGGGATGATCGCGATCGTCCAGAACGCCTGCGACGTGCAGGCGCTCCAGGTGTCGCGCGACATCCTCCCGGACCAGGCGTCGAACGGCGCTATCGAGCGCTTCGGCTACGTCTACGGCGTGTCGCGCACGCCCGCCGTCGCCGCGCGCCTCACCGTCACCGTCACCGGCACGCCGTCAGCGACGATCACGATCCCCGCGGGCTCCTCGCTCGCGTGGACCGACGGCACGCTCTACCTCTCGACGAGCACGAGCGTCGCCCTCTCCGGCGGCGGCTCCGGGACGATCAACGTCGCCGCCACCACGACGGGCCTCACCACGACGCGCGCCGTCGGCGACGTGCTGACGTGGCAGAGCGCGCCCGCGGGGCTCAACCCCACCGGCACGGTCGCGAGCGTCGTCACCGCGGGCGACGACGCCGAGAGCCATCAGTCGTGGGCGCAGCAGATCATCTCGCGCCTCCGCGAGCGCCCCGCGTCGGGCAACCGCGCGGATTGGGCCGCGTGGGTGCAGGCGTACACGGCGCTCGACATCCGCGAGGTGTACGTCTACCCGACGACGCAGCCCACCACGGGCGCCGCGACGCTCGGGTGCGTGACCGTCGTCGCCGTCGGGCCCGCGCAGGGCAACAGCACGTCGAACACCCGCATCCTCGGCGGCGTCTCGGGCGCCGCGCTGACGGAGGTGCACGACTACATCGAGGGCACGCGCACGTCGACCGGCCTCGTCACCGCGACGGGCACGCAGCTCCGCCCCGTCACCATGAGCGCGGGCGACTACACCGTCGACGCGATCTCCGTGACGCCGCAGACCGTGCAGATGACGCTCGTCGTCAACAGCGCCAACGCCTTCCCCTTCAGCTTCACCGCGACGATCGACGGCACGAGCACGGCGACGAGCCTCGTCCTGACCGGCAACTACACCTCGGGCGCGACGAACCTCGCGCTCCAGCCCGTGCTCGTGGACGTGGGCAACACCAGCTACCGCGGCGGCTACTACCGCGTCGTGCTCCCCGCCGGCTCGTTCGCGGCGGGCAACACCACGTTCGACCTCACCGCGACGCCGCTCCCCGACGTCCCCTCCGGCACGCTCTACCCCGCGCCCGGATGCTGGAGCGAGTTTCAGACGGCGATCTTCGCCTACTTCGACTCCCTCGGCCCCGGCGACACGACGCCGCCGCGCCGCTGGCCGTCGGAGGACAACGGCGCGCGCTCGACGGTGTACCGCTCCGCGCTCGTCGCCGCCGCGATGGCCGTCCCCGGCGTGCTCTCGGCGAGCGTCACGACCCCCGGCTCCGACGTGGGCCCCGGCATCGGCGAGGTCGTCACCCTCGGCAACCTCCTCGCGGTGCAGTGATGGCCGTCCCCTACGTCGCGATGCCCGACGACGAGGCGTATCTGATCCCGACGCCGTCGACCTTCGGGTGGGCGTTCTCGCGCAGCGCCGACCCGTCGAACGCGGTCGCCGCGCGCGGCTACCTGCTCCGCGCTGGCTACGTGTTCTCGCTCTACGCCGACCCGCTGCGCGCGGGGTACTACCTGCTCAACGTCGAGCCGGGGTCGCCCGCCAACCCGACGGGCACCGACGAGACGACGTGGCTCAACGAGATGAACTACCGTTGGCGCATTTGGGCGGTCGACAATGCGATCGACCCCGCCGCCAACACCGACCCCGCCGGCACCGTCGGCCCCGTGTGGGCCGCGAAGGGCTCGCAACTCGCAAGCATGAGCGCGGCCGCCGAGGCGTGGGGCTGGACGGCGCTGTGAGCCGTCAGCGGCACGCCCCGTTGACGCACGGCCTCCCGCCTGCGCAGCGGTTCCCGCACGCCCCGCAGTTCGACGCATCGACGAGCCGCATGACCTCGCAGCCGTTCAGGTTGTTGCCGTCGCAGTTCGCACGGTCTGGCGCGCACGCCGGCGGGCAGGTGCCGCGGTCGCAGCGGCCGCCGGCCGCGCAAGCGGCCCCGCACGCGCCGCAGTTCAAGCGGTCGAGCGTCAGGTCGGTCTCGCAGCCGTTGGCGGCGTTGCCGTCGCAGTCGCCCGCCCACGCTTCGCACGTCACGCCGCAGCGCCCCGCGATGCACGTCGCTTCCGCGACGCCGACCCCCCGCGGGCAGGAGACGCCGCAGCAGTTCCCCGGGGTCGCCGACGCGCAAGCCGCGTCGGACGCCACCTCCGCGTGCGCGTCTGCGGGGCCGTCCGGGGGCGCCGAGGCGTCCGCCGCTACCTCCGGGGCATCCGCCCCCGCATCGGGCGCTCCCGGGCCGTCCACGGGCGGCGGCGGAGCGTCGGGGGCCGCAGCCTCCGCCCCCGCGTCCGTCGAGGGGCAGGCGCACGCGCCCCACACGCCGAACGGCCCGCACTCCTGCGCGCCCTGCGCCCCGCCGGGGCAGGCGCACGCGGCGACGCGGCCGAGGGCGCCGCACGACGCGGGCGGCTCCGCGGCGCAGCCGACGAGCACGAGCAGGAGGGCGAGGATCGCGAGCATGGCGGAGCCTACGCCGCGGGGCGCCGAGTTCTCGACGCTCACGGCGACCCCACCGCGCCGTGGCACGACACGCGAGCGCCGGGACCGGACTCCCGCGCTTCGCGCCAGAGCGCTCCGTCGACCGTGATCCGGCAGCGGATCTCGCCCGCCTCGCCGTCGCCCTGGCTCGCCACGACGGAGACCGACCGCCCCGCCTGCGCGCGGAAGGTGGACGACCACGGCAGCGGGCGCGCGCCCGAGACTCCGCCCGCCGCGGTGTCGGCGATGACGCTCGCCGCCGCCGGCCCCGAGACATCGACCACGACCGTGTGCTCGCACGCCGCGAGCGTCGCGAACGTCAACAGCGCTCTCCATCGCATCCCCCGACGCTACGCGCTCCCCGCGGCGGCGTCACCCTGAGCAGACGTCTAGATGCCCGGTCCCCCTCCGCAAGCCCTCCCGACCTCGTCGGCCGACCTCCGCGCGATCACCGTCGCCCTCGCGCGGCAGATGCTCGCGTCCATCGGCAGCGGCTGGCAGGCGCCCAACGGCAGCAACAACGCCGCCGACGCGCTCGCCCTCGCGGCGAGCTTTGCCGACCTCCGCGCGGAGCTCCTCGGCGCGTGGGCGCAGATCTTCGTCTCGTCGGCGACGAGCAACAACGGGCTCCTGTCGGAGTGGGAGGCGCTGCTCGCGATCCCCGTCGACGGCACCCTCCCCGACGCCGACCGGCAGGCGCGGCTCGTCGCCTTCATGCGCTCCGCCATCGCGGGGACGCCGCAGGGCATCGAGAGCGCCGTCGCGTCCTACGCCGGCTCGTGCACCGTGGTCGAGACGAGCGCGGCGGACGTGGAGGACAGCAACCCGCCGCTCGCGCCGGAGCCGCGGCAGGTCTTCTTCTTCGCCGTCGTCGTGCCGCTCGCGATCGTGGAGTTCGCGCAGAAGAACGCGCAGGTCCGCGCGATCGTCGACCGCATGAAGCCGGCGCACACGAACTACAGCGTCACCAACGCCGTCGGCATCAAAGCCGAGACGGCGGCCAACCTCGCGGAAATCACCGCGGTCGGAGCCTGAGATGGCGTCTCGCCTCTACACCTCGAGCATCGGTCAGCTCATCCCCAACGTCTTCCTGAACTACGTGCAGGACCTCGTCGGCTTCCTGCGCATGGCGAAGTACGGGGCGCTCACGCTCTCCGACCCCGGCACCGAGGGGCGGCTGTGGCAGTCGTCCGCCGACGTGCCCGACAACACCCTCGTGATCGTCGACAACGTCACGATCAACGTCATCGACACGGGCACGTCGCCGATGTCGATCACGACGGGGTCGATCGACTGGGCGGACCGCGAGATCCGCGGGCTCTACCGCGCTTACGGCGGCGCGAACCAGTACCCCGGGCAGGCGAACGACTACCTCTTCGACCAGACCGCGCCCGTCACCTTCTGGGGCTACCTCGGCCTCGGCGCGCTCGACGGCGGCGGCCTCTCGCCGAGCGCCGGCAACCCGCCGGTCCCCGCGGCGGGCACGTCGTGGGCGGTACAGATCGGGTACCCGACCACCACGGGGCTGTGGCTGTACATCGACCCGGCCGACGGCTTCCTCAAGCTCTACAACGACACCGGCGCAACGCAGCGCACGCCCTCGCTCTGGTTCGAGGCGACCGCGCCGCTCGGCGTCCGCCCGTAGCCCTCCCCCTCACGCACAACCCACGGCGGCGCCCGCGCATCCCGCGCGAGGCGAGCGCCCCACCACGTCCACGGAGACACCACCATGTCCGCAGGCTCCCCCGGTTCCCTCCCCGAGTCCGTCAGCGTCAAGGCCGCGCAGACCATCACCGGCGCCAAGACCTTCACCGGCGTCACCGCGCTCACCGGCGGCGTCTCCGGCGACGTGTCGCTCGCGAAGGAGGCGGCGCACAGCATCAGCATCGCCGCGAGCACCACGACCGACACCGCGGGCGGCGCGCTCACGGTGAAGGCTGGCGACGGCGCCGCGACCAACGCCAACGGCGGCGCGCTCGCGCTCGACGCGGGCGCGAAGGCCGGCAGCGGCACCGACGGCGCGATCACCATCGGCGCCACCAACGCGCAGAGCATCGGCATCGGCCGCACCGGCAAGACCACGACCGTCGCGGGCGCCCTCGCGGTGACGCAGGCGTCGACGCTCACCGGCAACGTCGGGATCGGCGGCGCCCCCGCGACCTCCGCCGCGCTCACGGTCACGAGCACCACGCAGGGCGTGCTCCTCCCGCGCATGACCGCGACGCAGCGCGACGCCATCGCGACGCCCGCCGCGGGGCTGCTCGTCTACAACACCACGTCGGGGAAGCTCAACTTCTACAACGGCTCCGCGTGGGAGGCCGTCACGTCGGCGTGAGCGACTGACGAGTCCGCCCCATGAGCACCAAGCCCACCTCCGGCCCGATCACGCTTCGGGCCGCGTCCCTCACCCTCGCCGCGTCGAGCGCCTTCACCGACGTGAAGGGCACCGTCTCGTCGGACCAGGCCAACGGCACCACCGGCGCCGTGCGCCTCGGGCTGATGAACGTCGCCACCGTGCGCATGTCCTACACGCGCGACGGCGGCAGCTCGTCGGGCGCCCCCATCGTGCGGCTGTACGGCTCCCTCGACGCGACCGCGACGGACCCCGCGTCCGTCGCGCACTGGCAGCCGATCATGATCCTCGGGTCGACCTTCACCGCGGGGCAGATCGACGTCTACCCCGAGGCGCAGGCGCTCCTCCCGTCGGCCTCGGGCACCACCACGTTCGGCACGCACCCGGTCGACGTGTCACTGTTCAACTGGCTGCTCGTGCAGATCGCTGACCAAGACGGCACCAACCCCGGCGCCGTGTCGGACGTCGCCCTCGGGGGCACGCTGTGAGCAGGGTTCCCTACCCGCGCCCGTTCGTGCCCGCGGCGCCGGGCGGCGGGGCCGCCGCCCCCGCGAGCGTCGCCGCGGGCGACATCACCGACGCGGGCGCCACGGGCGTCGCGCTCGTGCAGGCCGACACGCCGTCCGAGGCGCTCGCCACGCTCGGCCTCTCGGGCGACCCCGGGCTCCCGACGTCGGGCCTCGTGGCGCTCTGGCGCGCGAGCGACCTCGCGCTGTCCGACGGCGACCCCGTGTCGACGTGGGCGCCTGGCTCGGGCACCCCGGGCTCGCTCACCGGTTCGGGCAGCGCGCGCCCCACCTACCGCGCGACGGGCTCGCCCTCGGGCGGCCCGTGCGTGGAGTTCGACGGCAGCAACGACGAGATGAGCCTGAGCTCGCCCGCGGGCCTCCCCTCCGGCGCGGGCGCGGGCACGATGGTCGCGATCGTCTCGCGGTGCGGCCACAACGGGTCGCTGTCGTTCATCGCGCAGTACGGCTCGTCATCCACCGCGCGGGGCCGCGGCCTCGGCCTCAACGGCACGAAGTGGTACCTGCTCGACTACGCCGCCGACCTCACGGCGGACAGCGACTACGACGGCGCGCGGCACCCGAGGGGCGTGGTGCTCACGCACTGGTACGACGGCACGACGCGTCGGCTGGTGGTCGACGGCGTGCCGATCAAGAGCAGCACCACCGCGCTCAACACCGGCGCGTCCGCGCTGCACCTCGGGCGCTCGCTGGCCGGCGGCGAGCGCGCGAGCTTCCGCATCATGGCGCTGGCGATCTACTCGGCGGCCCTCAGCGAC
>ERZ650303.324-NODE-324-length-14477-cov-10.375260_pt1 | contig 14477 bp, 15 predicted proteins | sample MGYA00376239_ERZ650303 | MGnify/ENA primary metagenome ERZ650303 (study PRJEB26733, sample SAMN07839262) | wastewater metagenome | biome: small river; feature: stream; material: water | place: USA: North Carolina | collected 2016-04-05 ... | reverse complement strand
GCGTCTCGGGGTGGTCAGCTTTGAGCCCCAAGTACTGCTGCATCATGGGGGTGTGTCCAGACCAATCCTTGTTGGCAACGCCTAAATTATTTTTGTCCTTGTCTATCAATTAACTTGCCTAACACTTGTTCGCGTTTGCCTTATTCCAGTCGCTCGGTCGAGCGCGCGCTGGTTCAATCCAGCCTCTGACGATACCACTTCAACTGCACACGCTTGGCCCTTGACATGCCCCGCCCCTTTGGATTTTGAATAACCTTCAGAACTTGGAGGCCATTCTTGACGTTCTTGAATGTGGGGTTAATAATATTTCTTCAATGAATCGTTGTCTCGCCAATGAGACAATTTCGCCAAATGCAGGAGATCCAAATGCGTCATGCAGAGTCCAAGCCAGCAGCCATTGAATTCATCGGCGTCGACAAGAGCTTTGGTGTGCCCGATACGCCTTCTTGGGTTCTCGCGGCGCGCAATGTGACATTTGCAATCTCTCCTGGTGAGGTGGTCTCCATCATTGGGCCTTCAGGTTGTGGCAAAAGCACCTTGCTAAATATGGGTTCTGGATTGGCGAAACCTTCGGCGGGCATTGTCAAAGTGGCGGGCGAGGTGGTCAACGGCCCAAATAAACATGTGGCCTTCATGCTGCAAAAAGATTTGTTGATGCCTTGGCGCACGATTGCGCAAAACATTGAATTTGGATTGGAATTGCGTGGTGTTGAGGCTGCCCGACGACATGAGGTATCCACCCAATTGCTAGCGCAATGTCACCTGACGGGTTTTGGCAATCATTACCCGCATCAACTCTCAGGAGGGATGCGACAGCGCGCAGCGATGGCGAGAACTTTGGCCGTGGATCCGCTGGTTTTATTGATGGATGAGCCGTTTTCTGCGCTGGATGCGCAAACCAAAATGATCTTGCAGCAAGACTTGGCGCGCACAGTCTCACAGCAAGGAAAAACGGTGCTGTTCATTACCCATGATTTGGCAGAGGCTGTGGCGTTGTCAGATCGCATCTTGGTGATGAGTGAGCGCCCCGGCACCATCGTCGAGCAAATCAAAGTCGATATTGCGGACCGTGATAACCCAATGCAACGTCGCAAAGACATCCGAGTCGGGCATTACGTCGCGATGCTGATGGATCTACTCAAACTTGACGCGAACACCGAAGTTCACTGACCTTTTTTTAACGCTTCTTCATTCAATCTTTAGGAGTTTTTGCATGAGCCGCACTACTACCAATTTCATGGGACGCCGTTTGGCGCTGGCACTCGCAGCTTCTGCTGCACTGGCATTGCCGATCACCGTCAAGGCACAGGCCTTGCAAGAAATTACCTATTTACTGCCTGCACCTAGCACGTTGCCAGCATTTGGCCCATGGATGATTGCGCAGGCCAAGGGCTATTACGCCGCTGAAGGTTTAGATGTGAAATTTGTCACAGGTCGAGGTGGCGTCGATGTGGCCAAGCAAGTGGGCGCAGGCAATGCAGTGATTGGTGGCGCCATCGGTGACACGCCCATCATTGCGCGTGCACAAGGTATTCCCGTCAAGGCCGTCGCAGTGTTGGGGGCTGGCTCACTCACACAGTTGGTGACGCACAAGGATGAAAAAATTGAAAGTCCGCGCGAGCTCAAAGGCAAAACAGTCACTGTATTGGCCTATACCGACACCACGTATTACGCCTTGCTGGGGATGTTGAGCAAAGTGGGCCTGACGAAGAACGATGTGAATATTCAGGCGGCTGGCCCTGCGGGTGTCTGGCAACAGTTTGCGGCCAAAAAAGCGGTGGGTATGGCAGGTGTGCCAGACTGGACTGTGAGTTCCATGGAGGCGGGTGCACAGGTCGACATTTTGCCGGCCGATGTGTATTTCAAGAGCATGGCTCAAGCGATTTTGGCTTCGGATGAAACCATTCAAAAGAATCCACAGCTGATTCAAAAATTGGTGCGTGCCACCGTCAAGGGCATGAAAGACATCATGGCTGATCCGAAAGCTGCAACTGCTGTGTACGTCGCACATGTGCCTGCACACAAAGGCAAAGACGCGTCGATCTTGAAAGCTTTTGAGATGTACAACCAATATGTCTACGCCAAGCAAAAAGTGCCGGGCGAGATGGATGAAGTGCGCTTGGGGGAGTTGCAAAAGTTTTATGTTGACAACGGCGTCGTTCCTAAAAACGTGCCTTTGAAAGACCTCTACACCAACCAGTTTGTTTCTGGAAAGTAAGTCTCCATGAATGCCCAACGCGACCGTCTCGTGACCAGCAGCTTGAGTTTGACTGTCTTGGTTTTATTTCTAGCTGCCTGGGAGTGGGGGCCAGGTTGGTTGGGTGTGCCTGAATTTGTTTTACCGCGTTTCACCGCGGTTTGTGCAGAGGCTGTACGCATTTGGGATGCAGAAAAATTACTATGGCACGCAGGCATCACTTCTGCCGAAGTTGTGATTGGCTTCGTTTTGGGCTCGCTCATGGGAGCCTTGATTGGTTATGCCTTGGGTTTGTCGCCGCGCGTGGAGGCAGTGCTGTCACCTTATTTGCTGGCGCTGCAGATCGCCCCCAAGGTGGCCTTTGCCCCTTTGTTCGTCATGTGGTTGGGTTACACGATGTATCCCAAAATTTTGGTGGCCGTGCTGATTGTGTTTTTCCCTGTGCTGATTAATGTGCTGTCGGCGATGCGCACGATGGATTACGACATGATCAATTTGGCTCGCTCGTTTTCGGCCACGCGGTTACAAGTATTTCGCATGGTCGAGTACCCCACCACCATGCCTGCGTTGTTTTCGGGTTTGCGTATTGCGAGTACCTTGGCCGTGATCGGTGTGGTTGTGGGGGAGTTGGTCGGCGGCAATATGGGGCTGGGTTACTTATTGGTTTTCTTTGAAGGCCAAGGCAACACTGCTGGTGTGTTCGTCATCATTGGCGCGTTGACTGTGATTGGTATCGTGGCGTATTACGCCGTGGTGTTGACTGAGAAACGTGTTTTGCATTACTTGCCCAGTGCAGAAAGACGCAACGCATGAGTGCTTCATTACAAGAAATACGGCTCACGAATCGTCGTGTCTTGGTCACGGGAGGTGCGCGCGGCTTAGGTGAGGCCTTTGTTCGTGCATTGGTGCAAGCGGGCGCACGCGTGTTGATCAGTGATGTACTGCATGCCCGTGGTCAAGCCTTGTCTGCCGAGTTGGGTGATGCGACCCACTACGTCCCCATGGATATGTCGGATCCCGCTGCTGTTAAAGCTGGTGTGGATGCTGCCGCTGCGCACTGGGGTGGTTTGGACGGCTTGGTGAACAACGCCGCCATTACCAATTCGGGTGGCAAAGATATGGACGAGCTGAGTGTTGAGATGTGGGATCAAGTGATGGCGGTCAACGTACGAGGGCCTTGGTTGGCCACCGTTGCCGCCACGCCGTATTTGGCTGCGAGTGGCAGTGGCCGTGTTGTGAATCTCGCCTCTGATACCGCCTTGTGGGGCGCACCTCGATTGATGGCTTATGTGTCTAGCAAAGGTGCGGTGATGGCCATGACACGTTCGATGGCGCGTGAGTTAGGTCCACAAGGGATCACCGTCAACGCTGTGGCGCCGGGTTTGACGCTGGTGGAAGCGACCGAATACGTGCCCGAAGCACGTCACCAGTACTACCGCCAAGGGCGTGCTATTGAGCGTGCGCAAGTGCCCGATGACGTGACGGCGACCGTGTTGTTTTTACTGTCGTGTAGCAGCGGCTATGTGACGGGACAAGTGCTGCCAATTAATGGTGGCTTTGTGATGAATTAACCCAGTATTCAAGGAGATTTCCATGACCACCACCCCAGCTGCTAACCAACCCGTGTTCAATGAGCGCGGTCTGATGGATGCGTTGATTCCTCGAGAGGCAGATATTCAGAGCAGCTTGATGCAAGCCAGCGGCCAAGATTTTGGTGCTTGGCTTGAGTCGCGAGTTGCCCGTTTCGCGACCCGTTCGTATGACTGGAATGCACTGGCCTTCCAAGCCAAAGTTGACCCTCGTTATCGTCGTGCGCAAATGCGCTACATGGGCACTGGCGCTACGGGCGTTGCCAGCGATAGCAACACTGTGCCATCGGCGCATTTCACTTTTTCGACCATGGTCATCCCCGCCGGTGGCATCGGTCCTTCGCACATTCACTACGACGTGGAAGAAGTGTTTTTTGTGTTGCGTGGGAAGATGAAAATTGTGTGCGAGAAAGATGGTCAACGCTGGGAGTCCATCCTCCACGAGCGCGACCTTATTTCAGTGCCTCCTGGTGTTTACCGTGAAGAAGTCAACATCACTGACGAAGATGCGCTGATGTGTGTGATGCTCGGAACCCCCAAGCCCATTACGCCTACTTATCCACCAGATCATCCGCTGTCTAAAGTCAAGCGTTGATCGACTGTTCATGACGGCCTCCCTCGATTTAAAAAAACGACTGCAAGATTTTGTTTTGCAGCGAGCTGATACGCCCTTGGGTACGGTGCAATACCGACAAGCAGGCGCGCCTTTAGCGCAGACTACGCATGTGTTTTTGCATGGCATTGGCTCGGGTTCTGGCAGTTGGTTGATGCAACTTGAGGCAGCTGTCAGCCACACGCATCAAGTCGGTGTGTTGGCATGGGAAGCGCCTGGTTATGGCGCCTCTTCGCCGGTTCGCCCATGGGCACCTTTGGCCAGTGACTATGCAACGCACCTGTGGTGTTGGTTGGACACCTTGGGTGTCAGACACCCGATTTCCTTGGTGGGGCATTCCTTGGGTGCTTTGATGGCTGCAAGCGCAGCTCTGGCCCAGCCTTCTCGTGTTGCACGCTTGGTGTTGTTAGCTCCCGCACAGGGTTATGGGCAAGCCGATGCGTCGCTGCGTCAACAAAAACTCAATGATCGATTGCATGCACTTCATACGCTGGGGCCTCAGGGTATGGCCAGTCGACGCGGGGCGGCGATGTTGTCGTTACATGCCAGCGCGCAGCAATTGACGTTTGTTCAACACATCATGGCGCAAGTGAATCCGCTGGGTTACACCCAAGGCGCCAAACTCTTGGCGCAGGGCAAGCTTGCTGCCGATTTGAAGCAGTCCATGGTTCCGCTAACTATTGCCAGTGGCCGTGCCGATGGCATCACGCCTATGGCTGGATGCCAGTCCTTGGCAGCAGACCTGAATGTGCCTTGGCACGATTTAGGTGATGTCGGACACGCATGCCCGTTGGAGGGGGCCCGTGCTGTGAATGCCTTGCTTGGTTTAGAAACTAAGTTCACTTTATGACTTCAACAACAGACGATAAATATTTGGTGCCAGCGTTGCAACGCGGCCTGGAGCTCCTGGGCCAGTTCAGCCGCACCACGCCGACGTTGACAGGGGCTGATTTGGCGCGAAACATGGAGTTGCCACGTGCGTCCGTGTTTCGCATCTTGCACACGCTTGAACGCTCTGGATTTGTCGAACGTGTGGGAGATTCCGCCAGTTACAAACTAAGCATCGGTGTGCTGCGTTTGGGGTTTGAGTACTTGGCCTCGATGGAGCTCACCGAATATGGACGTCCGGTGGTCGAGCAGTTGCGAGACATCTCAGGCTATTCAGCCCACTTGGTGGTGCGCGACGGTCGTGAAGTGGTGTTTGTTGTGAAGGCTGCGGGGCATAGCGCCTTGTTCCACTCGATTCAAGTGGGCGCGCGATTACCAGCACACGCGACGGTGCTAGGACGCCTGCTGTTGTCAGATCTTGATATGGTTGCGCTGCAAAAACTCTATCCAGAATCCACGCTACACAAGTACACAGAGAAAACGCCGACGACGTTGGGCCAACTCAAAACACTGATTGATGCCGATCGTGCCAATGGGTTTGGTCTGAGTCAGGGTGGTTTCGAAACAGGTATTTCCACTATCGCCGCGCCGGTGTTCAACGATCAACACAAAGTAGTCGCGGCAATCAGCATCACCGTACCTGCGCAACACGTGGAACCCGAGCAAGCCAAGGCGTTGGTTTCGTACGTTCAATCTGCTGCCGCTCAATTGACAGACCGCATTAGCCATTTTCAAAAAATAAGCACGACATGACTACATCCACCCCAATAACACAGATTACCGTCGGCGAATTAGCCGCACGATTTTTAGAGGCGTGTGGCGTTAAGGCCGCATTTGGTGTGATTTCTATTCACAACATGCCCATCTTGGATGCGTTCCATCGTCGACAAAAAATTCGTTTTGTGTCGGCCCGCGGAGAAGCAGGTGCCTGCAACATGGCGGACGCCTATGCGCGTGTCACAGGCATGTTGGGTGTGTGCGTCACCAGCACAGGCACGGGGGCCGGTAATGCTGCCGGTGCTTTGATTGAGGCTCTGACAGCAGGCACGCCCCTGTTGCATTTAACGGGGCAAATTGAGTCGCCCTATTTGGACCGTGACCTCGGCTACATCCATGAAGCGCCTGCACAGGTTGCCATGTTGCAAGCAGTCGGCAAAGCAGCATTTCGTATTCGCAACCCTGAGACCGCATTGGCAACCTTGCGCGAGGCTGTTCGCTTGGCATTCACCGCACCTTGTGGGCCCGTGAGTATTGAAATTCCGATTGATGTGCAAGGCTTGCTGATTGACGTGCCCCCCGAAATGTCACCGCTGCCTGTTGCCCCGGTGGTGGCGCAGACCTCCGAAGTGTTGACATTGGCTGAACGTTTGCGAACGGCCAAACGCCCCTTGCTTTGGTTAGGTGGTGGCGCGCGTGCGGCAGGGCCTGCGGTAGAACGCTTCGTCAAGATGGGTTGGGGGGTGGTGACGTCGGTGCAAGGTCGCGGTGTTTTGGCCGAAGACCATCCAGCCTCTCTGGGGTCTTACAACTTGCAAAAACCTGCTGAAACGCTGTATGAAACATGCGATGCCATGTTGGTGGTCGGTTCGCGCTTGCGTAGCAACGAAACCCTGCGCTACAAGCTCAAGTTGCCAAGCAAGATTTACCGCATTGATGCCAACGCGCTGGCGCACAACCGAGGCTATAACAGCGATTACTTTGTGCAGGGTGATGCCGCACACACCTTGAATGCCTTGGCAGATTTGTTAGAAGGACAGATGCAAATTGATCCAACACTGCGTCATGACGTTTACCAAGCGCGTCAAGAAGCAGCGAACATGGTAGACGCCACCCTAGGAGCCTATGTCCATCTGAAGAAGGCAGTGGCAACGCAAGCCGGTAAAGCCTTGTGGTGGGTGCGCGACATCACTTTATCTAACACCATGTGGGGAAACCGTGCTCCCGTGCTCGACCACCCACGCGCAGGCGTGCATGCATTGGGCGGTGGCATTGGCCAGGGCTTGGCGATGGCGATTGGGACGGCTATTGCCGATGTAGAACACCACTTGGGTCGCAAAACGGTCGCCTTGGTAGGCGATGGGGGCTTCATGCTTAATGTGGGCGAACTGGCCTGCGCGGTGCAAGAGAAAGCCAACTTGGTCATTCTTCTCATGAATGACAGCCGTTATGGTGTGATTCGCAATATTCAAGACGATTTGTATGGCAGTCGCCATTGTTATGTTGACTTGCACACCCCCGACTTCGCGCAGTTCTGCGCAAGCCTGCAAGTGACGCATTTGTCTCTGTCAGATCCGTCGCAAGCTGAGTCTGTTTTGAAACAAGCCTTTGTAACATCCGGTACGGTCGTTGTTGAGGTTGATATGAACAGATGGGGTGCATTTGCTGTGAAGTTTGCAGGTCCCATTTTGAAAAAGGACTAAGCCCATGTCATGCGCTGCGCAAGAGGTGACGCTTGTCGGTTTTGGCGCCATAGGGCGCTCCATTTTTCAACGGTTGGTGGGCTCAATGCAAACCCGCATCACGCATGTTGTCGTTTCGACTGCGCGTGTCGAGACCTTGCAAGCTGAACTGGGTAGCGCGGTTCAAGTGACTGATGCAGTCCCTGCAACTTGCCGTTTGGTGTTGGAGTGTGCGGGACACTCCGCACTCACACAACATGTGATGCCAGCCTTATCGCGTGGTATCGAATGTGCCGTGCTCTCCGTGGGCGCTTTGTCGGATGTGGGCTTGCCTGAACAATTGGCCCAAGCGGCTGAACATGGCCAAACCCAATTGCATTTGCTGTCGGGTGCGATTGGTGGCATTGATGCGATCGCTGCTGCGCGTTTGGGTGGTTTGACCGAGGTGACCTACACCGGACGTAAACCGCCGAGTGGTTGGAGAGGTTCGCCTGCCGAAGTGATTGTGGACCTCGATGCATTGATAGAGCCTACGGTGATTTTGCAAGCCAGTGCGCGTGAAGCCGCGCGGCTTTATCCCAAAAATGCCAACGTGGCGGCGACTGTTTCTCTGGCAGGGCTTGGCTTAGATGCCACACAGGTTCGGTTGATCGCCGATCCAACGGTGACGGAAAACATCCATGAAATCATGGCCCGCGGTGCCTTTGGTGAGATGCACCTCACGATGCGTGGCAAACCGCTCGCGGATAACCCCAAAACTTCAGCGTTGACCGTGTTGTCAGCGCTACGCTTTTTGCACAACCGCAGCACTGCGGTCACCTTGTGAGCACACCATGACGGAACATCTTCAAACTTTTATCGCGGGCCATTGGCGTGATGCGTCAGGCCCCGAGTACACCACTGAGTACCCCGCTGATGGCTCTACTGTGGCGCGGTTGCATGCGGCGACAGTAGCCGATGTCGATGAAGCGGTGCAAGCTGCGGAACGTGCGCGTCTGGAACCCGCATGGGCCAATTTGAAGCGCCATGAGCGCGCTGCTATCTTGCACCGCATTGCCGCGGGCATTCGCTCGCGTGGCGAAGAGTTGGCACAACTGCAACGCTTAGACAACGGCAAACCGATCAATGAAACGCGGGCATTAGTGGCCAGCGCTGCGGGTACCTTCCAGTTTTTTGCCGCGGCTTGTGAGACGTGGGAAGACACACTCACCCCCGCGCGCGGCGATTACATGACCATGAGCGTGCATGAACCCTTGGGTGTGGTGGGGGCGATCACGCCATGGAACTCGCCCATTGCCAGCGAAGCTCAAAAAATGGCACCTGCTCTTGCGGCAGGTTGTGCCATGGTGTTCAAGCCCGCGGAGATCACGCCGCGCATGGCGATTGAGCTCGCCAAAATTGCGCAACAAGCAGGCGTGCCTGACGGCATCATCAGCGTTTTGCCCGGCAAGGGTTCTGTGGTGGGTGATGCGTTGGTCAAGCACCCACTCATCCAGCGCATTGCCTTCACGGGGGGGACCAGTGTGGGTTTGGGTATCCAACGTCTCGCTGCTGAAAAACTGATGCCCACCTCGTTAGAGTTGGGAGGCAAGTCGCCGACGATCGTGTGCGCTGATGCGGATCTGGATCATGCCGTGGCGGGCGTACTCTATGGCATCTTCAGTTCGTCGGGAGAGTCTTGTATTGCGGGTTCGCGTGCCTTCGTCCATGCCAGTGTTTATGACGAGTTCAAGCGTCGATTGCTCGCCGGCGTGCAAGCTTTGCGTGTGGGGGATCCTGCGGATGAGCGTACGCAGATGGGTCCGCTCGTGAGCCTTGGTCATCGCGCCTCCGTGGAACGCTATGTGCAGCTGGGCATCGAGGAGGGTGGGCGTGTACTTCACGGAGGTCACCGTCCTACGGGCGGTTTGTTTGATCGGGGTAGCTATTACTTGCCTACTGTGATTGAGGGGCTGCCCAATGGCGCACGTATGTGCCAAGAAGAAATCTTTGGGCCGGTACTGGCCTTGTTGCCGTGGCATGACGAAGCTGATTTATTGGCGCAGTGCAATGACAACGTTTACGGTCTCGCTTCAGGCATTTGGACGCGCGACTACAAAGCTGCATGGCGCATTGGTTCTGCGCTGAAAACAGGCACCGTGTGGATCAATACCTACAAACTGTTCTCTGTGAGTACCCCCTTTGGTGGCGTCAAACTCAGCGGCACAGGACGTGAAAAAGGGCGCTTAGGCATTCTGGAATACACCAGCCAAAAAAGTTTTTACTGGGGCCTGAACGAGAGCCCCTTACCTTGGGCGGCGGCCTAATATGGATTTAGGAATTGCAGGGAAAAAAGCGCTGGTCTGTGGTGCCAGTGCAGGCCTGGGCTTTGCTTGTGCACAAGCGTTGGTAAGTGAAGGTGTGGAGGTTGTGATCGTCGCTCGCACAGAGGGGCCTTTGCGTGAGGCGGCAGAGAAGCTACGCAAGCTGCAAGCCGGGGGTGTGCATTGCGTCGTTGCAGATGTGACAACCCCTGAGGGACGTTCCCGTGTGCTGGCCGCGCATTCTCAGTTCGACATGGTGGTCACGAATGCAGGGGGACCTCCGCCGGGCGACTTTAGAAATTGGGATCGTGATGATTGGTTGAAAGCATTGGATGCCAATATGTTGGCCCCGATCGAAATCATCAAAGCTACGGTGGACGGCATGATGGCACGCGGATTTGGCCGGATTCTCAACATCACTTCGAGTGCAGTGAAAGCACCTGTGGATGGCCTGGGGTTGTCGAACGGCGCACGCAGCGGTTTGACGGGTTTTGTGGCGGGCTTGGCACGGTCGACGGTGGCGCATGGCGTCACCATCAACAACCTTTTGCCCGGTACCTTTGATACCGCTCGACTGGCTGGCAACTTTGCCGCACAGGCTCAACGCGAAGGCCGCTTGTTGGACGAGGTGCGCGCAGCGCGCCTGCAGAAACACCCCGCACATCGGTTTGGTCAACCCAGCGAGTTGGGCGCTACTTGCGCCTTCCTATGTAGCGTGCACGCAGGCTATATCAACGGCCAGAACATACTGCTTGACGGCGGATCTTTCGCCGGTTTTTGAAGCTCAGAGGTCGAGCACTAAATGCGAACTCTTGCAGCCTGATACGCAAACCATCATCATTTTGTGACTGGCCTGCTCTGCGGGGCTGAGCACGGAGTCGCGATGGTCTGGGATGCCCTCGAGCACCCGTGTTTCACAGGAACCACATATCCCCTCTTCGCAGCTGGTGCTGCAGTCGATATGTGCAGCTTGTAGGGTGGCCAATAGCGACTGTCCGGCCAGTACGGTCAAGACCTGGCCTGAGCGCTTGAGTTCAACGGTGTAGGTTTGTTGCGCATCGCTGGCTGGCGCGATTTCCACAGCTTGAAAGCGCTCGATGTGTGCGTGGACATAACCCAAACTCGCGCAGCTGTGTTCAAACGCATCGAGCATCACGGCAGGGCCGCAGGCATAGTAGTGCGTGTTAGCAGCGCCAGTGCCAGGATGTGCTGACAATAAAGCTTGTAAATCGGGAGGTGCTCCTTGCTCATCATCAAAGTGCCAGTGCACTTGCTTCGCCAAACTCTCTATCTCAGCTACAAACGCAGCATTGTGACGTGCGCGTGCACAGTAGATCACCTCGAAAGGACGACCTAATTGGTGGAGTTGTTGAGCCATGCTGAGAATCGGCGTGATGCCAATACCGCCCGCGATCAGTACGCTGTGCGCAGCAGTTTCTACCAACTTGAAGTTGTTGCGTGGCTCCGAAATTTGCAGTTGCATAGCAATGCGAAGTTGTTCATGAACGGCACGTGAACCGCCTCGGCTGGCCTTGTCTTTGAGAACGCCGATCACGTAGCGGTGGCGCTCGCGGCAGTCGTTCAACAAAGAGTAGCTGCGTACGATGCCATTCGGCAGATGGAGGTCGATGTGTGAGCCCGCCTCAAAGGCGGGAAACTCTTCGCCTGCCAAGGGCCTGAGTTCAAGACTCAGGATATCCTGCGCTTCAAATTTCAGCGTGTGGACGAAGGCGTTCAGCGTGTGGGCCATTCAATCAATCCTGTTCCTGCTTAAGCGGTTTGAGCAGCTACTTTGTCCAGTTGTTGTTGGGCCAAAGTTTTCAGGGTACGACGCAGGCGGACGATGCCCATGTCGTGTTGGTAGAGATGCTCGCGTTGATTGGCGTCGGGTTCCATATGCTCCATCGCTACTCGGTCTTGTTCCAGCACTTGCCAATGACGCGCTTCGAGGCGGTTTTTGTAGAGGAAGCGCCACACATTGCGCTGCCAGCCAGACACTTTGCGGCAACGCCAGAAAAAGATGCCAGCGGCCTCACGTGTAATCGGAACATAACTGCCAATGATTGTGAAGCTGCCGCCTGGACCTCCTGTTTTGGGGTACGGGATTTCTAGTCGCATCCAGTGCGCGTCAGTGGCCATCCACTCGGTCCAGTCAAAGTTCACATTGCGCTGGCCTTTTTTCTCAAAGAAGAAGCCTTCATCGGTAGGACGAATTTGAAAATCTGCTGTGAGCTCGCCTTCAGCCATTGTGTGTGACTGTTTGTGCAAGTAGGCACCATGCATCGGGTCAATCACGTTCTCCATCACATAGCGGTAGTCGCATGCCCACTCGGTGTAACAGATAAAGGATGACCATTCAGGTGAACTGAGCTGCTCTGGCAAGCGCAGCGGTGGTGGTGTTTCTAACTGCGGGTCGAGCGCATTGAACAAGAAAATAGCACCGTGAGATTCAGCGGTATGAAAGGTACGAGTTTGGCGCGAACCTTCCAATTTGCAGCCAGGGCTGCCAGGCACGCGGGTCACAGTGCCGTCGCAACGTACTTCTACGCCGTGATAAGGACAGGCGATACGGTCACCCAAGATCACACCCAATGACAGGGGGGCACCACGGTGTGGGCAGTGATCTTCTAAGGCATGTACCTTCCCTGCTTGATCTCGCCAAAGAACAATTTTGTATCCTAAGCGTCGCAAGGACACAGGACTTTCCTTCACAAAACTGCTGGGGCACACGGGATACCAGAGGTCTTTGAGGCCTTCCGCTAACACCGCTTCAGTGGGGTCCGCTTGAAATTGAATGACAGAGGTGTTCATCAGTAACTCCTGTTTAAGCGCCCAAGCGGGCCATTTCTTGTTCAAAGGTTGCCGTTGTCCACGGTTGTGCGTCTGGTCCCGCGGGGCCTGCAGTGTTCAGGTACGCCACGAGTGCGTCGAGTTCATGGATGCCTTGAGCAAAAGCACGTTCAATGGAGTCGCCCAGCAAGTTTTCGTAGGCGGTGGGAGGGGCTGAACGGTGTTGGTGAGTCTCATTCGACAACGGGGGTAGTGCGCGCATCACATCTCTCCAAATGAAGGTGAAAATTGAACTGGGGTTAACGGGACTTATCAGTCATGAAGCGACCACTGGGTGCTTCGGCATCTTTTTGGCGTCTTGTGTTTCCATCGATGCCCCCTTTGATCGCCCATTCGGCGAATACGGTAGGACCCGGCGTGAACTCGCGGGGATGCCAATCTTCGGTAAGCTCATCTTCGTCGGTGTAGTACTCCACCAGTGCGCCGGCAGGGTTAACGAAGTACCAGAAGATCGCGGATGAAATGGGGTGACGGCCTGGACCTAACTCTGTGTCCCAACCGCAACGCGACATGTGTAAGCCGCCGCCAAACACTTCATGCACATCGCGCACAGTGAAGGCAACATGATTCAAACCTGCGCGGGGCTCGGGCAGTTGAAGTAAGAATAAATTGTGGTGTCCACCTTCTGGTGCACAGCGCAAAAAGTGTCCACGCCCTGGGTAGCGATCTGAAACAACAAATCCCAGCTGTTCTTGATAAAACGCAGAGGTGGCGGCCAAATCAGTGACGAAAAACACGACATGACCGACTTCAATCGGGGTAGCTCGGTCATAAGCTGGACCTGCTTGATTGATGCGATTTCGTTCACTCCAAGTATTCGTTTGCCCGCACTCTAGGGTGATGGCATGTTTTTGTGTCACTTGAACACGCAACGCTAAGCCGTTAGGGTCGATGCAACCGACTCGAGTTTCAGTCTCAATAAAGCCGGGTTGGTGTTTCAGACGTTCGCGCACGACTTGCAAGTCTGTTTTGCTTGCAACGCCCCATACAACCTCGCGTAATGTGGGGTCAGGTTCAACGCCTGCCGCAACACCAGGCAAGTTCGAATCGGCCACCACGACACGACAACCATTCAAAGAGCTAAAAACTAATTTTTGTGCCGATTCACTCTCTAGCGAAAGGCCCCAGTCTAGAAAGAATTGGCGTGATTTCTCTAGCGCGTTGGTTCCAAAAGTGACTTCATCAATCCCGAGCAGATGCATACATGTCCAGTCTTTTGTGTTTCTTTAGTAAAACAATGTTTCTGGTTTGAATTGACTCGAATTATTACGATGGCATTTGACCTTGTCAAGCCTTGTGAGGGATAGCGATGAGTTGTTGTGGAATGTGGGTTACAGCGGCGCGTCTGGCGCTTGGCGTGACAGGCTCAAGGTTTTGGCTGCGCTGCTGGCTGCGCGCTTGTCGTCAGCGCCGGCAAACTTGGAATACTTTTGCGTGATGGGCACCAACTGCGCATAGATGCGGGGCGAGGCGGCCAAGCACTCTTCGTGCTCTAAGTAGGGGCCTTCCCCTGTGAAGTTGCTGATCAAGCCACCGGCTTCGGTGATGAGCAACGCACCTGCGGCCATGTCCCAAGGCTTCAGGCCGAGTTCAAAGAAACCATCGCTGAAACCTGCGGCCACATAGGCCAAGTCGAGC
>ERZ650303.323-NODE-323-length-14492-cov-5.884810_pt1 | contig 14492 bp, 23 predicted proteins | sample MGYA00376239_ERZ650303 | MGnify/ENA primary metagenome ERZ650303 (study PRJEB26733, sample SAMN07839262) | wastewater metagenome | biome: small river; feature: stream; material: water | place: USA: North Carolina | collected 2016-04-05 ... | reverse complement strand
CATTCCTCTGTATCAGCAAGGCTCAATGCAAATTCGCCTATGTCTAAAATGTCCATCTTATTCCACCGTAACACTCTTAGCTAAGTTACGTGGCTTATCCACATCTAATCCTCTCAATACACCTATGTAATAAGATAAAATTTGTGTAGGAATCACAGAGATAAGTGGAGCTAATAATTCGTCTACCTCAGGAACCACCATGACGTGGTCAGCCATTCCGCGAATCAAGGTGTCGCCCTCGGAGATGACCGCGATCACCATTCCTTTGCGGGCTTTGATCTCTTGGATGTTCGAAACGATTTTCTCGTAGTAAGCATCCTTCGTAGCGATGAATAGCACCGGTAGGTTTTCGTCCACTAAAGCTATGGGGCCGTGCTTCATTTCTGCAGCAGGATAACCTTCCGCATGGATGTAGGAAATCTCTTTCAATTTCAAAGCGCCTTCTAAGGCAACTGGGAAGTTGTATCCACGACCTAAGAATAAGAAATCACGCGCATCTGCGTAATGTTTGGCAACTTCTTTAATAGCTTCATGGGTCGCCAAAGTCGTTTTGACCTTTTCAGGAATCAAGGCTAATTCTGCAATCAAACGATCGTATTCTGCCGTGGCTAGGGTGCCTTTGGCCTTACCGATCTTCATCGCCATCATGGCTAGAACGGTCAATTGCGCTGTAAAGGCTTTCGTACTCGCTACGCCAATTTCCGGACCGGCATGCGTATAGGCACCCGCGTGTGAAATACGTGCAATCGAAGATCCCACGGCATTCACCACCCCAAAAATAAAGGCTCCTTGTTCCTTCGCGCGTTCGATGGCGACCAAGGTATCTGCTGTTTCTCCACTTTGGGAAATCGCAATAATGATATCGCCCGGACCAATCACCGGATTGCGGTAACGGAATTCCGAGGCATATTCCACCTCCACCGGAATGCGGCAAAGCGTCTCAATCATGTATTCGGCGACTAAACCGGCATGCCAACTCGTTCCGCAGGCGACGATGACGACCGCTTACATCAACACCGTGGCCGGCTTGGCTGGCAAGATCAACGGTGCAACGTACAAGGGGATTCCCAAGGGCGAACTTATGTTCCTTGGCTGGCGTGGCTGACTCTTTGCTGCTCACGGTGGTGCCCAGCATTGCTACGCCGCTTCCTACGCCAGATTTCACGCCGCTGTCTCCACTGCTGCTGGCTGATGGATCCTACGCTGGGCGTTATTTGCCAAGTGGCGCGGAACAGTTCTCGTGAGCTGGGTTTTATATTGGAGGATTAAATGAACTGGCCGACTGAAAAAGAACTCAGGGATTTCTACGGAAACCCTGACACGAACAGAGACGGGAGTCCCGACGTGGCCTGGGAGTCCGCGAACATCGTCGGCATCAAGCCGGCGTATTCGATGGTCCTGGCCTGGGATACGACTCGTCCGGTGAGCAAGATTCGGTGCCATCGGCTCGTCGCCCCGAGTCTGAAGGAGATCCTCGTGGAGATCGGGGAGCTCGGCATGGACTTCATCAAGAAGCACGAGCTGGACCATCTCGGCGGGGCCTATAACTTCCGGGCCAAGCGGGGAAGTCCGAGTCTTTCCGTCCATTCCTACGGCGCCGCGATCGACCTGAGTCCCGCGCGGAATGCCTGGAAGAAAAGGTGGGATCCTAAGACCATGATGCCGGTGGAGGTCGTTGAGATCTTCGAGGCGCACGGGTGGGTGTTCGGTGGCACGTGGTCCACTGCCGACGCCATGCACTTTCAGGCCACTGGAGTAAGCAAATGAGCACCAAGGTAATGCCCGCTGTAGCGGAGAGCATTGCTCGTCACGCGCTGACGTTCGGCGCAGGGTTCCTGTTCTCCAAGGGGATCATTTCGGCGGAACAGGCGCCGGAAGCCATCGGCCTCGGGATGGCCGGCGTCTCGCTGGTCTGGAGCGCCCTCAACAAGAAGAAGACGAAGAAGCAGCTGAAGGCCGCCATGCGGGCGCCTGCGGAATACGTCCCCTGATATTGACCGGCGACGACGACGCGAAGCAATATAACCCCTGGGCATAGTTGCCCAGGGGTTATTTATTGTCCGCCTTTCGGTGTCCAGAGTCTTGCTTCATCGGGGCCGCTGATCTCGAACATGCCGTTCTTCACGGCGAGTTGGAGAATCGGGAGAACCTGGCTGGGGTATTGGACCTTCTGGGAGACGTAGTTAATCAGACGGCCCTCTCGGATCGGTCCGGTCTTGGCGGCGACGCCAAGGGCCCAATGGTGGAGGTCAAGCAACAGCGAAGAGGTCCCGCCCCCGCCGGAGTTCATCTCCTTGAAGATGCTCGGCATGTGCTGCTCAGCCTCGATCAACCAAGCCAGCGCGGTCGTAACATCTTCCTCTCGGACCTTCATCTCATTCGATCGGGAGATCGCTGCGATGATGACCAGCTTGATTACTTGGAGAATCCGCCGGGTGTTGTAGGTGGCCAACTTGGGGTGGGTCGGGACGGGCTTTCGGCCGGACTCATCCCAAGCCTCCAATAGTGCAGCAGCCTCAGGAAGCCACTCAAGCTGCCCGTATAGTCCCGCAATGGATTTGGCATCATGGACAAGAGAAGCCCATAGGTTTTCGGGCCGACTATTGCCATGGAAGAGGGAGACTCGGACGGGCTCTTCGCAATAGATGAGGATAAGCCGGGACGAAAATCCCATGGTCCACGCTTGCTCAGGAAACGTCGAAGCCATGAAGCCAGGCGTAGTCCCCCCAATAAGGTGCAGTTGTGGATTGGGTATGAAAGACTCTCCGGTAGAAATTCGCTCCTCTGTATAGTCATCCCTGCAGTCGTAGAGATCAGTGAGGACCGACATGAAAGTCGTGTCGTAGGTGGGGAGGAATACCGAGAACTCGGAGCTAACGACGAGAAGGGAGTGATATTCGACAAGGTCAATCTCCGAGAGAACAAGGCGCGTTGACGCCTTGGAGAGGGTCTTGATCAAGGCGGCCTTGGTCATGTTGTCAGGCGCGACATGGAGCTTCCTGCCAGAAGGAAGGTCTTTGACTGACTTCCAAATTCGAGAGACCTCGCGAAGGACCTCGGACTTGCCAACGCCTGGGGGGCCAACGAGGAGGGTGTAGAGGTTTGGGTAAGCCTCACGTCCTGCAGTCTTAACCCAGACGCGGCGCTCAAGTAGACCCGCAAGCGCATTAATGGCACCCCACCTACGATAGATTTCAGGCGTCGGAAGCCCATCAGTGTATTCAACAAACGCGTCTATCCAAGATTTCAAGCGCCTTTGCGCGTTTTCTTGTGTCATTGCCCTGGCCCTTGTACCCGGTCAGTCCGTCCGGGTTACCATCTGGAAATTGCTTCTTGTCGTAATCGACCTTGGAGAAGTTCCATCCGATCTTGATGTCTGATGGAATTACCATAGTCCGATCACATACGGTCACGGGGACGGAGAGCAGTTCTTGTATCTTAGCCAAGGTGCGGGCTTCAAACTCAGGGCTAATATCGCGGTACTGTCCGACCACGGCGTCGTGGATTTGACCTAGGAGCTGGACCGGAGCATTAAGGTCGCCAAGCCCACGGCTGACAGAACGGTAGTGATTCCAGATATTCCATAGGCCACGGTTGAGAATGTCGCCAACCATGGATTGAGGAGAATTGGCAATAGCTTCGCGATGAGTAGCAGGATCACCTGTACGGCCAAAGAACTGACGAGTACGGCCCAGAGGAGTTGTGAGATATCCATTGACTTGAACCTTTGCTATGACACTCTGGTGCCATTCGGACATTGAAAATGCGGGGAGGTATTTGTCCTGGAAGGACTTCACGACGGAGGTCTCGATCTTGCCGATCTGCGCCGCGATACCGAAGGGAGAACCGAAGTAGTTGGAGCCGTGGCCGACCCGTTTGGAGATATCACGGTAAGTGAAGTCTCGGTAAAATGGGCGGCTGGAGTCGTCGGCCTTGGCCTTGTTGAGTTTGAGGTCGTCGGTCCAACCAAGCTCGGGCCACGTCATCATGGCCACTGTGGTGTGCAGATCACCGGACTCGCAAGCGTCCCAGTAGGCCGCCTTGTTGGCGCAGTGCCTCGGCACTGGAAAGCCGAAGGCGGAACACCAGGCTTCCTGTCCCATGAACTCATGGTAGAGAAGCAGGGCCACGGCTCGGGACTCGGCTTGCTCCAGGTCGATGTAGAAAAGCTTATAGCCCGGATCGGCTATCATCATCCTGCGGAGCTTTTCGGTGATGTTCTGGAGGTTGGTGCCGGTGCCGAAGGCGTTTTCGGAGGAAGACCAGCGGCCGGTCTCGGTCCCTGCGATGTTGTAGGAGGTCCTGATACGGCTGTCAGAGTCGACGCCGGAGCGAAGAACTCCCAGGGTCTTTGAGGCCCCACGGATCGCGAGGATGTGGGAGATGAACGGCCGAGAGTAGAGGTACTGCTCGAAGATCTTCTCGAGTACTTTACGGCCGAGGGACTCTTTCTCTTCGCCCTTGATCCGGGTGACAGGGATCGGGATGCGCAGGCCCTCGGTGAAGAACTTCTTCAGCTGAAGGGGGCTGCGAGCGTTCAAGGGGGAGCCTTGGACGATCTGGGCTAGGGCATTGAGGCGGAGTTCGTACTTCGTAAGTTCAAGTTGCGTCGCCTCGATATTCTCCATACGCCAATAGGGGTCGATGCGGAAGCCCCTGAGCATCATGTCCATAGCGGGCCATTGCATCGCGCGCTCAAAGTGGTACACGCGCTCAACCTCGGGAGAGGTCTGCTTGGCCAGGGCCTCATGGACTTCATAGGTGATCGTCGCGTCGAGACCGTTGTAGAGCCAGTACGTCTCCATGGGGGAGTACGGAGACTCTTCGGTCAAATCGACAGTGTCAATCCACGGCATTGTTGCGGTCCAGGAGAAAAGTGCCAGGGCGGACAAGCTGCCATGCGTCGCATTGAAGGGCAGCAGCGATAGAAGCTATGGTGGAAAGACGAGACTCGTGAATACCGTCGCAGAGCCTAGCGATGGTAAAGGCCGCTATGCCTGAGGCTTCTGCGAGTTCTTTCATAGTCATTTTGAGTTGTTGGCGTCTGCCGTGAATGTTCTCGCCAATCGGGACGAGGTTATCATATTTGGTCGTAGCACCACGAGGAATGGCGTTGGTATCGCCGTGCCGCTGGAACCTAGCGTAGTGCTTCTTGCACATGCCACGGACTATGTAGTTTGTGTTAGAGTCGTGCGCGCAACCGTGAACTAAGCAGATCTTGAACACTCTGTTCTTCTGCATCACTCGTCCCTCTTAACCGTGTCGGCTTTTTCTCGCATGAGTTTCCACGCGGGTTCGTCAGTGTGAATGGAGCCAAGGAAGCCCAAGCCTTTGGGAAGCTCGGGAAACTTGGCGTGCTGAAGAAGCATGGTATCCAGGTGGGCGTTGCGGATAGGCATACGTTCTTTGAGGAAGTATTGCATATCGTAGAGGCCGTTTTGGAAAAGCTTCAGGGCGGGCCGAGCGAGCCACTTTCTAACCAAGTTTTTAGCTGCGCGTTCCTCTGCGAGAGTTTCCCAGAAGCTTCCAGACTCTTTAGCTGAGTCCCAAAATGGGATGACAGCTCCGACATCGGGAGAGGGAGAAAACCCAACGCAAGTGATTTGTCCCAGTTTTGTCTCCACGTCGATGGAGTAAGTCGACGCGGGGAGGAGGAACTCTCGGTCGAAGGATTCAAGCTCAGCAAGCGTGGGTGCAATGAGAATGCGACGAGACTTTCTCGCGGCTGGATTGCCGGTCTTTGAAAGACGTAGTGCTTTCTTAAAATCAGCTGCAAGGAAGATGCGATCTGCCCAAGCTGGTCCGAGTACCTTCGGGTGAAGCGTGGGGAGGACAGGCCCGAACCGGGTAGAGAGGACAGCTCCGCGATGAGACTTAATTGCTGAGGTGTTAGCGAGCGCCCAGAGAGCAACTCCACCCAAAGCAACAATGAGGGAAGGCTTCTGAAATTCGATGATAGTCGATAGGTTTCGGAGCTTTGGGAAAAATTCAGGGGAAAGGTACTTCCCGCTGAACAGGGGTCCCAGAGTGTAGTCACGCGGTAGGCCCTTCTTGGGCGAAGTCCAGTTGAGCAGATCTCCGCCCGGAGGGTTTTCATTGAATACGGTTGTGATCTTGTGAGAGCTAATTCCCGCATCGCGGAGTAGAACCTGGAATTCTCGCTCGATGTAGTAGGTGAAGTTTCCGTCATCGGTCGGGTGGTCCGAAAGGAAGAGGATGGACGCTGTCACAGGAGGCGTTCCGCTAGCTCTCTCTTGTTGGCAGCTTCCCGGAGTGAAGCGTTAGCGAGACCACAAAACTCGGCAGAAATCTCCAGCCCAAGAATTCGACTGGCGCCGAGAGAAACAGCAGCGCGGAGGGCGGAGCCGCTGCCGGCGGTCGGGTCGAGGATTGAGGTCTGTTCATCTACGAACATTTCAAAGAAGTGCCGAAGCATGGGCTCGGGCTTCTCGGAGGGGTGGAGCTTCTTGGGAGCGGAAGGTCCGCCGTAGGATGAGGCGACAGGCTTGTTAATGAAGCGATCCCCGCGGGAGAGGACGAACGCGGTTTCATAAGTGTTACGAGGGCGTCGGCGGTGATCCGGAACAAGCCCAGCGCCATCTGACCTGTGCCAAATGATGGGCTTCGGGAAGATGCGGAGGCCGGTTGCGGGACCGGCGGCCTCGAAGAACTGGAGCGTTTTGACATAGTGTTCCATCGAGAACCAGAAGACAATGTGACCTGAAGGATACATGATCCGATCAAGATTGTCAATGAGTGATTTGCATAGCGTCCAATATACATCGGCGCTGTCGTCGTAGAGAGTGTTCTGGCCCGCCTTCATCTGATCGGACTCGCCCAGGTCGATGCCGTAGGGGAAGTCGCAATGGATAAGGTTGAACTTGGCGCCTGTATAATCGGGCGCGAAATCCAGAAAGCTTTCGTTGAGAACGGGCTGAACGGGCTTGGCCTTGGGCTTCGGCGCGTCGGGAAGTTTGATGTCCCCGATGGGCTTGGGCAGAGGGGCGGCCTTGGCGGCGAAGAGTTCATTCGAGATGTCCGCTAGCGCCCGCGTCTGTGTCCGGGAGATTGTCTGGTATGCCGATGCGAGTGTGGGGGCTTTCTCCAGCGCGGGGGTGAGAAGGCCTTCGAGGGCGAGGGCTTGAAGGACCGTCGGAGTTCGTGGTCCGTAGCCCAGGTATTCGCACGTCGCGTCGCCCGTCCAAGCTGGGTTAGTCTCCAGCTGGATAGCATGGATTCTCTGAATGGCCTTGGCTTGCTCGACCCAGGTGAGTTCTTTCCGCCTGGTGTTTTCTTCGAGCTCGATGAGTTCGGCCTCCCGCGGGGAGAGGGAGCCCCAATCCGCAGCGAAGATCGTATCCACGCCAGCGAGTATGTGAGCACGAAGCCGACGTTCTCCAGCAACTAGAACTCCCTTTCGGACTACGATCGCGTTGATGAGGCCGTCTTGGAAACGGCCAGTCTTCGACCGGGCGGCGATTGAATCGTGGAGTTCTTGAATGTTACCGAGGTCCGTTCGCTGGCGGTCCGCAGGGATTTGGATATCGGCTATCGAGATTTCTTTTACCTTCATTGGTAACCTCATAGGTGCGGATGGAGCCTTGGCCGCATGTGCGACCTACGACATGGCCAAGAGTCACGAGCTTTTTGACCGGCGAGAAAGTGAAGCCCTGGGCGAGGATCTCAGCCTTAGTGGCTGGAGCCTTGAGCAGGAAATGGATGATGCGATTTTGCTGGCTGGGATGGAAAGGAGCAAGGTCGTTGCCACGGTACAGCCTGCCGTAGATGGAGTTGACGGAACGGCCGAGATCGAGGGCGATCTGCTTTGCGGAGACGCCCGAGGCGTAGCGATCGCGGCACTCTTTGGCTTCGGCTTCCGTCCAGAATCTGTAGTCGTTCATGGGCTTTCCTCTGGAAAGGAAGGGGGACCGAAGTCCCCCCTCACAATCAGTCGGCCGAGGTCCACTGCCCCGCGAACTCGACGCGGGACGCCGGCTCACCGGCACGCGTGACGTAGGGCGTGTGCTGGATGATGCCCTTGACGTACTTGCCGCCGCCGGCCACGACTTCGATCTGGTCACGGACGGACAACGACTCGACGTCGGGGTCGACGATCTTGTTGAATTCGGTCAGGCGGAACAGAGCGTCAGCGGTGATGTAGAAGGTTTCCTTCATCACCTTGCCCTGCCAGTTCTCGGGCAGCTCGGCGAGGGCTTCGTCGTCGAGTTCGTGCGCGATGCACTCGAGGGAGTATTCGACGTAGTCGGTCTTCTTCTGAGTCGACTTGCCGAACGCGCGGCCCTTGATTTCCCAGGTGTAGGACCCGGCAGGGAGACGCGGCGGCGGCTTGACGTCAGCGCCGGACTGGTCGAGAAGGGAGTTAAAGTCCATGGGATTTCCAATCATGGGTGGTCTACAAGAAACCAAGGAGCGACCGAAGCCTCGGCTATTCTAGCGCATGTGCGCTGAATGGGGAAGTTAAAGCAGGGAGAGGAAGACGAACAGGAGGAGGACGCCGAAGAGAAGGGCCATCAGAAGGGTGGGGCTCACGCCCGAATGTCCCTGAAATAATCGGCCAGCCCGGTCTCGATGGGGTAGCTCCCCTTGACCTTGCCTGGCGCCGCGGTCTTGAGTTCGATCAGGCCTTGGGTGTTAGTGAGAAGCTGGCGCTTCGCCGCCGGCCCGGAGCCCATCGTCCGCGTCATTAGGGCGTGGTTGAAGAAGGTGCCGATCTGCGGGGAGAGTGCCTTGCCAAGGGACATAGGATACCCGCGAACATCCTCCTGCATCGTCTCGACTTCACCCTTGTCGTTAGTCTTCTGGACCTCACGGCCGATGTAGGTGATGTGGCAGTTGACGATGACGTTGGTCTTGAAGCCGTTGGAGTAGAGAAGTTGGAGGACGCTGGAGACGAGAGCTTGAGCCTGACCCCAGTCGCTTTGCCAGGGCGTGGAGTTGAGGCGCCCGTTCAGAGCCAGGACTGCGTTCATCGCGTAGCGACAGAAGAAGGTCAGGCTGTCGATGACGAGGATGTCCTTCGGTCCCCATGTGGAAGGGTCGGAACCGTCGGTCCACTTGGAGAGAAGGCCGGCAGCCTTGGAGTAGGCTTCCGCCTTGGTGATGCGGGCCAGTCCGCCGATCGCCTTCATCGGCTCGGTCACGGTCTCGAAGTCCACGTTGGCCAGGGCCTTGGGATCGCTTTTTAGCACATTCGCTAGGATGTCCAGGCCGTTGTCGCAGTCGATGATGTGGAGGCGGTAGCCGGCCTTGGCGAGGGACGCGAGGGCTCCGGTCTTGCCGCCGCCTGAGTCACCGATGACCAGCATCTTGGTGAACTCGGCGCTGTGGTGGGAGGAGAGGGCGGTCAAAGGGAAGAGTCCTTCTGAAAGATCTCGCTGCGCCGGAGAGCTTGACGCTGGGAGCGGGGCGGATAGTCCTTGGTCATGTTCTAATCTCCAGAGGGTTGACGATACGCTTCGGGAAGGATTTGAGATACGACTGGCGGACCTTCGGGTCCAGGGCGCAGATGGTCTTGAAGTCGCACATGCGGCAGGAGGTGTCGTTCATCGGCCAGTACTCCCGCGTCGCGAACAGGTCCGCTTGGGCCAGCCAGAAGGAGAGATCGTCGTGCCACTCCTCCATCGTGTCCGGGGTCCGATTGACAGGGCCTCGCATGAAGCGGGAGCCGTTGACCATGACTTGGACTGCGTCGATGATGCCGCCCTTGAGGGGGAGGTTTGAGTGGATCTTCCCGGCGAAGTGGTAGCAGGACATCTGGTTGTGAGGGGAGTAGTTCTGGAAGTAATGATCCCCGAGTTGGGCGCCAGTTGTTTTAAGGTCCGTGTAGTAGAGGTCCGGACCGAAGTAACCTATCCGGTCGATGTGACCAGCGAGGAGGATGGGCACGCCCAAGGAAGATTGGATCTCGGTTTCCACCGCGAAGGTGATCTCAACGGCGGGCTCGCCGGAGGATAGGATCAGGGTTTCGATCGCGTCTTCCTTGAACTCTTCGAGGTACCAGATGATCGAGCGGATGAGGTTCGGCTTGGACTTGGCTCGCGCCTTCTCATGGCCGGACTGTTCGAGGAGCTCAGAGCGCGCGGCGCCCATGGCATAGCGAACGGCGACCAGCTGCGCCTCGTCGAAGGACTTGCCCTCGGCCTTGGCGAAGTGAAAGAGTTCAATGGCCTTGTGGTAGGTCAGGCCGAAGTGAATGTGGATGTTCTCCGCTCCGGTGGAGTAGGACTGGAGGATGGAGTACTGGTACTTGCGCGGGCAAGTCTTCAGGGCATCGAGCGACGTCGAGTTCCAGACCAGCTGGAAGTTACCCTGGAAGATTGAGGTGCTCAATTAAACCCCCAAGTTTAGGGCAAGCTGATGCCCGTTCCGTGTGCGACGCTGCTCGCGGTAGAGAAGCTGAAGCCGTTGAGCTTCCAACAAAAAGGGCCGGTAGTCGGGCACAGTTTGTTGGAAGATGGCAGCTGCATTAATGTAAGATAGCTCTTGGATTTTGGTCATCCGAGGAGGTCCGTGAGCGAGGGCTTCACCGAGCCCTTGACAAGCTTGGGCGCGGAAGCCGCAGCCTTCTTTTTGGTCTCGGCCTGGTTCCAGGAGAGGCGCTCGGAACGGTAGACCTCGATGATGCGGTTGAACTGAGCATCGGTCAGTTGCTCTGCCGGGATGGTGAAGAGCTCTTGGAGGGACACGCCCTCGAGGGGGCTGGAAGCTGGGGCTGGAACTTCAGACATTGGAACTCCTTAGGGAAAGATCAACCTTGGGCTTTGTCCAGGTTCTCCAGGGCATCGGGCGGAAGGGTCGCTGTGCCGGACTTCCGCAGGTTGTCGACGACGGTCGAGATGATGTTGCGGATGGTTCTGTTATAGGGGATCAGCTGGAAGAAGTGCTGAAGCGCCTCGCGGTCGCCCTTGCGGATGCGGATAGTGATGATGTCGTAGTCGTCCATCGGAGGGGCTTTCGATTGGGGCTCTTGGAAGGAAAGCAGGAACCCTCGGAGTCCGGCCCCGTTGGCCGGCCCAAAAGGTAGTGCCGGTAGCGCAGCAGTCTCGGGTCACTACACCCTACCCTGCTTTCCATCGAAGAGTCTCAAAGCAGATGCTAGTATCCCGTGGCGGGGGCAGGCTGAGGGTCCGGCCTTTGGCTTCCGCATTTTGCTATTGCACTTGGGGCAGTTCGCCATAGCTACAGTCCTGGCGGTAGGGTGCAGTCTAGAACGGAAGTCACGCGGCGACCGTCAGGCAACTGCATGATGATGCTGTACACACCCGGCCTTATCTGTTTGGCGTCTTCCATTATAGCACTGCCCTTGCTGGGGACGTACAGCTCTTGTGGCTCAGCCAGCCATTCGGCGAAGGACTTTGGCATTTGGAGTCTCCTGAAGGAGTGGCGGCGACTGGACTTCGCCTTAAGTTCCGTGCCCAGTCGCCGCTTGACCCTTCTGCCGCAGGCAGAGATCTCGCGCATATGCGCGAGCCCCAACACGACTCCCCTGGAATTAAGGCAAAGGGTCATCGAGTTGGGGAATGGTGGGGAGGTCTAGAGGAAGTCGCGCTCGAACTTCGGCTCCGGCATCTCGCGGTCAGGCTTAGCCGGCGCCTCGATGACGGGCTTGCCCACCGACATCAGGTCCAGGTCGGAGAAGTCCACGTCGCCCAGGCCGTGAGCGGCCATGAGTTCCTGACGCATCTTGTTCTCTTGGATCTTGGCGACCTTGTGCCGGATCTTCTCGTCGGTCTCAAGGATCGCCTTGAAGGTGTCGGCATCGAACTTGGCCGCCCAAGCCCAGGGGGTGGGGTCGTTGAAGTCGACTGCGAAGTCGATCTCAGTGACCTTGCCGATGGTGAAGCCGTGGCGGGTGTGAGTTTCGACCACGACGAGATCGCCCTTCTTGAGGGTCGCGTCGATGGTCTTGAAGTTCTTGTTGAAGGTGTTGTTCTTGTAGGTGTCGGGATCGTACTCGACCTTGAGCGGGCGGACCGCCTTGTTGACGAGCATGACAGCAGCGGAAAGATTCATTCTCTATTTCCCTTTAGGACTTCAAGAGGGGGGCTCTTGGGTGAAAGCGAGCAGGACTGGGTGGGGGGACATCCAGTAGCGGTATTGCCATGCCCCGCTCGCTTTCCCGAAGAGCCCGGTCTTCAACGTGATGCTGAAGACCGGGACCTTGGACTAGAGCTTCAGGGAGGCGCCGAGCTTGTTGGCCTGTTCGATGTTGGCCTTGGCTTGGGCCTGGACCTCGTCGGAAGCCGCGAAGTCGGAGACGAGTTCCTTGTAGCGGTCCTTGTCCACGGCGTCCAGGCGGCCGTACTTGGCCTTGATGGCCGCGTCGATCTGTTCCTTGGCGAGGCGGACGGCCTCGCGCTCGACCGGGTCAGTGATGCGGACGCCGCCACCGCGGACGCCGAACTCGTAGGTGGTCGCGACGGTCAGGAACTCGGTCTTCAGGGCCTCGATGGCGGTGTCATCCAGGGCGATCGGGTCGGCGCCTTCGGGGTTGCCCTCGTTGGCGGCTTCCTGGGCCTTGCGGACGACGGAAGCGAAGTTGTTGCGGAGGTTTTCGGCGCGGGTCTGGTTCAGGGCGCCGGCCTCATTGGCGGTGACGACGTGACCCTCGGCGTACTTGTCCTCGACGTCGAAGACGAGGCCGGCGATGGTGATTTGGCGATTGGGCATCTTTAAGTCCTTGAAGTTTGGCCTTGTGGCCGTTGGTGGAGGCTTGGGTTGGTATGCCCCGCGCCGACCCCCTGTTTTCGCATGGGGGCGCGTGGGTGTCAATACGAAATCGTAATGGGTGGGCACTTTATTTGGTGGCTGGTGGACGGTATTGACGAGCGACGGTGACGCTTGTCAATACAAGTGTGGCAGGGGCTTCGCCCCTCAGAGCTCCCGGATCTTGAAGAACGTGGAGAGGTCGTCGGCTTTGCGGACCACGACTTCGTCCCCGATCTGCTGGATAACGAGCTTGTCGAAGTCGGAGACGCCGTAGAGCGGGTGCTCTTTATCGTAGACCCGCTTGGACTGCCGGCGAAGCGCGGCGATCGCGGCGAAGAGGCGCATCTTGAGGGAGAAGGCTAGGGCTTCGCTGGGCAGGGTGACGGCGATGCCACTCTTGGCGGAGAGCGCCGGGTAGAGGATGGTTTCGATCAGGTCCTGGTAGGCCTGGGGACTTTTGGGTTGGGGCACTTTGAAGATCCTAGTCTTTCGGTTGAAGGAAGAAGAAACGCCAATTGAATAGGCGAAGGAAAGGAGAACGGAGGCCGTTGCGTTCGGAGAAGTAGGGTGGAGATCGAGTCCATTGAAGACCCCAGCCAAAGATGCGGAACCAACCTGTCTCGGAATAACCCGCTGATTGAAACCAGGGCATTAGGAGTACCACTTTCGGAGGAAACGGAAGGTCTCGACGACTTCGGGGAAGCCGAGGGAAGCGAGGAGGTTGAGAAGGATTTCGTCTGCATCGACGTGGTCCTGCTCGGTGTCGGGGCGCACGGCGGTCCCTTGCCGAAACTTGATGGCCTTGAGCTTCGCGAGTGCTTCGTCTCCGGTCATGTTAATCCATCCTTGAGACTTGAAAGGAACCATCAGGCTGCACGATGCAGACCCAGCTGTGTTGGTAGACGAGGATTCGCTCACCTCGGAGGGATGCGATGGCGATAGGGGAGCAAGGCGGATCGCCTGGATATTGGATGCAGTCGTCGGAGAATTCCCACTTATTCATGGGATTCCAGCCGCCACCGTGGGCATAGCGCTCATTGAATTGCTCAGCGGCCGGGCGAGGGTCGTCCTCGTAAAGGAAGGTAGGGATGTAGCCGAGCAGGTCAAGGGCGCCGGGAATGAGAAGTTGCCAAGTGAGCATAGGGTCTCCTAGGAAAAGAGGTCGGAAAGAGAGGGCCGGGCCAAAGGGGGCTTGATCTTTGGCCCGGCAGGCTGGTCGAGCATTGAGAGGGCGTTAGCCATGGCGGCTTGGGCCGACAGGCCCGTGGCTGTGACGTGGCGCATAGCGCCCCGCCAACGCTCTACTTGACAGACCCAGGTGCCGGGCGGGACGCCAGCGCGAAGGGATTGTGGTCCCACTTGGCCGAGGTGGCGGAGGTAGACGCCGTGGGGGAGAGGTGGGAGGGTGATGGGACTTTCCATTAGCTCACCTCCTTGGGTGATGCGGAGAGCATGGCGCGGACAAACTTCTGCGAAGCTTTGATCCAGAACGGATGCGCTGAAGGGTCCACGGCGTACCACTTGCCGCCCTGATCCTCGTACATGGCTCGATAGAACGCCTCGGCCATTTCAAGGTCGGACCACCCGTCAGGAACCGCAGGACCGGAGAGCATGGTGATGATGGCGTCGGCGGCGGCCTGTATCGCCGGTCCTTCGTGCATCCCAGAGGCCACCACGCGGTTGATCTGGCGGACATGGTCGGAGATCACCCGCGCAATCGCCTCCCGGTCAGGAACCCCACCCGGCAGGAGTGCGAGGGCTGC
>ERZ650303.320-NODE-320-length-14564-cov-4.494658_pt1 | contig 14564 bp, 14 predicted proteins | sample MGYA00376239_ERZ650303 | MGnify/ENA primary metagenome ERZ650303 (study PRJEB26733, sample SAMN07839262) | wastewater metagenome | biome: small river; feature: stream; material: water | place: USA: North Carolina | collected 2016-04-05 ... | reverse complement strand
CCATCTCGGTTTCGAAGCGCGCAGCGTGTTGTTCGAAACGGGCCATCAGTTCCGGTCCCATAACGCCATTGACATCCGCTGGCCAGTTATCCACCTCGGTGGTCGTCATCAGCTGACCGCCCTGGGCCATCCCTGTAATCAGCACGGGCTTAAGGTTGGCGCGGGCGGCGTAGATGGCCGAGGTATAGCCGGCAGGCCCGGATCCAAGAATCAGTAGGGGAATATGACGGGCGGTGGCAGACATAACGGCTCCAGAAGAAATAAGACATCAATGGGGATGTCCGGAAATCATTTATCACTGGGATTATAATCGTTCCTTGCGTCCTCAACAGCCGAACCTTTATGACCCGTCTTTCCAGCCGACCGTTAACCCAGCGTATTGATGCCCCCCGGACTTTACCGGAGCGGATCCGTGCGTTGATGCAGGAAGCACGCTGGGCGATTCTGGGTTTTATCGCGCTGGTCGCCGTGCTGTCGCTCGGTGGGTTTAATCCGACGGATCCTGCCTGGTCGCATTCTGGTCCGGGTGGCCGGGTGACCAACCCGATGGGCCGATTTGGCGCCTGGATGGCCGATTTGCTGTTTTATCTCTTTGGCGGTGCTGCCTGGTTATGGGCGCTCTTGCCGCTGGTCCTGATTCTGATCGGCTGGTCTGCCCGTCAGCGCGCCTTGCGCGAGGCAGTAGAACCAGAGGTGCGTCCTTTATGGTTAACCATGGGCGGATTTCTGGCCCTGTTGCTGGCCGTCTCGACTTTTGCCGCTTTGCGCTTTCATACCACTGGCGCTGCTTTGCCCATGGGTCCGGGGGGCGTGATCGGCGAGGCATTGGCAACCATCATGGGCAACCTGTTCGGTTTTACCGGGGCTACCCTCATTGTGGGCATTTTGTTACTGCTGAGCTGGCGCGCCTTTAGCGGTTTGCCCTGGGTCGTGCTATTTGAAAAAACCGGCGCGCTCATGGAGCGTGCTGTCGGGGGTGGCGGGCGCGCGGTCGAAAGCTGGCAGGATCGACGTATTGGCAAAGAGGTCGCCCAGCAACGTGAAGCCAAAGTGGAGCAGAAGCGTGCCGAGCCGATGGAGCCGGTGTTTATTGAACCCGCAGCACCCGTCAGCGTGCCCGTGTCGCGGAAGGCCACCCAACGTAAAGAACGCGAAAAGCAGGTGCCGTTGTTTCCCGAGATCATCGAAGGTGGTAAGTTGCCTCCACTGAGTTTGCTGGATCCGGCACAACCGCCGACCGATATGCCAACCGAAGAAACGCTGCAGTTCACCTCGCGTCTCATCGAAACTCGTCTGGCCGATTTTGGGGTCGAAGTCAAAGTTATTGCTGCTTACCCGGGCCCGGTCGTCACCCGTTACGAAATCGAACCCGCAGTGGGCGTCAAGGGTGCCCAGATCGTCAATCTGGCCCGTGATCTGGCGCGTGCCCTCGCTTTGGTCTCCGTGCGTGTGGTTGAAACCGTGCCGGGTAAATCCTGCATGGCGCTCGAACTGCCGAACGCCAAACGCCAGATGGTGCGCTTGTCAGAAATTCTGTCGTCACACCCGTATCACAATATGGCTTCGTCACTCACCGTGGCGCTGGGTAAAGACATTGGCGGGGTGCCCATTGTGGCCGACCTGGCCAAAATGCCACACCTGCTGGTGGCGGGTACGACCGGTTCCGGCAAATCAGTGGGCGTCAACGCCATGATTCTCTCGATGCTCTACAAATCAGAGCCCGATGCCGTGCGTCTGATTCTGGTGGATCCCAAGATGCTGGAGCTCTCGATTTACGAAGGCATTCCGCATTTGCTGGCACCGGTCGTCACTGATATGCGGCAGGCCGCCAACGCGCTGACCTGGTGCGTGGCAGAGATGGAGCGTCGCTATAAAGTGATGTCCAAGTTGGGTGTGCGTAATCTGGCGAGTGCCAACGACCATATTCAAAAAGCGGCAGAGAAGGGGGAGCCGATTCCGAATCCGCTATCACTGACGCCGGAAGCACCGGAGCCCCTGCGTAGCATGCCGCACATTGTGGTGGTGATCGATGAGCTGGCCGACCTGATGATGGTGGCGGGCAAGAAGGTCGAAGAGCTCATCGCCCGTCTGGCCCAAAAAGCCCGCGCCTCCGGCATCCACCTGATTCTGGCTACGCAGCGCCCGAGTGTGGATGTGATTACCGGTCTGATCAAAGCCAACATTCCGACCCGCATTGCCTTCCAGGTTTCGAGCAAAATTGACTCGCGGACAATTCTTGATCAAATGGGTGCCGAAGCACTGCTCGGCCAGGGCGATATGCTCTACCTGCCACCGGGTACCGGTTATCCGCAGCGTGTGCATGGTGCCTTTGTTGCCGATGAAGAAGTGCATCGCGTCGTCGATTACCTCAAATCACTGGGCGAGCCTGAGTATGAAGAAGGCATCCTGACCGGTGCCACCGAAGGGGATAGTGACGGTGGCGAAGGCGGTGATAGCGATGCCGAAGCCGATCCGCTTTATGATCAGGCCGTCGAAATTGTGCTCAAGAACCGTCGTGCCTCGATCTCACTGGTGCAGCGCCACCTGCGCATTGGCTATAACCGTTCGGCCCGTCTCATTGAAGCGATGGAAAAAGCCGGGCTGGTGTCGTCGATGGATGGCCGCGGTGGCCGTGAAGTGCTGGCACCTAATCGCGCTGGAGACGAGTGAACCTGATGCAACGACTGAGACGATTGACGACAATTTGCACGGTGCTCTGTCTGGCCACAGGCACGGCCTGGGCAGATGGTGTGACGGACCTTAAAACCTGGCTGCGTGATACGCATACGCTCAAGGCGGATTTTGCACAAAGTTCCAATGGCGGCATTGGCGGTGGTAAGAGCCAGGGCAGTATGGCGATTAGTCGGCCTGGTAAATTCCGCTGGGCCATTGCCAAGCCTTATACCCAGCTTATGGTGGGAGATGGATCGCGTATCTGGCTGTACGATCCCGAGCTCAAGCAGGTCATTGTCCGCAAATCAGAAAAAACGCTGGGCGGGACGCCCGCGGCGCTGCTGGCCGGAGACAACGAGGTGGATCAACGCTTCAGCTTCAAGGCCGATGGTGAGCATGGCGGTGCCGAATGGGTGATCGCCGAACCGAAACAGAACGATACCGGCTTTGTGCGCATCCGCATTGGCTTGGCTGGCAACGAGCTCAAAGGCATGATTCTGGAAGATAGCTTTGGCCAGACAACCACGCTGGTCTTTAGCAACGTCGTGCGTAATGGCGATGTGCCCGCCAGCTTTTTTAAATTTGTACCGCCTGCCGGTGCCGATGTCCTGAAGCAATAAGCATGGATCTGTTTGCCGACGCCGCAATGCAGACGGCACACAGTGCCTATGCCCCCTTGCCCGAGCGGCTGAGACCGCAAACGCTGGAAAGCGTTGTCGGACAGAGTCACCTGCTGGGCCCGGGAAAGCCCTTGCGCCTGATGCTGGAGAGCGGCAACCCGCATTCCATGATTTTCTGGGGACCACCGGGCACGGGTAAAACCACCCTGGCTCGGCTCGTTGCCAGTCGTTGTGACGCCGAATTTCTGGCCTTGTCGGCGGTGCTGGCGGGCGTTAAAGAAATTCGTGAAGCCATCACCTTTGCCGAAAAAGCCCGACAAACCGGCCGTCGCACCATCCTCTTTGTGGATGAAGTGCATCGCTTTAATAAGTCGCAGCAAGATGCGTTTCTGCCGCACGTGGAATCCGGTCTCGTTACCTTTATCGGGGCCACGACCGAGAACCCGTCCTTTGAAGTCAATGCCGCCTTGCTCTCGCGCGCAGCGGTGTACGTCCTCAAATCACTGACGGCTGATGAACTGGGTGCCTTGTTTGATCGAGCCATGGCGACCCTGCCCGAATGCCGGATCAGTGATGATGCCCGCACCCGATTGATTGGTGTCGCCGATGGTGACGCGCGCAAGCTGCTCAATCTAATTGAACAGACGGTGGCGGCCGCCCAAGCCAGTGGTGTAGCCGACATCAGCGCCGACTTCGTCGCCAACACGCTGGCTCAGAATCTGCGCCGCTTCGACAAAGGGGGCGATGCCTTTTACGACCAGATATCGGCTTTGCACAAATCGGTGCGCGGTTCTAATCCCGATGCTGCGTTGTACTGGTTTGTGCGCATGCTGGATGGGGGCGCTGATCCGCGCTATCTGGCGCGGCGGCTGGTGCGTATGGCTTGGGAAGATATCGGCCTGGCCGACCCACGGGGCGCGCAAATTGCCCTGCAAGCGGCAGAAACCTACGAACGTCTCGGCTCGCCCGAAGGTGAACTGGCGCTGGCCAATGCCGTGCTTTACCTGGCATCCACGGCCAAATCGGACGCCGCCTACCGCGCGTATAATCAGGCCCGTGCCTTTGTGCGAGACGATGAATCGCGGCCTGTGCCGATGAATCTGCGTAACGCACCCACCCGCCTGATGAAAGAACTCGGCCATGGTGAAGGCTATCGCCATGCCCATGACGAAGCTGGTGGCTATGCCGCTGGTGCCAACTATTTTCCCGAAGGGTTCCCGGACGTATCCTGGTACCAACCGGTGGAGCGCGGCCTCGAAGCCCGCATCCGAGAACGACTTGCCCAATTACGAGAGTTAGACCGACATGCTTGATATTCAGCTCCTCCGCACACAGCCTGAAGAGGTTGCGCGCCGTCTTGCCACCCGTGGCGATGCCATTGATTTCGCGCCCTTCAATGCGCTCGAAGCCGAACGCAAAACGCTGCAGCAGCGCACACAGGATCTGCAGGCCCAGCGCAATACGCTCTCCAAGCAGATTGGCATACTCAAAGGCAAAGGAGAAGATGCCAGCGGTGTAATGGCCGAAGTCGGCAAGCTGGGCGATGAGCTCAAAGCCTCGGAAGCACGTCTCAGCGTACTGCTCGATGAGATCAACGCCTTTACAGCCGCCTTGCCGAATTTGCCGGGTGCTGATGTGCCCGTTGGTGCTGATGAAAACGACAATGTAGAAATCAAGCGCTGGGGCGATATCCCCGCCTTCGATTTCGAGGTGAAAGATCATGTGGATATCGGTGCCGGCCTCAATGGCATGGATTTCGAAACGGCCACCAAGCTGACGGGTTCCCGCTTCGTGGTGCTGCAGGGCCCGGTTGCCCGTTTGCATCGTGCCTTAGCGCAGTTCATGCTCGATACGCATACGGCCGACCATGGTTATACCGAGTTGTATGCACCGTACCTCGTGAACAGCGCCAGTCTGTATGGCACTGGCCAGCTGCCCAAGTTTGCCGAAGACCTGTTCCAGGTGCCGCGCGGTGAGGCCGAGCCGTATTACCTGATTCCTACGGCCGAAGTGCCTGTCACCAATATGGTTCGTGACACCATTACCCCGGCCGAACAGTTGCCGCTCAAGTGGGTCTGTCATACGCCATGCTTCCGTTCCGAAGCCGGCTCCGGCGGTCGTGACGTGCGTGGCCTGATCCGTCAGCATCAGTTCGATAAGGTCGAGTTGGTGCACATTGCCCACCCGGACGCCTCGGCGCAGGCGCATGAAGACCTGACCCGTCACGCAGAAACCATTCTGGAAAAACTCGGCCTACCGTATCGCCGCATTGTCTTGTGTACGGGCGACATGGGTTTTTCTGCCGAAAAAACCTACGACCTGGAAGTCTGGCTACCGGCACAGAATACCTATCGCGAAATCTCCAGCTGTTCCAGCTTCGGCAGCTTCCAGGCGCGTCGCATGCAGGCACGCTTCCGTAACGCCCAGGGCAAGCCGGAACTGGCGCATACCCTCAATGGTTCCGGCCTGGCCGTGGGGCGGACGCTGGTGGCGGTTCTGGAAAACTACCAGCAAGCCGATGGCAGTGTGCGTGTGCCGGAAGCCCTGCAACCCTACATGGGCGGACTCACTGTGCTATCAGCGCAAGCCTGATCCAGCTTTTGGTGCGCTCACCCCGTAGCTGCGGGTGGGCGCGGTTAAAGAGAACTGGGTGGTAGCCGGGTAGGTTTTAGACAGAATCGCGTAGTACATGCGGACGTTCTCGGCCGTGACGACCGCTTCACCACCGCGTATTTTGGTGCCGCCTTTTGTTTGGCCGAGCAAGGGCAGGGTGCGTTTCACATCTGCCCAGGAATCGGGATTCAAGCCTTTGCTTTTAGCCAGATTGCGCGCCGCATTAATCTGCGCCGGACCCACGTTGTAAGAGGCGATCGCCATCCAGGTGCGATCCGGTTCCAGCACCGAAGCGGGTATGTCATCGCGCAGCATATCCAGATAGCGGGCGCCCCCCATAATGCTTTCATAGGGGTCCAGACGGTTACGTACGCCCAGCCGGTCGGCAGTGTCGCCGGTCAGCATCATCAGGCCGCGCACCCCCGTCGGACTCACCTGCGTGCTATCCCAGTGCGATTCCTGATAAGCCAAAGCCGCCAGTAACCGCCAGTCATAGCCGCTGGTCGTCTGGGCGCGCTTAAACTGCGGTAAAAACTGCGGCAGACGCGTTTTGATCCGTGCCATGAAGTTACTCCGATCTGATGCCTGTAAACGTTCTACGGCACCAAAGTATCGGTCCTTGAGCTGGCGCAGCGTGCCATTCTTTTCAGAGGCGGCCAGAAACTCATTCGCGTCCTGTGCCAGCACATCGCCACTGCGTTTAGGAAAAACCCAGATAATGGCTTCTTCATCACCTACGTCCAGCGTACTGTCGATTCCTTGCGTGTAGTTCAGCCCAATTCTAAATGCGGAGCGGGGCATGATCGCCAGCTCGATTTTTTTATCAGCGACCGCCTTTAACAGATCGGTTTCGTTCCAGGTGCTGTGGGTTTCCAGACGGGGGATCACCTTGAGTTTAGCCAGTTGGCTAAACCACAGTTCATGGCTGTTGGCCTGCAAGGCATGGATCACCCGTCCATGCAGTTGTTGTACTGCAGTCAGCGGAATGCTGTCGCTTGATTGAACCACCGCGAGTGTATCGCGAGCGTAGGCATTGGATTGATGAAACAGTGGCGCTTGTATCGTTTGTTCGTCATCTGCCCCGGTTAAGTTACGGCTGGAGGGTGCGTTGACAAAGCGACGTGTTAACCAGGCGGCAGCCATGTGGACCTCGCCGCGTTCCAGCATTTGATGCAAGGCCTGTTCATCATCGGCCACCACAAAACGCACGGATTTGCCGAGTGACTGGGCAAAGGCCGCGACCAGATCATGATCGAAACCGCTTTCAAGGGTGATGGCTTTACCCTGTTCATCCGTTGTTTTTTCACGCACAAAACTGGTGTTGGATAGGCGTGTACCGACAACCAGCTCGCGAGAAAGGGCTAAGGGTTGGATGTGCGGAAAGAGGTAAACAATGCCGGCAATCAGCCCTGCAAGCAACAAACCGCCCTTGATCAGCAACAGCCATCGTGGTGCAGCATTCAGACGTTGCAACAGACCGCCCGCTTGGCGCGATAGCGCACCAAGCCGGGTGTATCGATTGCCGTGGTCGTTTGGGGAATGCATGGCGTCTGATAAAGTCCCGTAAATGGGTATGCGTTCAGCGTGTCCCCGACATTTCATTAACAAGAACGTGCTACAATTACAAAGTCGGAGAGGTGGCAGAGTGGTCGAATGTACCTGACTCGAAATCAGGCGTACTGAAAGGTACCGTGGGTTCGAATCCCACCCTCTCCGCCAAGACAGGTAAGGCCCCGCGAGTTTTAGGACTTTCGGGGCCTTTTCCTTTGGGGGCTCAAGTAACCACTTTGTAATCAAATAATTAGCCACTGGAGCTTTTATGCACGTCCTTAAGCCATAGCATCTCCCGGAGCTGAGATTCTTTGTTGCCGCTAAATCCGCAGACCACAGCCCGGTTCGAATTTTCATAGGTGCCGAAGAGCATGTCCCAGAGCGGTAGGCCGTAGTTATTACGATGCTTGTTCAACTCATGATGGATGCGGTGCATTTCCGGGCGCACGATGACATAGCCCAGCCAATGCGGTGTCCGGATATTGGTATGTTCCCAGAGTTCGAAAATGCCGACCCAGGCAGTCACCCAGGCGGCACTTTGCAGATCAAAACCCAAAACGCCATAGGCCAATGCATTGATAATGAATACGGTAGCGGCGTAATCCAGAGGATGTGAGTAGAAAGCGGTGGCGGTCTGCAGCCGGTAAGTGCTGTGATGCACTTGATGGAAGGTGCGCCACAGTAGATCGTGCTGATGGCGTAACCGATGCCACCAGTAATTGATCAGCGTCACGAGCAGGTAACCGATCAGGCCATTAAGGGGTGGGGCGATCTGCCGGAAGACGGCTGATGCCTGCGGCAGGAGTGGCATTGTTTTGTAGGCATCCGTTACGACAAAACCAACGAGCGCGGTGAGGGCGATGCCCCCAAGCTGCAACCAGAAAAGGCGGCTAAACCACGCGCGATTGGTTTCGTAGCTTTGATTGGGCCAGAAGTGCTCGATGAGACTCAGCAACGCAAAGACGACTAGAAAGCTGAGTTCAGGGAGTGCGCTAATAAGTTCCGTGGGCATGGTGCAGGCGTTTGCTGTGGATTACTGGAGCGTTTTTTTGACGAGTGTATCGTGCCAGAGCGCACCTAACAGAATGCCCGTGATGAGCACTTCGGCATCATTGGCCAGCCCTTGAATTTCGGTGCTGCTAATCGGTGCGTCGGTCAGGCTAATCAGGGCTTCAAGCAATAAGAGGGATGCCGTGAATATGAGTCTGACGGGTCTGAAGTAGTTCGGAGGTGCATTACTGCCAGCAGGCGCATATGCCTGCCAGAGCACAATCAAAGCCGCATAGTTGATGGCCAGCATGCACCAGATGGGGAGTGTTAGCGCAAATGGGGCGGTGACATAGTAAACAATCGCCGATAAGACTTGTAACAGCATGAGCCAACGCATCGTTATCCTCGCCGGTCTTTGATTTTAAGGCGACGTTTACGTTTGGTGAAATCCGCCTGGCTCTGGGCTGAAATACGGCACTCTTCAACAAAACGCATGGTTTCATTGACGACGACTTCACGTTCGTTATCGACAGTGATGATGTGGTAGCTATCGCCGAGCCAGATGGCTTTGCGCTTTTCACTTTTGATTTTTTGCAGAATCACTTCGGCATTGCGTGGTGCGGCGGTTTCATCATCAACGGCATGAATCACCTGGGTCGGCACTGTCACAAAATGGAGCGAGTCCAGGGTGTCATTCATGAGTCCCATAGCCTGATACAAATGACGTGCCGAAATAAAGGCGGCCCCCACTTCAGATGACGCGCCTTGCTCGACGGCTTTCTGTACGCGGCGACGAAGTTCCACATTGGCAATGCCATAGGGCGGTTTCTCTTGCCATGACCAGTTTCTGAAGCCTGCCCAATAGGCAACACGGATCATAAAAAGGTACCAGGGCATCGACCAACCGTCATAGCGAAGAATGGGAGAAAGCAACACCACCCCGTCGATATCACTGCGTTGCTCTGCCAGCTTGAGCGCTAGCGTAGCACCCATACTCAAGCCGACAATGGTGACGGTATCCGCTTCTTCGCGAATTTCTGTAAACAGACGATCCGTTTCCTCAATCCATTTGCGCCAGTTGATGGCCGCTTTGTTGTCCGCATAACCGGGAATGTGTGCAATTGTTACTTCGTATCCAGAGTCTGACAGCACTTTCGGGATTGCACCCAGTTCTTTGGGGGTGCCACACAGACCAGGCAGGAGCAACACGGCATGCCGGTTTTGTGGTCTGATGTCGGTTGGTTCGGTCATGCAGCTAGGATACCTCTTCAATGAATTTCCGCAACAGAAGGACGTGGCAATCGAACCCATCTGAAGGCTATTTAGTCGCTGGTGTGGCGTTCGCACTGGCGTTTCTGGTGCGTCGCCAGTTGCAAGGCGTCCTGGATGATGCGTTGCCAACCTTCTTTTTTACGATTGCCGAAATTCTCGTAGCCGCCAGGTATGGTTTTGGACCGGCGATGTTTTCTATCTGTTTGAGTTTGCCGGTTGGGCTGTTCTTCTTTGTGAAGCCCTACGACGAATTTGGTATTCCAACGTTTAGAGATGCACTGACGATTGTTTACTTCACCTCAGTGACCACACTGGTGGCCATTGTGCTTGAGATGAGCCATCGCAGTAAATATAACAGCGAGCTTAATGCACGGGTTTCCGATTCGCGTTATCGCTTGATGGTTCAAATGGACCGCGATTTTACGCAGCATCATTAACGAGCTGCTGCTAGCGGATTCCGGAAGCTACGCCTAAGGCACCGCGTATCCAGGTGTTGGCCAGTTGCTGAAACTTTTCCGGTGAATCTACTTCGCGCCGGAACTGTTCGGCTGATACCAGATACACTCCTTCGCCCAGCAGCTTGCCGGTGACGCTATCGAGTAGTTTGGCTTCAACCATTAATTGTGGCTTGCTGCCATTGATCATGCTGCCACTGCCTGCAGCTCTGAGTACGGTAGAAATCGGCACGAGGCGTTTCGGTTTGAAGGCATCGCCATCAATGACGACGCCGGTAATGGCAGAGCTCAGGCGGGCTACACGCTGACCGGGTTTGTAGCTAATACCAAACTGTTTACGGACCATTTGTCGCATCGAGATATCCATCGAGTTGCGGATACGGTAAATGGTTTCTTCGGTAATGCCGGATTTGCCTAGGTCTTTGTCGGCCGATTGATAGATCACAATCGGGTCCACCATCACGCTTCTGAAGTCACTGCGCTTGAATTCCGGGCTCAGATAACGGTAAACGCGCGTACCGGGCAGGGTGGAAACCAGTTTCAGACGATCATAGTCCGCCGCATCAATGTAGGCGGTTGGGTCTTCCTTTGTCTGCAAGCCGCTACAGGCGGCCAGAAGGCAGGCAAAGACTGTCGGCAAAGCCAGGCGATAGAGGGACTGAAGGGCAGAGAGTGGCGGTCGGGTCACGGCGTGGGGGTGCGCAGCAGTTGCAGCGCATCAATGCGATAATGTCAGCATTATAAGCGCTTGAGATGATCTTGATGCCTCGACATATTCTGGTTACCGGCGCCGCCGGCTTTATTGGTATGCACTGTGCAGAGCGACTGCTGGCACGGGGGGATACCGTGGTCGGGCTGGATAACCTCAATGATTACTATGATCCGGCGCTCAAAGAAGGGCGCCTGGCGGTTCTGGCAAAGTATCCCGGATTCCGTTTCGTGAAAGGCGATCTGGCCGATCGCGAACTCATGGCGCAACTATTTGCCGATGAACGATTTGACGGGGTGATTCATCTGGCCGCTCAGGCCGGTGTGCGCTATTCGGTAACCAACCCGCATACCTACGCCGACTGCAACCTGACCGGTTTTCTGAATGTGCTGGAAGGTTGTCGTCAGAACAAGGTGGGGCACCTGGTCTATGCCTCCAGCTCCAGCGTGTATGGCGGTAATGAGAAGATGCCGTTCTCCGAAGCCGATAGCGTGGATCATCCGGTGAGCCTATATGCCGCCACCAAACGCGCCAATGAGCTGATGGCTCATAGCTACAGCCATTTGTATCACCTGCCGGTGACCGGACTCCGCTTCTTTACGGTGTATGGCCCCTGGGGCCGCCCGGACCAATCGCTGTTCCTCTTTGTCAGCGCCATGCTGGCCGGGCACCCGATCAAGGTCTTTAATGAAGGCAAGATGCGTCGTGACTTTACCTACATCGACGATATCGTCGAAGGGGTCATTCGCGTACTTGATAAACCGGCTACGCCAGATGCAGGATTTGATCCGCAAAACCCCGTGCCGCATACCGGTCGGGCGCCGTATCGTATTTTTAATATTGGCAACAGTGACCCCGTACCGCTGATGGACTTTATTGAAGCGATTGAATCTTCTCTGGGGCAAACTGCACAAAAGAACTATCTGCCTTTGCAAGCGGGTGATGTGACCGAAACGTTTGCAGACACGCGCGCACTGGATGCCTGGGTTGGCTTCAAACCAGCGACCAGTGTGGCGGCGGGCGTGAGCAAATTTGTGGCGTGGTATCGCAGCTACTACGGACAGTAATTGAATGACTTGTCATTGTTCTGTGATCTGACTTTGTCAAACTAGAATTTTTTAATGGGTGTGGCTATGAACTCAACAACGCCTGCGCTGTTGTGCCTGAATACCGGTTCATCGAGCGTAAAATTTTCATTGTATGCAGTGGCTAACGGTGCGCCAGAGCTATTGTTCGGCGGCCAGATTGAAGGCTTGCTCGGCCAGCCGCACTTCAAGGCAACGAATACGCAAGGCACGACACTGGATGAGCGCAATTGGGATCAACCCAAGCGTCGCGCAGAAGCGGTCGAGATTATTCTGGATTTTGTGCGCCAGCATGCGCAAGATTATCAGCTCAAAGCCGTTGGGCATCGTGTGGTGCTGGGGGTACTGAATACCCGCATGCCGTGATCGTGGACGATAGCGTGCTGGATGTGCTCGAACATTATTCACCGATTGTGCCCAGTCATCAGCCAGCAGAAATCGAAGGCATCCGTCTGTTGCGCGAAAGCCATCCGGATTTATTGCAGGTGGCCTGCTTTGATTCTGCCTTTCATCGTACCAAATCCGAAGTGGCCGACTTGTATGCGCTACCGTTAAGCTACCGGGAAAAGGGCGTTCGGCGCTGGGGGTTTCACGGCTTGTCCTACGACTACATCAGCAGCCAATTGCCGGTGTTGGATCCACGTCTGGCACAAGGCAAAACCATCGTCATGCATCTGGGGAGTGGTGCCAGTCTGTGCGGTTTGCAGGCGGGAAAAAGCGCCTATACCTCAATGGGCTTTTCGCCACTCGATGGCTTGATGATGGGCACGCGCTGCGGTTCCCTTGACCCGATGATTCCGCTTTATCTGATTCAGCAATATCAGATGTCGCCGGCAGCAGTTGAAAAGCTCATCATCAAGGAATCCGGTTTGCTTGGCATATCGGGCATCTCGAATGACATGAGAGACCTCGAAGGTTCTGTAGAGACGACGGCCCGTCTAGCGATTGATCTATTTATCTACATGCTGGCGCAGGAAACTGGTGCCGCTATGGCCGCGATACAGGGCCTGGATGGCATTGTGTTTACGGCGGGTATTGGTGAACACTCCCCGATAATTCGGGCGCGTACCTGTGAGGCGCTGGCCTGGGCGGGGGTGGAGATCGATCCGGTCCGCAATGCCGCTGTCGATGGTCAAGCGCTTAAAATTTCCACGGATCAAAGCCGCGTCGCTGTCTGGGTGATCCCCACCAATGAAGAAGCCGTCATTGCACGGGATACCTGGCGGCTAGCCAAAGTCTGAGCACTGACGTCTCATCCGGGCGGTTACGCTGCCCGAAGAATCAGTCTGTTGTTGCTGCTTGCATCTTTCTGGAAAGATAGTTAAAATTCGCCCATGTTCAATGATGATAAATACCAATGGTCGGTCCAGCATGATCCGCTGGTCGTCCCTCTGTTTTTGAACCTGGAACGTGCCCGGAAAATGGCCCATCACAATGCTCGTAAGGTTTGGGATCGCCATGGTCTGACGCCGTCGGAGTTCGATGTATTGGCCGTATTGCGCAATGTGGAAGCACCGCATGAGCTGACGCCTGGGCAGATCCAGGACCTAGTGCTCCTTACCTCCGGCGGGTTAACCAAAGTAATCCATTTGTTGGAAGAGAAGGGTTTTGTCGAGCGCTTTGTGGCGCGCGATGATAACCGTGTCAAACCCGTTCGGTTGACGGCAACAGGTGTGCTTTGCATTGGTCAGGCTATGCAGGATCTGGCAGAGATGACGGGCGCCTGGATCCGGTCATTGTTACCAGAAAAGGATATTCAGTTGGCGACCCGAATGCTACGCAAGATTGCCGATCAATGAAGCAGACACCTATGCGCCGGCTCAATTTGTCATTATGTCTGCTGGGCTTGATCAGTGGATGTGCACCAATGCCTGAACTCGGACCGCTGGCCGATGCCCGCGCGCCGGAGTCTTTCATCAGTACACTAAGCTTTAAAGCGCCCGAGGCTGCATGGCCGAACGAACGCTGGTGGGAAAAATACAATGACCCACAGCTGAATCAGCTGATAACAGAAGGCTTGGTTGATTCACCTGACTTGAAAGTGGCACAGGCCCGTTTGCGCCGTTCCGAAGCGCAGTCGCAATCGGTAGGCTCCGTGCTTTATCCCCAGTTCAGTGCCAATGGCACGGTCTTCGGTCAGGAAGCCAGCACCAACTACCTGGTGCCATCGCCTTTTACGCCGCAGGGCTGGTATTCCTACGGACAGGCTACCCTCAACTTCAACTGGGAAATTGATTTCTGGGGCAAGAACCGTGCGGCACTGTCCGCCGCTGTGTCAGAAAGCCAGGTGCGCCGGGCCGAGCTTGCCCAGGCGCGTTTGATTCTAACGACGGCCGTTGCCCGTAGTTACGCCGATCTGGCCCGCTTGATGGCCGACAGAGGTACGGCCGAAAAGGCCCTTGAGATCCGTACGAAAACCTGGAAGCTTTTTGCCGAACGTCAGAAGCAAGGCCTCGAAAACACCGGGGCGGTAAGTCAGGCCGAAGGCAAGATGCATCTGGCCGAAAATGATCTGGTGCAGATCGATGTACGTATGACAGAAACCCAGATCGGAAGAGCGTCGTGTAGGGAAAGAGTGTCTTCGCCTGTGTAGATC
>ERZ650303.319-NODE-319-length-14595-cov-12.516300_pt1 | contig 14595 bp, 14 predicted proteins | sample MGYA00376239_ERZ650303 | MGnify/ENA primary metagenome ERZ650303 (study PRJEB26733, sample SAMN07839262) | wastewater metagenome | biome: small river; feature: stream; material: water | place: USA: North Carolina | collected 2016-04-05 ... | reverse complement strand
TGCCTAACAACAAAAAGTTCTAGAAGCAGGTATTTTCAATCGAAAATTTCACTCGGTTTTGATACGAAGTCCACAAGTATTTTGCTAACCCAAAAACTGCCCTAAGGTTTTGTTGGGCAACTTGAGAGTGATGTTACAAATTGAGAGTGCTCCTCCAGATAGGAATCCAATGGATAAACACTCTACGCAAAGCTGTGCGCTTACTTAAGGCGGTTATGAGCAGCTTCAAGAAATAAAACCTCAATGAAATCAACAGGTTACGCGCGTCCTACTGGGGTGTGGAAGCAAATATGGAAGCAGCGTTTATTTACTTCGATCAAGCTAAAGACTGTTAATCCGTAGGTCCCCGGTTCGAGCCAAGGAGCGACTTTTAACGTGCCTGGAGGTATGAAGGAATGCCAATAGCCTAAATCAGAGGATCAAGATTCCGTTACAGTTTGGATGGGTGCTGTTTTATTTCAGCAGGTTCATGCGAAGGTCGGGCCGCCTCGCAGATCTTTCTATGCATCACCTATGGTCAATGTCCAAAGCCCTTTATCGGCAACCTTCGAGAGTTTCTTCGATTCGGAGAAATCCAGTGGAATTCTGATTCTTCTTTGCACTCTCGTTTCACTGGCAATTGCCAACTCGCCTTTCAGCGACCCCTATTTGCATTTCTGGCATCTCCAAATTCTTGGCCTTAGTGTTGAGCAATGGGTCAATGATGGCTTGATGGCTATTTTTTTCTTGTTCATTGGCCTTGAACTTGAGCGTGAGTTGTACAGCGGCGAACTGTCGGACTTCAGAAACGCTTTGCTACCCATTTTTGCCGCAGCAGGTGGCATCGCCCTACCAGCGCTCATTCACTTTAGCTTGAATATGGGCATGCCAACTCAGGTTGGCATGGGTATCCCAATGGCTACAGACATTGCATTTGCACTGGGTGTTCTGGCGTTGCTAGGAAGCCGCGTTCCTGTCTCGCTGAAAATTTTTCTAACAGCTTTAGCGGTCATGGATGATCTGGGCGCGATCATTGTCATTGCAGTGTTCTACACAAAAAGCCTATCAACCGCACATTTAATGGCTGCCATTGGGGTCTTTTTCTTAATGGTTGCAATGAACCGCAGACTGCGAATCATCGCCCTGCTGCCCTACTTGATTGGTGGAGCAATCATGTGGTTTCTGATGCTGAAGTCAGGCGTACATGCAACCATCGCAGGTGTACTGCTCGCCTTCGCCATACCTTACTCAAGCAAACAAGAAGATAAAGAATCGCCGTCTCACAAGCTTGAGCATCTCCTTCACAAGCCTGTTGCTTTTTTTATATTGCCAATCTTTGCCTTAGCAAATACGGGAATCGTGATCGGTTCAAGTTGGGCGCAAGATCTCAGTAGTGCAAATAGCATGGGGATAGTGACTGGTTTGGTTATTGGCAAACCTTTGGGAATCACACTGCTTGTCTTCATCGCCGTATTGCTCGGGATCTGCCGACTTCCATTCGGCATGAATTGGAAGCATGTATTTGGCGCAGGAATGCTTGGCGGCATAGGCTTCACGATGTCAATTTTTATCACCAATCTGGCCTTCACTGGTGAGGCTGAATTGGTCAATGCATCAAAGATTGCCATATTGCTGGCATCTGTAACAGCGGGCAGCATTGGATTTTTGTGGCTTCTGCTATTGGGGGGCAACGCCAATTTGTCATCTAAGCAACGCGACTCAGCGCCCTAGATAACGTTGATGGGCTGGAATAACCAGTTCGCGTTGCAATTTGTTTCAGCCCGATACCAGTGTCAACTAGTTGCCGAGCAATAGCCAACCTCAAATTTTCTAGGTATTTTCCTGGTGATACCTGCATCACTTCCTTGAAGTAATTGGCAAATGATGTTCGCGACATCCCTGCCAAGTTAGCCAAACTTTCCAAGGTCCAAGGATGCGCTGGCTTGGAATGCATCGCTACCAAACTTTTAGCAATCCGCGGATCTGACAAAGCCTGAAACAACCCTTTGGATTGTTGTGGTCGAGATGTCAGGTGCCGCATCAAGCTAACCAACAAAATATCGCCTGCCCGATTCATGAAGAAGGGTTGGCCACAACGACTGGCCTGCATTTCGTTTGCAATAAGCATCATGACTTGCACCAAAGATGGATCAGCATCCTTCATGACGATTGCGATTGGCTTAGATTGCTCAGCTAAAAAGCTAGGCCCCATTGGCCCATCAAAGACAACACCAAAGCTCATGCAGCACTGCTGATCTGCTTGCAGAAGATTCTCAAAAGAGTACAACGCCGGGCAAACCAACAATGACAAGGCGTCCTGCTGAATACCCGAGAAACTGTCGGTTGAATGTTCAGATGTCCCAGTCTTGATGATGTGCAGCGAAAACCCGTCTGGCTTAGTTGCCAAGGTTACTTTCGGACTAAGTCCCTCAAGCAAGGCGGTGAGTCGATCTAATCGCGGAGTGTCCATTTGTACGAATTGCAAATTTATATGTACGAATTGTTGCACCAAGTGCAGGATACTGCAATCAGTTCTAATTTTTTCACGTAACAAGTGAGGGCTCATGTTTTCAAAAATCGCATCCATCACGTTGCCAATTTTTACCCTTGTGCTGGTTGGTTTCCTCTACAGCCGACGTGTCAAACCTGACCTTGGAGGGGCCAACAAACTAGTGGTGGACATTGCACTGCCCGTTTTGATTTTTATCTCTTTGTCCGCTAAGTCATTCGATCCTATTTCAGCCTTGTCATTCACTGTGGCATCTATCGTGTTGATTCTTCTGACTGGCTTGATTGCTTGGCCATTAGCAAAATTCTCAGGCGCGACAGTGCAAGCATTTTTACCTTGTGCCATGTTCACCAACGTAGGTCCGATTGGAATTCCGTTGATTGCACTGGCCTATGGACCCGAGGGAATGGCACCCGCTGTAGTTTTATTGGTGATTTCCAATATCCTGCATTTCACGCTTGGTGCAGGCGTGATGAGCGGAAAAGTTGACTGGCGGATGGTTTATGCCAACCCACTTGTTTGGTCAACAGTGTTGGGGGTCGCTAGTTCGCAATTACAGATAACGCTTCCAGAGTGGGTTCAAACATCCTGCACCATGATTGGCAGTGTGTTGGTGCCGATGATGCTGATGTCACTCGGAGCAAGACTTGCCAGTAGTCAAGTGGCTGATGCTTGGGTGGGTGCTCGCTCAGGCGTTCTCATCTTGATCATCAGGCTTGCTGCTGTACTTTTAGCCCTTTGGTTCATTCCCATGCAAGGTCTAGAACGTGGCGCATTGATACTTTTTGCATGCTTGCCATCCGCCGTCTTCAATTTCATGCTCGCAGACAAATTTCAGGTAGAGCCCAACAAGGTGGCCTCGACGGTCATCGTTGGTCATTTGTTGAGTTTGGCTTTCTTGCCACTAGGTATCTGGCTGGCATTCATCTAATTTTTCATTCATACGCACAAAGGAACCAATCGTGATTAAGTTTTATTTCCATCCTTCTCCCAACCCATTAAAGATTGCCTTGTACCTTGAAGAGACAGGAGAGCCCTATGAGCTCATTCCTGTCGACACACGCAAAGGCGAACAGCACTCAGATAGCTTTAAGGTCATCAACCCGAACGCGAAGACGCCAGCCATGCTGGACGACGACATTCGAGTTTTTGATAGCAATGCCATGTTGCTTTATTTGGCTGAAAAGATTGGCAAGTTTGTTCCCCTAGATACGCCAAAGAACAAAGCTGAGATGTATTCATGGCTGATGTTTGTGGCCACTGGTATTGGCCCTTACTGTGGTCAGGCTGTTCACTTCAAGCACTTCGCACCAGAGCCCAAAGAATACGCAGTGAATCGCTATGACTTTGAAGCATGGCGTCATTGGTACATCATCAATGACCATTTGGCACATCAGCCATACATGATGGGCAATGAGTACACCATTGTGGATATGTCTGTTTGGGGCTGGGCACGGGTTGCACCCTTTGTTTTAGGCGTAGACGCATGGGAAAAACTGCCACACGTCAAACGCTTGCTTGATGAAATAAACGCACGTCCTGCGGCGCAACGAGCAGAAGCCTTGAAGACCAAGTTTGCTTTTAAAACCGAAATGGATGAAGACGCTCGCAAAAAGCTGTTCCCATCTAACGAGCGCCTCAAAGCCTCTGGGGTGTGACGCATGATTGATTTTTATTACTGGACCACACCTAACGGCCATAAGGTCACGCTGTTCTTAGAAGAGTCGGGTCTTGACTACAGCATCAAACCAATCAATATCAGTAAGGGGGAACAATTCACCCCTGCTTTTTTGAAGATAGCGCCCAACAATCGTATACCTGCAATCCTTGATCACACACCCGAAGGTGGAGGCGAACCGATTGCCATTTTTGAATCGGGTGCCATCCTTTTGTACTTGGCAGACAAGACGAATCAATTTATCCCTCAGGACATACGTGGTCGAAATGAATGCCTCCAATGGCTTTTTTGGCAAATGGGGGGCTTAGGCCCAATGGCAGGTCAGAACCATCACTTTGTTCAGTACGCACCAGAGCAACTGCCGTATGCCATTGATCGTTATGTCAAAGAAACATCTCGCTTGTATGGCGTGCTGAATAAGCATCTATCTGATGGCCGCGAGTACATATGCGGCGACTATTCAATTGCCGATATGGCTGCTTATCCTTGGGTCGTACCGCATGAGCGTCAGCGTCAAGACATGAGCCAGTTTCCCTATCTATCCTCGTGGTTTGAACGAATACAAAACCGTCCTTCAACTCAAAAGGCCTATGACATCGCTAAGTCGATCAATACAGCGCCTACGGTGGACCAGAACGCCAAGTCCATTTTGTTTGGTCAAGATGCAAAGACAGTAGTTTGATTCCCAGTTAGGAAATTTCTATGACTATAAAAGCGGTTGTTTTTGATGCCTACGGCACATTGTTTGATGTTTACTCCATCCAAGTATTAGCTGAAGAGCTCTACCCGAGCCATGGGGCTGACATCGCGGTGAAGTGGCGCGATAAGCAAATTGAATACACAAGATTGATTACGCAGTCAGATCCGCACAACGCATCTGGCAGTCAATACTTCCGTCCATTTTGGGAGTTGACTCGCCTGTCATTGGAGTACACGTTAGACCGACTAAAGCTAAATCGCGAATCAGGTCAGGTTGAAAAACTGATGCAGCAATATGCTCACCTTACGCCGCTTCCTGAAAACTTGGCGGTCCTACAAAAGATCAAGGCTAATGGCTTTACCACTGCCATACTCTCAAATGGCAGCGTGGATATGCTGACATCAGCCGTCAAAAGCGCAGGCATGGAAGATGTTTTAGACCACGTTATCTCAGTCGATCCGATACGCCTTTTCAAGACCTCTCCCGAAAGTTACGGACTTGTTCAACAGACTATTTCCGTTACCAAAGATGAAGTCTTGTTTGTATCAAGCAATGCTTGGGATGCGCTCGGTGCAACTTGGTTTGGCTTCACCACGCATTGGGTCAACCGACAAGATTTGCCATTTGAAGCTTTGACACCTCGTCCACATTATTCTGGGCCGGATCTCAAGTCAGTGCTTCAATCGTTGAAGCTCGCTGAATAATCATTGTTATGAAACCTCAAGTACTTTTTAGTTTCTTTTTGCTTTGCTTGGGACAAAACGTAAACGCTCAGCTTCTAGATGCAATTCGTGGGCACGCTCAAGACATCAGGGTGCGCTTTGATGACCATCAAAAGATTGAGGGCGAACTCATCAAGCGAGGGCAGATTGACAAAACAGCAAAGGGGCAGGATTTGATCCACAACTCCTCTGGTGAGTGGTCTGTCATCAAAGTAGGAAATCAATTATTTTTGCAATCAAGCGAGAACTTTAGATCCAGTCCAGGCCCTGACTACCATGTCTACATCAGTAGCAAATCTGCCATCAAAGATAACGATGAATTTAGCGTTCAACAAATTGAAGTTAGCCGGCTCAAAAAGCCTAATGGTGCCGCTTTCTATCTCTTGCCGACACAAAATCCAGCCGACGTAAACAGTATGCTGATTTGGTGCAAGCAGTTCAAAGAATACATAGGCTCGGCAGAATTACGGCAAGCAAAGTAAGTTGATCAGACAAAAAAAAGCTCCTACTCGTTCATGATCACCTGATTGAAATCTGTTCTTCGCGAAAACAGATCCGGTAAGGGAGGCTTGACGTAAAAAACCACCTTGATATGGGACTCAAAATTGGCCCAATAGCCATGCGGTGTTAAGGGACCATTTTTTCTCTGCATAGCTTGCCAACCATTACGTCTGACGCGCCCAACTCTTTGGCTACATGTGTCATAGGCTTGGACCAAACTAGTTCATAGAGCTCTTCTCGAGTCAAATTTGTTCTCATTTCCGAGGATCATCTAAAAGCGATGACTCACTCCTGCCCAAAGGCATTTAGCGAGCGAACATTTGCATCCTAGTGGTCTCGCGATGAAATCGTAATTTTTTATTTAGTGCGAATTTATAAACAAACCCAGGAGAACTAGCATGGCATCAAAAGCTCCCAGAAAAAAGAAATCAATTGATTTCTCCAAGCCTGTTGGCAATGTTATCGACCCCTATCAGATGACAGAAGATGAAAGGCATTCTGAAGTCTCTGAAATTCTTGCAATGGGTGCCGCAAGAATCCAAAACAAGAAAACGCCGCGACAAGTTGAGCACCAGAAAAGAGTTGCCGCACAGAAACCAAACCAACCACGTGACTTGCTCACTGAAGACATGTTGGCCGAACGTTGGCTATGTTCAGCATCACGATTGCAACGCTGGAGAGTTCAAGGGCAAGGCATCCCGTTTTTAAAAATCGGAGCTCGGGTTTTGTACCGCTTAGAGGACATCAAAGCTTACGAGGAGTCCTGCCTAATTCGACCGCATCCTGATACAAATGCCAGCGGATTTTTCTTCAAGAAATAGCTCAATACAAACAGTTCAAACTGTTTCAAAGTTAGCACCAAAAATGGGCTGATCCCGCATTTAGTCAACATCTCACGCCACGCGTAAGTCATTGATTTATATGGATTACTTGTTGTTGTAAGAGAGTAATTATTTTTAGATTCGATTCCGGTAAGCAGTCTTTACCGGGAGATCAAAAAGTCAATCCGAATTTTGCGTATGCAACTAGTCACCACTGAACTAGCAACAACCAGCAATATCCGTATTGACAAAGTCGCATTTTTACAATGCAAAAATATGGTGCTGGGGTCTACTGAATCATATCCGTAACATATTGATTTTTATAGAAAAACTCAATGCGGTTTTTGCAATTATTCCCCCGCTTGTTCCCCATAATTATCGAGGCTAAACATCGACATGCCTCGGATTCAAGTCGTACGCACTAGGCGTCATTGCCGTTGAGCCGGCGCAATGAACTGCTTGGGCGTGTTAGGACAGGTTTGCAGCGGTTTTAGCACTCGTCGGTAGCAGCCAGTCAGGATCTCAGGGAGCTTCTTCATAATTTGCACACCGAACTCTCCGTACGATTTTCAAAAATTCTACAAAGTAATTCCTTGCATCCAATCAAACCAAACTTCGTCAGTAGATGCAGACAAAGCAACCCAGTTAATCTCGACACCAAGGGCGACAGAGATTACTTCAACTTCTGTTTCTACACCTAGATCGGCCGACCGAAAATCCCCAGGAACCAAAGGAGACAAAGCCCCAAAGGTGTAATAGGTCCACGCACCTGGAGGCCCAACCCTGATCTCACACACTAACTCGGTAGATCGCAATGTCTGGCGAAAACGAATTGATGATGGATCGCAATGCAAGTCTCTAAACCTTAGTTCGCCCATGCGCAGCTCGTAGTCAGGGACAACAAATCCGAAACAAGATGATTTGTTTGTAAGACCTATCGCTATCGTTTTTATTCCTTCATCAGGATAAAAATCGACTTGTATAAATGCTTCTGAGAATTTATAAAAAAAGACTCCGACACAAACCTTGTGCGGTTCCCCAAGAAGTTCAAGAACCTTAGATTTTGGACTGCCAACTGGTAATTTTTCAAGGATGTTAGACCGCGGCTTGTAACTTTTTTTATCACCAAAAAGCCTACGAAAAATCTCAATTACTGTGCCTCCAAAAAACATGCTCAAAAATGTTATGGGCTCATAAGGCCCTGATGGATCGTTGTACCACTTCACGCCATAAAACAAAGCAACAGCATAGAAGATTAGCTCTATCAAAGACAATATATTTTTCATACAAATCCATTCTTGTTAAAGCATTGTTTTGGAAAACGAAACTTAATTAGAAAACCTCGAATGCTCACATGCACCAAAAATTTCAACACAGCAACTTCATGTATTCATAGTTGCAATTAGCAAGCGATCCATTTTTAAAAGTACAGCTCCGCCTTGTTAGAACGAGGGAAAAATTCGTCCCTTAGACTAAAGCGATGGCATACGATAATTTATTTACACGCTTCCGTTTGGCTGACGTCGACCAGTCGGAATTTGAGCAACTGCTGCTATTTCACTTCAATCATTCGACAGGAGTCAGCCCTAGAGAGATTCACTACCAGCGTGCGCAGCAGGATGGTATCGCCCTTATCGCCCGTTACGATAGTAATGGCGAGCTTTCAAGTCTTGATCCTGGACCTGCATTACAAGATAACGACGTGATACAGCTCGAAGAAAAAGTAAATAGCTTTCTCCTCAAGAGCTCCGCCGAAAACATCGGACAGATAGTGCTCTTTGCTCACGTACCCACCACAGGTCATTTCCGATACAAAGATCGATTCCAGATTCTTCCCCTACCAGCTGAGGCGCCACGCCCCTCATTCTTGCTAGGCGATCACCCTTTACTTTTACAGTTCGCGGTCTCGGAGAGCGAAGACTTCCATACCAATTCGATTCGTCGTAGCCGCATCGGAAGGGAGATCGAACTTTTGTGCGTTGCGCTTACGACCACGATATGGCGAAGCATCAGCTCCGTCGTCCGACATCACTGGGTAGTGACTAGTAGCGACGATCCGCAGAACTTGAAAAGCGAATTTCTACAAGAAGGATATATCTACAAGAGTGCAAACGGGAAGTTAGAAAAGTTCTCGGACACGATTAACATTCCTGCGCTCACGTTGAGCGCAACCGACGAGTACTACAACCGAAGAGGGATCGCGGTCGACCAAGTACTCGATCTTCCCACTGATTTCACAGCGCTGCTCGATCGTTTCTACGCATGCTCTCGAGAGGATCGAGATCGCTTCCTTAGAGCGAGTTACTGGTTCGCACATGCGCAGTTTGTAGCTAATATTTCTCGTTCTGCTTCGTTTACTGCATTAGTGAGTGCCATTGAGGCGCTAATGCCTCCACCAGATAGTGCAATGAAATGCGTCACCTGTAATCGCTCGACTGGTAAGGGCCCCACTGCGCAATTTTCAGATTTCGTGAGTCACTTTGCACCTGACCCTATGGTGTCCAAGAGCGATCGACGAAAGCTGTACTCACTACGATCCGCTCTATCACATGGCGGATCGCTTTTACACTCGGACCGAACTAATTGGATGGGTGGAATGACAGGGAAAAGCATTGATGAATGGGAAGACCACCAAGCCATGTGGCGCATAGTGCGCGTAACTTTGGTGAACTGGCTTCTTTTCAGAACATAACACGCATCAGGAATTCATAACTACTCTTCTAGCAAATGAGAGGCTCCTCCATCTTTGATGACAAGGAATGCATATGATCGAATGGTTGATTTCAGTGTCGGAAAAGTGTCGCGACCTCACGGCGAAGGCCAATGACGCCCAGTGCCACCTAGAGGCGGCGGCACACGATGCCGCGAAGGCGATAAACGGCTACATGAAGGCGGATTACGACGCCCTAATCCGGCTATGGAAACAAGTTGACCCTGAAATGAAGAATACTGGCCGGTTGGGCGAACTCGGTCGTCACATCAAGTTCGGCATGGACAACGATTACGACGACATCCTGAAACAGGATCTGCCTTCTGTGCTGAAAGCTGCCGAAGTACTAGCACTGGCAGGAGCTAACCAAGTGAAGGCTCTGGGGTTTGAGGACCTCCTGCACCCAGCTATCGTCGATAGCTCTTGGGGACAATATCGCAATGGTCATCTTCGGGACTCTGTACTCAACGCCGTGATTGCAGTGTTTGACATGATCCGCGCTCGCACGGGCCTCCAATTAGATGGAAAAGACCTTGTTGGACAAGCCTTCGGCATGGACAAGGGCAAGCTTGTTTTCAGTGAAGTAGTCACTGAGACCGGTAGAAACGATCAAAAGGGCTTCCATCAGATCTACGAGGGCATATACACAGGAGTGCGCAACGTGAAGGCGCATTCGCTCACTCACGACCTAAACGAACAAAAGGCGGCGCAGTACCTGGTTACTCTTAGCCTACTGGCGCGGCGCGTGGACGAGTGCAGAGATCGTTCGTAGGGCATTGGGGAGCTCTTAGTCCCAACGCTTATCAAGAATCGTTCTTCGTTTTCCGCCGTTAAATAGAAAATTTAAAACCTTTTCAAAAAATCCAACATGCTCATCTTGAGCCGTGAAATCTAAAGGCTGGCTAGAACAAATGATGGTCACAGTCTGAGTAGAGCTATCGATAAGCGACGAGTTACCCTTTCCAAGGACAGACTCACTGCTTGGCCTGCTATTCATCAGAGTTTCATTCATGAGCTCTATCCTTTCTCGGGGAGAACGAGCAATTTACCCTCACGCACCCCTTTGTTGATCGTCATTTTCGCCAACATATCAATGGCTTGCGTACTTGGCTGCCTCAATGGCTTGGGTGATGGTGTTTGTGGAGCCTCACTCACTAGGTCATTAACAGGTGACTCCTGCTTTGGAGGCGCCAGTTTGTACTCGCGAATTGCCCTGTTCGCTAACACTCGAGCTGCAATATCCACCGCCTCTTGGGACGGTTGTTTACCGCCCTTGCTCAAGATTCTCTCTTGAATGAGATTTTTTGCAGCCTGCTCTAACAGGGGTCTCAAATCGTCGGATGGCTTCTCGTTCATGTGTTACCCCTCCAAACATTGGTTCAGCTGTTGTCGAACGTCCCGCCCGCCATCATTTTTGACAGCCCATAGGAAAAGGCATTTACCACCTGATGTTTTTTGCCACAACGTACCAACATCACGTTTTAACGGCTCGTGCAGTTGTGCCCCTTTGTATTCGACAACCAACAGTCTTCCGTCTGTTAAATGTGCCACAAAGTCTGGGTAGAACCGACCTGTCGCTAATGGCAACCAGAACGAAAACTTTTCCTGTTTTTCAATGTTTCGAACCCAACGCGCCACCAAAGGGTGTTCGTCAATAGCTCGGGCGCACTCAAATTCTTCGGTAGTTTTGCCAGAATCGGTTTTCCACCGCAAGTCGTGAATCACGGGGTAGTAGTGTTTTGAGAACGTCCATGCCCCCTCGTACACGTTACGTGCAGGATAAGCCGATGGAGAAAACGAAAAACTAAACTGATGTGACGCATCCAAGGTGGCACTATTGCGCATTGCCTCAAACGACAAGATGTACTGTGCTTGGTCTGCCTGATTTCTGGAGTCAGCAATTTGCGCGGTGATGGCATTTACCAGTCTCACCTTGTCACGCTCTAACGCTGTCAGGCTAAAACCTCGTAATTCCATGAGGTGGCGTACGACACCTGACACATAGGCTAAGGTCAAATCCGGCAATAAATCCTCTTGCTGCACCGCACCATCAAGGTAACGAATCAAATCACTTTCTGAGGCAGTGGATGGCACTGCATTCAGCGCCAACTGTTGATAGTTGTAGTGCTGAATAGTCAAGGTTTGACTACTTCGGCTAATGTCAATCGCTTGCGATTCAGTGCTTTCAACAGGTTGGTAAGCATTGAGCGTGATGTTCTGCAACGGCAAATCCCAATGACTTAGGTGCTGCAATACCTCGGGTTGCACTACCTCCCAGCGAGAGCCATCACCCACAAGAGGTAAGCACAACTGAGGCACAGGGGGGAACACTTCACCTGTTTGCGATGGCGCACTTTGGGCCATGTGCATTTGGTTATGCAAAGCCATTGCCTTTTCTAGCGCTTGAGCTTGCTCTGGCGCTACGTTACGAACCAACTCGTGACGTATTTCCTCAGTAATCGCTCCGAGTACTTTTACCTTCACGCCATCAGACGTTGAGCTGACCGTAACTCGTTCTGCATCAGCTTGTGGCAAAGCCGAAACAAGTGGAGATTGCGCCAAAACAAAATCACTCGAAAACAAACCTAGCAAATGAGACGGTGTTTCTAACGGCACGTCATCAAACAACGGCAGCGGTGTCTGAGGTGCAATGGCCGCACCAAGCATGGCTTTCTCAAACCCGAGCTTTTGCACCATGTTGTCTCGCAGTTTTTCTACTGTTCGGTCAAAGTGCGTAGAGACAATGTGGGCATACGCCTTGCCCAAATCTGGTTCTTTTCGCTCACGGGCATATGGCATACGCAGGACTCGCCCTAACAATTGTTCGGCATCCTGTGTGCTGTTCACATCTTGCAAACTGCACAGCACATAGGCAAACGAACAATCCCACCCCTCTTTCAATGCCTCTACCGTGATAACGAACAACACAGGACAAGTTGGGTCAAACAGATTGAGGCCATCCAACCCTTTTTCTTTGCTTGTCTGCACAGCAATTTGATTTTCAAAAATACCCTCTTTTTCGAGAAGGTACTTTTTCAAAACATCCACTGTGACGGTTTTGTTCACAGGCTCAGCCTGAAAAAGAATCAAAGGTCGGATGTAGTCTGGCAGCTCTTTAACAGCCAAATTTTCTAACCGCGTGCGCATCAGCAGTGCATCATCGACAGCACGTTGCCAGCCATTTGCATGATTAGCCAAGACAACAGGCAACTTAATCATGTGCTCGGCTTTTAGCGCCAGCGCAGACACCGCGAACAGCACATTGCTGAATTTTTCTTTAGGCGTGGCTGTCAACTCCACAATCACTTGAGGCCAGAAATCTTTGAGAGTTTCAATCGTTTGTGGAGAATAAAAATTGTGCGCCTCATCAACAATGACAATGGGGCGAAGCAATCGCATCAAATTGGCAACGCAATGTTTCACTCGGCCAACGTCACGTTCTATTAAGGGGCCGCTGGGCTTAATGTCCTCGGGAGTTACCGTCAGTAACAATGGAGCCAAGGACTCCGGCACGACGCTGAAATGCTCGGAATACGCCTCATCAAACTCATACACCGTCCGCAAATGTTGCTTATCTTTGTGGATGCGAAACGTCTGCACCGTGGCCACCAAAACAACAGCATGGTTGCGAAAGTCATTGCTGCGAACTTGGGCAAGGTTGTCCATGCTGCACACCTTGACCCGACCTTGATACAACGAATCCAGTGTTTGACGGTATGGATGAGTTGGATTACTCAACGCGCCCAAAGTCTGAGTCAAGATGGCGTCGCTATGCACCAACCAAATGACAAACGGCGTTGAGGTTCCAAGGTAATGCGTCGCGCACCGCTCAATGGCGTGTGCTCCCAGCAATGTTTTCCCACCACCCGTGGGAATGCGTAAGCAGACATTGGGAATCTGTTGGTAGGTGTTCTGGTATTTCTTCGGCCGCATCCCGCCGCTTTGAATCGCTGGGTCAAATGCGGCCACAGTGGATGCAAAGGCAGTATTCAAGGCATCTTCGTCAACCAAGCCTTGTGCGGCACTTGTTGCGCGTAGCGTTTGCAAGAACTCAGTCAACGCTTGCAACGCCTGCTTTTGGTACTCCTTGGGTTCTAAATCGAAATGCGCCATCACAGTGTCCCCTGTCCACGTAAGGTGTACGGAATTTTTTTGAACATCACCCGCTCACGGGTACGTATCGTGGGCGGCAGCTTGACCGCCTCACCGAAAACCACTCGAGGTCCATCAAAGGGATAGATGCGAACTAAGGCATCCCACACTTCATAGTTCAGGACGTTGCCGCCATCTGGCCGTTTGTCTCCCAAAATGCCGTTAAACAATAAGAAATATTGCACTCCGTTGTGCTCACCCAGACACGGAGATGTGAAGCGATTTACACCAGAAGATGTGCCCGTTTCTTGCTGCCAAACAAAAGCGGCCAAGTCCGAAAACTGCACACTTGTATCAATGCGCCCCAATTCGTCAAAGATGGGATTGCCCAGCGTTGCAAACCGAAATCCCCCACCGCCCTGCCAGTTAATAGATTTGCTGACGCCCCCCTGCTCGCCAGCAACGACTTTTTCTAAACGTGGCAAGCAATGCGTTCGGGCGTGCTCACCCATTTCAATACCTATGTATCGACGACCCATTTTGTGAGCCACAGCCGCAGTAGTACCCGAACCTAGAAAACTATCGAGAACTAAGTCGTCAAGATTAGTAGCGAGGTTAAAGATTCGAGCTATCAACCGTTCAGGTTTGGGGGTTGTGAACGCGCCGTCGCTATCAAGTAGTGCTTTAACTTCTGCTTTAGAGGTGCGATTGCTTCCCACATCAGAATGAGTCCAAATGGTTTCCGCAGGACGTCCGTTGGATGCATCGGCAAAGATTTTGTAATTTGCACTCCACCCATTTCGGCCATTCACCCAGACGATGCGAGATTTTTCTTGCTCAACTTTTTCTACGCTCCAGCGCCATGCACCATCTTTACCATCAG
>ERZ650303.318-NODE-318-length-14602-cov-6.083935_pt1 | contig 14602 bp, 21 predicted proteins | sample MGYA00376239_ERZ650303 | MGnify/ENA primary metagenome ERZ650303 (study PRJEB26733, sample SAMN07839262) | wastewater metagenome | biome: small river; feature: stream; material: water | place: USA: North Carolina | collected 2016-04-05 ... | reverse complement strand
TTATACCCTATATTCTGTACAGAATCTATATATTTAATGTACATAGAACATACGGAATAACCCCCTATTTTTGCTTAAAAAACAGGCAACTTCTAGTGGATTAGCACGCTAGGAAAACCAGCAAATTCAACCCAACAAATTCAAAATGGTATCCAATGGGCTGGGAACCCGCATGGATAAAGGCTTTGCAGGGTGTGTAGTATTAAGTGTACGTGAATTTGCTGGAGTCCATATGGCAGAGCCACTTCTATGGATAGGGGGGGGGTGCCCACATAGTACACGTTATACCCCCCCCCCTCTATTTATATATTCTGATTCAAAATACATAACAAATCGTAAAAAAAGAAAAATGTACATGGATACACCGCGTGGTTACGCCATTCTTGAATTTGCTACTGAATTTGTTGAATTGAATTTGTTGGATTCCTAGCAAAATGTACAGATTCTGTACATTAGTAATACGAACGTACACCCTTGTACTCAGAGAAGATTCGCTTCATTGGGTCACGGGCTGACATGGCAGGACACGCACCCCACCGAGTGGTCGCAGTGCGATATGGTTCAGGCGGCAAGCCGCCCTGAGTCTTGCGGTTTAACTCGCCGAACTTCAGGGCAGGCATTGGGGCGATGTGCTCGCCCTTTGGTAGCAAGTGAACGCGAGGCATTAAGCGTCGATTGTGGTTGTGGAATCTTCAGCAGAGATATGCTCCACCAAACCATACAGGAAAAGGTTTTGACCTTTGAGTGCGAACACCTTGCCATTGGCTTCAGCTTTGAGGCGTTTAACTTCCACCGCTTTGGTGACATACGAACACAAGCCGAGCAACTGAGTTTTGGACACTGGGCCAGTCGCAGGAATTTGAGCGCCGACGACTTCAGCGACAGCCTTAGGCAACAAGGTAGACGACAGTACATCGTTCACTAAAGGACGGAATGTGCCATTGGCCAACTGAGTTGCGTAGATACGGCTAGACAAATCGAGGCGTGATTGACGGTCGGCGAAGGCGATAGCCTTAGCAAACGAGCCAGTTTTGCCAGTCTTGGAAGACATAACAACAGCGGTATCAGGGTTGAAAAGTGCGATAGCGTTAGACATGAAATACTCCTAAAGGTTTCAAAGTAAGCACTACACCATGTAATGCGTACTTAAAAACCCACCGCCACGCTTGCCGAACGTGTTTACACCATGCCGCAGTATGTCGCGGGTTAGGTGATGCGGTAGGGTTTACCGCAGGTTTTCTCACGTAAAACCTGAAACCGTAGGGTCAATAGCGTTAGCCGATACCCCAAGTTGAATTTTTAATGATTGCAACACCACGCCAGTGCATAACGTAACCCCTACATGAAAGCGATAGCCGAAGCCATGCGATGCGATGCAAGGACGCAATGAACCCACGTTACCCAAAACGGGTACGGTGTGAAGACAGCGATATGCCTTCATTACTTGGTGGGGCGGTAGGTTTGCACCATTCGACCCTTCCACTATTAGGTGGCACGGTAGGTTCGGGGGGTAGGGGGAGGGACACGGGCCAAGCGCCCCCGGTGCCTGTCTTACGTATCGCACACGCAACAAAGGTCATTTTTCACCATATACACACATCCGCCACACCTAACCCACTTGACACCCCCGCAGCTTGATGTACCATACACACGTCATCAACCTAACGGAGCTCGCAATGGCAACTAAGAAACCCGCCTTCCTATTCAAAGGCAAGGAAACCAAAAAGGAAGAAGCTGCTGAAAAGAAAGCTTTCCCGACAAAAGCTGGCTACAAGAAAGCCGAAGCTAAGTTTGAAAAAGAAGCTCCAAAGAAAGTGAAAAAATAAAATGACATCCCCTACCCTCAAGTTAGAGCTCACCATCCCTGAAGTTGACATGGTTTTTGTGCTGTTCCAAGCAGCCCGCCAAGACAAGTACAGCTACAACGAAGTCAACACGTTGATGGCAAAAATCCAGAACCAAGGCCGCCCCCAGTTGAAAGCCATGGCCGTGCAGAAGGAGGCTCCGCCCCCAGCTCCGAAGGTGCGTAAGCCACGTACCCCTAAAGCTGCTGCGCCAGAAGCTGTTGCAAAAACACAACAAGTCGCCGTTGGCCATACCGTGGTGGACGTCCCAGACCTCGCTGATCTAAAGCTCGACTAATGAAACGCTACAACTTCTTCCTACCCGAACAGGTCGTGGATGCACTGCGCAAAGAAGCGGAGCGCACTGGGCTGACCATGTCTGAACTGATTCGACGCATCTTGACCGACGGGTTGAAGAAGTATGAGTAACGACCTCGACCACTTCGCAGACCACACAGAGTTTGCGCTGTCACCCCAAGCGACCGAGGCTCATGTCACGTTGGATGTGCCACCTCAGTTGATCTGGGAGTGCGCCGCAGGGCTGGAAGACCCTGACTCCATCGCGGCACGGTTCAACTTCGAGGGTGCCAAATGGGAGCGGCTCAAGCAGTGGCCGCCTTTCATTCACGCAGTACAGACCCAACGCGCTGAGTTCGAGCGCAACGGCATGACCTTCCGGCTCAAGGCCGGTCTCATGGCTGAGGAGATGATGAGCCAGATGTTCAAGCAGGCCATCGCCAACGACACGTCAATCATGCAGAAGCTGAGCGTGTTCAACTCACTCGTGGACGTTGCTGGCTTGAAGCCTGACAAAAAGGCAGTCGACCCGTCTATTACTTCTGCGCCCAAGTTTTCTATCACCATCAACATCCCGCAGACGCCGGGGCCAACACCGATAACCATAGATGGCTAAAAAACCAAAAATCAACTGGCTGGACCGTCGAGTGGCCAAGCCGGGGTCCTATCTGGCACTATGCCTAAATGCGGGCGAGCTAGCCGAGGCATACCGGGGAATCTGTAAGGAATACCTTGCGTTCCCTGAGACGGGGGCTACAGCATTCTCTTTCCGGCACGAACGAACTAATGAAACATGTAGTGTTGTAGCACTTAGTGTTGCTGCCCAGATTGAGCTCAACTCAATCGAAATCGCAGGGATGCTAGTGCACGAGGCCGTGCATGTATGGCAGTACTATGCCGAGAAGATGGGTGAGACCAACCCTGGCGACGAGCAAGAAGCTTATGCTATTCAGGCCATATCCCAAGAACTGCTGGCTGAGTACGCTCGCCGGATAGGCAATGGGACAGCGCCGCAACCGAAGGAATTCATCCTTGGCTAACCTAGTCTACACACCACCCCTGTCGGTGGTCCCATTCCTCACGTCGGACAAGTTTGCGAACTTCATCGTGGGGCCAGTGGGCTCAACCAAGACGACCGCGTCGCTGATTAAGATCGGCTACGAAGCTGCACGCATCAAGGCCAGTCCGGACGGCATCCGTCGTTCGCGCTGCGCTGTTATTCGTAACACCCGTCAGATGTTGTGGGACACGACCATCCCAGACTTCTTGAAGTGGTACCCAGACGGAGAAGCCGGTGTCCTTGAAAAAACCAACTCGAAGTTCTTGCTTAAGTTCGATGACGTTGAGTGCGAAGTCTTGTTTCGAGGCTTGGACGACGCCAACGACGCTCGGCGTCTTCTTTCTTTGCAGCTCACTTTTGGTGTCATGGATGAATTCCGTGAGATCAACCCAGATATTTACAATGCTCTTACAGGTCGCCTTGGCCGTTATCCTGACAAGACGATGAACGGCGTGGGTGCTTGCGATGACGCGGGCAACCAGATTCACAAAGTATGGGGTGCTACCAACCCGCCGGACGCTGATACGTTTTGGGAACAGCTGCTCAACGACCCGCCAGACAACATGCACGTGACCATCCAGCCTAGCGGCTTGGCACAAGAAGCAGACTGGGTGCAGTACTTGCCAGACGGCTACTACGAGAACTTGTGTGAAGGCAAATCAGATGACTGGATTGATGTCTACGTACACGGTAAATTTGGTCGCTCTCTCTCCGGGCAGCCAGTATTTCGAGCGTTCGACCGGGACACACACGTCGCCGCACAGACACTTAACCATATCAAGCTCCAGACCCACCCCCTCATCATTGGGATGGACTTCGGCCTCACACCTGCATGCACAATCAATCAGGTTGACGCCCAAGGACGTTTGCTTACTTTTGCGGACATCACCTCCGACGGCATGGGCACCTTGCGATTCTGTCGAGAAAAGCTGAAACCGTTGCTGGCTAACCGTTTCCCGGGCATGAACGTGCTGATTATTGGTGACCCGGCTGGGCAACAGCGGGCTCAGACTGACGAGCGTTCGGTGTTCGACATCTTGAAGCAGGAAGGCTTTCGAGTCATTCCAGCCAAGACAAACAGCGTCGTTGCACGGGTAAACGCGGTGGACAAAATGCTCACGCGCACAGTCGATGGTAAACCCGGCCATTTGATCGACCCATGCTGTACGAAATTAATTGCTGCACTACGAGGCGGATATAGGTATAAAATCCGTCAAAATGGTGAGACGGACGATAAGCCCGAGAAAAACTCCCACTCCCACATTGCAGATGCCCATCAGTACGCGTGTCTGCACGCTGATGGAAACGTCACAGGCGATGCTTGGGGCCGCAAGGCGGTACCGGTGACCCGGGTTCCTTACCTTTACGTGTAGTGTGTTACACTTGTTGTATGAAACAGTGCAACAAGTGTAGTTCTTTGAAGTCGCTCACCGAGTTCTATAAGAACCACAAAGCCCCCGATGGGAAGGCGTACGCCTGTAAAGCTTGCGCTAATGCTGCTGTAAGGCAATGGGCCGGGCAGAACCGAGACAAAGCCTACGCGTACCAGAAAGTCTCTCGTGCTAAGAACCTTGAACATTACAAGGAAAAAGGGCGTGAATGGGCCAAGGCAAACCCAGAAAAAGCGGTAGCGAAGACGCTCCGCTGGACAGCCAAGAACATGGACCGAAAGCTGGCGACGACTGCGGCTAGACGCGCTGCTAAATTAAAAGCTACACCAGCATGGGCAAATCATGCGAGAATACAAGCGTTGTACTCTGAGATGGCGCAGTGGAACAAGGCCAATCCAGATGACCCAGTACACGTAGACCACATTGTTCCGCTTGTAAGCCCTACTGTTTGTGGGCTACACTGCGAACAAAATTTACGTATCATCCACAGCACCGAAAACTATAGCAAAGGGAATCGGTACTGGCCTGATATGCCATAAGGAACCATATGCAACTTGGACTGAACATTACCAATTCGAACGCCCCGGGTACTGTAACCACGGGCGGTATGGTGACTATCAAGTCTTTAAAGGCTTTGCAAGATGAACAGCGCCTGAAAGCGCAAGAGGCTAATTCACAGCCTGTAGTGCAAGCCTTAGCTGGGTTTATTCGTAAGACGTGGATGAGCTCAATGCTCGCTAAACAACAAACGTCTGAAATCAAGATGCTGAAGTCTGTCCGTGCCCGACGCGGAGAGTATGACCCCGATAAGCTGGCTCAGCTTCGGGAGCAGGGTAGCTCGACCATTTTTATGATGATCACGAGTAACAAATGCCGTGCTGCATCGAGCTGGTTGCGCGACACGCTGGTTACGGCTGCTGATGAGAAGCCTTGGACCATCAAACCCGGGGCGATTCCTGACCTGCCCCCAAATCAAGTTGAGGCTATTCTTCAACAAGCACAACAGGAAGTGACTCAGCTCTATGCTGCCGGTACACCTCCTACGGACCAACAAGTTCGTGAGCGCTTGCTTGAGATGAAGGACATGGCCATGTCTCACTTGAAAGACCTCGCTGGCCGCACGGCTGAGCGCATGGAAGTCAAGATGACAGACCAGTTGCAAGAAGGTAACTGGAGCAAAGCCTTCAGCGACTTCCTCGACGACATCACCACATTCCCCTCCGCGTTCATCAAAGGCCCAGTGGTCCGCAAGCGCCCTAAGATGCAGTGGGTGCCGAGCCAAGACGGCCAGTATTCACTCGATGTGCAAGACGAGCTCTGCCTCGAGTGGGAGCGTGTTGACCCGTTCAATATCTACCCAGCCGCTGATGCTTCGACCGTCGATGACGGCGCGTTGATCGAACGCCACAAACTACACCGCGCTGACTTGCAAGCCCTGATTGGCGTTGAAGGCTACAGCGACGGCGCTATCCGCATGGTGCTCGAAGAGTACGGCAAGGGCGGCCTGCGCGACTGGATTTACGTTGACATGAACAAGGCTTCGGCTGAAGGCAAGTCGACTATGGGCGTGCAACAGAACCCATCGCAGCTAATTGATGCGTTGCAGTATTGGGGCAACGTGCAGGGCCAGCTCCTGCGCGACTGGGGCATGACCGAGGAAGAGATTCCTGACCCACTGATGGACTACGCCATTGAGGCTTGGGTCGTCGGCACTTGGGTTATCAAAGCCGTGTTGAACCCAGACCCACTGGGTCGCAAGCCATACTACAAGGCGAGCTACGAAGAAGTTCCCGGCGCGTACTGGGGCAACTCTGTTGCTGACTTGTGCCGTGATGCTCAAGACATCTGTAACGCCGCTGCTCGCGCACTGGTGAACAACATGTCTATCGCCTCTGGCCCACAGGTGGTGTACAACATCGACCGCTTGCCTCAGGGCGAGAACATCACACAGATGTACCCATGGAAGGTGTGGCAAGTCACGTCCGACCCCATGGCCGGTGGCCAAGCGCCAATGCAGTTCTTCCAGCCTAGCTCGTTGTCTGCTGAGCTGATGAGCGTGTACGAGAAGTTCGCGACTCTGGCTGACGAATATACAGGCATCCCCAAGTACATGACTGGCGAGAGCATGGCGGGCGGCGCAGGCCGTACAGCCTCTGGCATGAGCATGATGATGTCTAACGCTGGCAAAGCCATCAAGCAAGTGATCTCCAACATCGACGAGAATGTCATCCGTCTGGCCATCGAACGGTTGTATTTTTACAACATGCGTTACGGTGACGACCCAGACTTGAAGGGCGACGTCAACATCGTTGCACGCGGCGCGACCTCACTGTTGGTGAAGGAGCAGGCCCAAATGCGCCAGAACCAGTTCTTGCAAATCGCATTGTCCAACCCGCTCACTCAGCAGATCGTCGGTGTCGAAGGCATCGCAGAACTGTTGCGCCAAGCAGCTAAGACTCTGGACCTCAACCCTGACAACATCGTGCCCCCCGTGGAGATCATCAAGGCACGTATGGCTCAGCAGGCTCAGGCTGCCCAACAGCAGCAACTGATGCTTGAACAGCAGAACGGTCAGGCGCAGGCAGGCGGTACGCCCCCAAACGCTAGACCCGGTGCTACACTTGAGACCGGAGCACCAGTGACCAACAACTTTGCGCCAATGCAAGGTGTAGGCTCTTGACAACAGTAAAATGTTGTTCATAATCGCATCAACCTAACGGAGTAATCCCATGCAAGCAATCAACCCAAACGAGTCACGCTCTAAAGAGTATGCTCAAACTTCTGCTAAAACTGACGGCATGTCTAAGGGCCCAGCCCAACAAGGCAACGGCGGCAGCGACGGCGGCATCTTCGCTACATTGAAGCGCGGCGGCAAAGAAGTAGCCCAAGAGTCTGCAAAGACTGACGGCTTGTGTAAATAAAAATGGCGCGAGTTGACGAGCGAGTAGCTCGTTGCCTTACACTATTGAAAACGCAGGAGTTCCAACCACTGGTAGAATTCTTGCAATTGGAACACGCAGACACGCTTCAGCGCCTGTGCAATACCAGAGATAAAGATGAGATGCTCCGACTGCAAGGTCGGGCGTTGCAGGTTAAGGATTTCCTTGACCTTGTCGATGAAGGTAGCACTTTGTTGGCTAAAACCCGCAGACAATGAGCTTACCCGCAAGGGCGCTTGGAGTCAAAAATTAACCGAAGTAGCTGACCGTAAGCGTGAGTGGGCACACCGTAACTGGAGCCCTCCAGCGTAGTCGGAGCGAAGGAGATAGAGATGTCATTGCCTCGTGCTGTTCAACAGCAAGTTGAAGATGCTGACGCGCTTGTAGCGCAGCTAAACGGAACCCAGCCTGTTAACCCGGACACTGGTGAACCCATAGCCCCAGAACCTCAACCCAATCCTGAACCACAACCGCATAATGTCTCGCCAGAGCCAGATACGAAGCCAGCGGTGTCCGAAGAAACGTGGGAACAAAAATACCACACTCTGAAGGGCAAGTTTGATGCTGAGGTGCCTCGTCTATATGCACAAGTTCGAGAGATGAACGGTCAACTGACCGCGCTGACCTCTGAGCTAGCTGTAGCCAAAGCCCAACCAGCCCAAACTGTTCCGGCCTCGACTCCGTCTCTGATCACTGAACAAGACAAAGAAGCATTTGGACCCGACTTGATCGACCTGATTGAGCGTGCGACTGAAGCGAAGATGGCGGGCAGCCGCCAACTGGAAGCACAGTTAACCGCAGAGATCGCCGAACTGAAGGGCAAGCTTGGTAATGTGACTGAGCGTCAAGTAGTGTCTGATAAGGACCGCTACGAAAGCGCTTTGACAACCGCAGTACCAGATTGGCAAGCCCTGAATGTGGACCAAGGTTTCTTGAATTGGTTAGCAGAAGTGGACCCCGTCTACGGTATGCCCCGCCAGTACGCGTTGAACAATGCGTATGAAGCACTGGATGCAGCCCGTACCGCCACTATTTTTAGCCAGTACAAGAAGTCTGTAGCGCCACCAGCTCAGTCGAACAACCGTGCCGATCTTCAGCGTCAAGTAGCACCGACCCGCTCGCGTACGTCGCCAGCTCCTACGAACCCCAATGTGGACAAGCGTATCTATAACCAACAGGATATTGACGCTTTTTACACAGAGTGGCGACGAGGTCTGATTGACGAGGCAGAAGCGGTGCAGATTGAAAAAGATATCCACGCCGCCACCGTCGAAGGACGCATTCGCTACTAAGCAAGCACCTAGACATGGCGGTTCAAACCAAACCGTTTTTTAACTGAAAGAGGACCTCCATGTCTACAATCACCGCGGCAGCAGCCTATCCCATTAACTCCGGCGGTTTTAACACCCCCGGCGGCCAAGTAGCCTATTCAGGCACAGCCTACTCTGGTTCCTTCATCCCAGCCCTGTGGTCTGGCAAGTTGGCTCAGAAGTTCTACGCAGCCACCGTGTTCGGCGAAATCGCTAACACCGACTGGCAAGGCGACATCACTGGTATGGGCGATACCGTGATCATCAACACCATCCCGTCCATCACCATCAACAGCTACTCTGTTGGCCAAAACTTGGCTTACGAAGTTCCAGCTCCTTCGACCATCACTTTGGTGATCAACAAGGGTAAGTACTTCGGCGTGAACGTGAACAACGTGTTGGAATTGCAAGCCAAGCCAAAGTTGATGGACATGTTCACCAACGACGCCGCCATGCAAATGAAGATCAACATCGACAAAGACGTCATGTACACGAACTTCAACCAAGGCGACGCAGCTAACCAAGGCGCAACTGCTGGTGCTATCTCCGGCGGCTACAACCTCGGTACCGACACAACTCCTGTGACTTTGACTGCCTCTAACATCTTGTCGAGCATCACTGCTCTGTCAAGCGTGTTGGACGAAGCCAACGTGCCTGAGACTGACCGTTGGTTGGTGATCACCCCAACAGAGCGTCAAATCTTGATGCAATCGAACTTGGCTCAAGCTCAGTTCATGGGCGACGCTTCTAGCGTGTTGCGTAACGGCAAGATCGGCATGATCGACCGTTTCACTGTGTACGTATCGAACTTGGTTCCACGCGGCGCTGCAAACAAGACTTGGATGAACCCCAACACTGGCACTGATGCAACTGGTACTGGCAACGCCAAGCGCCACGCCATCATGGCTGGCCACAAGTCTGCAATCACTTTCGCGTCTCAAATCGCCAAAGTTGAGAGCTTGCAGAACCCCAACGACTTCGGTACATTGGTGCGCGGCTTGAACGTGTACGGTACCCAAGTTGCCCAGCCAAAAGGCTTGGCATTGTTGGTCGCTGCAGGTTAATCACCCCTAACGGGCGCGGGAGGGCTTCGGCCCTCCCTGCATATTTAACCTCTAGGAGAACGACATGGCAGTAATCGACGATCTAATCTCAAGCGGCCTGTCTCTTCCTCAAGCCCAAGCTGTTATCACCGCTGATGGTGGTAATAACACGGACGGCTTAGTGGCAGCAGGCTTCACATACACGCAAGCAGTTGGTATTACTGGTCTCAACGCAGGCACCGCAACAGCAGACAACCTCACGGTTCAAGGCTTGTGGGCAGGCACTCAAGTTCCAGCAATTACAGCTGCACTCGCAGTAACACCGTAAGGCGAATATGGGCACGGTAACAGCAAAAGCCATCATTGACAAAGCTACGGTCCAGCTTATCGACTTGGCCAACATTCGTTGGACGAGGCCAGAGCTGCTTTCGTGGCTCAACGACGGCATGCGCCAAATTGTGCTCATCCAACCAAGCGCGTCATCGACCACCGCCTCTGTGAAGCTAGTAGCCGGTACTCGGCAAACGATTCCCTCAGGCGGCTGGTTACTTCTTCAGATGTACCGCAATATGGGCACCAACGGCACGACGCCGGGGCGTGCGATTCGTATTGTGTCCCGCGAACTGCTGGACAACTTCAACCCTAACTGGCACACCGATGCGCAGAAAGCTGAAGTACGCAACTACATCTATGACGTCCAAGACCAATTGGCCTTCTACGTCTACCCGCCAAACACTGGCACCCAATATGTTGAGCTGAACTATTCGGCGCAGCTGACAGATTTGACTTCAGAAACCGAAGCCATCCCAATTTTTGATATCTTCCAGTCCGCACTGGTGGATTACATCCTGTATCGCGCCTGTTCTAAGGACGCTGAATACGCCCCCGGCTTGCAGTTAGCCCAAGGCTATCTGTCGACCTTTGTCGCTGCTGTACAAGGTAAGTCTGGCTCTGAGGCTACGAATGACCCAGTGCAGTCTCTCAACCCACGTAATACGTCCATTCCGGGCTCGCAATCATGACCGAAGTTTCATACGAACTGTTCCTTCCAGAAGTCATGCCGTATGTCCGCGATGTTCCCGAACTCGTGGCCGTGCAGGCTATCCGCAACGCAGTTATTGAGTTCTGCGAAGAGACTCACTATCTGCAGGAAAACCTCGACCCTATGGCCGGGCAGAAGAACGTCGGCTTGTACGAGCTTGATTCTAATGACACCAACTACAAAGTAGTGGAAATCATGCAGGCGTATTACGGCGACCAGCTCTTGATTCCAAAGGCTCAGGAAGAGCTCAATCAAATCTATCGCACCTCGAACTGGGAAGACTTGACGGGTAATCCGTACTACTACTTCCGCACACGGTCCAATGAGATGCGTCTGGTTACAAAGCCCGTTATCACTGAGCAAGCCAAATTGAAGGTGAAGGCCGCCATCGCACCTAAGCGTGCATCTCTTACCGTCACTGATGAGCTGTTTGAGCGTTTCCTTGAGCAGATTGCGATCGGTGCTCGCGCTCGCTTGTACAACACAGCAAACCAACCGTACTATGACCCTGCTGCTGCAGGCGTTTACACAAAGCGGTTCAACGACATCATGGCTGAAGTCCGTACTCGCGTGTACAAGGGCCTCACACGTTCATCCGCCCGTATTGAATTTCAGAGGTTCGCATGAGTGAAAAGATCAAGCTAGTCCAAGGGGACACCCGCCCAGCGCTGGTGTGCAATCTAACAGACGACACTACAGGCGCAGTCATTGTTTTGACTGGGGCTACGGTCGTGCTTAAGTTCCGTGAGCTTGGTGCTACCACGTTGCAAGCAACTGTGCCCGGTTCTGTTACAGACGGCCCCAATGGGCAGGTAACCTTCTATCCTGCCTCAGCACCAGAGATGCTTCAAGGTGAAGCCGGAGACTACGAGGGCGAAATTGAAGTCACATTCCCCGACGGTCAAATCCAGACGGTGTATGACGTCCTCAAGTTCCGCCTCCGCGAGGATTTCTGATGCGAATTCGGGCGTCCGATGTATCTATTACTACGGCGACGTCTAACGTAAAGCTTCGTGCCAGCGTTACGTTAGTTGATCTGCAAGCGTCCGTAACCTGCGTGGTTCCGGTGAATGCGGTTGACTATGTGCTTCTGGCTGTGTCAGCCGCAATGGATACTTCTGGGCGGTACCGCTATATCTCTGACGCGTTCACTGTTGTCGACGGTATGAGCTATTCGCTGACAAAAACGCTCTCTGATTCTTTCGAGACTACAGACGCAGCTCCCGTGCTAAGTGTCACCAAACCATTCGCTGACTCTGTATCATTCACTGAACTGTTCAGTGCGATGTTAATTTTTCTACGTAATTTCACTGACACACAGGTTTTTACAGACACCACAGCTTGGGCGCTAGACAAGGCTCTCGCTGATTCAGTCGCACTTACAGATACTCACTCATTCACCCTAACGCGTTCGTTTGCTGATGGTTTTGCCATGAACGACTCGTTCGACATGGGCGACGGCGCGGTGTACACATTCACCAAATCTATTAACAATGTTTTCTTTGTTACAGACACGTTTTCGCCGATAATCACCAAATCGCTAGCTGATACAGTGACGGTGACCGACAGTGGGTTAGGCAGCATGCAAAGCTACTGTGACATCACGTATTTTGCTGAAGACTACGTCGGCATCAGTTTCACGTTTTAAGGAGTAGGAAATGAACCTGCAAGAAACCGTTAAGTTCACAGGCGACGTCAGCGTCGTGGTCTATAACCCCGCAACTGGCGAGGTCAAAGATCGTCGTGAAATCAAGAACCTTGTTGTCACCGCTGGCAAGCAGTACATTGCTTCACGCATGGTTGGCACATCCGCTAACGTCATGAGCCATATGGCTCTTGGCTCAGGCACTACAGCCGCTGCTGCAGGCGACACTGCGCTCCAGTCTGAGTTGGGTCGTGTAGCATTGACCACTGGCACTGCTGCTGGTGCAGTTGTTACATACACTGCTACTTTTGGCGCAGGTACAGCTACTGGTGCAGTTACTGAAGCCGGTGTGCTGAATGCCGCTAGTGCTGGTACTTTGTTATGCCGCACTGTGTTTGCTGTGGTGAACAAAGGCGCAGACGACGCGATGGCCATTACTTGGGCGATCACCGCTAGCTAAGGAGTTAGCACATGGCTGTAATTGTCACTCGCGCAGGTAAGGGTAGCCCCCTTACCAACAACGAAGTCGATGCAAACTTCATTAACCTCAACACTGAGCTGGGGCTGAAGGCTTCGGCGGGGGCAAACTCGGACATCACTAGTATGTCTGGGATTACAGGCGGTATCTCTACTGCTGACTACCTCGACATCGACACCGCTGCTACACCTGCTGGAGCAGTTGGGCGTTTGTCATGGGATGACGGGAATGGCACAGCAGCGCTAGGACTAAAGGGCGGTAATGTCACGTTGCAGCTCGGCCAAGAAATGCTCGCTCGCGTGTATAACGATAGCGGCTCCGCGCTTACTGATGGTCAGCTGGTCTACATTTCGGGGTCGCAGGGCAACCGAGTAGCTGTAAAGCTTGCAAACGCTAACAGCGAGGCCACTTCTGCCGGGACGCTTGGTATGGTTACTGAGCCTATCGCCATTGGGGCGGAAGGTTTTATCACCATTGCGGGTACTGTTAACAGGCTGGATACGTCTGCGCTAACTGCCGGAGCATTGTTGTATTTGAGTACGACCGGCGGCGGCTACTCTATGACGGCTCCTACGCCACCTAACCATCGAGTCATCGTTGGCTACGTGGAGCGCGTGCATGCTACTGTCGGTTCTATCTATGTCAAGGTTGACAATGGCTACGAGCTAGAGGAGTTGCATAACGTCCTCATCGCTACACCTACAAACGATCAAGTCCTTCAGTACGAGAGTGCCACGTCATTGTGGAAGAACAAGACTTTGGTGACCCTGCCGTCTCAGACGGGCAACTCAGGCAAGTTCTTAACCACAGATGGTACGAACGCTTCTTGGGCTACCGTTGACTTGACGCCGTATTTGGCTAAGTCTGGCGGAACGATGACCGGGGCGATCACGTTTGCCGCAGGGCAGACATGGCCTACGTTTAACCAGAATACGACGGGTTCTTCAGGCTCATGCACGGGTAACGCTGCTACAGCTACGACAGCTACGACAGCTACGACAGCTACGACAGCAACAACAGCCAACGCGCTTAACTCGGCTAACACCTACTCAGTTACAAAGCTGACGGCCACACCAAACACATCAGGTGTGGGCACCGGCATTACCGCCGTTAACGGTGATCTGACTGCATACCGCAGTGGCGGCACTACAGGTGTTATTTATCTCAGCAGCTCAGGTTCAAACTACCTGTATTGGGATGCGACCAACTACAACTTGAACGGTGGTAACTTGATTGTTACGGGTAACGTAACTGCCTACTCGGACGAGACCCTGAAGACCGACTGGCGTGATCTGCCAGAGGATTTCCTCACCCAGCTTGCTGGTTTGAAGCACGGTATTTACACGCGAATTGACAGCGGCGACGACCAAGCCGGTATCTCCGCCCAAAAGTTACAAGCCTTCTTACCACAAGTCGTTCAGAAAGACGAACAAGGCAAGCTGTCTGTAGCCTACGGCAACGCAGCGATGGTCTCCGCTGTCCAACTAGCTAAACGCCTTGTTGCACTCGAAGCTATTGTGGCAAAATTGGCCGACTAAAAAGGAATCACAATG
>ERZ650303.317-NODE-317-length-14602-cov-6.118856_pt1 | contig 14602 bp, 13 predicted proteins | sample MGYA00376239_ERZ650303 | MGnify/ENA primary metagenome ERZ650303 (study PRJEB26733, sample SAMN07839262) | wastewater metagenome | biome: small river; feature: stream; material: water | place: USA: North Carolina | collected 2016-04-05 ... | reverse complement strand
TTCCCTACACGACGCTCTTCCGATCTAGGGCGATGAGGTGAGCAGAGAGGGCCTCGCGCGGGCTGTCGGCCTCGCAGGCCTCGGGCGCCAGCTCGAGGGCAAGGGCGAAGAGGAGGGCGATCACGCGAGGGACTCGACCCGTCGCACGCGGACGTCGCGGGTGACCTGGGCATAGCTGCTCAGCAGGGCCACCATCTCGGGGGCGATCTCGAGTCGCCGGTCTTCGGCGACGGTGAAGCGCAGGGCGGCGTCAGACACGCTCGATCTCCATCCCCGCCATCTGGCCGCACGAGGGGCACTCCCAGCCGTGATCTTTCGCGCCAGCAGAGCCCGCAGGCCACACCGCTACCCAGCGGTGACCGCAGGCCCCACACCGGGCGCTACTGGTGGCCCAGATGGGGCGATGGTCGTCGATGTCGACCACCTCGGCAGTCACGGCGCCACCCCCGGCAGGTCGCCCACCCAGCACCAGCCGATCAGCCGCCGCCCGGGTTTTTGCGGGGAGGCGTCGCCTATCCACCAGGAGCCTCCGGGCTGCTCGTAGATGCGCCGGTGATCGGCCTCGACCGCGGTGCAGTTTTCTGGGCTTTTGCGTGGGTTCCCGGCGTCGAATTTGCCGCCCTCGACGGCGCGGAGCGTGCCGTCGTCGAGCGCGTCGACCACGTTGATCATGTGCGCCGCGCCACCGTGCTCCGGCCCGCCTCCGATCAGGGCGAAGGAGCCCGCCGGCAGATCGGGGCGCTGGCCTAGCTGGGGCGTGCGCCAGGCGCCACGCTGCCGCGCCAGGTGCTGCGCGTACATGATCGCGTCGTAGTGCCCCCAGCGGGGCTCGCGCAGCGGGTCGCAGGTGATCTTGCCGCGCCACGCCCTGACCATGCCGTCGATGCCCGCCTCGAAGAGCGCCGCGCAGGTGACGATCGCGCAATTGCTCTGCGCGCTGAGCATCTGCTCGGCGCGATCGGGCGGGTCGTGGGGGGCGAGGCGCCGGGCCAGCTCCTCGCGCGTCGAGGGGTCGCCCCAGGATTTGCCCGCGAGCGTGGCCAGCGCGTCGCAGAAGGCCCGCGCGCGCAAGTTGTCGAGGAAATGCCCTGCGGGGATCATGGCGCCCCCGAGGCAGACGCCGCGGGCGCCCCCTGCAAAGACCTGAGCTTGCGCAGCAGGCCGCGGGCGGTCTCGATCGAGGAGGCGACGCACTCAGCGTCAGCCTGGGCCCGGCAGGCCTCGACTGCCTCGAGCAGCGGCCTGCCGACGAGGCCCACCTCGTGCACCCCGTCGAGGGCGCCGTCGCAGTAGCGCCGCTGGTCGGGGTCGGGGATCGCGGCGCACCCCACCCGGGCGAGGGGCTCTGCCCGCTCGGCGATGTCGAGGGCCTCGCGCAGCTGCTCGAGCTCGTCGCCGGCGGCGGGGGCTCGAGGCTGGCGACAGGCCTCGACGGCCACCACCAGCCCCACGGCGAGGATCGTCCAGGTCCTCACGAGTCGCCCCCTCGGCCGAGCAGGCTGGCCCCCAGGAGGGCCACCGTGCCCCCGAGCACGGCTCCCTTGCTCGAGATGACGCCGGCGCTCTTATGCACCGCGCCCGCCCCGGCGATGGCCGCCAGCAGCGCCACCGCGGCGTCGCCCGAGACGGTCTTGGAGTAGGCCAGGCCGGCGACGACCAGGAGCACGACCACGTCGACGACGGCGCCCCGGATCAGCCGCAGGCGCTCGAGCTGGGGGTCGTGCGGCGGCGGGGGCGGTTTGACGGAGGCGGGAGGAGATGTGGTCGGGTCGCTCATGGGGGGTGTCCTTTCTTCTCAAAGCAGCGCGTCGACGGCGGGCCCGATCGCGTTGGCGACCGTGGTGCAGTCGCCAGAGGTGAAATGGATGCCGTCACCCTGCAGGGTCAGCGGGAGGGAGAACAGGTCGACGTAGGCCGCCGCGCCCGCCGCCACGTACCCGCCCGAGATCAGCCCCCGCAGCGTCGAGAGCTCCGCCTGCTGCGGACCCGTGTAGCCCGACCCCGAGGGCACCGAGCAGACGACGACGATCCAGCCCTCGGCCACCCTCGCGGCGATGTAGGCCGCGATTTCGGGCCACACCCCAACCGCCGTCTCGCCGTTGAGGATGTCGTTCGCGCCCGCGAGGAGCACCAAAATATTTTTGCCGGTGCCCTTGCAAGCGGCAAGCTTCGCCGGGTCGCCACTGATCGCAGTGGTGATCGTCTGGCCCGCGATCCCGAGATTCGGCACCGACACACAGCCGCCCCAGCGATCCCTCCAGAGGAGATGGGGCCAGGCCAGATTTTGCGCCAGGTTCTTGCCGACCGTCAGCGAGTCGACCGAGCACGCCACCACCGGCGCCGCGAGGTGCCAGGCGAAATAGGCGTCCAAATTCGCGATGTCGGTGGAGTCGAGGGCCGAGGAGCCAAGAAAAACCTCATGCACGCACCCCTGCGCCCAGAGTTGATCACCTTCGTAGGACAGGAGCCGGACGCGGCCGGCGTCCATGTCGGCCGTGCGGGTGAAGCGCGCCACATGGCGCAGGCGCTGGCGCCCCACGTCCGAGGCCACCGAGCCGTTGCGGTAGTAGGTGCCTGCGATGTTGCCCGTCTTGAGCAGGTCGTTGGTCCCGACGTTGCCCACGAGGATCGCGCTACTCGGATTCGCGATCGCATCGCCCCCCACGTAGCACTGATACCCGTTGACGAAATTCGCCGGTTCATCCCCGAGGATGCGCACCGCGTTGTCACCGCGGAACGTGACCGCGGCCCAGCAGTGGCGCACGCCCGCGAGCGTGGTAGCCGCCTCGAGGACCGCCGCCGCACCGTCGCCATGCACCGCGATCCCTCGCCCCAGCGCCGAGGCGCGCACGATGGGGCGCGATCCGCTGGTGGCCTGGATCAGGGGCTTGCCGCTGGGCGACAGGTCCGCGAGCCACGCCACCTTGCTCGTGTCGTCGGCTCCCGTGAGCGCGCCCGTCCCGTTGGTGGCGCTGGCCACGCTGGCGAGGGTGCGGCCGCTCCAGTAGAGCGCCTTGCCGGCGGTGAGGCTCGCAGGCGTCCAGGCCGCTGCGCCGAACCCCGAGAGTGCATGCACCAGCGAGCCGCGCATTACTCGCCCCAGCCGAGCTCGAAGCCGGTGTTCGCGATCGTTGTGCCCGTGGCCATCACCTGCGAGACCTCGACCAGGTGCCAGACACCCTGCGCCCATTTGGCCGAGTCGATGTCTCGCTCGATCCCGTTGCCGTCCTTGATCTTGAGCACGCCCGTCGCGCCTGTCTGGAAGAGCACGGCGCTGGCGATGCGGCCGAGCCGCTTGGTGTTGCTCAGCGCGCTGACGTAGGTCTTGGGGTCGTCAGCGAGCAGCACGCTGTCGCCGCGGCGGGTGGTCTTGAGGGCGAGCTTGTTGAGCATGGTCAGATCTCCTGGCTGCTGGGGTCGTAGAGGTGAGCGAAGCGCGGCGGCGGGCGGCGCGAAGGGGCGATGGGGCCGGGCGCGGGCGGTGGGGGCGGTGCCTGCCAGCGGGCGATGAACTCGGGGTCGAGCGTCGGGTCAGCGACCACGTCCCCACCGAAGAGCGTCTGGAGAGATAGCGCCTTGCCGTAGGGCAGCGCCTGCCCCTGGCTGGTCATCTCCTGCAGCTGCACCTGCACCTCGTCGCGTACTTGCTGGTAGATCGACGGGTACACCTCGCGCAGCGCCTCGACCTCGGCCACGTCGAGCGTGCCAGCGCCCAGCGATTGCAACGCCGCGCGGGGGTTGTCGACGACGCGCGCCCGGCGCAGCCACGCCGCCATCGCCTCGGGGTCGGGCGTGTCGGTGGCCAGGTCGGGCTGCAAGCTCTTGAGCCGCTGCGGCGTGGGGGGCAGCGTGCGGGCCAGGTGCGCGGCCCCTCGGGCTGCGGTGACGGCAGCGACCTGCGCCGCCTCGGGCGAGGCCCCCGAACGGAGGAAGCGCTGTGCTGTGGCCTCGATCCGGGCAGGCCCCGCCGCCTTGAAGGAGATGAGCTCGCGGCGCCGCTTCTCAAATTCTCGCCGCTGGTCGGCCGCAAAGGCCGCCGCCCGTGCGGTGCGCGCAGCGCCCCGGCCCACCGCTCGCCCAGCGGCCACCGTTGCCTCGCCCGCCTTCCGCACGGCTGTCCTGCCCGCGTCGACGGCCTCGCCCGCGACCCGCTTTGCCTCCCCTGCCACAGCCTTGCCTCGGGCCAGCGCCTTGCGGCCCACCTCGCCCGCCATCTCCTTGCCGGCTTCGAGGGCTGCGCCCACGCGCTCTCGCCCTGCGCGCACCAGCTCCTTGGCGGCGGGCGCGGCGGCCTTGAAGAAGGCCTTGGTCTCCTCGCTCACGTTGCGGCGCGTGACGTCCGCCAACGCCTCGGCCAGGGGCTTGCCGCCCTGCATCTCGCGCAGCACCGCGGCGGTGAACTGGTCGCCGTACTGCTTGATCGCGCGGTTGCCCATCGCGCTCGCGGCGGCCACGGCGATGCCCGTGGGGCCCCCGCCGCCGACGATGGCGCCCGCGATGGCGCCGGTCTGCTCGCTCATGCCCCAGGCGCGGTTCGCGCCCGAGCGCTCGGCCGCTCGCTTGGCCGTCTCCTCGATCCAGCGGGCGGCCTGGTAATTTTGCTTGAGGGCCTGGTATTCGCCCGCGAAGCCTGCCCCCGCCGCGGCCTCGTCGGCTGCCTTGGTGAAGCGATACTCGAGCACGCCGCGCACCTCCTCGAGCGCCTTGCGTGCGGGGCTGCTCGAGGCCTTCGCCTCGTAGACAAGATCGTCGAGAAACGCGCGCTGCTTGTGGAAGTCTGCGAAGCCCATCTCGCCGTTGACGCTCTTCGACTCGAGCGAGGCCAGGTAGCCGTCGACCTTTTCGGCGTAGCCCTCGGCCCCGGCGATCTTGCGCAGAGGCTTGACGACCTGGCGCCGGGCGAGGTCCGCGGCCGCGGCCACGTCGACGCGGGCCCCGGTTCCGTCGAGCCGCTCGAGCACGTCGCCGATCTTCGCGCCGGCTTGCTTCTTCAGCAGGACCGCCGCCTCGGCCTGCTCGACGTGGCCGAGCACCTGGCCGCGCTTGTTGAGCAGGGCGGGCAGCTCTTCGACGATCTGCTTGGCCGCAAGCTTTTTGACCTCGGGCGACAGCGCAGCGGCCTCGCGCAGGGCCTTGGTGTCGGCCCCGAGGCTCTGGAGCGCCTTCTCGGTCGCGGCCTTGTCGACGTCGACCAGCGTGCGAGCGAAGCGATCGACCTTGCCCCCCAGCGTCGCAGCCTCGGGGGCAAGGCGCTTCGTGCTACCGGCGGCGAAGCTGGTCGCCTTGTCGATCCCGGCCCCCAGCAGGTCTTCGCCGCGGGCGGCCAGCCCCGGCAACTCGGCCGCGGCGAGCTCGCGCGCTCGACCTGCGACCCCGCCCGCCTGGGCCACGGCGGCATCGACGCGCCCCTGGGCGTCCGTCAGGGCGCCCCGCAACCGGGCCCCCGTGGTGTCGACGAAGGCGCCCAGGCGCTGACGCGCCATCCCGCTCGCGCGCTCGACGGCGGCCCCTGCGCGGCCCACCAGCAGGCTCCCGACACCGAAGGCCCCACCGACGCCAGCGCCCATCCCAGCGCCGTGGAGGAATCCTTGCCCCATCGCCGCGGCGAGCGCCTCGCCGTCGAGCTGGGGGTCGCGCACGACGGCGGCGCTGGTGGCCTGCCCGGCGCCGTAGACGCCCATCTCCAGTCCCTGCTGCACGACGGGCCGGACGAACCGCCCGAGGTTGCCTCCGCCGGCGAGCCGAGCGGCCGCTTCGCCTGCGGCCTCGGTGCCTGCGATCAGCGCGCGAGCGGGGGCCGTGGCAGCCCGTGCGGCGGTGCCTGCCACGCCTCGCCCCGCAGCCGCCGTGCCGCCGCTGGCGAGCAGCGGGGCGACAAAGCCCACGCCCTTGCCGGCCAGGCGCGAGCCCGGGGCGTAAGCGTCGGCATCCTGCAGGAACTGCCGGGTCTGCTCGCCCTTGCCGAAAAGCTCGGCGCCCTTGACGAGTGCGGCATCGCCGAAGCCCAGGCCCAGCGAGTCGACGACGCCCGAGCCGAAGGCCAGTGCCTTGTTGCCCGCGCCCGAGAACTCCGCTTCCTTCTGCGTCCGCTCGACGTCGGCGGCCGAGCCGATCCGGGTCTTGAAGCTCTGCGCCCGCTGCACCGCCTCGGCGCCGCTCACGGTCTCCCAGGTGCCATCCTCTTTCTGCACCGGGACGGCGGCCCCTTCGGGCAGGCCGTACTGCCCCGAGCGCAGCAGCCCCGCTGCCTGCTCGGCAGGCACCTCGATGGGCTTGTCATCGGGCCCGTAGACCGTGATCGTCGAGGGGGCGCCGGCCATCAGCGGCCCTTCTTCCCGCTGAGGTTGATGAACTTCCCTGTCTTCACCGCCGGGGCGCCGCCGCCCTTGCCCTTGGTCTTCGTGGTGACGGTCGTGGTGACAGCGCCGCCGCCCACGCCCAGCGCGGCGTCGGCCTTGGCGCGGGTGTCGTAGCGGTCGAGCCCGACGCGCTGCATGGTGAGCTGCGCGCCGAGGCTGCGGGCGATCGCGGCCTTCTCCTCGTCGGAGAGCGGAGCCGGCCTCGAGGGCGCGGCGAGGCTGGTCGCCCCGCGCATCCGGCCGAGGAAGTCGAGCAGCTCGTCAAACTGCCCATCCTGGGCCATCTGGAGGGCGACCTTGTACTCGCCCGCTCCGAGTTGCCCCGCGGCGTAGCTCTCGCGCAGGCTCTTCTTGGCCAGCTCGACGCCCTTGGCGCGGGCCTTGTCGTCGGTGGCCGTCGTCACCTGCACCAGCGCGGCGCCGGTGCGGTCTAGAGGCGAGGCCTGCGCCCCGCTGGCGCGCACGACGGGCGACGGTGGCGGGGCGGCCTTGGCCTGCTGAGGCAGCCCGATGACGCCTCCCCCTCCCGGGGTCTTCTTCCCGCTCGCCACGTCTTGCACCGCCTGCGGCACGGGCACGCGGCCCCCTTGCTGCGCCGGCGAGGCGTTGACCTGGTCGAGCTTGTTCCTGGCCATGTCGTCGAGCCAGACGTACATGTCCTTCACGGCGCCGGCGCCGTTGGTCAGGACGCCCTTGGTGATGGCGTCCCAGCGCTTGGCCTCTTCGTTGCCCTTGGCGCCCTGGCCAAGGATCACGTTGGATTTCGACGTGACGCGCTCGATCAGGCCGTTGACGCGCGAGGCATCGTAGGTGCGCGAGCCGATCGGGTTTTCCTTCAGCTCCTTCTCGAGCAGCGCCACTTCGCGCTTGGTCGACTCGATATCGCCGAGGTCTTCGCGCAGTTTTTTGCCCTCGCCTTGCTCGACGTAGGGCGCGAGCTTGTACTTCTGCCCGCCGTAGGTGACCTGCTGGGCGCCGGTGCCGCCTGCCTTGGCGGCCTTCTCCATCAGCTCCGCGGCCTTGCCGTAGTTGGGCCCGCTGCCCCCGGTCACCTTGGCTTGCGTGGTGACGAACTGCTCGGCGACCTGGCCGTTCATCTGCTGCGACAGGCTCTCGCGGATGCGCGCCTGCTCGACCGCCAGCGCCGCCAGCGCCGCCTTTGCTTTCATGCTGTAGGGCGCGCCGCTGACGATCTGACCATTTTCGTCGTACTGCGTCTCGACGCCCATGGCCGCGTCGGCCTCGGCGACGGTGCGCGTCAGCTTGGCCTTGTAGACCTCGAGACCCGCCAGGTACGCGGCCTCGTGGGCCATCTTTTCGGACCCGAAGCGCTCCTTTGTGAGCTGGTAGACCTTGCCCAGTTCGTTGATGTCGCCGCGCTTCTTCTCGATGTTGTACTTCTGGTTTTCGAGGTCGTTGGCGACGGCCTCTTTCCAGATCTGCATGGCCATCGGCGGGCCGCTCTCGCCCGCCCAGGCTTGCCCGAGCCCCCCGAGCGCCATCGCGATGCCCAGCACCGCCTGACGCCCGCTGCTCATGCTCTTGATGAGCTTGTCGGGGTCGAGCTTGGTGTCGGCCAGATCCTTCCGCTTGGCGTCGATCTCGCCAAAAATCTCTTCGAGCTTGGCCTGCTCGCGGGCCTGGATCTCGGCCAGCTGGCGCTGACGCTCTTCGGCCCGCGCGGCCTCGGCCTGGGCAAGCTCGCTCATCTCCTGCTGCTTGCGAGCCTCGACGTAGATCAGGTCGCTCTGCGCGTTGGCCGCCCGCTTCTCAGCAAGCTCGCGCGCCGCTGTCGCCCCGGGGTCGGGCCCGGCGGCGCTCTGAACGGTCTTGCCCGTGGGGAAGGTGCCCCCGGGGGAGTAGACGCCGGGCGAGCCCCGTAGCGCCTGTTGTGCGGCCTGCATGTAGAGGCCGGCGGCCGCATCCTCGGGGGTGGCCCCTGCGGCGCCCGTGCCCGCCCGCACGATCTTCGGCGGGGCCGCGTCGGCGGGGGGCGCTGGTGCTGCTGGCGCTGCGGGGGCGGCTGGCGGCGCGGCAGGAGCCACAGTCCCCGGCACCAGCGCGTTGCCCGGGGTGGCCGGGGCCGCGTTGACGAGGGGCGCCGAGGGCACCAGCGCGTTGCCTGGCGTCGCCGGGGCGACGTTCACCACCGGGGCGGGGGGCACGAGCGGGTTGCCCGCGGGAGCCCCCGCCGGAGGGGCCGCGGGGGCGTTCGCTGCCGGGGGAGCGAAGGCAAAATCAGCGCGCTGCGGGGGCCCGTCGATGGCGATGATGGGGTCGGGCATCGCCGCGGGCTGCTGCAACTGCGGAGGCTCCGGAGGGGGCGGCGCCTTGCGGGCGTCGATCTCGGCGGTGACCTGCTGAACGCTGGGCGTCGGGACGGCGAAGAACTCGCCGCCCTGGTCGTCGACCAGGCGCACGCGCCCGTCGTCGAGGGTCTGATAGTCGGTCCAGCCGGGCATAATTTCCCGCCTCCGCCGCCGCCGCCGAGCCCCATCGTCGCGACACCGGTGCCGGTGTTGACCAGGCTCCCCCAGAACTTCGCCTTGCGCTGACGGTTGGCCTCGTCGGCCGCGGCCTTCGCCTGGTCGAACTGCTGGGCCGCCTGGTCGTAGGCCATCGACCCCTCTTGCCCGTAGCGGGCCGCCTGCATGCGGGCGTCGACCTCGGTGCTGGTCTGGCCCTGCGATCCTTGCCGCATCTGCCCGGCCAGGGCGCCCGAGGCCTGCAAGGCGGCCAGTTCGCGGTTGTAATCGGCCTGGCGCAGCTGCCGGTCGGTGGCCTCCTCCTGGGCCCTCAGCTGCCCCGTGCTGCGGGCCAGCGAGGCCTGCCCCTCGGCCTGCTGGGCCTGGGCCTGGCGCTGGGCGATGGCCACCGCCCCGGGGCCGCCGCGAGCGTTGGCGGCGACCTGCGCGGCGTCGGCCGCGGCGCGGCTCTGCCCCTCGGCCATCTGGAGCTGGGCGAGCGAGGGCCCGGTGCGGGCCCTCTCGGCCTCGGCGCGGGCCCGAGCGGCCGCGTCCATCAGCCCGCCCTGCGCGGCCTGCTGGCGCTGGTAGTCGGCGTCGGCCGCTACCCAGTTGTACTCGGGGGTGTACTTGTAGTCGTAGTTGGCGCGGTCAGGCTGGCGTGTGGGCCCCTTGCTCGCGCTGGTCGAGCCCGAGGCGATGCCCCCGATGATTCCGGCGCCCGCGAGCGCTGCACCTGCGATGAGAGGGATCATGCGTCAGCTCCTGTTTGCTGCGGGCAGCCGCTGCCGCCCCGGTTTGCGCCCGATGTCGATCTGGAGGCCGTAGATCTCGACGGTGCCCGTCTCGGGGCCCGTGTCGTCGGTGAGCTGCTCGGTCAGCTCGACCTGGAGCGAGCGGCACTTCTGCCGCGCGATGTGCAAGTCGAGCACGCACCGGCCGCTCGAGGGGGCCGACACGCTGGCGAGCGTCCAGGCGTGCGACTGCGCGACGCTGGTCTCCTCGTCGTGGCGCAGCTTCATCACCACGTCGACCCCCGTGGCCCGCTTGATGGCCACGACCGCGCGCCAGCAGCGCTGGTAGCCCAGCACGCCGTCGAGGCGGGCCCAGGGCAGGATCAGCCGCCAGGCGAAGTACGTGCCGTTGTCGTCGAGGGCGCCGGGGTACTGACGCAGGATGCCGCCATTGCTGGCGTAGGTGTGGTCGCCGTTGTGGACACAGCAGGCCTGCGGCCAGCGGGTGCCGCCGCTGTTGGCGGGCGTCCAGACGTACCAGCAGCCCCGCAGGTAGTCGAAAACGACCGTCAGCGAGGCGCCGTTGGCGGCCTGCAAGGTCCAGAGCAAGAGCCCCTGGTCAGGCTGGTGTGCGGCGCCGCGGCAGCGGTTGTAGGTGCGGGTGAGGTCGAGCACCGGCGCGCCGATGAACTGCGGCGTGCCGCCGGCGCCGGCCAGAACATGAAACCCCTGCTCGGCGAGCCAGACCACCCCGCCGGGGAAGTCCACCACGCTGCGGGCATCCGAGCACCCCACGGCCTCCGAGACGATGAAGGGGCCGCTCCAGTTCGACAGGGCGCCGGTGTCGGTGGGCCCCTCGCCGCTGACCGCGTACGTCTTGCCGTGCGACCAGGCGAGCAGGCTTGCGCCCTGGGGGGCGAGCGCCACGATCTCCTCATCGAAGCGCAGCGACAAGAACAGCAGGTTGAATGCCGGCCCCTCGGTCGGGATCAATTCTTTGCTGAAGAGCACGTTGCGCGGGTCTTCGCCGCTCACCAACCACTGCCGGTTGCCCCAGGTGCACACCGCCAGCGCCGAGGGCACGGCCAGGTGCTCGAGCGCGCCTCCCTCGGTGTAGAGGATGCCAAACCCGAGGGCCAGGACCTGCGCGTCGCTGAAGGTGTCCTCAAAGGCCACCTTGGCCTGGTCGCGCTCGCTGATCGTCGTGACGGCGTTGGGGTCGGTGAGGCGGTAGTACCGCTCGGGGGCGTTTTTGAGCGTGCGAAAGACCGCGATCGAGGCGTTTCGCCCCGTGTCGAAGAGCAAGTCGCCCTTGCGGGTGAGACCCAGCGTCGCCAGGCTCCACGCCGTCTTGGCCAAGGTGTTGGCCAGCGACACCTCGACGAGCACAGGCTCCGAGGGCTCCGACGTGTGCCAGTTGCCGCGCTCGTCCTGCCACTCGTAGGTGAATCGGTAGAGGTAGCGGTTGAAGACGCCGGGAGCGGGTGTGGCCCCTTCGATCGAGCCGGCGCCTGCGACCAGGGAGTGTCCCACGTCGAAGGGCGGGCGAAGGAAGCCCAACTCGGTGACCTGCTGCCCGTCAAAGCTCGGCGCCATCCCCCCGGCGAGCTGCAGCAGGCCCGCAGCCTCGCACGACTGCTGCAAGACCTCCTGGTCGCGCCGGTAGTCGAGGTCAACGAAATCGACCGCCGTGCGCCCGCGGACGGCGCTGCTGCCGGCGGTGACAAGGCCGCTCTGCACCGGCGCCGCCCAGCGCCAGAGATCGTCGTCCCCTGCGCGCTCGACCGCCCCGAGGGGGAAGAGCGCCGTGGGGTCGGCGTCGATGCACGAGTCGAGGCAGATCGCGCCGTGGTAGCTGCCCACCAGCGGCGCGCCGGCGACCTGATCGGGAAAAAAGAGCGCGTAGCCGCGGGTCCGGTAGTCGCGCAGCAAGACCCAGTCGTCGCCGTTGCGGGTGAAGGGGCGGCTCGCCAGGTGGCACCAGAAGAGGCGCCCGGTGACGGCGAAGATCGACGCCCCGGCCCCGTCGAAGGCCTGGAAGAAGACCCCCTGGCCGCCGCCGGCGCTGTCGTTGTCGCCCTCCCAGAACACCCAGCCGCCCTTGCTGACGGCCGTGCGCTTGACCTGGTTTAGCCCTGCCTCGAGGGTGTAAACGGGAGCCGCCAGGGCGAAGGGGGAGCGATTGTAGCGCAGCAAAAAGGCGTCGTTCGCGGCGCTGTCGTGGAAGGCCACCCATGCCTGCCCGTTGCCGTTCTGCTCGATCGAGCAGGCTGTCGCGTCGGCGTGGGCATGCGTCAGCGTTGTGCCGAGCGTGAGCGAGGTGCCCACGCCCAGGGCCACCTGGGCGATTTTCACGCCCACCAGAGGGACGCACCAGGCGACCCACATGTCGATCCCCGTCACCTCGTCGACCGTGGCGTCGAAGGGAGAATTATGGACGCCGGAGTAGATGACCAGATCGGGCCCGGCGACCGTGCCGACGCCGCTGCTCGGGTCGAGCCGGAAGGCCCGCAGCTCGATCGTCGACGAGGCGCCGCCGGTGTCGCTGTACTTGTAGACCACGACGACCTCGCCGTTGATCTCGAAGGCCCGGTGCGAGACGACGTGGTCGGCGACCAGAACGCGCTCGTCTTGCACGACGGCGCCGGTCGTGGCGTCCCACTGCTTGTAACAGAGGGTCTTGTCGAGCAGGTACGTGAGCACGTACCACGACCCCACGCGCGACAGCTGCGGGTTGCTGGTGCTGGCGACGGGGATGCGCAACGCGGTGCTTTTGCGGAGGGATGCGGGCGCCGCGGCGCCGTGCTGCGTCCAGCCGCTCTCGGTGTAGCTCGCGGCCAGAGGGAGCTCGCCGCCGTTGACCCCCACGACGCCGCTCTGGAGCATCGCCACCAGCGCCCCGCGGTGGCTGTGCAGCGAGCGGGCGTCGTCGGTGGGCAGGTCGTCGCCGGTGCGAAAGTCGGGGCTGTCGTAGACCGCGTAGCCGCCGCGCTTCTTGAGCACGCCGGCGCGGTCGTACTTGAGGTTTTCCACCAGCACGAAGCCCTCGCCCAGGCCGAGGGCGACATCCTCGCGGTCCTGGGCCAGGCCGCCCTGAATGAGCACGGGGACAGGGAGGCGCTCGAGCGGCATCACCACACCCACAGGTCGACGGTGCATGCGGTGAGCACGTCGAGCTTGAGGTGACGGATCGCGTCGTAGTCGCCATCCTCGGGGGGCACCTCGTAGCCCTCGAAGGTCGCGACGCTGTTGCGGGTGACGAGCCAGCCTTCGAGGTTGCGCCTCAGCCCATGAGCGATCAGCTGGCGCCCGGCGGTGAGCGACACCCCCTTGATGGCGCGCCCCTTGGCCATGGGGAAGCGCAACAAGCCTTGCAGGTCGGCGAGCTGCTGTGCGGCGCGCTTCTCCTCATCGGCGCCGGCCTGGTCGCGTCCAGCGCCGCTCACCAGCGCCTCCATTGCCGCTCGAAGGCGCCGCCGTAGATCCCGCCGGCCGCCTCGTGCTGCTGAGCGTAGACGTCGACGACGCGCTCGGGTCGGGTCATGTCCTGCACCGCAACCTCGTCGACGCGCTGCATTTCCATCTTCAGCCACTCCGCAAGGGCGCTGGTGTCGCTCTCCTCTTTGCGAAGGCAGTAGATGGCGGCCTCGAGGATGGGGATCTCCTCGAAGTCGTCGATGCCGCGGATGACGGCAGCGTCAGCCGTGTCGGTGCTGGTGGTGGGGAGGTATTCGAGCCGCAGCGTGAAGGCCACGCGCGGCACGGGGAGGATCTCGATCTCGGCCCCGGGCTGGACTTCTATGCTGCCGAAATTGGTGCCCCGCAGGCGGTAACGCGCGTTCTCCGCGCGACCATCGGGCACGTTGAGCAGCCGGTGCATCTCGGCCAGCTCGAAGGGGAAAAGCGGCAGCCAGCCCTCGCTGACGGTGCTGCTCTGCGAGCCCCACGACCCGGCGATGGAGATGCCGGTCTGCACCGCGGCGCGGTTGGCCATCAGCTGCAGCACGCGGGAAAAATCGGTCGGGAGGCGGTAGATCGACTGCCCGGGGATGGTCGTCAGCTCGGCGCTGGTGCGCTCGTATTCCTGGCCGCCGCGGTGCAGGCGCTGGCGCAGCCGAGCGACGGCGGTGCGCAGCACGCTGCGGATCTCCGCGTCGCCGACGAAGGTCGAGTTCTCCTGGCCAGCATGGCGCCTGGCGCGTGCGATCATGTCCGCGTACGTCACCATGGCCATCGGGCGGTAACTCCTCGCTCATGCAGAGCGCGTGCAGCTTCCTTCGGACGTCGTAGGCGCCAGTCCAGTCCTTGGCGGCGACCTTCTTGGCCAGCAGCTCTTCGAGCTCCGGCCCCTCCATGTCGTCGCCCTCTTCCATCTCGTATTCGCCCGAGCCCTCCTCCTCGGGCTCAGCCGTCGAGGAGGCGTTGCTCTTGGGGCGAGCGGCCTTGCTCATGGCGCTGAGGTCGAGCTTCACGACCGGTTCCTCAGCAGAGCATTGAAGTGAATTTTCGCGGCGGAGTCGAGGTTGGTCGCCACGTTGTTGACGCGGTATTGCAGGACAAATTTGCCGTCCGTGGCGATGGTCTCGCTCACGATGGCCGCGATACCGTTGTTGTCCGGCGTGGCGTCCTGCACGCTGGTGGTGATCGAGATCACCTTGGGCCACTTGTCGACCAGTTCGACGGTGTAGAGCCCCGTCGCCGCCCAGGTGATCGACTTGATGTCCGGGCAGTAGGCATAGGTCGATGCGGCGGGGGCCGCCGCGCCGTTGCCGGGAAAATTGCCGGCGACCAGGTGTAGGTGTGAGTTCAGCCCCCCGATCGGGAAGTCGCGGCGGTTCATGATCAGATCTCCGTCGCGGTCGAATCGAGCTTGATCCAGAGCCCGTTGACCGGCTTGTAGTGCAGGAAGTTGCCGTAGCCTCCCAGCCGGAACTCGTAGTTGTCTTCGCCGGACACCCGCTTGAGCAGGCCGTCTTCCTCGAAGAACTCGACCGGCTTGTTCTCCTCGCCCAGGAACGCGAGCTCCCAGTCCTCGGGGTTGGTG
>ERZ650303.316-NODE-316-length-14603-cov-4.754399_pt1 | contig 14603 bp, 11 predicted proteins | sample MGYA00376239_ERZ650303 | MGnify/ENA primary metagenome ERZ650303 (study PRJEB26733, sample SAMN07839262) | wastewater metagenome | biome: small river; feature: stream; material: water | place: USA: North Carolina | collected 2016-04-05 ... | reverse complement strand
TGTGACTGGAGTTCAGACGTGTGCTCTTCCGATCTGTGCTCGTGAAGGTCGCCTTGCCGAAGCTGTTGAGCTGCGAGACGACCGACGTCATCGACGTGGTGCCGGTGAACGTGATCGTCTGTTGCATGCCACCCGTCGGGGTGACGATCGCCGTGAGCGTGTTGAGCGTCGAGTAGGTGATGCCGCTGATATCCGCGGTACCGACAGACTCCGCAGCCGCTTCCGCCGGGATGTCGAGAACAGGACCGTACGTCGACCCATCCTGCGCGATCTGGAACTGCGCCACACCGTTCACGCCGCCAAGCGCGATCTTGATCTTCGGTGTCGCGGTGTCGTACGGCGTACCCGACAGCGTTACCGTCGGACCCGTACCCGACTGCGTCACCGCCGACTTGGTGGCGGGGATCGACCCGGCGATGCGCGCGAACACCTGACGCGTCTGCGACACGCGCACGCCCGCCGCACACCCCTCGGGACCCGGACCGTAGCCAACGTTCGTGTTGACCAGTCCAGGCGCGTCGAACTCGTAAACGGCGTCAACCGTACCGGGTGTGGCGCCGCTCGTGCTGACGCCGATCCACGCGAGCGTCGAGGTGAGGGTAGAGATCGGTGCGGACTGTCCGCGATCCGTGAGATTGAGCGTGACGGCCATGGTCGCTCCAATTGAGAGGTTGGTTCACCGCACAATCACGGTGGGAGTAGTTCGGGACTCGATCCGAGCGCGTCGTCCGTGTAGAGACCGCCAGGATTCCAATCGGGCGGCGCTACCGGGACGGGCAGGATTGGTTGATCGGGCGGCGTAGGTGCCGGACCCGCATCGGGTGGGTTCAGGATCGTGTTGGTGATGAGCGCGGTCTGGAACTCGACGTACATCACAGGCACGACGAACCCGACACGGAACGTGATCTGTACGCCCTTCTCGCCCGTCGACAGACCTTTACTGTACGTGCCTTTGCCTTGCGGGATGAACGCGTTGGGGCTGAACAGGACGTGCCCAGCGATCAGGATCGCATCACGCAACCGCGTCGCTTCATCAAGGTCGGAGCCCCATGCTTTGACGTCGCAAACGACGGTGGTCTCGTAGTACGCCTGCCCGTCGTCGGGCTGCTCGTGCGGTGGGCGGTAGCCGTCGTCCTCACGAGGGATCCAGAACACCGTAGGCGGCGACTTCGCGGAGGTGATGGTCTCCTCGCCAATCAGCGGGTCGGGTAGCGGCTTGAACTGCCCGGTCGTGTTGATCGCGCCAACGATCATGCTGATCATCTCGCGCAACGCGGACAGTGTTGTGTTCATGTTGAGCCCAACCCAAGGATCGCCTCAAGTTCAGCCTTGACGGCGAGGTCCATCGCGTAACTCCACTGCGCCGGCAGTGCGCCATTTACAGGCAGCATCGGGCGAGCCGGTAGCCCGCGACGGGTGCCGCCTTGGTGGAAGATCGCCTTCCAGTCCGTGACGAGGATCAAGAAGCCCTTGCCGGTGACCTCGTACCGAACCGATCCACGGAGGTCGCGTGTCGGTCCGGTCAGTGGTGGCGAGTTGCCCGCGCGCGTCGCGAGCCACGCGTTACCGTACGGGTCCTCGCCACGCTGGAACTCAAGATCGACGCGGTCCTTCACCGCCGCGCCAGCAGCATCGTTGATGCGGTTGATCGCATCCTGACTCGTGAGGCGGGCCAACTTCGCCGCGAACTCGTCAAGCCCGCCGCTGTCCGACACCTCAACCGAGAAGTCGCCCACTACAGCCCCCGTGGCTTATCAGACGACACATCAGGTACGGCGATCGGCTCAGGTTGCGTGTCGATCAGGTCGAGCGTGTAGTCGCCCTGTGCGACCTTATCAAGCGTCTTGAGCGCGTCGTTGTACATCATCACGACACCACCGTTGGCGGGGTCGGATGGGTTCCAGCCACGAAAGCTCAACAGACGGAACGACGCGATCGCACAGACGATCCACGTCAGCCCATCATCCCACGACACGAGCGGTAGGCGGTACCGAGCGGACAACCGCTGATCCGCCGTACGCGATGCCTGGTAGAGCGCGCGTTGCTTCTCAACCGGACCGACATCCGCAAGCGACTCCGGCGGCACCCCGCACGAGGCGAGGTCGTCGATGGTCGCGTAGACGGGCGCGGTGGTGGCGATAGGCATGGCGGTCTACCAGGCTTCGTGTGTTGGGCGCGTGGTGACGTGTCAGCCCGTAGGGGCGTCAGCGTCGGGCTTGCGCGGCGCCTTCTTGACGGGCGCGGCTGTCGCGGTGGGCGCGGTGAGGCGCTCCATCTCCGCCGTGAGTGCAGCGTTCGCGGCAGTCAGCCGATCACGCTCCGCCGACAGTGCCTCAACCTCGCTGGCATGCTGCGCCATGAGGGTGTCGACGTCGGCGGAGTGCTCGGCGCGAACGCGGGCAACCGCCTCACCGATCGCGCGGTCCGCATCCTGCGCACGCTCGACTGCGGCAACAGCGCGCTTCTCTGCGTCAGAGACCGCGCGAGTCAGTTCGTCGACACGCTCACGAGCCGCAGTGAGGTCGCGGCGAACTTCGCCGATCCTCGCCTCATAGGTGGAGCGCATCTCGACCACTTCACGCTCTGCCGCGATGGCACGCGACGTCGCGAGGGCCGACTCACGCTCTGCCGCGAGAGCGCGCTCGATCGGGTTGGTGGGTGTCGTCTTGGGGTGGTCGGCGACCGCCTTGACCCGACCCGGCATCGACCCATCTGGCGCGACGTAATCATCGGGCCACAGGATCGACAACCCACGCTGCGCCTGCTCCATGAGCAGATCCGGCACCTCGTTTGGGTGCGCGTCGTATGTCACCTGATCGGTGGACCACATCCGACCCGCCCACGCGAAAGGCATGGAGCCCCGCGCGCGGATCTTGAGTCGGACGTGGCCCTTCGCGACCGGCGCCGTCGTATCAGCGACGACAGGCACGATCAGGCGCTCGCCTTGTACGCGAGGAACGGCAGCGTGTAGCCGACGTTATCGCGGATGTACGCACCGAACCGGAACTCGTCGTTCTCGAACACGTTGGGATCGGTGAGGTTGACGAGCATCGTGAACTCCGCGGGCTTGCGGAGCTGGTAGACGAACGGCTTCACGCCACGGTTCGTGCAGAGCAGGTACCAGGTCGTCGGGTAGGCGGCGAGTTCCTCGGCCACGACGATCTCGGCCGAACCCGCCAGCATGTTGTCTTCGGGCGCCGTACCGGCAGCCGTCGCGACCATCGTGGAGACGACGATGCGCTTGGCAGCGATCTCCAGATTCGGCGGCACGAGCAGGATGTTGGGTCGCAGGCCGAGCGGGATACCGCCGCTCGTCTTGTAGCCCATCATGATCGCGCGGACAGCCTCGTAGTTGGCCGCGGTGAGCGCCATGCCGGACGAACTGTAGTTGCTGTACGTGCCGAGGGGACCCGCGGGATCCGCCGGGTTCACGGGGTGCGTCGTACTGAAGAACGGCTGACCATCGAAGCACGCGTTGTTCTGGCCCTGCGCGAGAGCCGTCGCGAGGAGATCGTCGGGGTGCTTCTTCGCGTTGCGCCCGAGGTCGGCGAACTGCTCGTTGTAGATGCCGAGCGTCGACGCGTCATCCTCGATCGCGTCACGCGGGACACCGTACGTCAGCTCGAACTTCTTGTTGACGAGCAGGTACGCGTTTTCCGAGATGTTGTGGATGACGCGCTCGCCCATCCACTCACGCATCTTCGGGAGGTTGTTCATCCACCCGTAGGTGTTGAACCGCGACGACGAGGCGTACTGCGTCGACACCTTGTCGAACCACGTCGGCGCGACATCGTATGCCGACTGGTAGAGCTTGCTGAACGTGGTGCGCAGACCCTGGAGGGTAGCGTTGGTGATCTGCATGGGAGGTTCCTCCGCGTCAGCACAGCCTCACACGGTTGCGTGTGTGCGTGCGATCGCGCTTGTGGTTGTGCGGACGTGGCGAGGTTGATCGGTGGGCGCGAGTGGCGAACCAACCCACGCCCGAGCCGATCAAGATGGTCAGTTGATGATCAGGAACGCGAGGGTCGACAGGTCGCCGGTCTCGGTCGTCGCGTCAGCCTTCTTCGCCGTCACGGTGAACGCGGCAGTGCCCGCGACGCCCGTGGTGATCGACGAGATCACGTAGTTCACGCCGAGCGCCGTGGACGAGTTCACCGCCGTGACGCGCGGGATGATGATCGACGACGACGTGAGCGAGTAGGTACCCGCCGCGACAGCCTTGGTGCCCGAGGCGAGCGTGGTACCCGAGCCACCGGCGACCACCTGGATCTTCGGGTTGCCGTAGACGAGCGCCGTCGTCGGGATGAACTGCGGCCCCACGGCGACCGCGGGCAGGTTGAGGACGCTATCGAACGCCACCACGATGCCGGCGGGCGAACGGGTGCCGCCACCATCGGTGAGACCCACGGTCTGGTCGTCGATCGCGTAGCAGACGGCACCGACGTTCGCCTGCGTGATCGCGTCAGCCGACGTGCCACAGGCGTAGAAGAACACGCCGCTACGAACCTGTGTGCCCGTCGTGCCATCGGAGAGGGCGGCGCCGTCCGTGCCCGCGGAGTTGTCAAAGTGCCGCTCGAACTTGCCCATGATGCGCAGTCCGGTCGCAGCCGTCGCAGGCGCGTAGTAGCCAGCCGAGATCGCGGCGAGCCCACCCTGTCGGCAGTTGGCCGACGCCTTCACGAGAGCGGCGCCGTTCTCGTACTTGAGCGGCACAGGACCGAACGAGAAGTCCTTGGCGTCGCGGAACCCGGTCGAAGAGATCGCGGTCATGATGAGATCCTTGCGGCATCACAGCCGCGGTACTGAGTTGTGGTTGGGTGAGAGGTGGGCAGCCGCGCCCACCCGGTCTCACTCGTCGGAGTCGAACGTCATGCCGTTGAGCGAAGTGATCTCGTCCGCGTTGAGCGAGGTGGGATCGATCTTCATCCGACGGCAGTGCGAGGCAGCCTTGGCCGAGAGAGCCACCGTGGCAGTGGGCGCGGCGGGCGGGGTACCCGGAGCGGGCGTGTTGACGGGCGCGGCACCGGGCAGCAAGCCAGCGCGGTTGAGGCACTCGATCTGCGCCGCCGAGAGCGCGGTGAAGCTGGACGGCTGCGGCGGAGTACCGTTGCCGTTGCCAGCGTTGGCGAGCGCAGGGTTGCCGGTAGCCGCCCGGAGGTACGCGTTGAGCGCCACCTGACCATCGGTGTCGAGGATCGAAAGCGCCTCGGTACGCTGCGCGGGCGAGAGTCCCTTCTGCGTCACGATCGCGTCGAGTGCGGTGATCGCCTCTCGCTTGGCGTTCTCGGTACGGATCGCGTTGAGCGCGGCGACGGCGTTCTTCCCCTCGTCAGCCGACGTGCGCCACGCCTGGACCTTCGCGAGCGCGGCACTGACGTCCTGTTCACCCGTCAGCGCAGAGAGCTTGCCGAGCCCGTGGAGCGCGTTGGCGACGCCCTTGATCACGTCGGCCTCGGGCGAACCCGGCGCCATGCCGAGCGCGGCACCGAGCGCGACCACCGAAGGCACGTCACCCTGGTTGAGCGCGGCGAGGGCAGCGGCCTTGATCTTGGCCTCCTCACGCTCGCTGTCGGGCGCGTCGTCGTCCTCCTCCATCGCGTCGAGGGTCTTGAGGGCCTTCATCATCTTGGCCATGGTCTTGTCGTCGGGGTGCTTCGAGGCGTCGTCACCCGTCGCATCCATGGCGGTGCTGTGGAGGTGACCCGGCAGAGCCAGCTTGAGACGGGCCTTGAGAGCCTTCTTGTCGAACCCCATCTTGGCGGCGTAATCGGAGAGCTTCGCGTGCATGGCAGTGGCCTTTCCCCCATCGGGGATCTGTTCCCAGGGGGCACGGGCGCCCCATTGGTGGTAATGGCGGGCAAGGTGATCCTGCACCGCAGCAATGTCCTGTTCGGGGATGCCCGCCGCAGCGATACGCCCGGCTGCCTGGTAGACAGCGCGACGGATCGTCACGAGTTCCCCATGCCTCACATCGTGGTGAGGAAGCTTGAAGTCGTCCAGCGTACGCGACTGACCCGCAGCGGGATCCGCCACGTACGCGAACCCTTCACCGTACTTGTTCCAGTCGATCTTGTCGGTGTCGCCGCTACCGTCACTGGATGCCCACTTGCGCAGACGATGAAGTGAGGCATCCGCATCCCATGTCGTCGGGTCGTCCTTCGGCTCCGGATAGCCACGATACGGGACAGCGGAGAGCGTTGTCGGATCCGCGAACGCCGCGTACTGCACGATCGCCGCGTCACCCGTCACGCTCAGTGTGGCGAGATCGCGCTGGAACACGATGGGCTTGCCGATGCCGGCGCCATCATTGATCCCCATGTCGGAGTGACCGTTCTGTCGCTGTGTCCACAGGATGGCGCGACCATCGATGCAGACGAAGCAGATCCACTCACCGTTGATGGGTTCGATCCAACCCAGCCAACGACTCGCGCCGGTCTTGAGCGGATCGCTGAACCGACCCGTGAGCGGCGAGGTAGCGGCGGGGTGATCGGGTGCCGCATCGATGGTGAGGTTGGGGTCTGCGAACGTCGCCTCGGACATCGCCATCGCTGCGCGGCGACGCCAGTCGTAGTCATCCGCATCCACGACCCGGCACACGTCCAGCGCCACCACAGGGGCAGCGATGGCACGCAACGCCATCATGGCGGTCTCACTGAGCGCGGAGAGCATCGTGGGGAGGTCGAACGTCATGGGTGCCTTGGTGGGGCTCGCGGAGGGCACGGCGGGCTGTTGCGTCGGCTGTGCTGTAGGCGGTGTGCCCGATGTCGCCGTCAGCGTGGTGAGGTCGCGCATCCACACGATGGCGTCGCCAACGATGCCACCGGCGGGCTCACGCTCCGTCCACAGGTACGACTTGCCATCCAGGGCGACGAAACAGATCCAATCGCGACCCGTACCCGCGGGCGCCGTGGGGACTGCTCGATCGCCAACCGCGCCAGCAGCGATCGCGGCGGGTGTCTGCAACACACCAGCGGGCTCGATACCACCAAGCCAACCCGCGGCTTCACCAGCGCCCACGTCGTACGCGAACGTCAGCGGCAGGGTCGCGGCAGGGTGATTCGGCTGTGCGAGCGGAAGGACCTTCGTGGCTGGCGACGAAGCGAGGTAACGCGACGCCGTGCGGACAGCCTCACGGCGACGAGCAGACTCCGTGGCTTCTGCGGGCGACGGAGAGGCGGAGAGTGCGAGTGTGCGCTGATCGGACTCGTAGATGGCATTGGCAGCCTCCGCGAGCACATCGAGATCGAACAGCGCCGGGTTTGCAGTGAGGGCGGAATTTATAACCCACACTGGACGAGAGCCCTCTTTGCCATCCTTGTCAGTCTCACGCGCGAAGGCTGGTGAGAAGTAGGGCCACTCGCCATCTTCAACAGCCTTCTTTGCCGCGGGCGTGAACTGCACGTTGACGGCCCACAGATCACCGTTGCGCAACTCCAGATCGAAGAACCCGGCAGACTTTGCGGTCTGTGCAGGGTTCTGCGAATTCTTGATCAGGGCACCATGGTCGTAGTCGAACGTCAGCCGACGACCCATGAGCTTGTAACGGCTCATGACCATCTCTGCGGCCTTGTCGTCGAACAGGAACACGCCCTTGACGCTGGGGTTCTCGCCCGCCTTGAACATGCGGAACTCGGTGGGCGCAACACCGTGGAACGCTTCGTTCGTGGTCGGGATCGCGGCGAGTTGAACGCAGTCAACGGTGAACTTCATGGTCTGCGTGACCGTACCGTTGGCGCTCGCCGCAAGGGCGGTGTCGTTGACAGGAACGCGGTTGGCGTTGGTGATGTTCATGGCGTTCGCTGCCTCGTGTTCGCGTTTGGCGACTTCGCGGTCGTGGTGCTCCGCCTGACGCGCGTGACGCTCAGATTCGCGAAGGTGATGGTCTGCGTTCTCAGGGTGAAGTTCAGCGGCGATCTTGTGTGCGCCACTAGCGACCCTGTGCGTGTTACCAGCGCGCTCGTGATGGTCGCGTGTCTGCGTTCGCTCGGCGCGCTCGGTTCGTTCCTTGGCGAGTTTGCCAGTCGTATCCGCGACGTTCTTGGACGTCTCTTTCAGTCGACGGTGGTCCTCGGCATGTTCTGCCTCGGCCGCCTTTTTCGCAGACTCGGCGTGCTCGTGTTGCTTCTGAGCGATGTCACGAGGTCCGCTCTTCTGGTTGTCGTTCGCGGCCTTGTGGCCGGTGCCCTTGTGGTCACCGTGCGCGCCACCGACAGGCGTCATCTCACCCGTAGCGTCGCCACCACGATGACCACCACCGACGGGTGTCATCTCGCCGGTCTTGTCGGAGCCACCGCCGCTACCGAACTTGCCGTCAGCGTCTCGGGCCTGGTCAGGATTGAAGTCGAGCGCCTCAAGCGCGGCAGCCTGAGCGATCAGCGCGTCGAGACGCCCACGGATCTCGTCAAGTGTGGCGCGGTCCATGGTGGTCACTTGCTGGGGTCGTAGGCCCAATTCCGCAGCGCAATATCGCGCTTGCTTGGCATGCCCTTACGGACAGGCTCGCCGCGCGGCATCTCTTTCATGCGGGCGATGAACGCGACGGTGCGGCGGCTATCGCGGATGTCGCGCTCATCCCATTCGCTCTTGGGACGGCGCAGCAACCTCAGGTTCCGCTCGATCACTGCCGATGGGTCAACGCTCGCCAGTCGCGAGGCTTCGGTCTTACCCCAAGCCTCCAACTCAGCAGCCGTCATGTTCACCGCGTCACGCCAAGCGCGATACGCTTCGTCCAACTCGGTTGGGTCGACTTTGAGCGTCGTCGCGGCAGGCTTGGCAGCGGTGAGTCTCGTACGCTTCGGCAGCGCGCGGGCACCATGCAGGCTGTTGCGGACCGTGGCGGCGACACAGGTAGCGCGGAGTTCTTCCGCTGCCGTGGCGTCCGTCGCGCTGTTGATGTTGGCGCCCAACAGGCGGAGCGACCGATCGCGCTGCGGGGTAGCGGGTGCGCCCAGCATCTTGACGATCGACCGCGCCGTACGCTGTGCCGCGCGTGTGTCCTGCTCTGTCCAGTAGATAAGCGGCTTGCCGGTCAGGTGGATCGTGCGCGCCACCGTTGCCGCATCACGTCCACCCACGGTGCGTGCCACCCTGGCGAGTTCGACGTCGCTCATGTTGACGAGCGCGCCAAGCATTGCGTGTGCGTGCGCCGCCGACTCAGCCGTATAGGGCACCGCCCACTGAGACGAAGCACCACAGCTGTTGAGCGAAGAGCTGTTGAGAGCAACGATGTCATCGGTGCGGATGTACGATGCCAACACCGCCAACATCGCGACAGGCTCCTCACCACGGAGCGCACACACCAACTCAGTCGGGACCGATGCGATGCCACCGAAGTATCGCGCGGGCGTGTGGGCGTAGTAGGTGGCGAGCGCGTCGGCTTCGCTCGTGAACCCAACGAACAACTTGTATTCGTCAGGCTCACCGCGATCGTTGATCTGCGCGATGACGTAAACGGTGGTCGCGTTGACGTCGCTACCGCAGTAGCAGTCCAGTTCGTCGCCATCACCACCGCGCGTACCAACCAGGTACCCGTAGTCGGTCAGGTAGGTGCGCTCCCACTGCACACCATCCGCCGACACGCCACGCTGCACGTAGCCTGCGGGACGGTCGATCCGAATGCGGATCCTGCCACCCGCGTAGACCCGCTCGGGCATCGGTTGCGTGGGCACCGCCATCGCGAGCGTGTTGAGCGCGGTAGCCTTCGTGGTGCGCCGCTTCTTCGGCTTCGCGTCAGCCTGTGCGGGCGGGAGGTTCTGTCCGTCGCGCACACGGTGGCACGTCGTGCAAACCGCCTGCACGTTGGTAGCGTTCTCGCCCGTGTAGCCCTTGTGGTGGTCGTACGAGTGATCGCGGTCGGGGCCCTTGTGCCCACAGTCGGCGCACTTGACGTCGTTGGGGTGTGGGAGTTTGCCGATCCTGATCAGGTACTCCACCTCATGGCGAGCCTTCGCCTTCGTGGGCTCACCCGCGTTCGTCTTGAGTTCGGTGACGTTGGCCGCGAGCGCATTCGTCTGCTGAGCGTCGCCGTGGTGGGCACCACTCGTATCCGACACGGGCGTCGCGATCGCTTCGCCACCCTCGATAGGCGGCAACCCGATGAACGCGCGACCCTCGTTGATGCGGACCAACCCGAACTGGAAGTGGTACGCGTAGAGTTGCGGCTTCGTCTCGCCAACCTCAACAGCGTCGTCGTCGCTCGCGCGCTCCTCATGGTCGATGACCGTGATGTTGAGGTCCGTCGCGAGCGCTGTCATGTCGACTGGCGCCATCGCGAACGTGTTGGGATCCGACAGGCTCTTGCCAATGTCGACGTACGTCTTAACGATGTCAGTGCGTGCCTTCGCGTCAGCCGGCGGGCGCGTCATCCACGTCGGGTATGGCGTCTGCTCCTCGCGGTCCGCACCGTAGTTGAACCGGACGAAGGGTTTCCACACCTGATCGCGCAGGCACGTCGAGAGCGTCTCAGCGTCGGCGTCGAGGTAGTCGAGGCGAACCTTCTCGTGCGCCTGTGCTGCCGCGTAACTGCCGCCTTGAACCTCTGTTGTGAGGTTCTGACCAAGCAGCATCACGGCGATGTCCGTATCCATACGGACGATGAATTCCTTGAAGGTCTCCCACGACTTGTCGCGAGGCTCGACGTACTTGACGTCAAAGCCGTAGTCGTCCGCGTCGCGCGGCAGGCGGATGACACCCTGGCGACCGATCGCCTTGATACCCGCGTAGAATCGGTCCTTCTGCGCCGTCCACTGGTGCCCCGCAGGCTCGCTGATCGCGATGATGGGAAGCCCGTGCTTCTCGCAGTACCGGGACCAGTCGTTACGCGAGAACTGCCGGTACAGCCACGGGATACCGAGTCCGCGAATCGCGCCCTGCATCCACGAGCGGTAGTTGCCAGGCTCGAAGATCAGCCACTCGGCCGACCCGCGATCCATCACCACCTGACCCTCGATACCGATCGCGCGGTACTGACGGATCGACCAATCGTAGTAGATCGTCTGCGGCAGCCACGGCTCCAGCCGCGGGATCACGCGACCGTCGATACGATCCCAATGGATCCGCGCGAACGCGACGCCCAACATGACGGCGTCTTCAAGGATCCGCGACAGTACAGATTCGCTGCACGCATACGACCACAGGTCTGTGACCTCCGTGGCCAGATCGAGCGCGCTGGACGCCTTACCGAGCGTGCTTGGCGTGAGACTGAACCCAACGCCCGACTTGCCCGCAAGGGCACGCACGCGGGTGTTGCGACACGCGGTGATGCGGTCGTCTCTACCCATCGCATCGGCGAGCGACACCGACGAGTAGAAGAACCCAAGTTCGTGCTGTTCGAGCGCGTTCCGTACCTGCGTCAGATCCCACGCCGATACGTTGATCGGCTGAATCTGGTTCAGGACGGTCTTGGGAGCCTTGGTGGCGTATTCGACCTTGGGCTGAACGCCGTACCGGAACGCATCCGTACCCAACCGCTCAACCGCACCGATCGATCGGTCTACGGTCGCCATGACGCGGTCCGCCACCGATCCGGTTGCGCGGAGAACGTCGAGTAGGGTGGATGCCATTGGGGCGAGTGCCCCGGCGGGCGTGGTCCCGACCTGTCAGGATTCCGCCAGGTTGATAGCGACGGTGCGGATCGCGCGTGGGTTGCGCACGCACCGATTGTGCAGGTTCGCGCGAAAGCTACTCGGCTGTTGCCGCTTCGTTCGCACGCGTCGCACCGACTTTGACGGCTTTACGTGCGGCGACCATCTGCGCCTTCTTGGCGGATGCGTTGCGCGTCTTCTTCGCGAGTTTGGCGTGTGCCTCGCTGCGGAGTTTGAGGCGCGTGTGGTACGGGATGTTCTGTCGGCGCATCCACGCACGGGCAGCGCTCGCGTAGATGAAGGTGCGTTCGATCAGGTACTCCACAGGCAGCGGGTCGAACTCGCGAGCTGCGTAGAGTTGCGCGCGCGTCGTACTGAACCCGCATTCCTCCGCGATGCTGCGCCAGCCCCACACCTTGCGCGGTACAGCATGGGTAGAGATCCACGCCTCTACCTCGGCGAGTTGTTCGCTGTTGAGCGTGCCGAGAGACCGGATGATGTCGTCAACGGTGTTGCTTGCGGCGGTGCTGTTGGCGGTGTTCACAGCGATACTCCAGCATCCCAGGTGGCGTGGGTCCGTGCCTGTTTGACGACGGGCTTCGGGTGGCGCGGAGGTCTCTCGGGATCCTCGGGCGCAGCGTACTCAGCGCGCTTCGGTTCACGCGGAGGGATCATGTCCCACGCGACGAGGGCATCCGTGATGGCGCGACGTGCCTTGGTGAGCGATGCGCGGGCATCCTCGTCGCGAAGGTGGCGAGCGCCAGCCCACGATGGATCGTCACGTTCCTCGCGAGCGAGTTGCTGTACGCGTTGGACCGCCTCAGGGATCGAGAGGCGTCGCCAATCGTAGTCGGGTTGAGCGGACTTGCCGCGCTGTCGGGTAGCCGACTCCACCTCTGTACCGACATCGCACAACTTGACCAGTTCCAGTTCCCACGCGGTCACGCGCCGTCCACCCTCGCACATGAGTGGACGATCGGGTTCCGTCGGGTCACGGCGCTCCCACAGTCCACCAATGCGCGCGGCACCAATACAGGCCCACACGTCGTGCTTGCGGGTGCGTTGGTATTCGTTGCGCGCCGTCGAGGATCGGTTTCGTGTCGGGTGGATGGTGGGCACATCCTGCGAGAGATTGATGCCGCTCGGAAGTGCGTGCTCGTACTCAGCGCTACCGAGACCGGCAAGCGGGCTGCCCTCGCCGAGTGCGTTCGTGCTCACGTAGAACGCCCACCACAACGCGTGGCGGTACGAGCCGAATTCAGTGTCGTGGATCTCTGCGTACGAGAGCAACTCCGCGGTGCCCTCGTAGGACCCGCCACGCCGGACGATCGCGTTCACCAACACCCGACATGCCGCGCCACCCAACACGCTGATCCACTCCCAATGTTGTTCAGCGTAGAAGCGATCGATCGCCGCACGACGTTCGGTGGTATCGTCCTGCATCGTCGCGACCGCTACCAACCCGATCAGGCTTGCGGCGGCGGCGTTGGTGCGGTTGGGGTCGAACTTGGGATCTGACTGTACGGTGGCCGAGAACGCGTTGAGTGCGTCCTTCATGTCGGCGATTCGCGACAGGTTGGTGAGCCGTTCGTGCTCGTACTGCGCGCCCGCCTCGGATGTGGTCTCGCGACCCGGATCGTCCACGCTACCCCAGCGAGCTACCAGCCCACCGCCGCCCTCACCGTAGCGCTCGCCGTAGTCGGACCACTGATCCGATAGCATGCCCGCGACGCCCCACTGAGCCGCAACGGCAGCATCGTCGCCACGCACGGCACGGACGCGCTCGCGCAGGACCAACTCCCACCCTGCGTACGGTAGGTCGCGCGAACACTCGCCTGGACCGGGCTCGCTCCACGGCTGCCCGCGTTTCGGCATGGGCGTGTTGGGGTCAATCGCGTGCGGGTGAGGACGCGCCACCACACACCCAACCGGGCACACCAGCCCGCCTGCGTCGCTCCAACTGGCGCATCGTAGGCAGTGCGGGCACCGGATGGGATCGCGCGTCGTCAGCCTGCCACACGACGGGCACGCGACATCGCAACCGGACCCATCGGCGCGACCCGGGATGGTGGCGTCACAGGAGTAGCAGCGCCGCGCAAGCGACACCGTATACGTGGGGGTGGGCGGCATCGGTAGACGATACCGCGCGATCGGTAGGTGGGCGAGTGGGTAGCGCGAGATCGTGACGCAATATGGTTGCGTCGGCGCGCGCGGCGGGCTCTAAACCGTGAAGAGCGAATCGAACCCGGCGCGGGTACGCACGGTGTTGTTGGCGGCGTGGTCGTGCAGCGCGAAGGCGTACGCGAACCGAGTGGTCTCGTGCGCGTCGGCCGCGGGGACCTCCACGGCGATCCCACACCTCACGTTCAGGTAGAGGTCGTAGTTGTGATCGGCGCGACGCTCGGCAGAGGACTTGGCGCCGCGCTTCTTGGTCTCGGTCTCGGTGGGTTCCATGTGTGTGTCTCCTTGTTGGGTGGACTGAGCCACCGTACACGAATCAGCGTGGATCGGTAGCGGTTACAGCAACGCGCATTGCACGATCGCGTGGAAGGCGGTCCGGTTCAGAACCGTGTGGCTTCCAGTGAGCGCGATGGCGTACACATCCACGTCCGATGTGCTGGCATCGATATGCGTGGTGCACCCGGGCGACATGTTCGCCAGTCGTTCCAGGTAGAGGCGATACGCGCGGTTCAACTCCGCCGTGCGCTGCGCATCCGCCGCCTGACGCGCGAGGGCTTCCTTGGTGGGACGCGGAAGACGCTTCTTCGCTGGCTTTCGCACCTTGCGCGGCGCAGGCATGATGCGGGCGATCAGCATCGGGTCGTACACAGCAACGGCATCACGGATGTCCGTACCGATACGGTGCTCGATCTTGTCGAAGATGTTCGGCGACTTCAGGTCACCACCAATCTGGTATGTGGATCGCTTGTAGTGGACGATGGGCTTGATCTTGTGCGACGCGTCGATCAGGCAGACAGCGCCCGATCCATCCTCAATCTCCGGCGCCTCAATGATCTCCGG
>ERZ650303.313-NODE-313-length-14707-cov-8.874556_pt1 | contig 14707 bp, 10 predicted proteins | sample MGYA00376239_ERZ650303 | MGnify/ENA primary metagenome ERZ650303 (study PRJEB26733, sample SAMN07839262) | wastewater metagenome | biome: small river; feature: stream; material: water | place: USA: North Carolina | collected 2016-04-05 ... | reverse complement strand
TTGCAGAGATCGCTGGTCAATATCTCAAAAAAGGTTCACAGGTTTATGTAGAAGGTCGTTTGCGTACGCGTAAATGGACTGATGCTAGTGGCCAGGAAAAATATTCCACTGAGATCGTTGCAGAAACAATGCAAATGCTTGGCGGTAAGCCAGTGGGTGGCAGTGGTGATGGTGGTGAAAGCTACAGTCGCTCAAAGCCGGCTGAGCAGTCTGCACCAGCATCTTCAAATGCTGCATCCCTCGGTGCAATGGATGACGATATTCCGTTTTAATTGGTGCGTAAGCAGTCATTTGACTGCGTAGTGATCAACCCCAGCAAGCACTGCTTCCTGGGGTTTTCTTTTTCATGTAGATACATGCAAATGCTGCATTCTCGGTATTCGCCTTAAAATGTGTCAATGCATTTCCCAGGAATAATCAAATCTCCGCTTTTGGCATGTATGGCCATTTGCATTACTGCTTTGCCTCAGTCGTCCTTTGCAGCGCCATTTTTCTTTCCGGATATGAACCCCTCTTTTGTCAAAGGGGATCCTCCTGATTGGTTGCATGATGGTCGAGGTAATGATGGGTACCTCACGATTAGTTCTGAAGTAATTCCTGTGAGTAGCTGTACGCAAATGGCTAGCCGTAGTTTTTGGGGATCCGATAAAACACAACTCGTCTTATCAGTTGTGACTCAAGGCTTCAAGGGTAAGCTTGATAAGTTAGAAATTCCCATTGCTACCTTTGATGGCAGAGAGGGCGGCTCTGAGTGCGCCTCTTTGAGCACCACCCCTTTGTCTATAGTACCTATGACGGTGCTTGGAACTTATTCCATATTCAACCCAGGCGCACTCTCTTTGGTGCTGAATGTCAGAAGTTCGAGCGACTCTAATCAGGATTTCATTGGGTCAGCCAAATTACTATTGGGGGCTGCTGCCATTGTGGCGACTGGTGGTTCAGCAGCTGCGATTGGCGGGATTACTGCAACAGTTGGAAATTCAGTAGTGGGTGAGACGCAAAAGAAGGCCAATAGTCTTTTGCAGGGGATGGTAGATGCCAAAGTGCCTGTCACTTTTAGCTGGTCAGAATTACGTAAAGGGATTCGAGCAGTTGAAATCCTGGTTTATAAAGCTGATCAAAGTGTCGGCAGTCTCACTGATAAGCAAATTCTGCAATTACAAAAAGATCCCAAATCAGAAAAGCAATTGCTATTCACTGTGAAGTTGGAGTTTCAATTTTTCCGCAGCGTGTTCTATCCGACAGTCTCCCATATCGAGGGATTGGCAAGTCGAGAAAATCTCTCATCTGAATATATTTTGAATTTTCAGATGCCTGGCTCAGGACAAAATTTTATGCAGATCTTAAATAGCTCGGCTCCCAGTTTGCTGCAGCGGATTTCCAGGGCGGAAGGAGCTGATTTGGCAAAAGCGTGTTCTTCGGGATTTACAAAACTGAAGACGGCTGGGCTTGATGATGTCGATAGCGCCATCGTCATGAAATCATTTATTGATGAAGCTAAAGACGGTGATGCTTGGTATGCAAACCCAGCACTAGTTAAAAGCTGTTTCTCGCAAGTGCCCAGCATTCAAAAAAATCTTGAGCTGATCTATGGCCCAAGCGTAGCACCATCAAAACAGGTGCTCGAGCCTTAGTTATTGCCTAGCGTGGCGAGTATTGTCTGGCCAAGGTGCATTGTGATCGGTGCGGAAGGGGTTGATGTCTAGTCCACCGCGCCGTGTGTAACGCGCGTAGACGGAAAGTTTCTCCGGTTTGCACTGGCGCTTGATATCGCAGAAGATAGTTTCAACACAATGCTCATGAAACTCACCTTTTTGCCTGAATCCGATTAGGTAACGCAATAAACCTTCTTCCAAAATTGGACGACCCTGATAGCGAATCTGCACACTTGCCCAATCTGGTTGACCGGTCACTGGACAATTTGATTTGAGCAAATGGGAAACCAAGCATTGCTCGATCGGCCCAAAAGATTCATTCACTTCTAGCAAGCTAGGATCGGCGGACAGGCTCGGGTCGATTTCAATATCGAGACGGTCCATCAGAACGCCACTCATTTCCTGAATTCCCTTTTTGGCAACCGTTTCAGTTGAATGAATCCGGGTTGTAATCTTGCTGCCTGCTACTGCAGATAAATCCGTAATCAATCTTTCGCGTACTTCAGCCTCATCTTCAAAGCGGGCGCTATTGAGGCTATTGAGGTAGAGCTTGAATGACTTTGATTCAATCATGTTGGGCGAGTCTGCTGGAATCTGAAACTCCGCCAAAGCAATCTGTGGCTTCCCTTTTTTATTGAGCCAGCCAAGCTCAAAGGCGTTCCAAATATCAACGCCTACAAAAGGCAGTGCTTGATTGGGTTGGATATCGAGTTTGAGGCGATTCTCAGAGCGTGGAATAGGAAAGAGCAAGCTCGGATCATATTGATCAGGATATTGAGTTGCCTGGCCAAGTGGAATTGTGGACATTAGCTTTTAGGTTTATTAGAAACGCCAGATACAACGTGACCAGTAGGTGCTACAGATGCAGCAGATTGGCAGTGACCCGTTTGGTCATCAAAGAAAAAGTCTGGTTCAAACTCGCGCAGGAATTCACTCTTGGAGAGTCCGCCGAGGAACATCGCTTCATCAACATCAATACCCCAAGCCATCAAGGTGCGAATGGCGCGTTCATGTGCAGGTGCAGAGCGGGCGGTAACTAAAGCAGTACGAATACGCATGCCTTTCTCGCTAGTAGTACGTTGCAAGCGATGTAGCGCTTCTAGCAAAGGCTTGAATGGCCCTGGCGGTAAAGGAATTGCAGCTTTCTTGCTCTCATGATCCACAAAAGCGACTAAGCCCTCACTCTGAAATACTTGCTCTGCTTCATCAGAAAAAAGAACGGCATCTCCGTCAAATGCAATGCGGATTTCATTTGGATGGGACTCCGCAGTTTTACTGGATTCTGGATAAACGCGCGCTGCAGGAAAGCCTGCATCAATCGTGGCGCGTACATCATCTTCATTGGCTGAGAGAAACAAATTGGCATGTAAGGAGCGCAGGTAGTGATAGGGTGGACGCCCTCTGGTAAATACGCCACGCTCTAAATGTAGGCCATGGTGCTCGGCTGAGCGGAATACGCGTAAGCCACTAACCGGGTCATTGCGAGAGAGAATCACTACTTCAACGCGTTGTTCGCCCTCTTCATTAAAAGCGAGCAACTTCTTTACTAATGGAAATGCAACGCCAGTTTGAGCTGCTTTAGATAGGCGATCTAATTGCAGTTTCATGTAAGCGCTGTCATCAGTAGATTCAAAGATACGATTCTCTTCTTCAAAATCAAATAGTGCGCGCGATGAAATCGCAACGACGAGTTTCCCAGTGAGTGTGTATGACATTTACGCGTTACATCTCATTTAAGGAACAGGCGATAAGCTGGGTTATCGGTTTCATTCCAGTGCGGATATCCAAGTGAGGCCAAGAAAGTTTGGAATTTCTTTTGCTCATTCTTTGGGACCTGAAGGCCAACCAAGATGCGACCATAGTCTGCGCCATGATTACGGTAATGGAAAAGACTGATATTCCAATTGGGCGCCATGCTGGTGAGGAACTTCATGAGTGCGCCTGGGCGCTCTGGAAATTCAAAGCGGTATAGGAGTTCATCTTTTGCAAGGGTAGAGCGGCCGCCCACCATATGGCGGAGGTGTGACTTCGCTAGCTCATCATGGGTTAGATCAATCGTTGCAAATTTTGCTTTACGAAAATGCTTGGCAATAGTGGTGCTATCAGCCGCCTTCTGCGTACCGATGCCTACAAAAATATGGGCTTCACTTTGATCGGCAATACGATAGTTAAATTCAGTGACATTGCGGTTACCGAGCAATTCGCAGAAGCGCCTAAAAGATCCGCGCTCCTCAGGAATGGTTACAGCAAAAACAGCCTCGCGGAATTCACCAACATCGGCACGCTCAGCTACAAAGCGCAAGCGGCTAAAGTTCATATTGGCACCGCAAGCAATCGCCACCAATGTTTTCTTTTTCAGGCGATGCTTCTCGACATACTTCTTCATGCCAGCAATAGCTAAGGCGCCAGCAGGCTCCAGAATGCTGCGGGTATCTGTGAAGACATCGTTGATAGCGGCACAGATTTCGTCGGTATCAACGGTGATGATGTCATCTACTACGCGCTTGCAAATACGGAAAGTTTCTTTGCCAACCAGTTTGACCGCAGTGCCATCTGAAAACAGGCCTACATCTTTCATCTCAATGCGCTTATTGGCTTCGAGCGAACGCCTCATCGCATCAGAATCTACGGACTGAACACCGATCACTTTGGTCTTGGGGCTGACTGCTTTGACGTATTCGCCAATGCCGGCAATCAGGCCACCACCACCGATGGCGACAAAAATGGCATCAATCGGTTCTTGGTATTGCTGAAATATTTCTTGGGCAATCGTTCCCTGTCCAGCGATGACATCGGGGTCATCAAATGGATGAACGAAGGTTAGGCCTCGTTTTTTCTCTAAAAGCTCTGAGTATTTAAAGGCATCACTATAGGATTCGCCATGCAAGATCACCTCAACCCAAGATCCGCCACGTGCCTTAACTGCGTCAATTTTGACGCTGGGAGTGGTGAGGGGCATCACGATGACAGCTTTGCACTTCATTTTGGCTGCCGCTAGGGCTACGCCTTGGGCATGATTGCCTGCTGAGGCTGCGATAACCCCCCGTTTTAGCGCTTCTGGAGGTAAATGGGCCATTTTGTTATAGGCGCCACGCAATTTAAAGGAGAAAACCGGCTGGTTATCCTCTCTTTTGAGTAAAACTTGGTTGCCTAAGCGCTTTGTGAGTTCGGGGGCTACTTGGAGCTCTGTTTCCCTGGCCACATCGTAGACTCGGGCCGATAAAATTTTCTTTAAATAGTTCGTTGCCATGCGATGAGCGTACCATGAATGGGCTCTAAGCCCTTAGATTTGCAAGGGTTTATCGCCTTAGACCAACATCTTTCTTGGTTTCCTGCCAATATCAAGATCCCTCAATTAAAATGCATATTTATCAAATATGACGCTATGAACGCTCCATTAGCTTTGAACCAGTTGCTGGATGCTGAAGCGGGTTCACCCCGCCTCCGCGAAATCCCCTACAACTACACCTCCTTTTCCGATCGTGAAATTGTTATTCGCCTGTTGGGTGAGGAGTCCTGGCGCGTTCTGAATGATCTACGTGGGGTGCGCCGCACTGGCCGCTCAGCTCGTATGTTGTTCGAAGTCTTGGGTGATATTTGGGTAGTTCAACGCAACCCCTTCTTACAAGATGACCTATTGGATAACGCCAACCGCCGTCAATTGTTGATTGACGCTTTATGGCATCGTCTTGGCGAAGTAAAGAAAAGATCTAGCGGCGAATCTGCTGAGCAAGTTCAGGTTTTATTGAAAGCCGCCCACCGTGCGGTTGAAAGTTTCGAGCAGGGTTTTAAAGAGGTTACAGAAATTCGTAAGCGAGCTCGTAAAGAGTTGGGCCGCATCACTGCCTCTAACAATATTTGTTTTGATGGCGTTTCTCGCGCAGCGCATGTAACTGATGCGACGGACTGGCGTGTCGAGTTTCCCTTGGTTGTTCTCAAGCCAGACTACGAATCTGAAATCCCCGGCCTAGTGAAAGCTTGTGTTGAACTGGGCTTAACCATTATTCCGCGTGGGGGTGGTACTGGATATACCGGTGGCGCTATTCCTCTCTACGCCATGTCTGCAGTAATTAACACTGAGAAGCTTGAGCAAATTGATGCCGTCAAACTCAAACGTTTGCCGGGTGTTGATCATGAGGTTTCCACAATCTTTACTGGCGCTGGCGTAGTAACTCGTAGAGTGTCAGATGCTGCAGAGCGTTCTGGACTGGTGTTTGCGGTTGATCCAACTTCGGCTGATGCGAGTTGTATTGGTGGCAACATTGCCATGAATGCGGGTGGTAAGAAGGCGGTTCTTTGGGGCACTGCACTTGATAACTTAGCCAGCTGGCGTATGGTCGATCCAGAGGGTAATTGGCTTGATGTTGAACGCCTTGATCACAATCTCGGAAAAATTCACGTTGTAGATAAAGTACGCTTTCAACTGACTTGGTCTGATGGTTTGAGCGAGCCTGGCGAACGTATTCTTAAAACAGAAACTTTAGAAGTAGAAGGAAAGCGCTTCCGTAAAGAGGGCTTGGGTAAGGATGTCACTGATAAGTTTTTATCAGGCTTGCCTGGTGTTCAAAAAGAAGGTTGCGACGGATTAATTACGAGTGCTACTTGGATTTTGCATCGCATGCCTAAATTCATGCGTACTGTTTGCTTGGAGTTTTTTGGTCAGGCGCAGGAAGCTATCCCAAGTATTGTAGAAATTAAAGCTTACCTTGACGGCCTTACTAAAAATGGCGGCCCAATCTTAGCTGGTCTAGAGCATTTGGATGATCGCTATTTGAGGGCAGTGGGTTATTCCACGAAGTCCAAACGTAATGCTTTGCCAAAGATGGTTTTGATTGGCGATATCGCTGGGGATGATGAAGAGGCGGTAGCTGCAGCGACTAGTGAAGTTGTGCGCATGGCCAACAATCGTGTAGGCGAGGGCTTTGTGGCCGTTAGTGCCGAAGCCCGCAAGAAGTTTTGGTTAGATCGTGCGCGCACTGCTGCGATAGCTCGACATACCAACGCTTTTAAGATTAATGAAGATGTGGTCATCCCATTGCCACGCATGGGCGAATACACCAATGGTATTGAGCGTATCAATATCGAACTCTCTCTTAAAAATAAATTACAAGTTTTAGATGGCCTTGAAGCATTTTTGACAAAGAGTGCCTTGCCGCTGGGCAAGGATGATGAAGATTATGAGATCCCTAGCGCTGAAATTTTAGGTGATCGTGTTCAACAAGCACTAGAGCTTATTTCTAAAGTTCGGACGCGTTGGTCAGACTGGCTTACGCAGATGGATACGTATTTCCCAGATCTGCAGAATTACAGCCTACGCGCTTCCTGGAAGATGGAAGTTCGCGCTGAACTCAGAATTATTTTTGGCGGCTTGGCATTTGAGCCTATTCTCAATGAACTAGAAGCTATTCATAAAAACATTTTGCGCAAGCGGGTGTTTGTAGCACTGCACATGCATGCGGGTGACGGTAATGTGCACACCAATATCCCAGTCAATTCAGATGACTACGAGATGTTGCAAGATGCACATCGTGCGGTCGATCGGATTATGAAATTAGCTCGCTCATTGGATGGTGTAATTTCTGGTGAGCATGGTATTGGTATTACGAAGCTTGAGTATTTGACTGAGGAAGAACTCAAAGATTTCCGCGCTTACAAAAAGCGTGTAGATCCTGAGGGACGCTTCAACAAAGGCAAGTTAATGCCACATGCGGATCTCAGCATTGCGTATACGCCAAGTTTCGGTTTGATGGGACATGAATCCATCATCATGCAGCAGAGTGATATCGGCGCGATTGCTGATAGCGTGAAAGATTGTTTGCGTTGCGGTAAGTGCAAGCCGGTGTGCTCCACACATGTGCCGCGTGCCAATTTGCTTTACAGTCCGCGCGACAAAATTTTGGCAACCTCTTTATTAATCGAAGCTTTCTTGTATGAAGAGCAAACGCGTCGTGGCGTATCGATTCGTCACTGGGAAATGTTTGATGACGTTGCAGCACACTGCACTGTATGTCACAAGTGTTTAACACCATGCCCAGTCAAAATTGACTTTGGTGATGTCACCATGAACATGCGTAACTTGTTACGCAAGATGGGTCAGCAGCGCTTTAATCCAGGAACGGCAGCATCCATGCTTTTCTTGAATGCCACCGATCCAGACACAATCAAGTTGGTTCGTAAGACCATGATTGGCTGGGGTTATAAGCTCCAGCGTTTGGGCAATGATGTGTTCCGTAAGCTGGCGCGTAAGCAAACTGCTCATCCGCCTGCGACTGTCACCAAGCCGACCGTAAAAGAGCAAGTTATTTTCTTTGTCAATAAAAAGATGCCCGGTAACTTACCCAAGAAAACTGCGCGCGCTCTTTTGGATATTGAGGATGCGAATTACGTTCCCATTATCCGGGATCCAAAGACAACTTCTGCTGATACTGAGGCTGTGTTTTATTTCCCAGGCTGCGGTTCTGAGCGTTTGTTCTCGCAGGTAGGCTTAGCTACGCAAGCAATGTTGTGGAATGTAGGTGTGCAAACCGTATTACCGCCAGGCTACTTATGTTGCGGTTATCCGCAGCGCGGTAATGGCGACTTCGATAAAGCTGAAAAGATGATTACGGACAATCGCGTTCTCTTTCATCGCGTTGCCAACACTCTGAATTACTTGGATATCAAGACCGTCGTAGTTTCATGCGGCACTTGCTATGACCAGTTGGCGGGTTATCAATTTGAGCAGATCTTCCCAGGCTGCCGTATTGTGGATATTCATGAATACCTGCTTGAGAAAGGCGTCAAACTTTCAAACGTGACTGGCGTCAAGTATATGTATCACGATCCATGCCACTCTCCGATGAAGTTGCAGGATCCACTCAAGACCGTGAATGAGTTGATTCAGCTAGAAGACGGTAAAGCGATTCAGAAGAATGATCGTTGTTGTGGTGAGTCTGGAACTCTTGCTGTAACGCGTCCTGACATTTCTACTCAAGTACGTTTCCGTAAGCAGATTGAAATGGAGAAGGCTGCCAATGAGTTACGTAAAGACGATTTCACTGGCGATGTCAAAGTACTAACAAGCTGTCCATCCTGCCTACAGGGCCTTACTCGATTTGATGCTGATAGTGATACGACTGCCGATTACATCGTAGTTGAAATGGCGCAAAAATTATTGGGCCCTGATTGGATGCAAGACTATGTTGCCAAGGCAAACCAAGGCGGTATCGAAAGGGTATTGGTTTAATGATTCCAACGAATGTTGTAGTGCATCAGCAGTCAAAAGTGCTGGAGCTCACTTATGAGAACGGCAATACCTACCGTCTGCCTTTTGAATTCCTGAGGGTGGTCTCTCCTTCTGCTGAAGTGCAGGGTCATGGCCCTGGTCAAGAGACCTTACAAACTGGTAAGCGTGATGTTCTCATTGCCAATATTGAACCAGTAGGCCATTACGCACTGAAGCCCTCTTTCTCAGATGGGCATGATTCTGGTTTGTACTCCTGGGATTTCCTGCAATTTTTATGCGAAAACCATGAAGCGTTGTGGAAAGAACATTTGGATAAATTGGCTGCTGCTGGGCTAGACCGTGATGCTCCCATGAGTGTTGCCGGTGGTAAAGCTTGCGGTAGTCATTGAGCATTCAATTAGATAAAGCGAAGAATATGAGCAAGACTCACTTTGGATACCAAAGCGTTGATGAAGCAGAAAAAGCAGGTAAGGTCGCAGAGGTATTTCATTCTGTAGCTAGCAAATATGATGTCATGAATGACTTAATGTCATTTGGTCTTCATCGTTTGTGGAAGAAAGTGACCATTGCTCGCGCTCAAGTGCGCCCTGGTCAAAAGGTGTTAGATATTGCTGGTGGCACAGGTGACTTGGCTGCCGCCTTTGCGCGTGCAGCAGCTTGGGGTCACAACCCTGAAGCGCAAGTATGGTTAAGCGACATTAACGCATCTATGTTGGGCGTTGGTCGTGACCGCCTACTGGATCAAGGCTTAGCTTTGCCCTGCGTGCAGTTTGATGCAGAAAAAATACCGTTTCCTACCAATCACTTTGATGTGGTGACGGTGGCATTTGGTTTGCGTAACATGACCCACAAAGACGTTGCCTTGAAAGAAATGTTGCGAGTCATTAAACCGGGTGGTCGAGTGCTGGTGTTGGAATTCTCTAAGCCAGATGCTTTTTTACAGCCGGTTTATGACACTTATTCATTCAAGGTATTGCCTTGGCTGGGCGAAAAAATTGCCCAAGATTCTGAGAGCTACCGTTATTTAGCTGAATCCATTCGCATGCACCCAGATGCTGAAACCCTCAAAGAAATCATGCTGGGAGTCGGTTTTGATGAGGTGGATACCCATAGAATGACTGGGGGTATCGTTGCGCTTCATATTGGTATTAAATACTAGTGAATTTGTAGTTTTTAGTAGTCCAGAATTAAAGTAGTTCCATAGGAGATAAAAAGATGAATAAGCATTTTTTCAAAGCAGTTTTATTAAGCGTTAGCTTAATATTTGCCACTGTTGGTCATGCTGACGCTGCCCGTTTAGGTGGCGGTAAAAGTATTGGTAAGGCACCAAGTGCACCAATCCAAAAGCAGGCTGCTCCTGTACAAAAGCCAACTCAGCAAGCACAACCAGCTACGCCAGCTTCGGCTCCCCAAGCGCCAGCACCTAGTCGCTTTGGCGGTATGGGTGGAATCCTAGGCGGTCTTGCTGCGGGACTGGGTATTGGATACCTCTTGTCTCATTTTGGTCTAGGTGAGGCAGCATCTTCATTGATTACTGGATTATTGATTGCTGTTTTAGCAGGCTTTGTCATCATGTTCGTAATGAGAAGAATGATGCCTGCTTTATCTGGCGCCAACAAAGGCCCTCAGGTTACTTCGCAAGGAATGCAGCGCGCCAATATGGATCAAGCCCCTAGACAGGAGCCTGCATTTACACCAGCTGCAAATGCGTTTGGTGGTGTCGCTGCGGAGCCTGCACCGTTTCAGTCAACTTTGCCGCCAGGATTTGATGAATATGCGTTCTTAGACAATGCAAAGCAATATTTCTCAACCCTTCAAAAAGCTTGGGATCAAGGCGACTTAGCTGCATTGCGTGAGTACACCACTCCAGAGATGTTTGCGACTATTGAGCAAGATTTATCGGGCCGAGCTGATAGCGCCAATCAAACTGATGTGGTTACGCTCAATGCGCAGTTGCTAGGAATTGAGACAACTGACAACATTTATTACTGTAGTGTGCAGTTCACGGGCATGATTCGTGAGCAAGCAGGCGCACCCGCAAATAATTTCTCTGAAATTTGGAACTTAAGCAAGCCGGTTAACGGCCCTGGAGGCTGGGTACTAGCGGGTATTTCTCAGTTGGTTTAAGCTTGAGGTACTTTCCATTGAAAGCCCGCACTTGTGCGGGTTTTTTACACTTATGACCACCGCTTCTCCTGCCACTCACCATATTGCAGCCTCAGCTGCTTGCCGAGGAATCAATCATGTCCTTAAGGCAGAGCCTTGGGCTATGGCAGAGTTGGCTCGTCATGCCGGCAAAGTGATTTTGCTAGGCCTGCCAATTGGTAAGCTGTGTTTTGAGATAACTCCAGAGGGTTCTCTAGTTGCTTTGGCGAATGTTGGCACCCCCTCCTTGGAGCTAGGGGTATCTCCTGAAGTATTCAGCGCTCTAGCTGGCAGCTCGGGTAATTTACGAGAGCAGGCAATGAAGTCGGTCAAGATTACTGGCGATGCTGACTTAGCGCAATTATTGGGTCGCTTAGCGGGTCAAATTCGATGGGAGTATGAAGAGGATCTAGCGCGTTTTATAGGAGATGCGCCTGCTAATTTCACGGTACGCCAAAGTAAGAAATTGGTTTCTGCTGGAAAGTCGGCGGCCACTGATTTGCTTGAAAATATCATTGAGTACATCAGCGAAGAAAGAAAAGTACTTTTGAATAAACGTGATTTTTTGATTCGCAAGAATGAATTGAGCGCATTGCGTGATGCGGTTGATCGTGTGGAAAAACGCATCCAACTTTTAGAGCGAAAAGGTTAATTCATTGTGCGTCGTCTAGCTCGCCTTTCTTTTATTTTCTTCACAGCATGGCGCTATGGCATGTTGCCATTGCTACGCGATATTTTGAAGCCCGGTATTCGCCGTGGGGTATTGACTATCATTTGTTGGACCTCCCCAGGCCAGTCTTTGCCCAGAGGTGAGCGCATTCGTTTAACGCTAGAAGCACTGGGCCCAATTTTTGTGAAATTCGGACAAGTACTTTCTACTCGACGTGATTTATTGCCAGAAGATATTGCCAATGAATTAGCAAAGTTACAAGATCAGGTCCCGCCATTTTCGAATGATGAATCTTGTCGATTAATTGAGCAAGCACTTGGCCAATCTATCGAAGAAGTATTTATTAGTTTTGATGCAACCCCCGTAGCCAGTGCCTCCGTGGCCCAAGTGCACTTTGGTTTATTGCGTGGTACCCAGAAGCATCCAGAGTGGGAGGGTCGCCCAGTTGCAGTCAAAGTTTTGCGCCCAGGGATTTTGCCAATCATTGATGGTGATCTTGCTTTGTTGTATGACTTAGCAAAAATTATTGAGAGACTATCTGAGGATGGACGCCGCTTAAAGCCTCGTGAAAACGTTGCTGAATTTGATACTCACTTACATGATGAATTGGATCTCATGCGTGAGGCTGCAAATGCAAGTCAGTTGCGCCGTTATTTTGTTGACTCTAAAAAGTTGATGATTCCAGAAATGTATTGGGACTTATGTCACACCAATGTCATCGTGATGGAAAAGATGGATGGCATCTCGATTGGACGTACTGCAGAGTTGCAAGCTGCAGGTATTGATTTCAAAAAGCTTGCTGCAGATGGAGTGGAGATATTTTTCACGCAAGTATTTCAGCATGGCTTCTTCCATGCAGATATGCATCCTGGCAACATCATGATTAGTCTTGAGCCGGAAACATTTGGTCGATTTATTTCTTTAGATTTCGGTATTGTTGGTGCGCTCAGTCAGTCCGATAAGAGTTACTTAGCCTTAAATTTCCTTGCTTTCTTTAACCGTGATTACCGTCGTGTTGCCGAACTGCATATCGAGTCTGGTTGGGTTCCTGCTAATACGCGAGTTGAGGAGCTTGAGGGTGCAGTCCGCTCTGTTTGTGAGCCTTACTTTGACCGCCCCCTAAAAGAGATCTCCTTGGGGATCGTATTAATGCGTTTATTCCAAACTTCACGCCGCTTTAAGGTGGAAATTCAGCCGCAACTCACTTTGCTGCAGAAGACTTTGCTGAATGTTGAGGGGCTTGCGCGTCAGCTCGATCCAGACCTGGATCTCTGGAAAACTGCTAAGCCAATTTTGGAAAAGTGGGTCAGCCAGCAGTTGGGCTGGAGGGCCTTGGTCGATGGCATTAAGGCTGAAGCTCCTAGCTGGGCGCAGATATTACCAACCTTACCCCGCCTGATTGCGGAGAGTTTGGCTCAAGGGCGTGCTCCACAAAAGGATCAAAATCTTGAATTAGAGGTCTTAAAAGGCCTTTTATTGCAGGAAAGACGCACACATCGCCTTTTAGTAGGCGCTTTGCTATTTGCGGGAGGCTTTTTGGCTGGGATTCTGATAATCGGCCTCGGTCTTTACTAGACTGTCGCCTGCCGGCGCTTAAACCGCTAAAATGCCAGGTTAGGCAAAGCGCAAGCATAGGCACATGAAAAAATACTTTATCGCAGGCATTCTGGTGTGGGCACCGATGTCAATCACCATTTGGGTGATTGCATGGGGCCTAGGCTTGCTCGACGGTGTTTTTGGCTCGGTAATGCATGCCATCATCGCTGTATTCCCAAATCAGTTTGCTGGTGATTTGCAGCACTTCCGTGAGTTGCCGGGTGTAGGCATCCTGATTGTTATTTCAGTCATCATGATTACTGGATTGCTCGCAATTAGCTTTGCGGGGCAGTGGTGGATGAAGGTGTGGAACCGGTTTATGAATCGCATTCCAATCGTTCGCTCAATTTATTCCAGTGTGCAGCAAGTATCTTCAACCTTATTTTCTGGCAGCGGGCAAGCTTTTAGTAAAGCATTATTAATTCGCTATCCCCATGCAGATTCTTGGGCAATTGCATTCCAGACTGGCATGCCGGCAAAAGAAATTACTGCGAAGTTGGGTGAAGATTACGTCAACGTATTTCTGCCGACTACGCCAAATCCAACTTCTGGATTTTTTATGATTGTCCCGCGTTCTCACACCATTGAATTAGAGATGAGTGTTGAAGAAGCGCTCAAACATATTGTTTCAATGGGATCTGTTCCCCCCACCAGTTCAACTGGTTTGACTGCTATTGGGTCAAACCATCATCTTTGATTTATAGGAAATTGTTATGTCGATGCGAAGCCATACCTGCGGTCAGGTAACTGAATCACTTATTGGTCAGGAAATTACTCTTTCGGGTTGGGTGAATCGTCGCCGCGACCATGGTGGCGTGATCTTTATCGACTTACGTGATCATCAAGGTTTTGTGCAGGTGGTCTGCGATCCAGATCGTCCAGAGATGTTTGCCTTAGCTGAGCAAGTCCGTAACGAGTTTTGTATTCAGATCAAAGGTTTGGTACGTGCGCGTCCAGCCGGCACTGAGAACAATGATTTGGTAAGCGGCAAGATTGAAGTGCTTTGCCATAGCTTGGTTATTTTGAATGCATCGATTACACCCCCGTTCCAATTGGAAGATGAGAATTTATCTGAAACCACTCGCTTAACCCATCGCGTTCTCGATCTGCGTCGCCCGCAAATGCAAAAGAACTTACGTTTGCGTTACAACGTGGCTATGGAATGCCGTCGCTACTTAGATGCAGCAGGCTTTATTGATATTGAAACCCCAATGTTGACAAAGAGTACTCCTGAGGGTGCGCGTGATTACTTGGTGCCTTCACGTGTACATGATGGTCAGTTCTTTGCCTTGCCACAGTCTCCCCAGTTGTTTAAACAGTTGTTGATGGTGGCTGGCTTTGATCGTTACTACCAAATTACCAAGTGTTTCCGTGACGAAGATTTACGTGCTGATCGTCAGCCTGAATTTACTCAGA
>ERZ650303.311-NODE-311-length-14754-cov-3.851691_pt1 | contig 14754 bp, 11 predicted proteins | sample MGYA00376239_ERZ650303 | MGnify/ENA primary metagenome ERZ650303 (study PRJEB26733, sample SAMN07839262) | wastewater metagenome | biome: small river; feature: stream; material: water | place: USA: North Carolina | collected 2016-04-05 ... | reverse complement strand
TGATTACGCTTTCACCGCGCAGATGGAAGAAGACCTAGACAAGATTGCTGCCGGCGAACTGGACCGCAGTACCTGGCTAAAGAACTTCTACTTTGGTGACGACGGCAAGGTACTTGGCCTAAAGCCAACCGTAGAAAATCTTGGCGACAGTGACCCGCGTGCGATTAACTCAATCGAGATTAAAGAAGGTGTAACTCTTCGTACCGGTAAGTACGGCCCATACATCGAAATTTTTGGCGACCCAACTGCCGAGGGTCACGATGAAAATGGCCGACGCATCGTAAATATTCCCGAGGGTCTTGCTCCAGATGAATTGACTCCGGTCAAGGCACAGGAACTAATCGATGCACCGGTAATCACCGACCGCGTGATGGGTGTTGACCCGGCAACCGGTTTCGATATCTTGTTTAAGGACGGCCGCTTTGGCCCTTACGTAATGCTCGACGATGAGCATGCACCTAAGCCAAAGACTGCATCGCTGTTTAAGAGCATGAGCCCGGAAACTTTCACGCTCGACGATGCAATTAAGTTGCTGTCTTTGCCTCGCATCATTGGTCAGGATCCGGAATCGGGAATCGACATCACTGCACAGAATGGAAAATTCGGCCCTTACATGTTGAAGGGTAAAGAATCACGTTCACTGCAAACCGAGGATCAAATTTTTGACCTCGACCTTGCCGGTGCACTGGAGATTTTTGCCCAGCCTAAGTACGGAGGCCGCCGCACCGCGGCAACTCCGCTTAAAGAATTTGGTGAGGATCCGGCATCGGGGTTGGCAGTAGTTGCTAAGTCTGGCCAGTTTGGTCTTTACGTAACCGACGGCGCAGTGAATGCAACCGTTCCTAAAGATGAAAATCTTGAAGAGATGAGTGCGGACACCGCTTTTGAACTTTTGGCGATTCGCCGCGAGAAGCTGGGGCTTGAACCAGGCGAGGCTCCGGCCAAAGCGGGTAAGCCAAAGAAGAAGATTGCAGGCACCACCAAGGTTGTAAAAGCCGGAACCAGAAAGAAAAAGTAATGTCTGGTTTGTTCATCTCGTTTGAAGGCATCGATGGGGTTGGCAAATCAACTCAGATTGATTTGCTGATCAAGCACCTTGATGAACTTGGCCGTGCGCACATTCGCACGCTGGAACCTGGCGGCACAGATCTTGGCGTTGAAATTCGTCACCTGTTGTTGCACCGCAAGGGCGAAGTTGCTCCGCGAGCGGAGGCGTTGCTTTATGCGGCCGACCGCGCCCACCACGTAGCAACTAAGGTTCGCCCGGCACTTGAAGCAGGCACCGATGTGATTATCGACCGCTACTTAGATTCATCGGTTGCTTATCAGGGTGCTGGCCGTGACTTGGATGCCACGGAGATTCGCAATCTTTCACTCTTTGCAGTGCAGGGGCTGTTGCCGAATCTAACCGTGCTGCTTGACCTTGAGGCATCGGCCGCTTTGGCACGCCGCAGCAAGACAGGCCAGGAGCCGGACCGCCTAGAGCGCGAAAAGGCCGAATTCTTTGAGGCTGTTCGCCAGGGTTACCTTGCGTTGGCTGCGGCTGAACCGGAGCGCTTCTTTATCGTTGATGCGCGCCAGAGCGTTGAAGAAATGGCGGCGCTAATTCGTGCGCGCGTAGATGAACTTATCGCCGGTAATGCCTAATTCAAATGTGAGCGGTGTGCTTGCACCGGTGTGGGCAGAGCTGCTGGGGCAGCCGGAGGCAATCGCCCAATTAGAAATCGCAATTCGCACAAAAGCAGATGGCGTTTATCACGCCTGGTTAATAACTGGCCCGCCTGGATCTGGGCGTTCGAATATGGCACACGCTTTTGCAGCCGCATTACTTTGTGAAAAAAATGGCTGCGGTGAATGCAAGAGCTGTTTGATGGCTGCGGCTGGTTCACACCCCGATATTTCCACCCTGGCTACCGAGCGCGTACAGATTTCAATTGACGAAGTGCGCGAGCTAGTGGCGAGTTCACAATTTGGCGGTTCGCTGGGTAAGTTCCGCATCATGATCATCGAGGATGCCGACCGAATGCAAGAGCGCTCGGCAAATGTTTTGTTGAAGGCTCTCGAAGAACCACCGGCCGGCACCATATGGTTGCTGTGTGCTCCATCTGAGGCCGACATGCTGCCAACGATTCGCTCGCGCGTGCGCCGAGTTGGGCTAAAGGTTCCAGCGGTTGAAGAAGTTGCGCGTATTTTGATTGAGCGCGACGGCATTGATAGTAAGTTGGCGCACCAGGTTGCTGCCGAGGCCCAGAGTCACATTGGCATGGCACGCCGACTGGCAACAAGTTCTGAGGCTAGAAGTCGCAGGCGTGAAACCTTGATGGCGGCATTGGCCATTAGCGGCGTGACCTCCGCTGTTAACACAGCTGAGCGCTGGTTGGACATCGCCAAAAAAGACGCCGAGGCGCTCACCAACGAACGTGACGAAGAGGAAAAGTCAGCCATGATGCGGTCGCTTGGTTTGCAACCGGGTGATGCAATTCCTGCAAACCTAAAATCGGATTTGCGTGCATTGGAGGAGGGGCAGAAGCGCCGAGCCACCAGAAGCGTGCGTGACGGCCTCGACAGGATTTTGGTTGATCTGCTTTCGCTCTATCGAGATGTGCTCACACTGCAAATTTCGGCAAACGTTGCACTGGTCAACGAAGACCTACGAAATGGCATCGCCGAGGTAGCTGGCATCAGCACCGCTGCCGAGACTATTCACAAACTTGAGGCTATTGCCGAGGCGCGAATTCGCATCGATTCAAATGTGCGTGACCTAATGGTCCTGGAATCCCTCGCAGTACAGTTGCGCCGAAAGACGAATTAGTTGCACGCAGGCAGGTCAAGACATTCGTTGCTTAGGGTCATCGCAGCTCTGAGTGGATTGTTGCTTTTGGGCGGTTGTGCTGCCCCGGTGGAAACCGCGATTGCTGGCGGCCCACAGCCGAGCGCCGATTCCTCCGTGCCAAATGAATTACTGCCTTACTACGAGCAAAAACTTTCTTGGGTTACCTGTGGGGAAAGTAAGGCTTACTGTTCAACTCTGGAGGTGCCTGCCGATTGGAATAACCCTGAGGGTAGTCGTTTCAAACTTGCGATTGTTTACCGCAAGGCCACCGGCACTAAGCCAATCGGTTCGTTGCTTTTCAACCCTGGAGGCCCTGGAACCTCCGGCGTTTCGTGGGTGCGGGATTCCGGCGATCAAATTGGTACCAGCACGCTTCGCAGCAATTACAACATCGTAGGTTTTGACCCCAGAGGCGTTGGCGATAGTGAACCAATAGTTAAGTGCCTAACCAATAAAGAAAAAGATGAAATGTTTTACGGTGCATCGGCAGCACCGGTTGGTTCGGCCCAAGAGGTCGCCGAGACTCGCGCAAAAATGAAAAAGTACGTAGCGGCCTGCGTAAAAAACACCGGTGCCGGTTTGCAATTCATTGACACCGTCTCGGCTGCCAAAGATATGGACATTATTCGGTCAGTATTCGGCGAAACCAAAATAAATTATCTGGGTTACAGCTATGGCACCTATCTTGGCACTGCATATGCGCAACTCTTCCCTAAGCGCGTTGGTCACATGGTGCTCGATGGAGCGATTGACCCAACCGTCAATGAAGACACCCAAGACCTCTACCAGTTAAAAGGTTTTGACCAGGCGCTTAAAGATTTCCTAACCGATTGCCTAGAAAATCAAGACTGCCCATTCACCGGATCGCTGGCTGCAGCCGAAGTCAAAATCAAAAACCTAATGCTCTCGATTGAGAAAAAGCCTCTCCGCACGGATTCGGGTCGAGAGTTATCGGTGTGGGCCGCTCTTACTGGAATTGTGATGCCGCTCTACAGTCAGGACTGGTGGCCGTCACTGGCCCAAGGGTTTGCCGAGGCGTTGAAAGGCGATGGCACCACGCTGCTTTCACTGGCAGACACTTACAACGATCGAAATTCGGATGGCACATATGCCTCAAACACGATCGAATCCAACATTGCGATTTCATGTTTGGACTCAAGGTCCCCGAGCGATGATGCATCGATGGCCGCGGCAAATAAAGAATTGTTGGCAGCCAGTTCAATGCTTGGCCGCTATTGGCAATTCGGCGCACTCACTTGCGAACAGTGGCCTTACCCGGCAGCGGCAAAGCTAGAAACTTTTAGGGCAGCGGGCTCGCAGAAAATTTTGGTGGTTGGCACTACCGGTGATCCTGCGACTCCATATTGGCAAGCGGTTGCTTTGGCTGAAGACGTTCTAGAGAACGCGCAGTTGATCACTTTCAACGGCGAGGGCCACACCGCGTACGGCTTGGAAAGTTCATGTGTTAACAAAGCTGTTGATGATTACTTCATTAAAAATGTGGTGCCAACCGAAGACCCAGACTGCGGATAAATAACGCCCTAATAACAAAATGGTTACGTCGGGAATTTTTGGAATTAGAGAAAAGTTCCATCGCTAGGCTCAGGAACAGAGTGTGAAAGCACCCTGAACCTGGCAATGGTGCCAGCGTTCTCTTTTTGAACATTGGAGTTCGATGAGTTCGAAGAACGAAAAGGTTTGGTCTGATACACAGGCCAGCCCTGAGTTCCAGGATCTAAAGCGAAAGTTTAGGGGCTTTGCATTTCCCCTGACCGTGGCTTTCCTGGTTTGGTATTTTCTCTACGTGATCCTTACCGCATTCGCGCGTGAATGGATCAGCACACCGGTATTCGGCAATTTCAACATTGCTTTTATTCTTGGTTTGCTCCAGTTCGTAACAACATTTTTGATCATGTGGCTTTACGAGCGCCACTCATCTCACTCACTCGACGGTCCTTCGGACGCGCTGCGTGACAAGGTAGATAAGGAGCTTGCAAAGTGAGTTCATCAATGTTGAGCACAATCCTCTTTATTGCATTCGTTGCTTTTACCCTGGTTCTAGTTGTCCGCGCGGGCCGCTCGAACAAGAAGTCTTCTGACTTCTTCGATGGTGGCGGTGGCTTCTCTGGTTTCCAGAATGGTCTAGCTATTGCCGGTGACTACATGTCGGCAGCATCGTTCCTGGGTATCGCCGGAACCATCGCGTTGTTCGGATACGACGGCTTCCTTTACTCAATCGGTTTCTTGGTTGCTTGGTTGGTAGCGCTGCTACTAATCGCCGAGCCACTTCGTAACACCGGCCGCTTCACCATGGGTGACGTGCTTGCATTCCGCATGCGTCAGATCCCAGTTCGTGGAGCCGCTGCTACCTCAACCCTGGTTGTTTCAACCTTCTACCTAATGGCTCAGATGGTTGGTGCGGGTGCTTTGGTTTCACTACTTCTAGGTGTGAATGACCCAAGTGCCAAGACCTGGATTATCGGTGGTGTGGGTATCTTGATGATCGTCTACGTAACCGTGGGTGGCATGAAGGGTACAACCATGGTTCAGATCGTGAAGGCATTCTTGCTAATGACCGGTGCGATCTTGCTAACCGTAATGGTTTTGTGGCACTTCAACTTCAACGTTTCAGAACTTCTAGGTGCTGCACGTGATGCATCTGGCAAGGGCGACGCATTCTTGCAACCGGGATTGAAGTTCGGAAAAGATGTGATTGATGCGGCTACCGGGGCAATTGACCCAGCCAAGACTCTGATCAGCAAGCTTGATTTGATCTCACTTGGTATGGCTCTGGTTCTTGGAACTGCAGGTCTTCCTCACATTCTGATCCGTTTCTACACAGTGCCAACAGCTAAGGCTGCTCGTACTTCAGTTAACTGGGCGATCGGAAACATTGGTGTGTTCTACCTAATGACAATTGCACTTGGATTTGGTGCCGCTGCATTGGTAAGTCGAGCAACTTTGTTCCGTGGTTTCAAGGTTGATGCTGCCGGGTGTCTGATTGACGCCAAGAACGTAGCGATTGTTGACGGTTCAAATGCGTGTACCACGATGGACCACATCAAGGACATGGCACCTGCTGCTAAGGCTCTTATCGTTCCGGTTGACCCATCGGGTAACGTTGCAGCTCCGCAATTGGCTCAGTTCCTTGGTGGCGGTGAAGGTACTACTGGTGGTGCCGTAATGCTTGCCATTATCGGTGCGATTGCCTTTGCAACAATCCTTGCTGTAGTTGCTGGTCTAACCTTGGCTAGCTCTTCATCATTCGCACATGACCTGTACGCAAACGTAATCAAGAAGGGAACTGCAACTGCAAAAGAAGAAGTACGCGTTGCCAAGATCTCTGCTGTGGTTATTGGTGCGATTGCAATCGTCCTAGCGATTGGAGCACAGGGCTTGAACGTGGCCTTCCTGGTAGCAATTGCCTTTGCAATTGCGGCATCTGGAAACCTACCGGCAGTTCTTTACTCACTTTTCTGGAAGAACTTCAACACCCGTGGTGCCGTCTGGGCAATCTACGGTGGTTTGTTGTCAGCACTTGTATTGCTGATCTTCTCTCCAAACGTGACAGGTCTGCCAACCAGCCTGATTCCATTTGTAGAAGGCGGAGTTCGCTTCGACTTCTTCCCATTGGCTAACCCAGGTCTAGTTTCAATTCCGCTTGGCTTCTTCTTTGGCTGGCTTGGAACTGTGACATCAAGCGAACGCAACCTAGCTAAGTACGCAGAGCTAGAAGTTCGTTCACTTACTGGTGCAGCAATCGGTAAGGCTGTTCAGCACTAATTCGTCTCAAATAGAAAACCCCCGGTTATTCGCCGGGGGTTTTTCTATTGAATAACTATTTAGCGAATCAATGCGATAAAAAGTGCCACAAAAATTCCCACGAAAATTGCAGGGGTTAGGTACTTCACCACGTGCATCCAAGGTGCGGTTGTGACGATTGAATCTGCCAGTGCGGACTTGGTCTTTAGCTGAGCGATGTCTTTAGCCGCGGCCTGTGCCTCATTAGCTGCAGTGAATTCCGCAAGAGCGCCAAGAATCCCAGATGCCAGCAAGATGCCAATCACGGCCCATGCGGTTACCTGACCGGCAACTCTGATTTGCTCAACGAGTCCTGCGGTTGTGATCAGTAGAAAGGTTGGGGCCAGCTGAGCGATGATGATTTGCTGGCGAGATTTCTGCCAAAGGCGGATTAGATCTAGTTCATTCATGGTTGACTCCTGTATTGGATGTTATTTACAGGTTAGGCGAAATTCATGGACAAATCCGCATTGAAAAACAATGCGTTCCAAGAGGCACTTTCGGTGCGGTTTCGCCGTTTGCTTTCCGGTGATCCAAAGGGCGTGCCACCCTGGCTTGATGTAATTGCTGCCGGAGATGAAGCCGGATTCTTTTTACCAACCGATGCACCTTGGGTTGTGCACGCCGATTTTGGAACGCTGGTTGGTGGCATTCGCGCACTGTTGATGCAGGCGCTGCATCCGGGGTCGCTGACCGGTGTGAAGAATCATTCGCGCTATCAATCAGATCCACTTGGTCGTTTGGCCGGAACAATCCGATGGCTCACCATAACAACTTTTGGTTCAAAGACAGCGGTGCTGGGCGAGGCTTCGCGCGTGAATCGATTGCATACCCGAGTCACAGGTGAGTACACGACCGGGGCGGGAGACCGGGTGGCCTACAGGGCTGCCGACCAAGATCTTTTGCTGTGGGTTCACATTGCCTTTATGGAATCTTTTTTGGTGTCTCACGAGCAGTTTGCCTGGCGAGAAATACCTAAGGGCAGTGCTGCAACCGGTGCCGATAATTATGTTTCGCAGTGGAGTGCATCAGTGGCGCCTTTAGGTTTGAATGAAGTTCCGATGAGCCGAGCCGAGCTGGACTCAACTATTGACCAGATTTATCGAGCTGGGTTATTGGCAGCAAATGACGACACTTTGAGTGTTGTGGAGTTCATTAAAAACCCACCGCTACCTAATTTGGCAGCACCCATCTACAGATTGCTTTTTGATGCTGCCGTCCTTTCGCTAAAACCAGAGTTTCGAAACTTGCTGGGATTGAAGAGCAAACCCGGTTGGGTTATTCGTCCGCTTACCCGATGGACCCTGCGTTTGATGCGTCTGGCAATTGGGCCGGAAAGCCCAATCGAGGACGGCGCAATCGCGCGTCTTCGACGAATTGGTGCTTGGGCCTAGGCGCTAGAGCAGACCCCGTAAGCCGGAAGCCCAGTTATTTACAGGGATAACGGAAAAGTAAACCTTTTATCACGATGTGATAACCATGACGTGTTTTGCTAAATCGTGTGAATAAACTGGCACGAGCAAGGAGAATTCTCCCTGTGAAGTGCGAGAGGGGCTCGCGTACGACTCAAGAGGCGCAAGCCTTTTTAGTTGAAATTAATTGGAAGGTTCAATGATGAATTTCATGAAGAAGGGCCGTATCGTTGCTGCAATCGCCGCAACCGTATTGGCATTTACTGCTTGTGCACCTGCTGCTGACTCAGGTTCAGGTTCAGCAAGCACCGGCATCAAGATCGGCGCAACATTCCCAGTACTAGACGCTTTCCTTCAGAAGGTAGCTGATGGTATGCAGGCTGAGGCAGATGCAACTGGGTCAACCCTGACCATCGTTGCCGCAGACAACAAGGTAGACACACAGCTAAGCCAGGTTGAGAACTTCATCTCACAGGGCGTAGACGCAATTCTTGTAGTTGCAGTTGACACATCAGCAGCTGGTCCAATGACCGAAGCTGCTAAGGCTGCAAATGTTCCTATCGTTTACGTAAACCGCAACCCATCACAGGCTGGCGTACCATACGTAGGTTCAAACTCTCTAGTATCAGGTCAGCTTGAAATGGCACAGCTTGCAAAGCTTGCTAACAACAAGGGTGACGTCGTAATCATGGAGGGTGAAGTTACTAACGAAGCTGCTCTAGACCGCACCAAGGGTTGCAACGAAGAGGCTGCAAAGGCTGGCATGAAGGTTGTAAAGACTGGAACAGCTAACTGGGACCGCGCTCAAGGTCAGAAGCTTATGGAGAACTGGATCCAGTCAGGTACCAAGTTTGATGTTGTTTGTGCAAACAACGACGAAATGGCTCTTGGTGCAATTCTTGCTCTAAAGGCTGCTGGTAAGAAGCTAGGCGCTGGCGGCATCCTTGTAGGTGGCGTTGACGCGACTGCAGATGCTCTTGCATCGCTAAAGGCTGGCGAACTTGCTACCACCGTATTCCAGGACGCATCTGGTCAGGGAGGTGGCGGTGTAAAGGCTGCTATCGCTCTACACAACGGCGAGAAGGTTGACGACTACGTTGACGTTCCTTACCAGTTGGTAACCCTAGACAACATTGCTGATTTCGAAGGCAAGTAATCTAGATTAAGCATCAGGGTTGGCCGGGCCGGGAAACTGGTCCGGCCAACTTACTTATCGATACTTATAAAGATGTAAGTATGAAAGAAGCAAAAATATGAGCAATTTCATCGTTGAGATGAAGGGAATCACAAAAAGATTTCCAGGCGTACTAGCGCTAAATGACGTTAAATTAAATCTTCGTGCTGGCACTGTGCACTCACTTATGGGTGAAAACGGTGCTGGTAAATCAACTCTCATGAAAATCCTTGCGGGTGTTTACACACTTGATGAGGGTCAGATCCTGATTGACGGCAAGCCTGTTTCAATCACCGATCCACGTTCGGGCTTAGATCACGGCATCGCCATGATCCACCAGGAGCTTTCATTTATTCCAGAGCTAACCGCAGCAGAAAATATCTACCTTGGCCGCGAGCTAAGGGGCATTGGTGGCCTGGTTAGTAAACGCAAGATGGCTGAGGAAGCGCAGAAGGTCTTTGACCGTTGGGGCATCAAGATCAACGCAACTGCCCATATGCGAGACCTAAGCGTCGCCCAGGCCCAAATGGTTGAGATTGCCAAGGCAATCGCCTTTGATGCGCGCATCATCATCATGGATGAACCAACTTCGGCTATTACGGATCGTGAAGTCGCGGCGCTGCACAAAATCATCGGGCAGCTGCGCGAGGCTGGCACCGCAATCATCTACATCACGCACAAAATGGATGAGGTTTTTGCAATCTCTGATGAGATCACAATTTTCCGTGACGGTACCTGGGTCGCAACCGAGTCAGCAAAAGTCATGAGTCGTGACCGTTTGATTTCACTTATGGTTGGCCGCGAGCTGACGGCACTGTTCCCTAAGTCGGAAGCCAAGATCGGCGAGGTCGTGCTTGAGGTTTCAAACCTGAACCGCGGGCGCCAGGTTAAAGATGTTTCGTTCAATGTTCGACGCGGCGAGATTCTTGGTTTTGCTGGCCTTATGGGTTCTGGTCGCACTGAGGTTCTCGAAACCGTATTCGGTATCTACGCTGCTGAGTCGGGCACCATCAAAGTGAATGGTAAAGAGGTAAAGATCCGCGAGCCACACCAGGCAATTGCCGCTGGAATTGGTTTGCTTACCGAAGACCGTAAGAAGACCGGCATCATGGGTGTACTTTCAGTGCGCGACAACATGTCAGTGGCTGCGCTTTCAAAGTTCACGTTGGGTGGAATTTTGCGAAAGCCAATGATTGAAAAGCAGTGTGAAGACCAGCGTCAAGCACTTGCCTTGAAGACGCCTTCGCTAAACCAGCAGATCCAGAATTTATCGGGTGGAAACCAGCAGAAGGTGTTGCTGTCCCGTTGGTTGCTTACTGACCCAGACATTCTGATTATTGACGAACCAACTCGCGGTATTGACGTTGGTGCAAAGTCAGAAATCCACCGATTGATGAGCGAGCTAGCCAAGCAAGGCAAGGCAATCATCATGGTGTCGTCTGAGATGCCAGAAATTCTAGGTATGAGCGATCGCGTGGTCGTTATGTGCGAGGGACGTCTAGTTGGCGAAGTATCGCGCAAGAATGCCACCCAAGAAAACATTATGAAACTTGCAACCCAATTCAGCGACGAAGCTGTTGCATAACAAATAGGAAAAGAAAAATGGCTAAAAAAGTAATGACCGAACCACCAACCACAACAACTCTGATGACCCTGTCAAAAAAGTTCAACTGGGGTGATTTCGTTCGCAAGTACATGATCGTTGGCGTACTTATCCTGTTTGTCACTGCTTTGGCAATCATGACTGATGGAAACTCGATCGAGCCAGTGAACTTGGTAAACGTAATTCGTCAGGTTTCTGCCATCGGCATTATCGGTGTTGGTATGACCTTCGTGATTATCACGCTTGGAATTGACCTATCAGTTGGTTCAATTCTTGGTCTTTCTGCAGTTGTCGCGGCAAGCTTGGTTCAGGTTCCGGGCGGGTCACTGGTTAAGTTCCAGGGGATTGACCTACCGGTAATCGTGGGTGTGCTTGCTGGTCTTGGTGTCGGTGCGCTTGCCGGTTTCATCAACGGTGTGCTGATTGCTAAGTTCCGCTTGGCGCCTTTCATTGCGACTCTTGGCATGATGTCTATTGCTCGTGGTCTTGCCTACCTATACACCGGTGACGGTCGCCCGTTCTCTGACCTAAAGCCGGAGTACAACTTCATTGGTCAGGGCTACATCTTCAACGACCCAAACCAGCCACTATCGGGTATTCCAGTGCCAGTCTTGTTGTTCATCGTGGTTGCCGGTATCGCTAGCTTCATCTTGAGTTTCACCAAGTTTGGTCGCTACAACTATGCAATCGGTGGAAACGAGACCGCTGCTCGCGTTTCAGGTATTCGCATTCCTCGTGTGACAATCATCATCTACACAATCAGTGGTTTGCTTGCTGGTCTTGCTGGTGTGCTTTTGTCGGCACGTATTGGGTCCGGTAACTCAACCCTTGGAACCGGTATTGAGCTTGATGCGATTACTGCGGTAATCATTGGTGGTACAAGCTTCAAGGGCGGCATCGGAACTATTTGGGGAACTATTGTTGGTGCGATTCTGATTGGTGTAATCAACAACGGTCTTGACCTAATGAACGTTTCTCCGTTCTTGCAGATTGTGGTGAAGGGTCTGATCATTATCGTCGCCATCATCATTGACGAGCGCAAAAACTCAAAAAAGATCTAATTCACCTGGAATAAGAGTTGATGACCCAGACCGCGCGGTCTGGGTCATTAGCTTTTGTTTGGTTTTGGGGGAACCGGAACCAGCGCCCACAAAATTGCGGCCATGTCGATGAATTCTTGACTCACGGCTGCGGCTGTTGCATTTAGCAAACCGGTGGCTGCGGCAATCATGGCTGCAACCGCTAAGCCCATGCCAACACCAGCTGCTTGCAGGGCGCGATTTCTGGCTCCCTTAGAAATCAGCATTGCTGTTGCAAGGTGCTTGATTGAATCTTCAACAATCACAACATCGGCCGCTTCGCTGGCGGCAGTTGCACCGCGAGCACCCATTGCCACACCAACACTTGCGGCAGCAAGTGCGGGGGCATCGTTAATGCCATCACCAACTGCAACTACCGATCCATTGGTTGCCAGCATCTCGGCATGCACGATCTCAAGCTTTCGTTCGGGAGTGCACTCGGCAAAAACTTGATCTACGCCAACCTCGGCACCAACTTGTTCGGCTGTTGCAGTGCGGTCACCAGAGACCATAACCACCCGCTGAATGCCAAGTTTGCGCAGCTGATTGATGGTTCCCTTGGCCTCGTCACGAAGTGGATCATCGAGACCAATCACCGCAACCAGTTGATCATCGATTTCTACCGCCACGATAAGTGCGTTGGTTAGCGGCGCCCACTCAGGAAGTTCCGCACGAAGTTGGCCAACTCGCACCTGGCGGCCATCAACGTTGCCGGTCAAGCCAACTCCGTGTTCCTCAACTACGCTGGTTGCCATTTCAAGGTCAAGTTTTCTGCGATCCGCCTCACCCAGGATGGAGCGGGCTACCACGTGTGGACTGGCTTGCTCAAGCGAGGCAGCCAACTTGAAAGCATGGTCTTGATCAACGCCAGGTGCAAAGGCGACCTGAGATACTTCTGGGCCGCCGTGAGTAAGAGTCCCGGTCTTGTCAACCAGAAGGGTTTTGGCGCGGGCCAGTGCTTCGAGCGCGGCACCGCCTTTGATGATTGCTCCATTGGCCGAGGCCTTAGACATTCCGGCAATGATTGCCACCGGAACCGCAAGAATCAGTGGGCATGGGGTAGCTGCAACAATCACTGCAACAGCGTTTGCGTAGTTACCGGTGATTAACCAAGTTGCCGCCGCCAACAGCAGTGCAAAAGGAACAAAGCGCACCGCCCACTTATTTGCAACTCGCACACCGTTTGCACTTGTTGCCTGTGCCTGCTGAACCAAACGCACCAGCGCCGAGTAAGTAGATGTTTCCGATGTCCGAGTTGTGATGAGTTCAACATTTGTTGCGGCATTTACTACACCCGATGCAATTTCTTCGCCGGCGGCAACAAACCGCGGAAGCGGCTCACCGGTCAATGCCGATTCGTCAAAAGTTCCGCTGTTAACCAGGCGACCATCTAGCGGAACCACTTCACCCGAGCGCACCAAAATGTGCGAACCCAGAGTCACCTTTTCCAGCGGTACATCGGTTGGGTTGCCATCGGTGTTGATTGAATGAACTACGCGAGGAGCGCGGGCTAGCAGTGCTTCAAGTTGATTGCGAGCCCGACCCTCTGCCCAGCGTTCCAGTGCGCGACCAGTAGCCAGCATCACTGAGATCACGCTGGCGGCAACCCATTCGTTGGTGAGGGCGGTTGCTGCAATGGCGATCAGCGCTAGCGCATCGCTACCAAATTCACCAAGCTTGATTGCACGAATTAGCAGTGCAATAGAAAGTGTGAAACCAACCGCAGCGCCAACGGCAAAAGTTAGCAAAGCACCGATAGACCCCTGCGGTTGCACAAGGCCGCCAACCAAACTCAGAATTGTCACCAGCAAAAGCAGGTAGTCATTGCGCAAAGTTTTACTCACAATTCCAGTTTGCCACTCTTTAGTGCCGCTGAATCAATGGGCCTAGACTCAAAGATATGGGTACTCCAAAGATTCAATTTCTCGGCGCAGCCGGAACTGTTACCGGTAGTCGATTCCTTTTAACCAGTGGTGAAACCAAGGTCATGGTTGATGCTGGAATGTTTCAAGGGCTCAAGGAGCTTCGCCTGAAGAACTGGAACCCGCTGCCGATTGATCCAGCAGAAATCAGTGCAGTTGTGTTGACCCATGCGCACCTGGATCACTGCGGCTACATTCCCAAGCTGGTCAAAGATGGCTTCAAGGGCAAGATCTACTTGACCGAATTCACCGGCAAGCTGGCCGAAGTTGTTTTGTTGGACTCGGCTCGCATTCAAACAGAGGATGCCAAGTACGCGGCGGCCAAGGGGTTCAGTAAGCACAATCCACCCAAGGCACTTTACGAACAGCCAGATGCTGCGCAGGCCGTAAAACAATTTGCCGCCCAAGAATTCCGCACTCGCGTGCAGGTAGCTGAAGAGACTTTTGTGACCTTCCATCCATCAGGCCACATTCTGGGTGCGGCTTTTGTTGAAGTGGAATTCTTTGGTAAGCGCCTGTTGTTCACCGGAGACATGGGTCGTCAGGAACACCCGTTGCTAGTTACCCCAGACAATATTCCTGCCGGACGCTTTGATGCGGTAATTACAGAATCAACCTATGGCGACCGCGAACACGCGCCTAGCACAACCAACTTTGAAACCGCGATTAACGAAACCGTCGATCGCGGTGGATCGGTGTTGATCCCGGCATTTGCGGTTGATCGCACTGAGGTGATTTTGGTGCAGCTACGCAAGCTGATGGAAGAGGGCAAGATTCGTCGCGTGCCAATTTACGCCGACTCACCCATGGCACTCAAAGCGCTTTCGTTTTATCGAAAGGCAATTGACGAAGACTCCGAAGAAATTCGCGACGAAATCGTCGCAGAGTGGGCCGGTAAGGATCCATTTAATCCAGGCACTCTGGTTGAGT
>ERZ650303.309-NODE-309-length-14770-cov-7.883180_pt1 | contig 14770 bp, 13 predicted proteins | sample MGYA00376239_ERZ650303 | MGnify/ENA primary metagenome ERZ650303 (study PRJEB26733, sample SAMN07839262) | wastewater metagenome | biome: small river; feature: stream; material: water | place: USA: North Carolina | collected 2016-04-05 ... | reverse complement strand
AATCACTCAATCAAGCGCGCCAAAATTGCGCAGCCGTCGCTGTTGAATTAGGGATTGAGCCCTAGAAATGTCCAGCGATAGTAGCTCCCTGCATTCATCTGCGGTTATTAATGAAGCAGTACAAAATTTACGAGATGGTGGTTTGGTCGCCTTTCCGACTGAGACTGTTTATGGCTTGGGCGCAGATGCGAAGAATCCCGATGCAATTAAGCAAATTTTTACCGCCAAGGGTAGGCCATCCAATCACCCACTAATTGTTCACTTAGCAGCCCCTGATAAGTTTGATCAGGTGCAAGTTGATTGGGTTCCGGTTCTAGCGCCTTGGGTTAGAGACTTATCAGAGGATGCATTAAAACTCGTCAATGCTTTTTGGCCCGGTCCGCTGACTCTGGTATTTAAGAAAGATAAAAGCGTTTTAAATGAGCTTACTGGTGGTCAGGATACGGTAGCAATTCGAGCGCCTGCCCATCCGATTGCTCAGGAGTTACTCCGTAAATTTAAGGGTGGCGTGGTTGCACCTTCTGCCAATCGTTTCGGCAAAGTATCTCCTACAAGTGCGGCTGATGTCCGTAGCGAGTTTGAGGGTATGTTAGACCTCATGATTTTGGATGGTGGTGATTGTGAAGTCGGCATTGAATCAACCATCATTGATTTATCTTCAGGCGATCATCCGGTCTTATTGCGTCCAGGCGTCATTACTCCCGGAGAGATTTTTGCCAAGACGGGTATCAAGGTCTATTTACCTGGTGAACTCAACCCAGCTAAGCAAGACGATGGTCTACCAAGGGTCTCTGGTAGTCTGCGTGCGCATTACGCGCCGACAACCCCATTAAGAATGTATGCACCAGGCAGGGTCTTGGATGCACTTAGCGAGTTCCCCGATATCAAGTCGCGGGTGGCAGTTGCGGTTTGGGATTCAGATTCTTCCTTGGGTGAGGATGGACATCCATCCGTGCATTTTGAGGAAGTAATTGTGCCTAGTGATAGCGCTACATTTGCAAGTCGTCTATATCGCTCTTTACGAGATTTAGATCAGCAGGGCTGGGATTTGATTCTGTTTCCGGAGCCTCCTACGGGCGAGGAGTGGGATGGTGTTCGTGACCGACTTCAGCGTGCGTGTTTTGGCTCAGGGCCATCCTCAAGCAACCACGCCAATAGTTGATCATGCGCCTCTAAACCTCTCCAGGCATTGGGGTGGTTTATGAATGAGGTGACTGCATACATCTTTCCAGATTTACTCATCACATAGCCAGAGATCGCTCTGACATCGGCAAGTGATCCTGTCTTGATTCGCGCCTCAGGCTTTTTCTTTAAGTGTAAAAATTTCCGTAAATGGGTCATGAGGCGATTACGCATCGTGCCATCGGTACCTGCAATCGGCAGACTGTTATAAAAAGTATCTGCTACAGATAAGTTGCGAGCTGCAACTAATAATTGAGTCATATGCTCGGCTGAGATTGCTTCATTACGTGATAGACCGGAGCCATTCTCAATGATCAGTTCTGGAAACTGAAGTCCTAATCCCTTTAGCCAACTCTGAATCACTAGCTCGCCATTTTCAGTCGTTGCAGGTTTACCCATCTTCTCCAAGGCCAATGTCAGCATGAGCTGTCTGGCCATAACGTTATTGGAATATTTATTAATGTCTTGTACGTCGTCAGCCAAGGGAGTGCCCTCAAACTGCAGCAGTAATCGTGCCGCCAGTGGGACGGATCCAGACTTTCCGGTAGGCGCTTGAGTCCAGGTTCCGCCAGCTAATTCCCAGGCTGCGGCAAATCCCTGAGTAAGAAAGGTATTGGCATCCAAAGCAACGACGTTATAGTTCACTCCCTTGCAAGTATTCGGAAAGCTACCAGAGAACTGCGCAGTCAGAAGTTGGTTGGTAGTCGCTCCATTGCTTTCTGGATCGAGGTTAAAGCGAATGTTGCTTTTCCAGCTATCGCAAGATTGATCAACGAGTTGCATTTGGTTAACCACTTTAAGTTGGGACAGTGGTGGCGTGTAACTAATGTCAATAAAGTCTGCAGTACGTGATTTACCCAGTTGAAACGAGAGGGTTCTGAAAGCGTACAGTAATGGATCTGGAGGCACGTTATAGGCGCGCAGAGATTCACCGTCGATAGTGTTGTGCTCCATGACGCTGGGTGCATAAGCACTTCTATCAAAGAATAGGTTGCCATCAATTTTCTGAACGCCGAGATTTTGTAGCGCCTTCATCATTTTGGCGAATTCTTCGGGGACTAGCTTTGGATCACCGGTACCCTGTAAATACAGATTACCCTTGAGCGTTCCCTGGCGAATGAGTCCATCGGTGTAGATATTGGTGCGCCAACGATATTGCGGGCCCAATACATCTAAGCCGGCGAGGGTGGTGATGAGCTTCATAGTGGAAGCAGGATTCATTGCCTGTTTAGAGCGCCAATCGACCTCAGTTTTTGCTATAACTTTCCCTGGTCGTCCAGGCTCAATTTCCACCACCGAAATGCTGATAGCCTCCTTGGGAATCTGACTCTTTTCAAGACTTGCGGCGACTGCCTTAGGGATGTACTGCAAAGCATTCTCCTGGGGGGCTAGATCAGCAGCATATGCTTGTCTTGTCAGCAATAGGAGGCTCAATAGACCAACGGCAGGAAACAGGAAATATGGGGTACGCATTCCCCATAGGATAAACCTTGGAGCTCCTTGTCCGATGACTGTCTTAAATTACTGTTGTAGCTTTTTCCTATAAGACTCAATAATTTGGTTTTGTTCTTCTAGAAGGGTGATAAATCGCCCAATCCGTTCTGAAAGTAACCCGTCAACTTCAAGTGATTCACAAACGTGGATAAATTCAGCAGCTTGTAGCAGCTGTGCCCCACCCTTCACTTTATGAACTAGGCTTTGAAATTGCGCCTCATCAATGGGGGCTTGGTTACTATCCATCTGTAATTGCATTAGGGTTTCTAGATGTACTTTTTCAATCTCCTCCAAAATCACAATAATTTGGTGGGGGTTGTCTTTAATGAGATTGGAAAATGCATCAAATGAATAGACCCCATCAGCGTAGATTGAGGTTTTGCCCGACTCAAAATAGCGCATGAGTTCATTCTCTAGGGCGCCCAAGCTCAGCGGCTTAATGAGGACACCATTCATGCCGGAGGATAAAAATTGATGGCGCGAGTCTAGAGCATAAATATCAGCTGTGACGCCAATGATGATTAAGTCACGATTGCCTTGGGATCGGATGTGTTTCGCTAATTCAGAACCTTGCATTCCTGGCATGGATTGATCAGTCAACAAGAGGTCAAAATGATAGTCTTTCAATAGCTCCAGTGCCACACTGGCATTCTCACAAACGCATGTATTGATTCCAAGCGCCTCCAATTGCAAAGACAGTATTTGTCGGCTCGCTGGATGATCTTCAACCACTAAAGCATGAATACCGCAATTTGTTCGACCCGGTCTCTTCGAGGCCCAATTTTTGGATGATGGCCCAGGCGAATCAAAGTTTGGGCCTGGTCGAGCGGCAATGCTGGTTCTAGGAAATGCCACTGAAAAATGGACATTGCTTCCAAAGCCTGGAGCACTCTCAAAATAGAGATGACTATTCATGGAGTTCACCAGATGATTGGTAATAGTGAGCCCAAGTCCTGTGCCTCTCCCTTGCTCTGATAGAGATGACTCGTGAGTGGAAGGCAATTGCTCAAAGGCCTGCAGAGCCAATTTGATTTGTTCACTACCCATGCCTACTCCAGTATCAATCACTCTGAACTCGAGTAATTGACCTGCGTGATCATCCGCGAGCACGGTAATGGAAAAGTAGACCTCTCCCTCGGCGGTGAACTTAATGGCATTGCTAAGTAAATTCTGAAGAACTTGGCGTAAGCGCAAGGCGTCAATCATGAGGACTTCAGCGATTCTGGGATCAATCGAAGTGTGGAGTACTAGACCCTGTTTCTTGGCTACCGTTGAAAATGCCGCATGAATATCCATGATCAATTGATGTGGATTGCACGGCTCCAAATTTAAAGTGAGCTTTCCGGCCTCAATTTTAGAAATATCTAATACTTGGTTGAGCATGCCCAAAAGAGATTCAGCAGATGCTTGAGCGCTCTTCAACAGCGGCTTATCCTTTTTAGGAAACTGCGGGCTACCTAAGAGCAGTTCTTGAACTCCGAGAATGGCATTCATCGGTGTGCGAATTTCATGGCTCATGGTTGCCAGAAAAGCAGACTTAGCTGCATTTGCTTTTTCAGCCAACTCCTTAGAGTGCCGTAATTCAACGGTAGCCTGCTTCTGATAAAAATACTTTCTTTGGAGTTGGTAGAACATCAACCCGCCAATCAGAAAGAATAGAAGGGCGCCTAGCCAGGGCAGCATGCTTGATCTTGGCCCTGATTCATTTCCCAATGCAAAGAGTTGGCGTGATGCAATCGGATCCAAGTCGTCGAGAAAGTGGCTCAACACATCATGCAAAGCAGTATCTTGATCGGATATGAGCCAGCGATATGCAAAGGGATCTCGGCTGTAATGACCATCTATTTTTAAGTCTGAATTTGGATATTCTTGTATCAGTCGACGTGCCAGGCGAATCGGAATGACTAGTGCCTCGATATCGCTTTGAATGAGTGATTGAATTAAGCCTTTAGGATGCTGTACTGCTTCGTTTTGACTATAACCATCAACACCAGAAGGCGCGTTCTCAAGACCTCGATCGAAGTAGGCGATCCTTAAACTGGGTGCATCTAGCTTGTTTGAGGTTTTGGTAACAACGGCATCATGCCCCCAGAAGATGGCCTCTGATAAAGATCCGAATTTCAATACATGATCATCAATGCTTGGCGGATCAATGATGAAATCTACCTCACCTTTTCTGAGTTGTTTTAGGCCTTCTGAGTCTGATTTTCTCCATACCGGAAGATATTGTTGTCGAGTGCATTCTTCAAGTTTCGACAATAGCGCTTTAAATGGCCCCGCACTTTCACGATTATTGGATTCGGCGAGATAAGCCGCATATTTTTCGTGAATACTAAATCGTACGACTGGGTGTGCATCGATCCATGATTGCTCTGCTGCACTAAAAGATCCGGCATGTACCAGGCCTCCATAAATACAGCAGAGAAAAAATACTTTTTTCAAGATGAATCGATGCATGCTGACTTTAGCTTTCGATAATGTTGTTCATGCGGCAGAACAAGATTAAATCGGCAATATTGTTAATGCCTAATTTGTCAAAGACTCTAGTCTTATAGGTTGCTACCGTCTTATTACTAATATGCAGTAAGTCCGATATCTGCTGATTTGAATTACCTTTACCGAGATACTTCATTACTTGCAATTCACGATCAGATATCAATGCCAACTTATCGTTATCGCTTAATGAGGTATTGCCGTTCTTACCATGTGTGAAGAAGGTATATCCCTGGGAGATGGCAACGCATGCGGCCAAAATGACATCAGCTCCAGCCGTCTTATTGACAAAGCCATGGGCACCTAGGGATCGGACTCTACCGCCATAAACTGCTTCATCTAGGCTAGACAGCACCAAAATGCGAACTTCTGGATGCATCAAACCAATTCGGCGAATCACATCAAACCCATCCGTCTTGGGCATATCCAAATCCAAGATCACCATATTGGGATTGACTTCTTTGATTGAGCGTAGACACTCCTCCCCATGCTGCGCCTGTCCTGCTATCTCAAAAAGCAATTGATCCTGCAACATACTTTTTAAAGCCATCAGCATAGCTGGATGGTCATCTACCAACATCACGCGTTTTCTCATTACTTGTCTCCATTTAGGTTTTTATGAGGGTGCAGCGAAAAAATGGCCTTTGCGATACGGCTATCGTTTATATGTAGCATTTGATGTCGGCTTACTGGAGGCATCATCAGTCCGCCATAGCTGTGGTGTGCTCCCATTGCCATGACATTTTCTAAATCCTTCACTAGTGTGATATTGCTGGCATAGATTTGAGTATGGAATTTCTGGCCAAGGGAAACCATCTCATTTGGTAGGCCCTCGGCGCGAAATTGCCCCATCTCAATATGAATACCCTCCGGTTCCATTTGTTTGACCCATTGAATTTGTGAGTTGGCCCCATAAAAATCGAGAGCATGGATCAAGACGCCAAGGCGGCGCATACGTAATAGACCTTCCATGCAGCAATCCATGGAGTCGGTCTCGTTGAGTTTGTGAACCCCTAGGCTCACAAGGCCAACAGGGAGTCGTGAGTTGAGAATCAGGTCACTCAAAGCATCTATCAAATTACTGGACGCTAGGTGTTGCGCTGGCAGGGGCAAGATGCCTGGAATGAAGCGACCACTACGATACCAATACGTAATGGTGTCCAAGCCCTCCATAAACAGTCTAAGGAACTGTGTATCAGTGGCAACTAGTAATGGTCTAAATAAAGAGCTCGTCAGCTTAGTTCCTTGGCTATTAAAGATGGGTTCGTTACTAATCGCTTGTCGCTGGGACCAGGATTGGTGTTCTTCGAGCGCTTCGCCGCTAAGACCAAGCCAAGGCTGGCCGCAGGCATCGCGCACTTCTTGGAAGGGTTTGTTCTTCCAGGCCTTTACAAGCGTGTACAGCCGGGATTTCGGGCTCATCAGCATTCTCCAATCATTGAATAGCCAGTCTAGGCAGGACAGATTGGAGCGGTAAGGGCTTAAGGCTTATTTATATGTAGGAATCTACCTACTTGCCTGCCTCCATTATAGAAAGTACGGGAAGTCCTTTTGAAATTTAAGGTGAATTTACTGTTGGGGTTCTTTAAGGATTGAATTCTTAAAAACAAAGATTCTCTTTAAAAACAATGAGGTACCAAATTACCCAAAAAAGATACCTCTTAATATGGTTCGTTAACGAATGAACTTATGAGTAAAAAGTTCGATAGCGATGACACTTTTTGGGATGAGAGGCAAAAAAAGACCGCCGAAGCAGTCTCTAGTCTAGCTGACACTCTATCTACATATAGAGTTCTTCGCTGCTTCTCTTTCTGATTGGATTTTTAAAGCCAATAAAGATGCGGTTGTTATCTGAGCATTCAATATAAGCCATATGAAAATTAACTATCAGTCGCTGAGTATCAGTGAGCACATAGCTAGAATTTATTGAGACTGCTTGATTTTCTGAATTCAGAATGTAGGGTTCTACTGAATATTTACCGAATCGGCAAATTTTGAGCAGGTAATCTTGCGCAATCAGCTTGTCATGCGTTTCTTTGTCGGAACAGTGTCGAGCACATGATTTCGTAAGGTCTGCATTGCAATGGAGGCAGTATTGCAAGGCTCGTTCATTTTTCTGTGCATCAAGCTTGAGGTTGACCTTATTTGTATGTTGATGTTCCCCGCATTCTGGGCATTCATCGTGCATTTTGCTTTGATGCTCTGGGCAGACTGTCCAAAATTTGAGGCGCCACTCTGGGCGAAAGTGCGGAATCTTGTCTTGTTCTAGGCAGTGAGGACAAAAGCGAGAATAAGGGGTTTTATTAATTTCCTTTAAAACCGCTGGTTTGGCTCGTGAGCTTCTCACTAAGGGCTCAAACCATTTTGCTATTGCATCTAGGTGGCTTGGCGGTAAATCACCGCTATAGGCAAATCGTTTGAATAATTTGCAATAAGAGGCAATATCAATATCTTTTGGCGGGCCTAATCTGTGAGAGGTAAATACATCATCGAATTTCATTTGATGTAAATAACATAATCTTAGTAGCCAAGAAGCAGGCGATTCTGTCTCAATAACGCGCGGAGCGGTTAAAAGTCTGTAGTGTTTTCTCATGTGTAGTAGTTCCGAAAAGAGTAAGTTGATTGTGAGTGGTCAAGCTAGGTAGCTTTGACGTAGTGAGGTCTTTTTCGACAATTAAGTTAATTAGGTATTGAATTTTTAGCTGGTCATTCCATGGGGTGTCTTTCTTGAGTTGTTTAATTCCGTTGATATAAATACTTGATGAGAGTTTTCTTCTCTTGACTTGGTGGTTAAGGGTCTTGTAAATACGCTCTATTCCCTTTTGTACTACTTGCCCCGCAATAGCAGTGCTTGGAACCTTTCCGGGCCGAACTGAAAGGCTATGCCCATCGTCTTCTAACTGTCCAAATGACCAAATGAGGCGTAAAGCCGTATCTAATTGAAGATTATTTAGAAATGATAGGGAGTGATTTTTTGGTTCAAAAATCCCAAATAGTTTTTCCCAAATTAATCGAGATACATATATTTCTGCTTTGCTAGCCAATTTACTTGGTTGATGCATGGGCAAAAAAGATGCCCCGCATTGGCAGTTGATTAGGCTACTTCTACGCCATGTGATTTTCCGTCCACATTGAGCACAGCTATCAATGAGTTGATTGTGGTGAATGTGACAGGCGGTCACTAGCGTAATATCCCACGCTAATTGCACAATGCGCTTGCTTGCCAAGCAATGTGGACATATCTGCGGGTGACGCTGACGTGCTAAGTATGGCTTTTGAAGCTTATGACCCAATACGAAAGTAGTAACAACACTCTTTTGTTTGGATTGAGCGACAAATCTTGGCACAAGCTTAGAGTGGTTGGCTCCAAATAGCCTGCAAATCTCAGGAATACGATTATCGGGAATGTAAGTAAAGCCAGTTAATCCCAGAATATTGGAGATATCGCAAAATTGCACAAGATTTAAATCGCACATGCGCAGGACGTAGCCAGGACCCGATTCCTCGTCGTGAATCTGGTCATGATTGGGAAAGGTGGTGGGCCTTAGCCAGTCCAATTGCATCTTAAGCGGCCATGAGGGATGGAAAGATTAGGTCTCTTGCATCTAGCAGGTGCTGCGCCGTTAATGCTGGCGCCTTTTCCTGCTCAGCCACATCAATTGCAGTAGTTAGCAGATTGGCTAAGTTACGCAGGTTGCCTCCAGTCCACTCATGCAGTTGTGAAAATAGATTTGGAAGGATGCTGATGTCATAGATTTTGGTTGTTTGTGCAACATAATCATTTAAAAGACGCACCCAACTGGTATCCATTGCGAATATCGGCAACTCAAACTTTGATGGAAAGCGTGTACGAAATTGTTCATCTGCAATTTCAAACAATTGCTCAAGAGCTGGCGTTCCAACCAAAATAATGTTGATTGAGGTATCGCTCAGCAGATGCTTAATCATCACCAAGAAGTCTTGTGCAAATTGTTTTTTATTGCGATTACTAAAGACATCGCTGACTTCGTCAATAAAGAGCGTGCCAACATGCCCTTTAAGTGCGCACACCACAAGCTTTTGTAGCTTATCTGCCGTAATGTTTTTATCTTCTCGCTTGTCGGTAATGGGATGGTTAAGTTCGCCCAAAATACCAATGTAAAAAGATTTGATAGTTGTGTCGCTAGAAACCTTGGTAAGCAATACGGGGGCATTAAATTGCCCGGCATACTTTTTATTTAGATAGCTCTTAAGGTGTTCTATGGCGGTGGATTTGCCGGTACCACCGCTACCCATAATGGCGATACCTTTATTTGAGCGATTAATGCGCTCGCCAGATTGAATAATCTTAATGCACCCATTAACCACTTTTGCATAGGCATCATGGGTAATAATTACATTTCTCATCTGCTCGGCTAGTGAGATTGGTTTGATGATGTTCATATGTGCCTCCTTTTTTATTCTTCGATAAGTTTGTTATTGGATGTGCCAACAGTCTCGGGCATAAAGTCCCGCCCAATTGTGTTTTGGGTAATTTCCTTTACCTCGACATCGATAAGCCCTCTATCACCGTTCGGATTACCCCCATGAATGTTGCTAGCCCTTGCTTCTTTGCCGCTAATTTTTTCAGGTCTTACCCCATTAGCAACGAGTTGCGTTACGGCATCAGATTGAGTTATGCGTGCATTCCAGTCCTTTTGCTTAATGCCATTAGTAAGAAGGTCTTGATTTATTTTTTTACGCTCTAACTTATGTTTGTACAGGGGCTTGCCTTTGGCCTGGGAATAGTTTTTTTCTGGAACGCTAATCCATTGATTAGTTTTTGGGTGCAGTACAAAAACTTCGCCAATATCATTGACGTCTTGGCAAATTCTCAGTTTTTGCTTAGGGCCTATAGAGTGGACTAGTTCGCTTAACTCGCGACTTCTGTAAGTTAGCCCATTGAGCTCAATCCCCCCATGCTTGCAAGCTCTGTCAAAAGAGAGGGAGGTGAGGATTCTTAACTCATCCGATAAGGGGGTGAAGTGAATCTTAGGTAGACTGCCATGCTCTCTAAGGGCTTTCTCCATCTCAATATAAGGGCTGGTATTGGTTCTCTTATTCAGTTTGTGGGGATAAATATCCACTACAAACTGATGAAGGTATTGAACTAAATCATCAAAATACACCCGAGCCTTTTCTAGTTTCTTGGACTGCTTTGACTTAACTTCAGTGGGCTTAGTGGGGCGACCATGATGTGGCAGCGCTCTAGTAAATTGCAGCATTAAATTTTCAACAGAACCTTTTTCCCATGGCGAGCGAACTGCAGAAAACTCGATACTAAATCCAAGGTTTTTAGCCATCGAGTGCAAAATCTCTGAGTGATGAGATAAGGCGTTATCTAGAACCAGTTTCTCCCAAACGATGGGTGTAGTGAGCCATTCGTGTGAAAGTCCATATTCATCTTTAAGATGCCTCTTGTCTTCTAGTGCCCCGCTAATAGCCCTCACAATTCGCCCAATGGATTCGCCTTCATAGCCAATCCACATGCTAAGGATGTAGCCCGTATAGCGGTCTTTGAGAACCGTAATCGTAGGCCTTGCCATTTGCTTTCCTGTGAGGCGGTCTACTACGTTTAAGTCCAGCACGGTATGGTCAAGCTCAACCGTTTCAAAAGCTCTGGTTGGCCATCTGCCACCTGATGAGTGGCGATGTTTGTACTTTGCCTCTGCCGTTCCAAGGCGAATGCGGTCTCTTTCGTAAGCTGGCACTCTGTAAATCATTCGTTTGACGGCGCTCATGCTCATACTCTCGTCAATGCCACGTCTTTCAAACTCTAGATTAATTCTGGCGGTACAGGTTTCAATATCATCCGGTTTTTGGATGCCTGTTTTAGGGATGAAATAGTAGTCATCAAGAATTTCTTTGGCAATTTCAATAATTGCTAGTGGTTTCTTGGAGACTCGTTTTTGCAATAGGAAGCTCTGGGTGACGTTTTTATAGTTGGCGGGATTTCCGCCGGCTTCTCGCATCCAGCGCATTGCGGTTGATGTGCTGGGCGGTTTGTCATCTACAATTTCTTGAGCAATCTGACGTATTGCCGCCTCAATTTGTTTGCGCATCCCTTTGGAGATGCCTCTTTGCTCTAATCCTTTGCAGTAGGCATAGACTTGGGCTTCGTAGTGGAGCTGGTATGGAGATTTTTGTACGTGTACATTCTCAACTTGGCCTGACTTGGTCATTAGCCCGCTGGTGAGTACTTTCATTTCGCCATGGTCAATCTTTTGGCAAATTTCATGCTCTAAAAATTCAACGGGTCGGTTTTCTGCCCGATTAATGAGTGATACGGTACGTTCTTGTGGCCCAGGGGCGCTCATACGTTCGAATGAAAACTCTACGCCGCCATAGCTTGCTGAAAATCCGTTTTGAATTGAATACCCAATCATTTGCATTCTCCTTTCAATGGAAATACAAGACTGTCTAGGGAGTACTCAAAAAAATGATTGAGCTTGAGTTGACGTAAGCCAACGCAGTGAAGAATATGGTCAGTTAATAGGCCAGTAATAGCTTGCAAATCATCCATTCGTATTCCCTGGGGGTAATTGCTCACTGCTTGAATGATTTTTTGACTTTGCTCTACAGGTATTAATAATCTTGCGCAACGATGAATATATGCGGCTCTAAGATGCCTATCTTTCTTTTCTATTTCCCAGTCCGATATCCACTCATAATGGATTCCTTGAGATTTGTAGTATTCAAAGGCGGCGCAAATCTTTGCCCACATTTTTTTCTCGTATGCAAATACAGTTGGCTTTACTTCTACATAAGATGGTGGCCCTGACTTATAGATAACCCGAAAATCAGGTGTATATTCCCCGCATTCACCTAAGCTGATGGTCTCGGGCTGACACTCAATGCGAACCACTTCTGGATTGAGTGCAAGAATTAAGGCGCAATCACGCTCTAGGATGGATTCGCAGATGATGAGGTCATCTTGCAGCGCTGGAATATTGAGATAGTTAATCCGGCGATGTGGCGCTTTTCTTTTACCTCCAGGTTGCCTTACAGGTTTGTAAGTTGTGCTTACTTGGTTTTTAGTGGAAATTAAATTTCCGTTTGATGTTGCATTAATTGTGTTCATGTATTTCTCCTTCATGACATTTACTTTGCGAATTCTTTGTTTTTTAGGTAAAGAATCCCCCTCGCTCGATAGAGCGTTTTTCATTAAAAAAATTGAGGGAATTTATTTGCTTGTCAAAAAAGAAGCGGGTATACTTTCGCTACGATACGCAGTAACCCGATTTAATCGGACAAGCCGGTTTAACCCTCAAGGTTAACTCGGCTTTTTACATTTTGGGTGCCTCGTTTTCTTCTGAGTTGAATTCGAGGGGCAGGCTTGGACGGCTTTGTCCATGCAACAGCTTTGTTGGTGCTAAATACTGCAATTTTTTCGAAGATGCGTTAATTGTGTAAACGCGAGATAAGAGGCTTATGAGAGCCTTATTGATTAGCTTGCCATATTGTTGAGAAGCTTTTGGATATTGAAACCAGGTTGCACAAGTGTTGAACCGGGTTGTAATGATGCTCGATGCATTCATATTAATTGCTGACTTTCCGAAGAGCCATCCCCTTGAAGGACGACGATTTGCTATGAGAGAGTAGCCATCATAATCCAAGATCGTCGATTTGTCAATACCCCACATGATAATTTTGTAAATGTCAACACTTTTTCTAAATTTTGAACAAATAATTTTAGAGCTTGTTGGCCAGTGGAATGGCCTGCTTAAGGTACGGTATTTTTCTGGTGTGTTCATAAGGCTCTTTAGGCGCATGGGGGGTATTGACTGGCCCCGTGTAAATAGTTGAATGGGTCGTTGGGTACTTGAGGCAGCCCAACTTTAGGCGCGCTATAGCCTATTGAGATGGGCAAACCTGATTAACTGGGTTTCTTATCATTTAGCGAGTATCAAAATTTCGCTCATTTTGGGACGGGGTTCACATAAACTCAAGGAACAATGAATCAGATTCAATCGCCCCTGCCCATGGAATTGGAAGTAAAAAAGTCTAGAGGCGGACAAAGAAAGACATCCCTTGCAATAGCGCGGGCTAAGTTATGGTGCCTGGAGGTAAAAGAGCGCACAGCCCTTCCCTATAAGGCGCTGGACGAGATGTTCTTGGGCAAGGATCCTGGGGAAGTTTTTTTTGAGCCCCCTAAAGCATTTGAAAAAATATGGCGACGTGGAATATATCCTCGGGACGCTAGACATAGAAGAGGCCTTGAGGATCTGGTTGAGGCTGTAGAGACGCATCCTGATTGTCTGGGTACCTCGATTGTTTTTAATTCTAGGCTTTGGGACTTATTTGGGCTGAAGTCAATTAGTGAAGCAGAGGTACTTAAGCGAATTGATGAGGTATTTCTTGAGCATCAAGTGAAACGGCGCCCACTCCCGCAGATTGAAAGCTGGCGTTACGGAAGAAATCCCGAGATAGATGTTCAGCATCCAGTAAGCCCATTGGAGATGCTAGGTTTACAGGCAGCAAATTTAAACAAAATTACCTGGCTATACCTGACAGTACTTTTCTATTTTTTTGCTAAAACAACAATAGCAGCCCGTTTTGAGCGGGTCCTTAAGCTTCATACAGAAGCATTAAGAGATTATTTCGAGGAAAGGCTGGGGGATTTTGGAGGAGAGTGTTTTTTGGAGGCGCTCAAGAGCATTCAAAATGTTCAGGTAATTCGCGTTTTTGAAGCGCCCTAGCTAGCAAGCTCTAGCCCCTCATTTAACCAATTGCAGCCATTAAAGCTGGGAAATTTTATAGATTTGACCGTCTCAAATCGGCCATAAGGGGTCAATGGAGGAGAGTATTGAAAATCCTTGTGTCGGTGGTTCGATTCCGCCCCGGACCACCATGAAATACCAAAACCACCTTCGAGTAGTTTTTTCGTTTGTAAGGCTTAATAAAGAAATTGATTGGATAATTATTAAAATTTAGGAATTATGGAATTTATAAAACTCACAGGGCTATTTGCTATTACAGCTATAGCGGAGATTATCGGTTGTTATCTTCCGTGGCTTGTATTAAGACAAGATAAGTCTGCTTGGTTATTTTTGCCTGCGGTAGTATTTCTTCTATTATTTGCGTGGTTGCTAACCCTTCATCCTGCCGCCGCAGGCAGAACTTATGCGGCGTATGGAGGTATGTATATCGTCGTTGCGCTGATATGGCTCAGAGTGGTTGAAGGGGTTGAACTAACTAGATGGGACGTAGTTGGGGCAATAGTCGCCTTAATTGGTATGGTAATTATCGCTTTTCAACCATTTAGTAGGAGCTAGCGGAATGTTGTTTAAAACCACAGTCTAGATACAGAGTCGAGCATCCTGGGCTTTTGGTCGATTCTGCCTAAGGACACCAAGAAATACTAGAATCATCCTGCTTAGGTGTTTTTACGGGTATGAGCTGTCGGTAAACATCTTTATGCGAAGCTAATCCATTATGCGTTTGTGAGAAAGCTCAAAATGCAAAGTGCGGAGAAATATGCTGTAATTGGCTAATGAGAAAAATCCTGATAATTCTGGCCCTGCTAGTTTTATCGATACAAACATCCTATGCTACGGTTTCTGCTTACTGCCAAGAAGAGCAG
>ERZ650303.306-NODE-306-length-14912-cov-8.721007_pt1 | contig 14912 bp, 14 predicted proteins | sample MGYA00376239_ERZ650303 | MGnify/ENA primary metagenome ERZ650303 (study PRJEB26733, sample SAMN07839262) | wastewater metagenome | biome: small river; feature: stream; material: water | place: USA: North Carolina | collected 2016-04-05 ... | reverse complement strand
TGTGACTGGAGTTCAGACGTGTGCTCTTCCGATCTTCAAAGCTGGCAGGTACAGAGCGGAGCCAGCCGGATGAACTGACCCGCAGTGTTACAAACTTACAAGATTACTCACTAGAAAATTTATGCCTACGAGATGCATCTGGCGCACTCAGTAACCTCAGAAATTGCTTCAGCAATTGCTCTTATTCTGCTTGGAGTGCATCCGATGATATTAGCGCTCGCTATTTCAATTTGATACATGAAATTGACTACCGAGTCCAAACCTAAATCCCGGCTATGCTTTTAGAAATTATTCATGACACCACCTATCAATACGATCCGAACGTAGAGATTGCCCAACATTTTGCGCATCTAAAGCCAAGCAACACCAAAACACAATCAATTCTGCAATCCGACCTATCGATCGAACCAAGGCCAGCATGGCAAGAAGAGCGCAGTGATAGTTACGGGAATACTTGCACATACTTCTCCTTAGAAACGCGGCATAGATCGCTAGTGATTTCGGCAAGATCACAAGTAGAAACTAAAAAATCTCAATTTATTGATTTTGAATCGATCAAAGCGCCTTCTTGGGAGTTGGTACGAGAGTACTTTCGCTACCACTCAGGAACGCACTGGGATCCCGCATCCGAGTTTTTATTTCCTTCTCAGTATGTGATACCGAGCCCAGAATTTACAGAATTTGCACGCGCTAACTTTACAAGCAATCGCCCCATCCTAGATTCAGCAATCGATCTGATGCGGCGTATCTATAGTGAATTTCATTATGTCAGTAAGAGTACTGATCTTGATACACCCGCTGTTGAAGCCCTCAAGAATCGTGAAGGTGTTTGTCAAGACTTTGCCCATATTTTGATTACCACAATGCGCAGTATTGGACTGCCAGCCAAATACATTAGTGGTTACATTCTTACCAATCCGCCGCCAGGCCAAGCTCGGCTAGTTGGAGGCGACGCATCCCACGCATGGGCGTCCGTTTACATCCCATCAGTTGATGAAAAAGGAGGCCTTGGTCTCGGGGCTTGGTGTGACCTGGACCCGACGAATAATCGCTGGGGCTTTGACTCGCCTGGCGAAGACTATGTTCACCTTGCTTATGGTCGAGATTATGGAGATGTATCCCCCATCCGCGGAGTCATTTATGGTGGCGCAGATCACATGCTAGATGTCGCAGTCACTGTAAGACCTATAGAGCAGTAGAGCCTGACTCTCCAGTTCGAATGCGGACCACTTCATCAAGCGGACTCACAAAAATCTTTCCGTCGCCGATCTTTCCCGTATATGCCGCCTTTGAGATTACATGCAAAGCATCTTCAAGCAATTCATCACTAACAGCGACTTGGATTTTAAGTTTCAATAAAAAATCGATGACATACTCAGCGCCACGGTAAAGCTCAGTATGGCCATTTTGGCGGCCAAAGCCCCGCACGTCATATGAAGTCATGCCATTAATTCCAATATGCGCAAGAGCCTCATGAACTTCATCCAATTTAAAAGGCTTAATGATTGCAGTGATTAGTTTCATAGCTAGCCATCAGTTGTGAGTATTGCGTTGCACAAAATATCCTATAAATTGATTAAACAATTTTTTGTAGCGCTACAAAAAAATCCCTGCACTAAGAAAGTGCATATATCGGCGCGGAAAGTGTCAAAACCCAGTGAACTACTGAAAATATAGAGACGCATACATTCCAGCGAATCTGTATCCAAGTTGGTGCAGGGCGCTTACTAAAGTGTGCAGTTGGTAATTTCGTATTAATTTTTAGTATTTAAGATACGACATGCGCATCGAAATTACCAAAAGCCTCGTTCTCAGCACCCACTCCACCAGCAGAAATAATCTTTCAGAGATTTTATTTCCCGCTGGCGAGTACCTGGCAAATTTAACTCCAGAAGGGAAAATTGAAATTTTAAGCGCCGGTGCAAATAGGGCGCAGTTCTCATTCTCCCAATTTCGAGAAAAACTTTCTCTAGGTGAGTTTGTGCTTTTGGAGGCCTAATAAAAAACCGCCCGAGGGCGGTTTTTTATAACTTTCACATCTTGCTTAATGCTAATGGCTTTGTGGGCTCATTGGCATTTTATTAGTATTAGCATTTGGCATATTTCCGCCATTCATCAACTGCTGATGCATTGCTTTCATTCCCTCATGCATCGCTGGATCACAGTACTCATGATCAGCGCCTCCACTACCACCCATTTGATGAGTATTAGCGCCTTTGTAACCCAATAGAGAAGGGTCAAGCATGCCGGCAATCATGGCGATGTGCCCGAATACCAAAAACAATGCGACGCAGATCGCATGAATCTTCAGTTTGCCCATTTGATCTAAAGTCTTGTTCACAAAACCAAACTCCTGCAAGGCTATCCAAATTAAAGGTAAACCTCCAATTAAATAACTACCGACCGCTATCACATCAATTGCAGTGCGCCATTCATTATTTTTAGTAATGGGCAGTACCGCAGTAGTCATTAAATAAGCAATTACGCCAATAAAATATAGCCCCACTGTCGTTCCTGAAAATCGATTCAGGTGATAAACAAAGCCATCAAACTTACGGGTAAAAAGAATATACAACTCGGTGATCGCCAAAGTTTCAGCTAGCACAACTGGTATGGCCATAAAAATCAATAAATTCCAAGGCTGGTTATCAGCCAACAACTGCATATAGTGAGTCATATTCATTACGATTCTCCAAAACGGAAATTATCTAAAGGCATCAAAATGCCGCAAACAAAAGTAATTACAAATAATTTTTTGGGGGTTTGTAAATCGACTCAGCAATGGTTGAGATAGGTTTTTCGGAATCACTGAGAAAATAAGATTCGACCTGCCTAGACGCAGAAAATTTTGGTGAGCTAATGATGATAGCAATCACAGCGCAGCAATAATGGGTGGTGTTAGCCTTAGGATTGGCACTTGAGTTTCCGCCATCTTGATGGCTAGCTTGCGTTGCCTCTTGGCAATGATCATGGCCGGCAGCCACCACCACACTACTCGCCAAATTTAAATCAACAGGCATCATCGCAGCATTGATTTGGCTGACGAAGAAACTGAGAAAAACTAGCATGATGAATCTCTTCATAGCTTCAGTTTACGCCTTATTGGGGCTGCCGATGCCACAAACGCTTGTTATAAAGTCGCCAAAATAGCGGTCTACTCTGCTTGAGCTCTGATTTAGATGGAAATTCCCAAACCTGCGCACCAGTAGCGGGAGTTTGATAAAAAGGAATGTTCATCCCTTGGTATCGGGCCGTGACTGTTGGGTGGGGATGTCCATATCGATTGCGATATCCGTTTTGAGCAAATGCCTCATCTGGTCTTAATGCACTTAAGAGCTCTTGGGATGAAGAGGTTTTGCTGCCGTGATGCGGCGCCATGAAGATCAAATTCTTATCCATCAGATTCTTGAGGGATGCTTGAGTTAATCGTTCGGTGATATCAGCCTCCCCCTGCTTTTCCACATCACCCGTCAACCAGAATGAAGTGGCTTGATTGCGTACCTCCAACACACAACTGACCTCATTTGGTTTTCTAGGATGATGATCCTCAAAAATCGTATATTCATTCGGATGCCATATATGAAATTCCACTCCATCCCACGACCATCGTTGACCAAAGCGACAGGGAATAGCAGGAATCCCCCTTCCCGCTAAATTTAAGAGTAATGGATTGGTGCTCGGCAAGGATCCCATCATGGACTCAAAGTCAATTTCTTTCAGCAAGCTTGCGGCACCTCCAATGTGATCACTGTCACTATGGCTAATCACCATGCGATCGATCTCTGAGATCCCACGCCCCCTTAAGTACGGCAGGATAATTCTTTGGCCAGCATTATCTTTCCCCTGAATAGGTCCCGTGTCATATAGCAATCGTTTTGTTTTTGTTTCGATAAGTACTGCCGTACCTTGGCCAATATCAAGCACAGTTGCCCGAAACTCACCTTGAGCCAAGCTGCTATCAAACAGTGGCCTACTAAATAAACTGACGCACAATACAAGGCCAAGGACTCTTGACGGCCAACTCTCTCGAATGGGTCCAGGACGAATCACCATAACGATACCAATCGTGGATAGGACTATCGCCCACCAAGCGGGCTGGCTGGACCAAGCAATTGCCCATTTCCAGTTAGCCATCCAAGCAAGCATGATGGCCAAGTAGTCCATCGTGGTATGCGCTGGAAGCAATAGCCATTTACCAATAAAGTCTGGCAATAAAGCACCAGCTATGGCCAGAGGTGTCACGATATAACTCACCACAGGAATAGCAACAGCATTTGCCAATGGAGAGACTATGGATATTTGATAAAACCAAAACAAGGTCAATGGTAAAAGTGCGATGGTGACAACTGCCTGCACTCGACAGGCCTCTTTTAGAGCCTCTCTAACCCGATGTCGCAAATCCATCTCAAGCTCTCTACCAGTAGGCAGCCCCAGCAAGCCATCAGAATTCTGCATCGCATACAAAATAGCCGCTACTGCCCCAAACGAGAGCCAGAACCCGGGCGTATAGGGTGCCATTGGATCAATGAGTAGCACACAGGCGAGCGCCCACCACCAAATATCAAATGATCTCGGATTTCTACCGGACCAAAGCGCAAAGGCAACCACACCCACCATATACATCGTACGTTGCGCTGGAATCTGAAATCCTGCCAACCACGCATATACAAACGCCGTCAGAAATCCCACCGCTGCGGCAACTTTACCAACGGGAATCAAGAGCGGTAGAGTATTGCGTCGCCATACAAATCTGGCAAGCATGGCGCCAAATCCCGCCAACATGGTTACATGCAGACCGGAGATGGATATGAGATGGCCAATACCGGTGGCATTAAATACCCGCCAATCTTCTTGGTCGATTGCATTTTGATCGCCCATCACAAGTGCTGCAATCACACCACCATAACGCGCATCTTTTGGCAGTAAGCGTTGAATCTTTTGCCGCAATTTCCAGCGCTGGTACTCCATCGCAAGAGCAAATTCTGTAAAACGAATATCTTGTTCGGCAATGAGTATCCCCGATCGCACAGATCCACTGGCACCAAAGTCTTGATGAAAAGACCAACGCTCAAAATCAAAGGTATGGGGATTGAGGGATCCATAAGGTCTTTTGATTTTGACCTTGAATTCCCAGCGCTGACCTGGAATAACTTCTGGTACATCTTGAGGATTCCGCCATGCTGGCTGCCAACTTAAATACACCTGCGGCGGAAATGATTCAATCAACTCCTTACCCAAAAAGGCCTGATCCACCTCAAAAGAAAACTTTGCACCGCTGCGAGAGCTCTGTGGCAAGGCGTTAACTCTACCCTCCAGAATAAGATCTTTGCCCTCATACTCGACTGAAAGGACATGGGCTAATCGACTTTGTGCATAGTGTGCATTCCAAGAAAATCCCAGAGTAAAACAACACACCGCTAGCAATATGCAGTTCGCATAGCAATTTTGATTTAAAGAGTAATTGACATAAACGCCAACTAGAAAAATAGAGGTGCTAGCTATACCCATCCAACCCCAATACTCCGGCACGACTGGCAAAAGTAGAAGGAGCGATCCCCCGGCGATGAACGCCGCAATATTGATGCGCAAGTTCTTAAGAAGCGGATTGTGAGTTTGGGTTGTTAGTCATTAGAGATGACCAACGGGGTAATGCTTGCATGGCATTTTGCCAAACTGTCTTTGAAAACACTTCTTTACTGATTCCACGAATGTCAGCCAATTGCCGAGCAATTCTGGGAAGTAAGGCGGGCTCATTCAATCGACCGCCCTCCTCCTTAAGCCAGACCGGCGGAATATCCGGCGCATCAGTTTCGGTAACAACACTTTCCAATGGCAGGTCTTGTAATAGTCGGCGAATTTGTAATGCCCGATCATAGGTTGCCGCACCTCCAAAGCCCAGCTTGAAACCAAGCTCAATAAACTGCTCAGCTTGCTGATGGCTACCATTGAAAGCATGCGCTATGCCACTAGGAACTTTTCTTTTGCGCAAAGCTTTAAGAATCGCATCCTGTGAGCGACGCACATGCAAAATCACTGGCAACTGAAATTGCTGGGCCAAATCGAGTTGCTTATGAAAGAAATACTCTTGGCGCTGGGGGTCAAGGTCCTCAACAAAATAATCAAGGCCAATTTCACCAATACCCACAAATCGAGGGTCATCCAATGATTGCTCAATTTGATTTTCAAGAGTCTGAATATCGCTCTCTTGGGCTTGATTAATATACAGAGGATGAATGCCTAAGGTGTAAACCAATCCTGGAATTTGATTGCGGTACTGATTTACTAATTTTTTGACTGGCTCCCAATCGGCAGCTTGAACTGTGGGTAGCAGTATGGCTTTAACGCCTTTGCTCGCCGCTCTTGAGACGATCCCTGGAAGGGCTCCCACAAACTCTGGCGCATCTAGGTGGCAATGGGTGTCAACCCATGCGAGCTCTGGACTGAGATCGCTCATTGCGCGAAGGTCTTTAATACTCCGCGCTCTAAATGCAAAATTCGGTCACAACGCTGAGCGCGAATAGGATCATGGGTCACGATCACAAAAGCAGTACCCTGCTCACGAGCAATATCTAACATCAAGTCAAATACGCCATCGGCAGTCTCGGTATCCAGATTACCCGTTGGCTCATCGGCAAGGACACAAGCTGGACTACCCACTAGGGCACGGGCTACTGCGACACGTTGACGCTCACCACCAGACAATTCGCCTGGTGTGTGCTGAACTCGTTTTGCTAGGCCAACCGCATGCAGCATCGTGTTCGCTCTCTCCATGGACTCTTCGTTGCTCAGTCCACGAATGCGTAAAGGCAGTGCCACATTCTCAACAGCACTGAACTCATCCAAGAGATGATGGAATTGATAAATAAATCCTAGACTCTGGTTACGCAGTCGATCTAATCTACTTACTGGTAATTTATGGAGATTCTCTCCAGCCAGCATTACTGTGCCTGCGCTTGGCGTATCCAGACCTCCCAATAAATGCAATAAGGTGCTTTTCCCTGAACCAGAAGATCCAACGATAGCCACCTTCTCAGAAGCACTCACCTGCAAATCAACTTCTTTGAGGACATTAACCGCCGTTATACCTTTGCCATAGGTCTTTGCTAGACCTGAAGCACTCAGAACGATTGGATTGGAATTACTCATAGCGCAATGCCTCCGCAGGCTGAACTTGGGCGGCGCGGCGACTTGGGTACAAAGTGGCTAATACAGAGAGACCGAAAGCCATCAAGCCTACAGTCACAACATCAGACAAACGAACATCTGAAGGCAGCTCACTAATAAAGTACACATCGCGTGGCAAGAAGCGTACCCGGAAGATCGCCTCTATAGCTGGAACAATCACATCAATATTTAAAGCAATCAGCAAACCCAAACCAACACCCGCTAGAGAGCCCAATAAACCAATTGCTAAGCCTTGCACTAAGAAGATCCGCTGAATGAGCCCAGGGCTTGCACCCATAGTCCTTAGAATCGCAATGTCAGCTTGCTTCTCATTGACAGTCATTACTAGAGTGGAGACTAAATTAAAGGCAGCTACAGCAATGATCAGTGTGAGGATGATGAACATCATCTTTCTTTCAGTCTGAACAGCAGCAAACCAATTTCGATTAGAGCGTGACCAATCGCTTACCCATAAAGCCTGAGGAACAACCTGAGCTAATTCATTAGCAATTTCTGGGGCACGCTGCATATCATCCACCTTCACGCGTAATCCTGAGGGGTCTTGCAAACGCAATAGAGCTCCAGCATCTCTCCAATGCATGATCGCTAGAGAGCTATCGTATTCATAATGGCCACTATCAACAATGCCAACAACTTGCAGTGTTCGCATTCTGGGCATGGCACCTGCAGGTGTGAGATCACTTTCTGGCACGATCAAATTAATACGATCGCCCACACGCGCGCCAACAATATTGGCAAGCTGCGCACCTAAGGCAACTCCGAAAGCACCCGGCTTGAGATCTTCAATACTGCCAGCAACAAACTGCTTGGGTAAATCAGAAACCTTACCCTCTTCACTTGGCAATACCCCCCGAATAGATACGCCACGCATGACATTCTCACGACTCAGTAGACCTTGTGAGCTCACCATCGGGGCGACACCCACTACGTGAGGCTGGGCCGCCACCTTTAAGGCAATCGGCTCCCAGTTTGCCAAACCATCCGGGGCGGTAATTTCGATATGGGAGAGCACTGACAGCATACGGTCGCGCACTTCCTTCTGAAAGCCATTCATGACCGAGAGAACCACAATGAGGGCTGCAACACCTAAAGCGATACCCGCAGTAGAGATTCCGGAAATAAAAGAGAGAAAGCCATCACGCTTGCCCACCGTCTTACGACGCTTCGATCGGGTGTAGCGCAGGCCAATTTCTAGCTCAATAGGAAGTCTCAACATAGCTACAGTTTAGTGAATTAAACGAGCAAACCGATGGATTCTGTAAATGCCACCTAAAATCAGGGGAATGACTGCCAATTTGACCTCCCCAGCAAGTGCTTTGAGACGCTTTACCCTGATGGTGTCAGGGGAAGATGCTATTGAATCCGGGCTTGATCAGAACACTCCTCCTAGGGGACTGCCGCATGAGCGCTTTCTGTTGGGCGACAGACTACCGATCGCCCCAATATTGCTGTTGGGCCAGAGTGATTTAACAGTCAACCCAAATGAAACCATTGCTTGCCTGCAACCGGTCCATTTTCACGCCACCCGAGATCATTTGATCCTGATGGCTCAAAGTCAGATTGATCTGACTGCAAATGAATCTGCCAAACTGCTTCAGGCTGCCCTCCCTTTTATCGAAGAAGACTTTGAAAGCAAAATATTATTTCAAGGCCAACGAGATTGGTTTATTACAGCAGGACCATTTGCGAGCTTGGCAACGCATTCGATTGATCAGGCTCACGGTCGCAATATTGATTGGTGGATGCCACGTGATACGAGCGAAATTGGTGCTGCCAAGCTTTGGCGCAAACTCCAAAATGAAATTCAGATGCTCTGGCATATTGATCCCGTCAATGAAGAGCGAGAACTACGCGGATTGCCACGCATTAACTCTCTTTGGATTAGCGGTATTGGCAAGCTAGCCGATATTCAGATGCCTGCGTTCTTGGGCGAGATATCTCATATTTATGGAGATCACCCACTCTTGATTGGGCTGGCTAAATATCTTGCCACCCCACAACAGAATGAAATTGATTTTTCAAATCTGCAAAATGCCTTTGCGTGGATAGATCACCCCGAGACCATTTGGGATAAGCTAAGAAACGTCCTCATCAGCAAAGGGCTAGATGAAATTGAAATCATTGATTTTCCGGAGGGCCAAGTACGCCATAGAATCTTCACAGCCAAAGACTTAAACAAAAAGTCATGGGCATTCTGGAAAAAATCAGAACCCCTTACTTGGTCAGAAATCATTTCAGCATGAGCGTATTTTCCAAGCGCCCCTTCTCTGACCGGACTGCTATGTGGTTGCAGCAAAGTGGCCTGCACCCATTACTGGCCAGACTGTATGCAGCTCGCGGTATCGACAAACCAGAGGAGCTCTCCTTAGATCTCAAGCAACTTCTCTCACCAGTAGAGCTAAAGAACTGCATCAGTACCGCCTCCCTGCTAGCCGATATTTTGGAGCGCAAAGAGTCTATGCTGGTAGTGGCTGACTATGACTGTGATGGCGCCACAGCTTGCGCCGTTGCGCTCCGCGGCTTGAAGATGCTGGGGGGTGTAGATACCCCCATTCAGTTCTTAGTACCAAACCGATTTACGATGGGCTATGGCCTAACGCCAGAGGTAGTCGAATTAGCTGCCCAACAAAATCCTAAGCCAAAATACCTCATTACGGTGGATAACGGCATCGCGAGTGAGGCTGGAGTGGACCGAGCTCGTGAGTTGGGGATGGAAGTTATCGTGACAGACCATCACCTGCCGGGCGATCGACTACCCAAAGCCACCGCAATCGTGAACCCCAATCAGCCTGGATGCACCTTTCCAAGTAAAGCGCTTGCAGGCGTAGGGGTGATGTTCTATTTATTAGTTGCTCTGCGTGCGGAGCTTCGTCAGCGCGGTAAATTTACTGCTGAGACTCAACCCAAAATTGAGAACCTATTAGATCTCGTAGCTTTAGGAACGGTAGCAGACGTTGCACAGCTTGATCGCAATAATCGGATCTTGGTCTCCAATGGTTTGAAGCGCATTCGTGCCGGGGTTTCTCAAGCGGGTATTCAAGCGCTATTTCAAGCGGCTTTACGGGATCCTCGTAAAGCAAATACCTTCGACTTAGGTTTTGCAATTGGTCCTCGCCTGAATGCCGCCGGGCGCTTGGCGGATATGACTTTAGGCATTCGCCTCTTACTCAGCGACAAGACAGAGGAAGCTACCGAGCTGGCTTATGAGCTTGATCGCATTAATCGTGAACGACGGGTGATTGAAGGAGGTATGCAAGAAGCCGCTCTCGCCCATCTTGCTGAAGATCAATTAGCAGGCACTATGGCAGAGCGTTCAAGCATTTGCCTTTGGAATGCAGAGTGGCATCAAGGCGTAGTTGGCATTGTGGCCTCACGCCTAAAAGAACGCTTTAATCGCCCTGCAATTGTGTTTGCACCAGCAGATGGTGATAGCGGTGAAGAGTTGCGTGGCTCAGGTCGATCACTGACCGGCTTTCATCTGCGCGATGCCTTGGATATTGTTTCCAAACGTGAGCCCGGCCTGATTCTCAAATTTGGTGGTCACGCCATGGCAGCAGGCCTCAGTATTAGGAAAGCGGATTTTGAAAAGTTTGATGCCCTGTTTCAACAGGTTGCCAATGAATTACTGAACGATGAATTATTGGAGCGTCGCCATATTCATGATGGCTCGCTCGATCTTTCTGAATTCACACCAGAAACCGGTGACCTACTAGCCGAAGAAATCTGGGGCCAAGGCTTCCCTCAGCCGATTTTTTATGGGGAATTTGAGGTTGGGCAACAAAGCCTCATGAAAGAGAAGCATCTCCGTTTGCAACTTCGCCCCATCGGGGAAGGTCAACTGGCCAGCAAACCATTTACGGGGGTTTGGTTCAATCGAACCCAGCCCTTGCCAGCAAAGGCAAAGCTGGCTTACCGCCTAGTGACAGACCGCTTCCAGGGGCAGGCACGCGTGCAACTCATGATTGAGGCCCACGATGAGAGCTGAGCCGCAATAACCCCCTTATAATTAGGGGATGGAAGCCGAACAACTCAATATTATTTCAAACACCCTGTCCGATCTGCTCACTCGTGAGCAAGCACTTCGGGGGTATCTTTGACTTCGAAGTAAAGTCACGACGCCTTACTGAAGTTAACTCTATTCTTGAAGATCCCACCATCTGGGATGATCAAAAGAAAGCACAAGCCCTCGGCAAAGAAAAGAAATTGCTCGATGGCGTTGTTGCCACCCTCACCGATTTAAATAGCAATATCACTGGCGCCATCGAATTATTCGACATGGCCAAAGAAGAAGGTGATTTTGAAACAATCGCCGCAATCGAACAAGACGTTGAGGGCTACAGCAAGATCATTCATGATCTTGAGTTCCGCCGTATGTTCCACAACGAAATGGATTCGTGCAATTGCTTTATCGATATTCAAGCAGGCGCTGGCGGAACAGAGGCTTGCGACTGGGCTAGCATGCTCTTTCGCCAATATCTCAAGTATTGCGAGCGCAAAGGCTACAAAACAGAAATCTTAGAAGAATCGGATGGCGACGTTGCGGGTATCAAGAGCGCTACTATCAAAGTAGATGGCGAATACGCTTACGGTCACCTCCGCTCAGAGACTGGTGTTCATCGCCTAGTACGCAAGTCTCCTTTTGACTCATCTAACGGTCGTCATACTTCCTTTGCCAGCATCTATGTGTATCCAGAGATTGATGACTCTATTGAGATTGACGTCAATCCAGCAGATATTCGCACTGATACCTATCGCGCCTCTGGTGCAGGTGGTCAGCACATTAACAAAACCGACTCGGCCGTTCGTTTAACTCACCTTCCAACCGGAATCGTGGTGCAGTGTCAGAACGACCGAAGCCAACACCGCAATAGAGCAGAGGCGATGACGATGCTGAAGTCACGTCTATATGAGCATGAAATGCAAAAGCGTCGTGCCGAACAGGACAAGCTTGAGGCTAGCAAAACCGATGTGGGCTGGGGTCATCAGATCCGCTCCTACGTCCTGGATCAAAGCCGGATTAAAGACTTACGTACCAACGTTGAGATTTCTAATACACAAAAAGTATTGGATGGTGATCTCGATGCCTTTATTGAAGCCAGCCTAAAACAAGGCGTTTGATTCATTCCCCCTCATTCCAGTAATTAATATTCCATATGAACGATCAAGTGAACTCTAATCCTAATCAAGCTACGGCCACTGAAGCTGTTGATGAAAATCACATCATTGCTGAGCGTCGCGAGAAATTAGCCAAGTTACGCGAAGGCGGAGTCGCATTTCCCAATGACTTTGTACCAACCCATCTGGCCGCAGATCTTCACACCCACTACGACAGCCTCACTAAAGAGGAGCTTGCAGCTAAAAAGGTACACGTCAAAGTTGCTGGACGCATGGTACTGAAGCGCGTGATGGGTAAGGCCAGCTTTGCAACCATCCAAGATCGCAGCGGCCAAATTCAGTTCTACATCAACGATGAAATCAGTGGCGCAGATACTCACGGTGCATTTAAGCACTGGGATATGGGTGACTTTATCTCTGCCGAAGGCAATCTATTCAAGACCAACAAGGGTGAGCTCTCAGTTGAATGTAGCAATCTACGCCTCCTCAGCAAGTCTCTGCGCCCTCTTCCAGATAAATTCCACGGCCTCTCAGATTTAGAGACCAAATACCGTCAACGCTATGTTGACTTGATTGTGAATCCAGAGAGTCGTAACACTTTCAGAGCGCGAAGCAATACGATCGCCTCTTTGCGCCGCCACATGCTCGATGCTGACTTTATGGAAGTCGAAACACCAATGCTCCACCCGATTCCTGGTGGCGCCACAGCAAAACCTTTCATCACACACCACAACGCTTTAGATATGCAGATGTTCTTGCGTATTGCGCCAGAGCTGTATTTAAAGCGCCTAGTAGTTGGCGGCTTTGAACGTGTATTTGAAATTAATCGCAACTTCCGTAACGAGGGTGTTAGCCCACGTCACAATCCAGAATTCACCATGATGGAATTCTATGCGGCCTATACCGACTATCGTTGGCTGATGGACTTCACGGAGAGCTTAATTCGTGCTGCCGCAATGGATGCCCAGGGTACCGCAGTACTGACCCACCAAGGTCGTGAACTTGATTTGAGTAAACCATTCCAACGTCTAACTATTACCGAGGCTATCCTCAAGTATTGTGGCCAGTCTAATAAGAGCTATGAGCCAGCCCAGTTGGAAGATGCCGCATTTATTCGCTCTGAATTGAAAAAGGGTGGTGAGAACCCAGATAGCCCTACCCTAAAGAACGCCGGTATTGGCGCCCTTCAACTAGCCTTGTTTGAATTGGTTGCCGAGTCACATCTATGGGAGCCAACTTACATCATCGACTACCCAATTGAAGTAAGCCCCCTTGCCCGCGAATCCGATACACGCCCCGGTATCACCGAGCGCTTTGAATTGTTTATTACTGGTCGCGAAATCGCTAATGGCTTCTCCGAGCTAAATGACGCAGAGGATCAAGCTAATCGTTTCCGCAAACAAGTAGAGCAAAAAGAAGCTGGGGATGAGGAGGCCATGTACTTTGACCATGACTTCATCCGCGCGCTGGAATACGGTATGCCTCCGACAGGTGGTTGCGGTATCGGCATTGACCGCTTAGTCATGCTATTGACTGACGCACCCAATATTCGTGATGTGATTTTGTTCCCACATCTGCGTCGCGAAGAAGAGTAATTAGTTCGATCAGTGTTGTGTAGAAATACAAAAGCCGCAGAATTTAACCTCTGCGGCTTTTTCTTTTTGCGGACTTGAATAACTCAGTTTGTTGGATATAGCTTCGTGTTATCGCTATCGATTACCGTAACATTGACCGGAATGCCTAAGCTCACACTGGATGAAACGGTACAGAAATCCTGAAATTGCGCCAATACGCGATCCAGATTTTCGAGGGTGTGCCCAGGTACACCAATATGAATCTCGACATGGATCGCCAGAATGCGCAGACGGTTTTCTGAATTTCTACCTATCTCGCAACTTGCCTTGGTTTCAATTGGCTCAGGATTCTGCTTAAACTTTCGTAGCGCGAATAGTAAGGAATCGGATAAACAATTCGCTACGCCTGCCAACAAAAACTGAGATGGGGTTGCACCTTGAGATCGACCCAATGGCGGTGGCTCATCCCCATAAATGGGATCGCGCTCTTCGTTGTAATAAATAGCAAATTGATAATCAGCTTGTTGTACAAGTCTTACAGAGGGTTCGCCACTCATAGATGCTCCAATAACCTAAAGCCGTATATTAATAGATACCAGGAATTAATTTTTTCACCCTGCCCTGATAGGCCTTGTAGGCTGGGAAACGCTCTACTAACCACACCTCTTCCCGCCTGGCTTTGATGTCAAATAATAAAAATAAGCAGATCGAGTATGCCAATACAAAGACCCCAGGGAAGACAAGTAGCCAAGCCAGGGCTGCTAATAGCACCCCGAAATAAATGGGATGCCGAACATATCGGTATAAGCCATCCTGAATCAGAACAGCGTCGTCTTTGGGGCAAGGTAAGGGGGTAAGATTTTTTCCTAAATTGATTACGGCAATCACCATAATTAAACAGGCTAGCAAACCAAGGGCAATGCCACAGGATTGAAGAATGGTAGCAAGTGGCTCCGAGCTAACCAGATGAGATCCTGGAGGTCCAAATAAGATAAGCCCAATCAAGACCCCCTGAACCACCACATACCATGCGCCTCT
>ERZ650303.304-NODE-304-length-14952-cov-14.904142_pt1 | contig 14952 bp, 31 predicted proteins | sample MGYA00376239_ERZ650303 | MGnify/ENA primary metagenome ERZ650303 (study PRJEB26733, sample SAMN07839262) | wastewater metagenome | biome: small river; feature: stream; material: water | place: USA: North Carolina | collected 2016-04-05 ... | reverse complement strand
GGAAGTCGTCACGTGTGTTGCGGAAGAAGCGCAAGCCGCGTACCGGCGGCTGGAAATAGGGGGAACGATGAGACTTGAAGGTAAGCCGGGAACTGTTCGGTTGTCGCCGGCTGGCGTGGTCGCCAATCTGACCAATTCATCTGGCTACAACCGGTGGGCGTTGTCGCTGCCGATATCTCCTGCGGGTTCGTTCTGGGCGATGGATGAGTTCGTGAAGGACTGGCCTGTAATTCATAAGCCGGTTGATCCGGTGGGCACGATGAAGTACCGCAAGTTCGAGTCAACGAAGTCGTTCGATCCGTTCGCGGACGACGACGAAGACGACAACCTGTTTGAGGTCGCGGTGAAGACCAAAAAGGGTTGGCTGTGGATCAACCAGCGTGGCGCCTATGAGGGTCCGGAGCCGGTCGACAACGACAACGGCAAGTGGACCACGGTAAACGTGCTGGGCTGACGTTTGGCCTGCTCTGTAGAAGGGTGCGCTAGACCTCAGCAAGCCAAGACCTATTGCCGTATGCACTACATGCGGGAACGGCGCGGTCAGGATTTAACGTCCTCACCGCGCCGTGGTGGGGTTGTCAAGTACCAGATGGCACACCAGAGAACAAAGGCTCTGTGGGGGCCGGCGAGACAGTATCCGTGCGTTTCGTGTGCCGGACAAGCCCACGAATGGGCATATGACGGTACCGACGAAACGCAGTTGACGGAACTAGTTGACGGCTTCTATGACCTGACGTATTCGGCGTGGCCGGAATTCTATAAGCCGCTTTGCATGAAATGTCATCGCAATGAGGACCGTCGTCGTGCGGGCACCCAGCGGAAAATCTGCGTATTGAATGGCTGCGAAAAAATGCAGCACGCCAAGGGGTTGTGTTCAACACACTATTTGGCGAAGAAAAGGGGATGGGGGTCTTATTACAGACTACTCGGTGCTTAGAGATTATTACGACAGACCAATCATCTGGCCGGCAGATTATGTCGGCCCGCCTACGGGCGAATGGCGCGAAGGTAGGGGACGTGACGGCAAACCGAAGCGGTGGTGGTACTCCAAAGAGGGGACGGGGTACAGCCGATCATCCGGCGCCGGTAAAGGTCTCGACTCCAAAGATGGCCTTATCGACTGGGCGGCATGTCAGGCGGCAGTTGGAATTCTCTTGGATTCCAGCGCTCGATCTGAAGTCGCCACCCTTATCAACGAGTACGACGCAGACCCGTGGTACAACGGCGACGACGGCGGCACCCGCTCAGGTAAGGAACGACTCAAAGCGGCAGTTGAGCACGCCCGCAACACAGCGGGGCAACATACTGCATCTTCTGCTGGCACTGAGTTTCATAAGCTGGGCGAGCTGCACAATCAGGGCAAAGTTCCGCGCATCGTCCAAGAGCAGTGGGTAGAACGGTTCGAGCAGTACAAAGAGGCTGTTGCGCCGATTAGCTTTCTGGCACAAGAGATTCTGATCATTCAGGATGAACTTGAGCTTGCCGGCTCGGTGGATTATCTGATGGAGCTGCCGCCGGGGTTGACGACTCCTGATGGTGTGCTGCATGAAGAGTCGTTTGTTTGCGTCGGCGATTTGAAGACTGGCCGCTGGGACGCTAAGCGCCCCATGAGTGTTACGTGTCAGTTGGCGGCGTACGGGACTGGTGTGCGGTATGACCAGGCGACGAATACGCGGTCACCGTTGCATGAGCGCATCAACACCGATTGGGGTGTGATGGTGCATTTTCCGATCATGGTTGCGGGTTCGGACCCGCGTTTCTATTGGATTGATTTGCAGCTTGGTAAGCGCGCTGCGTTGATCGGCAAGCAGGTTGAGTCGGTTCGTAAGTGGTTTAGCCGCAAGGACGCAACGCCGAAAGAGTTGGTATTGCCTTCTTGGGTACGGGACGCTGCCTGATGACGTGGGGGATTGAATGACCGGTGAAGGTCAAGAAGTAGAGAAGCGTGTACCGCTGACTGTCCATGAGGCGTGGAATCGCGTCATGCGTGACGTGCAGTCGATCAGCAAGGACTCGCGAAACCAGCAACAGAACTTCAACTTCCGTGGCATCGACGCGGTGATGAACGCCGTTGGCCCCGTATTGCGGGATCATGGCGTGATCGTTGTGCCGATGGCTCAGAGCTATGAAGCGGAGCGCTACACGTCGAAGAACGGCGGGCAGATGTGCAACCGCGTCGTTGAGATGGGCTTCACGGTCTACGGGCCGCGTGGCGACCACTTCAACGGCATGGTCTACGGCGAAGCTGCGGACTCGGGCGACAAGTCGATGACCAAGGCCGAGTCGGTGGCGCTGCGTACGTTCCTGTTGCAGGCGTTGATGATTCCGACTGATGAACCGGACCCGGACTCTGAGATTCACGAGCGGGCGCCGCAGGGGCAGTCGCGTGGTCAGCGTGAGGAACGTCCGCAGCAGTCGCGCCCGCAACAGCAGGAGAGGCCGGCGCAGCAGGAAGAGAATCCTGAGTCCAAGAAGGTCCGTGAGGATCTGAAGGCCGTTGCGGCTGAGCAGGGGTGGGACCTTGGCAAGGTTGCCGCGAAGTTCAGTGAGCAGAACGGCGGTAAGCCGCTGCGCATGGCGTCCTCGGATGAGGTTCTGGCGTATCAGACATTGCTTCTGGAAGGGGCTGTGACGTTGTGATGAATATTGATGTGGCGGGCGCGTTTCGGGTGTTGATTAGCGCGTTCGCCTTGGCGCCTCGGTGTGAGAACTGCCGGGGGCGTGACGCTGCTCATGCGGTGGGGATGCAGGACCACCAGTTGGTGTGTGATCCGTGTTTGTCGCATGGTGACCGGCGCCGTTGGTGGAATCTGTTGCCCCGGCAGGTGCTGTGAGTGGGGATAACTGCCCGGCGTGCGGCGACGAGGGAACCTATTGGGAAGACCGAGTTGCGGTGCATGACAGCGTTGTCGGGTTCGAGATTCGCGACGCTGGCATTGAACATCCAGACGGGCGGGTGTGCCGCGAATGGTGACCCAACCCGCAGAGATACCTGAGGTCGAGTACAACCCGGTATCGGTCGAAAAGTCGATCATCGGGATTGTCAACGAGAAAGCTCGGGGCATCGTCGTAGCTCGGGACTCCTACGAGGCGTACCTAGCTGCCGAAAAGGCATACAAGCGTGCATATGCGCGGGCATACATGAAGCACCAGGGGCCGCAGACCGAAAAGAAAGTTGCGGCGAACATCGCGGATGAAGTTATGGCCGCTGAGGATGACCGGGATGTGAAAGACGTTGCGTACAAGTACGCCAAGGACAACAACGAGCTTTCCACCGACAAGTTGGAGGCTATGCGTTCTGTTGGTGCGTCGGTGCGTAAGGCGTATGAGAACACTGGCAGGGGGGATTGGTTCTGATGGCTGTCGAGCAGAAATACGAGCTGCCTCAAATTCCGCATGGGTATGCGTGGGATATCAAGGTTGGGGATGGCTTCGCGGTGGTCGACTTGCGCCGTGGATTTGACTACAAGTTAGTGGCTACCGGCGGTCATATGGCGTTCCCAAAGAACGAGACCGAAAGTTTCGTTGCTGCCGCTGTGGTGATGCTGGCGAAGAAGGCTGTAATTGACTTTGATCGCGCACGGTCGCTTACCAAGATGTTCGGTGTTCAGGTCAAGGCGTGCTGATGTGCGTCGAGCTGATGTTGTGGGCGCGTAACCGTCGCCGCACGGGCCGCTCTATGTGGCGTTGACAGGGTTTAGCCCGACAGTTCGCCGGTTGATTACTAATCGTGCCGGCGGACTGTGCGAACGCTGCACCGCGCCAGGCAAAGAGATACATCATCGGCGCCCACGCGGCGCTGGTGGATCACGTGACCCGATCACCAATACCGCAGTCAACGGAGTGTTGTTGTGCTCGGGGTGCCATCGCTGGTGCGAGTCATACAGGAACGCTGCGCGGGATCTGGGTTGGCTTGTGCGACAAGGGCATGACCCGACTGGCATTCCCGTCTTCTGGCGCGAATCGCAATGGGTCTTGTTGACTTCTGAAGGATCGAAAATTGAGTACAACCCTGCTAGAAGCGCGTAATGCGTTGATGGATCGGATAGACGAAGGGGCTACGTGCCCGTGTTGTGACCAGTTCGCCAAGATCTACCGGCGCAAGATCAATTCCGGTATCGCCGCAACTTTGGTCAAGCTCTACAACCGCTTTGCGATGAACTGGACACACCTGGCTACCTGGGATCACAGTCGAGAAGCGAGCAAGGCCGAGTATTGGGGCTTGATCGAGAATCAACCAAGCGGCGTTGGCGGTAAGTCTCCTATGTGGCGCCTGACTAGCGCAGGTCTTGATTTCGTGCGCAATCGGTCGCGTGTAGCCAAGTATGCGGCGATCTACGACGGAACGCTATTGGGCCTTGACGACACCGAAACGGTGTCCATTGAAGACGCGTTGGGGACGCGGTTCAACTACAACGATCTGATGGCTGGTGTCTGATCCTGGCTTGTTCGAGGTTCCGGCGGATGCCTATCTGCTACCGCCGGAACCGGAGAATCTGACGCCTACCGAGAGGTTCCATCGGCGCATCGCTGCTCGGATCGCAACGGGGATTCACCCGTTAGGCAAGGACATTCGGTTACACGCCGATGCTGCCCGTGAACGTGGTGGAACCGGATTGACGTGTGGTGGCTGCCGGTTCCGCGAGAACCTGAGGCATCACAACAAGTCGTATCCCAAGTGCCGTATGCCCTTAAGGGTAGGCGAGCGGACGTGGTATCCGCGTGACACGCATTCGGATTCGTCGGATGTGCGGGCGTGGTGGCCGGCATGTAAAGACTTTCAACTAAACGAGGATTGATATGGAACAGCTAGAGTTTCCGGCGCTGCCGGAAGGTTGGGTGTGGAACGTCACCCCGTACGAAGGTTCGCACGCGACTGTTGAAGTAGCGATCCGGCGAAGCGGCATGTACGGCCTCTACGGCAACGTGTGGAACCACAAGGTGACGTTGAACGCCAACGAATCCGAGTGGGACGGCGAAATTACGGCGGCTGCAATGTATCTGCACCTGAAGTTCTGGGAAGCGAAGGCTCGCCCCGCCCGCCAAGCGAAAATCAACGCCCGACAGAGCACATGGGAGAGCATTCTTAATGGACAGCCCGTTCAAGCCGGGGGATGACGTACTAGTCGAATTCGACGGTGGCGAGTTCCCCGGAGAGGTCCAGAAAATCGAGCACGGCGATTGGGTGCGCGCGACGATACGAACTGATCCCACTTGGGATTTCGGCGCATCATCGGCCCGCGTGGACATCGACCAAACCGTGATGGTGCGAATAGGGGCAGTGCGTGAGCGACAACGGGAGAATCCATAAGCGATTCTGGGAGCACCCGAAAGCGGTAGCTGCCGGCAACGCGGCGTGCGGACTCTGGGCGCGAGTAAATGCCTGGTGCCGCGACAAACGGACCGCCGGATACATCCCAGCCGAAGCTGCTCTTGAGCTTGGAACGCAGGACGAGATAGATGCGCTGGTCCGCGAACGCCTGTGGCTACAAACCACACACGGCTACCGCATGAAGGATTACGAAGAGTGGAACGACGACGTTGAACCGGACACCGTTGCCGGCAACCTCGTCCGCGAAACCATTCCCCAAGAGCATCCGTCAGCGATTCGAAAACAACTGGCACGCAAGGCCACTGAGCTACTTGCCGAGGGCGTCGACCGCGAGATGGTCAAGCGCGGACTGATCTTGTGGACAACAAAAAGTCTGTCCCCGTCGCTTCTGCCCGCTCTGGTGTCGGAGGCGATGAAGGAAACGCAGCGTACGCAGACGCTCAAGTCTGTGATGCGTGAGGCGTGGAAGACGGGTCAGATTACGCCGCTCAAGGCGTATGGGTATGTGTTCACGCCGCCGGATTTTCCCGATGACTGTGTTGAGCCGGCGGATCGCCGCGAGTTCATGCGTACAGCTAAACGCAAGTGGCTCACTGAACTTGCAGAGAGGGTTAAGTGACGGAGGCGGAATCGCCTAACGACCAACTAGCCGAACAGTCCGTGCTTGGCGCGATGATGATTTCAGCTAAAGCTATCGGCACCGTCGCGGGAATTCTCACCGCCGAAGACTTCTTCATGCCGTCCCATCGGGACATCTACACGTCGATTCTGGACGTAGCCAACGCGGGTGGAACGGTTGATCCGATCACCGTTGGCGATGCTCTTGAGAAGAGCGGCAAGCGAATTCAACGCACCTATCTGTTGACGTTGATGCAGCAGGTTCCTACCGCAGTGAATGCGGAGGATCACGCCAAGATCGTTGCCGAGAAAGCTCAACTGCGTGGCATGGCCGAACTTGGCACGCGACTGAAGCAGCTCGCGTTGGTGCCGACAACTACCAGTGACGACGTGCAGACCTTGATGGCTGAGGGTGAGAAGTTCTTTCGGGAGCAGCATCAGTCGGACGATAAGGCTGTCAGTTTCGACGGTCTGGTGTCGTCCTGGCGTGACTGGCAAGAGAATCCGGAGTCGTTCATTCCAACGCCGTGGAGCAGCCTGAACGAAGTTCTCAACGGCGGTCTTCAGCGCGGTCGGTTCTATGTTGTCGCTGCCCGACCTGGCGTGGGTAAGAGCGTGACAGTGCTCAACATGGTTCAGCACGCCGCCTGCTGGGGGTTTCCGTCTGCGTTCTTCTCGCTCGAAATGGGTCGGGACGAGGTAACGAGTCGACTGCTGGCGTCCGGAGCTAAGGCGAACCTGTCGCAGATACTCCGGAAGCGGCTGGAAGAGGACACGCTAGCCAAGATCAACGCTTACGCGACTGAGAACGCTGGTATGCCGTTGGAGGTCATTGACCGGTCACGTATGACGGTCGAGCAGGTCGTTTCGCACTGTCGCTCTAGGGAAAACCTCGGGGTGGTGGTAGTCGACTACATCGGTTTGTTGACGGCGACTGATCCGCGTGCGCCGCTCAACCAGCAGATATCGCATATGTCGCGGCAGTTGAAGATCGCTGCCGGAGAACTCAACGTGGCGATGATCGCGTGTTCGCAGTTGAATCGCGGACCGGTCAAGGACGGAAAGCCGCGCGCGCCGACTATCGCTGATCTTCGCGATTCGGGCGCGATCGAACAGGATGCGGATTGTGTGCTGTTGCTGCATAAAGACGAGGATGATCCGGGGTTTGTTTCGATGATTGTTGGCAAGAATCGACAGGGCAAAGAAGGACAGTTGTCGCTTGGTTTCTCTGGCCAGTATGCGCAGTTGTTGCAGTGAAAAGCGAATTTGAACTGCTGATAGAGAACCGGCGTCAGCACTGGTCGCAGTTTGGCTTGTGTCGTGGTGATGAGCGGTTTTCTGGCCGGCGTGAGTGGCTGATTTTCGATTGGGAGTTTGATATGCGGGCGCGTTGTTTTGCGTGTCCCGTTTTTGATGAATGTTCCGATTGGGCGAATGACCCGGACAGTCCGGTTTTTGATGTGTTTGCTGCTGGTGAATGGAGAGAATGATGGCGTTGTGGGACATGAATGCGAGTCGTTATTGCCCATCTTGCGGGCGCAGTTCATACGCATTCGTCGGGCCTATTTGCGAGGACTGCGACAACGATATCTACAACGATGTGGATGAGGAATATGGCCGTGATTGATCCGGAAGAGGATTACGAAAACCCGGTTGGTGAAGTTTTAGATGACGAGACGGTGAATGACTTGAAGGTCTCCCGTCTGGAGATTAGGGAGGGCAAGCCGTGGCTTATCTGAAAGAAATGATGGAACGGCTAGTCCGTCAGAACGACGCCGACATTGCGGAGGCGCGCGAGGCCATCAAGACGAACGAAGGTTTTATCAAATCGTGGCGCGAGAAGTTGGGCGCGGCTGAGGCTCGGAATGAGGAACTGGTGGGGGCGATGTTCCTGCTGTACCCGCAAAAGCCACGTCAGTGGGATTCGGTGTTTGACATCCCCCGAGGCACGCTCGTCTCTGGCCATCCCGACCACGATCTGTGGATTACAGAAGACGGCAATGGCTGGTGGGTGGCGAAGGGAACTAATCGCCGCTACACAGTCGGTGGCTATAAGGGTTGGAACCTCCGTGAGCGATACAACCAGTACGCACCGTTCGTTGAGGTTTTGGGCGGGATCGAATGACCGTCCAACTCAAAGCATGGATTCCCGGTAAAGGCTCAGTGATCAAGGTCGCTGAGCCTTTTACCTTTCCGGGTGGGGAACTGCATCTGCGCAAGATCAAGGACTTCGGCGATGACGAGGTTACGTGGATTGCTGATGTGCGTGGCGCCGGCCTAGACGACCTGATGACCGCAGCACTGTTGGCTGACGTGGCGCGGGAAAAGGAACAGCGGTTTGTGTTGATGCTGCCGTATCTACCGGCGGCGCGCGCTGACCGTGGCACTCCACTGGGCGCCGGTCCGTACGCGGACTTTATCAACTCCATTTACGCAGAGGAGGTAATCGTCATTGATCCTCACTCGGACGTAATGCCTAGTTACCTCGATCGCGTGACGGTTCTTGACGGTATAGAACTGGTCGAGCGCGCTACCTACGGCTACGGGTTTGATGGTGTCATTGCACCGGATGCCGGCGCGGCGCTGCGAGCGAGCAAGGTCGCTAAGAAACTCGGTGTCGACCTGTATCAGGCTGAGAAGAAGCGTGACTTTGAGTCGGGCATTCTGCTGGCTTACAAGATGGACGAGAAACTACCCAAGTCGGGTAAATACCTCGTGGTCGATGACATTTGCGATGGCGGCGGAACGTTCAAAATGCTGGCCACCGAGACCGGTCTAGGTGGCGATCAGTTGTCACTGTGGGTCACGCACGGAATTTTCTCCGGTGCGGCTGACGGGTTGAAGGATTTTTACGGGCGAATCATGACGACGGATTCGCATCCTGGTTGTTTCCGTATGGGTGTGGCTACGGCGGTTGTGCCGGCCTATATCCACATGTTGCAGAGAATGGAAGGCTTTAGATGGGTGTAAGCAAATACGCACCGGTAGCACCACTATTTCAGACCGATGCTTACAAGCTCGGTCACATCGACCAGTACCGACTGAGTGGCGATGTCGGCCGTGTATATAGCAATTACACGAATCGGAAATCGAGGATTCCGGGCGTGGATCACGTGGTGCACTTCGGGTTGCAGGCGTACATCCAGAAGCACCTGACTGAGGCGTTCGAACCGTTCTTCCGGTCTGACCCGTTCGTGGTGGCCAAGCTGTACAAGGAACGGTTAACGCAGATCCTCGGACCGGATGCCGCCGCGAGCATCGGCACCAAGCATGTCGTGAACCTGTGGGGCATGGGTTACCTGCCTCTGCGGTTCAGCGCTGTTCCTGAGGGCACGCGGGTGCCTATTGGTGTGCCGTCGTTCACGGTGGAGAACACTCACCCGGATTTCTTCTGGCTGACCAACTACATCGAGACCGGTCTGTCTGCTGGTGTGTGGCAGCCGTCGACTTCGGCGACCATTGCTCACGAGTACCGCCGGGTGCTGGATGCGGCTGCATACAAGACTGGTGCTGATCCGGACGCGGTGAACTGGCAGTGCCACGACTTCTCCTATCGGGGTATGTCGTCGCACGAGTCTGCCGCCGCTTCGGGTGCTGCTCACCTGTTGTCGTTCAATGGCACGGATTCCCTTGTGGCTCTTGATTGGATCGACCGTTATTACGGGGGCGACTATGTGGCGGGTTCGGTTCCGGCGACGGAGCACAGTGTCATGTGCACGGGAATTGAGACTGTCGGGGAGCAGGAAACGTTCTCTCGGCTGCTCGACTTGTACCCGTCAGGAATTGTGTCGGTGGTTTCCGACACCTTTGACCTTTGGCGGGTGCTGAACACCTATCTACCGTCGTTGCAGAAGAAGATTCTGGCGCGTGATGGCAAGTTGGTGATCCGCCCTGACTCTGGTGATCCGGAGAAGATTCTGTGCGGTGATCCGGATGCGCCTGCGGGTTCTGATCGGTGGATGGGTGTCATTGGTCTTCTGTATGACCACTTCGGTGGCAAGAAGAATGATGCGGGTTTCATTGAGTTGAATCCGAAGGTCGGTGCGATCTATGGGGATTCGATCACGTTGGATCGTGCGCGTTCGATCACTGACCGGTTGGCGAAGTTGGGTTATGCGTCAACGAATGTGGTGTTTGGTGTCGGCAGTTTCACGTATCAGCACAACACTCGGGACACGTTTGGTTCGGCGATGAAGGCTACGTGGGCTGAGGTCGACGGCAAGGGCGTGAATCTGCTGAAGGACCCGGTGACGGATGACGGGACGAAGAAGTCTGCTACGGGCCGGCTCGCGGTGTTCCGTGATGAGGATGGCCTGTTCTTGAAGCAGGACGCCAACCAGATTGACGAGCAGTTGAGTGAGTTGACGATGGTTTGGGAGAACGGGCGCTTTGTGTCGCGTCAGTCCTTCGCTGAAGTACGAAAGGTGCTGAATGGCTGAACTGACACTAACGACAATGCGCGGCTACCCCGGAAGCGGGAAAAGCACGCGCGCAAGGGAAATCGCAGACAAGACGGGCGCCGTGGTGGTCTGTCGTGACGATCTACGAAAGATGCTGCACAACAACTACTTCACTGGCGTCAGGGAACGCGAGGACGAGGTAACGGTTGCGGAGCGCGCTATGGTTCACGCGTTCCTGAAGAACGGCACGTCTGTGATTGTGGACGCGACCCACTTGGAGCCGTCGTATCTGCGCAAGTGGGCAAAGATGTCTGCGCAGTACGGTGCCAAGTTTGAGCGCGTGGACGTGACGACGGCGCCGGCTGTCTGCGCGGTCCGTGATCAGAGCCGGATGCTCGACGGCGGGCGCGGTGTTGGCCCGGACGTGATTGCCAAGATGGCTCAAAAGCATCCGATCCGAAACTGGCCGGACATTCAAGCGCCACCGACGTTCACGCCTGAGCCGGTCGAATGGGTGCCGGGTCTGCCTGAGGCCATCATCGTGGATATCGACGGCACGGTGGCTCACATGGCCGGCCGCAGTCCGTACGACTACACGCAGGTTCACACGGACACGGTGGATGAGCACATTAAGTGGCTGGTCAATCATGTGTGGGACTACGGAGACCCCATCGTTGACGTGTTGTTCGTCTCGGGTCGCGACGACGAGTGCCGAGAAGCAACCGTGAAGTGGCTTGCCGACAACGACATTCACTGTGACGAGCTGTACATGCGGCCTACCGGCGCCAAGGACGAGCGCGGCAACAAGCTGCCGGACTACCTGGTGAAGTACGACCTGTTCAACGAGAACATTCGTGGCAAGTACAACGTGCGGTTTGTGCTCGATGACCGGGACCAGGTTGTGAACCTTTGGCGGGCAATGGGGTTGAAGACCCTGCAAGTACAACCCGGTGACTTTTAGCGAGCCGAACTGGCTTCCAATCGCGGGTTGGGAGGGCTTCTACGAAGTGTCCGACGATGGCCGCGTCAAGTCTGTAGCGCGCGTTGTTCAGCGCAACGGACACTCGCATACCGTTCGTGAGCGCGTCCTGAAGATGGCCCTTAGCGAGGGCTACCACGTCGTGGTTCTTCGGCGAGACGGCGACGTAAAGAGTCAGCGTCGCGTGCACCGTCTCGTTGCAGAAACGTTCTTGTCCGACAGTTGGTTTCCGGGCGCCTTGGTTCTGCATGGCGATGACATCCGCACAAACAACCACGTGAGCAATCTTCGGTGGGGAACGCAGAGTGAAAATATGGAAGATAGGTACCGAAATGAGTCCTGCCCACATTGCGGAATGCGATTGAGGGAGGCTAGCTGATGGCGGGCATAACGATCACCGGGGATGGGATGTCGATTCCGATCCCCGGCACCAGCGCCACGCTGGCTTACGACAAGAGCAGGCGCACCCTGACAATCACTGGATTGTCTTGGGATGACCGGGTGGTAACCAGCCAGAACAGCATTGATCAAAGTCAGGCTGTGCGAGTGGAGTTCCACTAATGAAGGTATTCGACAAGCTCGAAGAAAAGTACAAGCTCAACGTTTGGGGCGGCCGGACAGGCGCTTTCGCGCTCGCGAACATCTTCCGGGCGCGAGCTGATCACGCAACGGGGTGCCAGCCTGACCGTGGACGGTTCTGGGCGTTTACGTGCAACAAGTTGACGGTCCTTTGGGATCGCGACGCACATGACTGTGGGGGATAGATGAAGACTGAACTGAAGAAGAAGCACCGCAACCGCGTCTGGTTGGACTCTGACGGCGACGTGTGGTTCTGGAATTCCGGGCTGAACGCATGGAACGTACTGTGCGCGGGCGCCGGTGGCTACTCGAATGACGATGACCTCGAAATGGACCCGAAGGGGTGGGGCGTCACCTTCAAGCGAATCGCGAAGCTGCCCAAGTCGTAATTGGAGCATGTTCTAACACTGCCCTTTAAGCGCCCGCCGATGAGTGCGAATGACCAGCGGCGGGCGCACTGGGCAGTACAAGCTAAAGCAAAGAAGCAAGTCGGGGACGCAACGTATCTGGCTGCGCGCCAACAAAACATCACGAGTCTTCGCCCGTCCACCGTTGGCTGCAAATGGTTCACGCCAGACAAGCGGCGGCGCGATGTCGACTCGCTGTACCCGTTCCTGAAAGCCGTCCTAGATGGCCTAGTCCATGCGGGCGTGTTCATTGACGACCATTGCGGCTGGGTGGTGGAAACGCGCACGGCTATCGACATGACGGATATGAAGAATCCACGAATTGAAGTAAGGATCAAGGAAATTGAGGAAGAGCAGCCAGCGTGCTTAGCTGCGTGAACGTCGCTGGCATCCGCACTCGTGGCCCGGTTGAGCTGAACATTCCAGTGCTGCCTGATGCGGCGTGCAAAGGCTACAAAAAGGTAAACGACTTCCACCCTGAGAAGCCAGGTTCAAACGTGTCTAAGGCGCGCGCGGTTTGTGCGCGTTGCCCGGTGGGGCGCGAATGTCTGGATTGGGTAATGGATTTGGAGCGGACGCAAGGTCACCGCGAGTCGGGTATATGGGGTGGTTTGACTGAGTGGGAGCGGGAGAAACTTCGCGAGGATGAACCGAAGGAGCCGCGCCGTTGCCGATCTGGCAAGCATCTGATGACGGACGACAACATTTACGTGCTGACTGATGGTTCGCGGACGTGTTTGGCGTGCCGGCGGTTGACGTGGCGTGTGAAGTGGTTGGCGGCGTGAGTGATGATCGGTGTCAGTCTGGTCCGCAGTGTGTGGCTCGCACGTCGGATGGTGCGGCGGTAACTCGGTACGCGTTGTGTGTGGGTTGTGTTGCGGATATTCAGAAGTTGGCTGATGAGTTGCCTGGTTATTTGGGGTTGCTCAGCTTGTTTAAAGGGTATGTGCCGCAGTCGGTTGGGTCGTCGCGGGTGTCGTCGTCTTCGGAGCCTAAATCACCGTTGAATCTGACGGTGGTGGATCTGATCGAGGCGATACGGATTCTGTTGCACGGGCCTGCGGGTTTGTACAGTATCCGGGACTTGATCACCCTGCCGAATGGTCCGCAGCTCGCGTTGTTGGTGCGGCGCCTGCATTCCAAGGCTGACGGGATTATCGGGCTGAAGAAGGTGTGGCAACGCAGACACGCACCGTGCCCGGATTGCTCGCTGCCCACGTTGGGTGGTTGGGCTGGTGATGACGTGATCCGTTGTACGGCAAGTGGTTGCGGGACGGTCATGTCTAAGAGTGCTTATGAGGATTACTGCGAGTTGCAGTCTAAGGAGAAGAAGTAGTGGCTGTGTCAGTCGAGCAAGTCAAGGATGCCGCAGACGTGGTGGATGCGCTCTGCGGCGAGGAGGCGTGGCGTGAGATTCCGCATGAGGGAACTCACTGGTTGGGTGCAGCACGTCAGCTTCGGAAGTTGGCCGAGGCCCGCACTCCGAAGCCGTGGAAGCCAAAGGTTTACGTGGAATACGACGAGCAAGACACGGCTGTCTATGTCGAGAAGACGGACGGCAAGTTCGTTTCGGTCTATATCGGAAGCGCCTACGACGATGACGGGCGGGCCGGTTCAGATCATATAGACAACCTGACTGGGGCGCGCGGAACGCTGGTGTTCGGTGGTTAGCCTCCCCCGACGCGTGACTGTTGACGTGGATATCAACCACGAATCATTGCGACAGCAGGCATTTGACTTACTGCACGGTTACAGTGAATGGCTCGACGCGGACAAGAAACTTATCCGCTGCGACTTCGGCGACACACGAACACACGATGACCTGGTGCGCGAGTACCTGTCATCGAAGGAGGAAAAGAACTAGATGGCCGGCGAAACACCAATCACCATCGTAGGCAACCTGGTAAGCGATCCAGAGTTGCGTTTCACCCCAAGCGGGGCTGCGGTCACCAACTTCACTGTGGCGTCGACTGCGCGTGTGTATGACAAGCAGTCGCAGCAGTGGCAGGACGGCGACCCGTTGTTCTTGCGTTGCACGATTTGGCGTGATCCTGCGGAGAATATCGCGGAGAGCTTGCAGAAGGGCCAGCGTGTCATCGTGACTGGTGTGTTGAAGCAGCGTCAGTTTGAGACTCGTGAGGGCGAGAAGCGTTCGTCTTATGAGATTGAGGCCGAAGAGGTTGGTCCGTCGTTGCGATATGCGACTGCGAAGGTGTCGCGTTCGAACCGTGGTGGCAGTCAGTCTGGTGGCGGTGGCTACAGCAATAGCAGCTACAGCAACAGCAGTCAGGACGAAGCGCCGTTCTGATGCGCCAAGTTCTCGATGAGATTGTGGCGGAACGTGTTCGGCAGGAAGACCGCTGGGGCGAGTCAAACCACCCGGACACGTATCCGCACTTTCACTACTGGATGGCGCCGGCAGAGCGATTCAAGGAAATCACTGACGGTCGCGCGCGGGCTGGCGTGTGCAGCTACACCGATGTGTTGCTTGAGGAAGTCGCTGAGGCGATTGACGAGGCGCGGGCCGGTAACAAGCGGGCTTTGCGCGAGGAACTGATTCAGGTAGCGGCTGTGGCCGTGAAGTGGGTCGAGAAGATCGACAGGGGGTACTGATGGCAGGCAACTACACACCCGAAG
>ERZ650303.303-NODE-303-length-14993-cov-5.760811_pt1 | contig 14993 bp, 22 predicted proteins | sample MGYA00376239_ERZ650303 | MGnify/ENA primary metagenome ERZ650303 (study PRJEB26733, sample SAMN07839262) | wastewater metagenome | biome: small river; feature: stream; material: water | place: USA: North Carolina | collected 2016-04-05 ... | reverse complement strand
AGTGTTTGCCATCTTCTTGCTGTACATGTTCCCAGCGATTGGTATGTGGCTGCCTAACGTGCTTTACAAATAAGCGTCTTTAGCTCCACGCAAAGCCGCAGCGCCTTTGGCCCTGCGGCTTTTTTTATTAGGGCAAATCCTCACCACAAAGGTTGCCAAATCGGTATGATTGACGTTTACGTAACGTTAATAAACACGTAAAACCGAAATTAACCGCTAACTTAACCCTCGCTACCAACGCACATCAAGCACATCGAACGCTCTCCTAGGACATGGTCAAACCTAAGGAGCATTCATGGCAACAGTTGTAATTTCACTTGTATCAACCAAAGGCGGCGTGGGCAAAACCACCATCGCAGCCAATCTAGCAGGCCTCACCGCAGGCCTCGGTCTTCGAACCCTACTCATTGACGGCGACGTACAGCCATCCCTCAGCAAGTACTACTCGCTCGACAAAACTGCCACTACTGGCATGGCAGAGGTCATCTCGTCTGGGGGTCTCATCACCCCTGCCGAGATCTCAAAAACCGACATCAACAATTTGGACATCATCCTGTCCAACATGACTGATGCCACCCAAAACTGGCTCAAGCAACGAGAAGACCGCTTGATTCTGTTGAAACGCGCAGTTCGCCAGCCAATCGTGCGCGACAACTACGACATCGTCATCATCGACACACAAGGCGCCACCGGCGAGTTGCAGCGAACAGCAGCAATGGCCGCCGACCTAATGATCAGCCCCATCAAGCCTGACTTGATGAACTACAGCGAGTTTTTGAGCGGCACCATGGAGATGATGGCGCAACTCAATGCCATGGCAGACCTCTCTGCAGAGTTGCGCTCTGGCGTGTTGTGCCTGCTGATCAACAGCATGGACCGCACACGCAATAGCTTAGGCGTGGCCCAAGCAGTACGAAACGAATTCCGCCAGCACCCCAATGTGCGATTACTCGACACCGTGGTGCCCGCCTCCACCGTGTATCCAAGTGCCCGCAGCTTGAACACCCCTGTCCACATGCTCGACAAGCCAAATGGAAATGGTCGCAGTGGCTATGAAGTTCTGCATCACCTGTTGCATGAGCTGCTCCCGCACCTGAAGGGAATGTGGGTTGATGGCACGCCAACCTCGGAAACGCAAGTCTTGGGAGAGTGATCATGAATGCATTTATTCACACGCCACGCGCTCCTGAAGTTTCGCAAAACTACTCTGACCAACGCTGGTTTACAGGACTAAATAAACAGCAAAGGGTTGAGACTACGCTTCTAAAAGCGCGCCCTGCCAATCAATCACTCGCCGTGGTTCGATTCGCTTACGTAAATTCGGCTGATCTGGGGCTTCGCTTTGACACTGGCATTGCAAGCGGTTCAATTGATGTGTCATTAACCGCATCAGAGCTTCGCGAACTTGCTCAGCGCCTCCTCGATGCGGCTCATGACATTGACGTCAATCCCGCACCGCGAGATAAGGGCAATAGCGAGGGAGAGACAGCATGAACACCGCCGTCCGAAAACGCCTCACTGCAGCCGACATCACAGCCATGACAAAAGCAGCCACTCACCAAGTGCTTGCACCCAAGGCCCCCAGTGACATCAAAGTGAAGTCCATGATTGAGCTCAACGTCAATGACGTGCTCATTTATGAGAAAAATCCTCGACGTCACGAAAACCAAAAGTACGACGAAATTAAAGATTCGATTCGCGTGCGGGGTGTCGAATCGGCACTGTTTGTCACCAAACGAACTGGCACTGATCGCTACATGCTGGCAAAAGGTGGCAAGACACGCTTGCTCATCTTGCAAGAGTTGGCCAAAGAAGATCCCGAAAAGTGGAGTCGTCACACTTTTGAAGAGGTCCCATATGTCAGCGAGTCTGAAATTCTCGCGGCTCACTTGGTTGAAAACACAGGTCGCTCAGCGATGTGTTTTTGGGATTTGGCAGAAGGCATCTCAGAGTTACAAGACGAAATCGCCAAAGAGCAAGGTAAACCTATCAGCTTACGCATGCTTCCCGACTTACTCAAAGAGAGAGGCATCGAGATCAAACGCGATGTTCTCAATGCAGCTCAATTTACGCTGCAACACCTTCAAGTAATTGGCCAATCATGGCAGGAGCACTTAACGTTTGATCAAGTTCGAAGCATTTTTCGACCAGATCTAACTGCACTACAACGACTGTGGGAGCTTGCACCAAACACCATAGCTGCTGAATTTGAAGATCTCAAAAACAAAGCGATTGAAGCCTGCACGAAAGAACATGAATACAACCCACAGTTGTTGATCGACTCGGTCATCTTTGAGCTGGCCAAACCACTCGGATGCGAGCCAGGCGCTTTAAGCCACCTGTTGCACTTACATCAAAAAGGGCAAATCAATACACAAGCAGAGTTGGCCGACGCACTGGCTGAGTGGCAAGCATCAATGCAAGCAGAGGCCTCTGGGCGTGAAACTGAAAACCATTCAGTACCGCTCACTCAGGGGCATCAAACATCCACATCTGCTCCAGCACAACCAACACCACAAGAAAAAGTCGTTGACCGTGGACTGCAAAACCTTGCTAAAACGATTTCTACGCGCCAACAGCAAGCCACAGACTTACCCGGGATGCCTGGGGTTTCTGTTGCGCGTGGATTAGTTCCACGGCCACCAAAAAACAGCTCACCAAGCGCCAAACAGAACCATGGTGGTCCACTGACACAGCACGAGCTCGCCTTGCTTGAGGCCATGGGGGATGTTGGCCAAGCCCGGCAGATCCTATTTGTTGAACTCCAAGAGTTAGCAACCACTGCAGGCATTGAGCACCTGGTCGTAATGTCTGAGGCCAAATCACTGCCTTGCGGCTTCTATATGGAGCTCCCAAAGCCCGGAATGCTGGGTTCAGCCCTTGACGACTTGGCCGCTCAAACTTGGTGGCTCATGGCTAGTTTTTCAGGGCAGTTTGATCAGAACGTGGTCACAAAACTCATAGCTGAAATTTCACAGTCCCCTAACCCCTTGCTTCAAGACAACGGACCAGCGTGTTTTATGGCTGCGCTAGCCAATATGAACACATTCGCTGACATCGTGGCGTTATCTCTCGGTACCGAGCAACCGTTCATTGCTGAGTTGCTGATTGATGTGCTTACGAATCGCTCTCATGAACTGCATCGCGCAAGTATTCAAGTTTTGGATGCTTGCGCCAACTTCAGAGAAGCCGTCCGTCAAGGAGAGTCATCATGAACTGGGCACATAAACAAACCGCAAATACCGCCGTGCTGAGTGGCGCTCCCGCAGGCAACTCAAATGTTGTGTCCATCTCATCACCTGCTATCGCGCGAGCCGTTGTTGCCGAACTGCTTCTCAAACCCAACGCATTGAGCGCAGCCATGAAAAAAGCTTTGGCCAATAGCGATGGCTCAGATCGCACGCTGGCAGCTGCGCTTGAGCGCATGACAATTTGGGCTGACCTGACCAGCCTTGTTATCCATGGTCTCAACAACGAAGAAACTCAGTGGCGGCGTGCAGCCTTGAGCTACTGCATCATTCGACAGGCTCACTATGCGTTGCTTAAAAAGTTATTCAAAGTCAGCCGAGATGAAGTGTCTCGCATTCGAACAGAGCTGGGCAATGCAGTTGAAACACGTCCCAAGGGCATACCTGATAGCGAACTTGAATCAATCTACTCAGCTTGGCGTGACATCTGCATAGAGTTTGATCAACGTGAAGCAGATCGTTGGGTATGCCTTGCCGAGCGATTTCCACAGTTTGGTCTAAACAGTCTCTATCACGTGATCGTCAATGAGGGCTGTCATTCCAAGGAAGGAGTGCAGTCATGAACGCCAAATTTGAGAATTGGTATCAGTCACAACCGCACCACGAAGTGCTGAACGACCCGACAGTTTGGCAATTCGCTTTTGACGCATTTAAAGCTGGTCAGATCTCCCAATCCACCCAACAAACAGACTACGCAACGATTGCTGGTCTTGAATCTTCGGTAAGCCATCTTAGTCAAATGGTTGATGAATTACGTCTCCTTCTAGGCACCTCAATGGATGCAATGAAAAAGGTTGAACAGAACGGAAGTCCTATTAATGAGTCACACGGGAACGTTGACTGTCGCGTGCCCTATGGGTGCTGGGCCAAATTTGTTGATGCAAGGGCAAAGCTGTTGTACGCAATTAAGCACAGCCCTCATAGTGGGATGCTAAACACGCAACTCGCTCAAAAATCCGAGGAGCAGTCATGAACCGCGAAGACGCACTTAAAAAAGTGAAGAAGTGTCTTGCTCTGGCCAAAAGCTCAAACGAGCATGAAGCCGCAACCGCACTACGTCAAGCTCAAGCGCTGATGCGTGAATATCAGCTCACCGATATTGAAGTCTCAGCATCAGACATCAAAGAGGTGCGTGTTCGCGCCCAGTCCAGTTGCATCGTGGCTTGGGAAAACCGACTTGTAATTCGAATTTGTGAGGCCTTCGGTACGGAGCGGTTTTTTGACCGTCAATACGACGAAGCTGGAAATTTCCGCACTTGGTATGTCTTCATCGGTTTTCCATCTAGCGTTGAAATCGCAGCATATGCCTATGAAATTTTGTCTCGGCAGTGCGCTAAAGCTCGACGCGAACATGTCTCCAAACAAAAGCGCTGTAAGCCCACCACAAAGACCGCCAGAGGCGATGCATTCGCATGGGGCTGGGTTGAGCGTGTTGCACGGCTAATTCACACCTTTGCGCAGTCCACTGAGAACAAGCAACTCTTGCTTTCGTACATGGAGCATCAACATCCAGAATTAAAGATCGTTAACGCCAAGGATCGCATCGACAAAAAATCTGATGGCCACATTCATGCAGGCTGGCAAGCCGGTGCAAATGCCGAGTTGAATCGTGGTGTGGGCAGTACTCAACAACATCAGGGACTGCTGACATGACAACCAACACAGTGTTCATATTTGCATGCACTTTTGGTGTTGTCGTAGCACTGGGCTTGCAAAGTTTAAACGTCAATGGCGGCCACTACGTTCTCGCTGCCTTCAACAGTTTTGCTATTGGCGCCTTCAATTTGGCTTTACTCAAACTCGTTCCACAGCCGACCACCACCATAGACAACTTGGCCTATCTGCTAGGTGGCCCTATAGGGATAGTTGTCGCCATGAAAACTCATCCGTACCTCATTCGTTTCTTCAACGGATTATCAAAATGAAATCACAAAAAATCATGTCAAAGAAATCAATACCACTCGCTGCACCCCTAGCGCCTCAACAAACATTTGATGTTGGCATTGGCACTCTCACTCTGACAGCAAAACAACTCCGCGAAGCGTTGATGTTTGTGAATCCAGATGGTGCAGAAGATGCTAATCAGGTTGAAACAGAGGTAACGATTACTCGCCGAATGGCCTTCACTTCGACTGATGGTGACGATATGCCAGCAGGTCTGTATGTACACCTGACCGAATATCCAAATGAAGGGGTCTTCGGACCGTTGGGGGTTGATTTACCTCAGGTCGCATAACGTCAAGGAAAACACATCATGACTGATTTTGCTTTAGAAGACCCAATAGGCGTTATCAACAGCCTGCAAATTCGCGTTCAAAACCTAGAGCGAGAGCTTGCGTTAGAACGTCAGCGGTGTGTGGAATCGAATGTCATATATATGGCTAATTGTTTGAAGTACCTACGCCTTCATGGTGTTATTTCGCTGCATGTTGGCGCCCAAGAGTTCAGTGCGACCCGTGATGCGATCTTGAGTCGTGACCCACAACTGAGCCCAGTGATGGATCAAGTTTGGGAATTATCGCGTGCTCCATTAGATGATTCGGTTAAGTCGGCAATCGCGACAGCTACCGATCATGGAAATACACGTTGGTAACCAAAGGAAACGGGTGCCATTAAGAGTGTTGCTTTTATTGCGGTACTGAAATTCAATCCCGTCGCTAATCCGATGAAAAACATTACCAATATGCCAACAAGCAACATTTTAGAAAAAAACTCGATCTCAATTTCGGAAAAAAGATTTCATGGGGAGTTCCTTTCGAGAGTTTGGGGTGAAGGCAGGCGAGAGCTGGGGAGTTCCGCGCCTGTCTTCATACTACAAGCAAAGGAACTCCCCACCTATGTTCAAGCTAGGGATAGACACGCCATGCAACCAGTAACCATTTCATCTTTTAACCAACAGTCATGCCCCTCACAAACGATCTAATCCGTGCTCTTGAAGAAGAGCCCTCGCTGGCCATGTTGGTGTCACAGCCACCCATTGCTTTTCACCGTAGCTTTGTCGACATCACAGGCTCGGCAATGTCTGCGCTCATGCTCTCCTCGCTTCTTGAGCTTCAAGAGCACGCGCCACGTAGCGACGACTGGTTTGTCTACGACCCTCATTCAATCAAGTCGACCACGGGCCTGTCCCGCAACGAACAAAAAGCAGCGAACAAGGTCTTACGAGAAAAACTCATCTTGCTTGAGCGCAAAAACGTTGCGTCAGGCGAATGGGAAATCAAACTCGACTTTGAGCGCATCACCATGGCGCTCATTGAGGCTGCGCGCGCAATCATGAAAACAACGCCGACGAAAACAACAAGTACAACTGCATATTAAGCGTCATGCTCACTCCCGGTCAACACTCCCCACTTTTGCCGCAGCGACCGCAATCATCTAGCGTCGAGGGCTTGTCTTACGACGCCATTGCACAAACACTTTCTGAATTCAGACCGATTGCCTTCAATGTCAACTTTGCGCGTATCACTGGAGACGCTAAGGCCGCTTTGATGCTCAGCCAATTGATGTACTGGACCAAGCGTGGCACCTCTGTTCTTGAGTGTGACGGATGGATCTTCAAAACCCGCGACCAGTGGATTACAGAAATTGGGCTAGGACGCCATGAACAATCTACTGCTCGTCAAACGCTCATTGATTTGGGTCTCGTAGAAGAAAGCCGTATTGGTCATCCAGCACGCAATTGTTTTCGTATCATTCCACAAGAGCTTGGAAACCGATTGGCTCATCTTCTGCGCACTGAGACCATTCAGTGGTCACTATTAGATATTCGCAATGATGCTGAACACGTCAAATCGATGCTGGGCCGAACATTCGCGTTTTATTGTGTGCTCGTTGATATCACTAATTCTTGTACCAATGCCATCTATTTAAGTAAGGCGCTCACCATCCAAAAACGTTTTGCAAAACAAGCTGAGTCTAATTCAGCGACTTTAAGCTGGAGCCGTGAGTGGTTCAGGATGGCTGCAAGCACTACACATGATGAAACTGGATTGACTGTTGCCCAGCAAAGAAAATCCAAAGAGTCGTTGTGCGAGATTGGGCTGTTGCATGAAGCCATGATGGAGTTTCCGCGCAAACAAATCTATCTGCGTATTGACACCCTAACGCTCCAACAAAAATTAGTCGCTGCATTGTCCGCATGTCAAAACCAGCCTGTGGATAAAAATGAAGTTATCCACAGCGAAACAAAGTCGGATGCTAAAACCAGCCAGTCGTATAGCGTAAAAATAGGTGTAGCAGACAAAAATAGACAACATGAAACAGTGGAGACGGCGTCTCCACTGAACCAAAGTGTCGAATTTAAGGGGGACAGTGGCAGCCACCATCCAGTCACTATAGGTTCATCAAGCTCGGGTGCCAAAACCGACCCGCCAGATGGTCAGTTATCACATCACAGTTGGCCGGTTTTAGCGCGCCCCACGGCTGGTTTTAGCATGCTCAGTCGGCAGGTTTTAGCACCCCTACATGCGCGCGACGCGACGCACGCGGGGGTGACTACAAACAATGACTACAAAGAAGAAATAACCACCACTCCTACCTCTCCTCCATCGAATGCTGAGCTGGACGCGGCACCAAACGTGGTAGTGGTTGATTTTGAGTTGATTTGGCCTGAAACGCTCAGCGATTGGCAGCGTGAGCAATGTCAAAAAATTCTCAATCCGCTTGTTAAAACCGACCAGCAAGATTTGCTTGATGAGCTCGCTGGACATTTGCTCTCGGGCGGCATAAACAACCCCGTCTCCTACCTCGGCGCATTGACCCGAAAGCACCAAGCCACGCCAGGTGGAATCGTTTTTGAAAAGCTCGAAACCACTCGCCAACGCAGAGCTGTCCAGCAACAAATTCAAGGTGGTGTCCAAGGCAATACCGCCACTGCAGCAAGCATTCCAGCAAGGCCAGATAACGCCCTTCAAAGCGACCATAAACCCACTGGCATGCCTGAGTACGCCCGCTCATTACTTCGAACTTACAAGGGGAAGATATGACATTCGAAGCTAAGCCTATGCATCTGTCACAAGATGTTGAAACTCCAAGTCACCAAGTCGATCAACTCAAACTGCGCGACCTAAAAATTGATGGCGACATCGATGCGGATGACGTCAAGACTTGGCAGGACTTTTGTGCTCTGCCTATGCACATACGTTTACTGCAACTGCACTGGATCTCGCGTAATCGAAGTGAACTGGCGGTGTTGTGGTCGTTTTGCGAGCACCACAGGCGAACTGCAACGCTAGGTGAAAAATACCACCGTCGAGACTCCAGCCGATTGATTACATCCAAACTAGGTGATCGAATTGATTGCAACCAGGTCGGTGTTTCGCGGGCGATTAATTCGTTGCTTGAAGAAGACGTTCTTTGCAAAAAAGCGCATGTCGACAACGTGATCAGAAAACTCTGGCTTAACTGGCCAGTCCTTGCTCAACGACTCAAGAAAACTTTTCCTGCACAGCAAGTACTCCACTTGAACTGGCTGGCAGATAACAGAGCTGAACTATGTGTGCTGAGCATACTGGCACAACCGTGGACTGATGACAGCTGCGTTGTTGATGGCGAGCGATCAGCTCCGTTTGTCAAAGTCACGCTCAAAACCGTTCAACCATTTGCTAATGAATTTGGTGTGGCCACTAACGCGAAATCTGTAGAGCGCGCTGTGACCAAGTTGAACGAAGCAAGCCTAATTGAACTAAGTGGCCAAGGGGTGATGAATAAAGCTCGCATCAACCCCAAGTGCTTCAGCGCAATCACGACGTTTCTGACGACCAATTTTGAGAACGAATTGTGGTGAGCCCATGACCATCAAAAAAACAGCTGCCCGGTTTGTGCTTGATCATCTTGATGAGATCGAGCACAAGATCGCGATGGGCTACTACCAAACAGCGATTCTTACTGACCTAGCAGACGCTGGCAATGAAATGACGCTCGCAACTTTTAGAAAAAGTCTTGCCCGCGCTCGAAGCAAAAAAACAAGTCAATCAGAAAGATCTGCAACCTCAACAATTAATCGCCAAGATTTTTCTGGAAGTCGTATGACACCTAGTGAATTAATTCAACTTGAAAAAGGTACACATCATCATGTCAAAGAAATTTAAAGGCCCAAGAAATATTGCGTTTTACGAATTGCGCGATTGGCTTTTCGTTGTGAGCTTCACTCCTTGGTTCATACCGCTTTTATTGGCTCTGCTGGATGTAATTCCTTTTAGTGGAGCGGTAATCGTGGTTTGTTTCGCTGGTTTGTTTGCTAATTTTTTTGCATTTGGCATTGAATTCATGGACAAAACACTTCTGAAGGAGGCCACTTTACAGAAGATTTGCAACGACCCCTTGGTTGATATTGATGTGAAAGTTGCAATCACCAACAAGCTTTCATATCGACCGTATTCCCTCACGCGCACTGAATTGGCACAGATAGCTTTTGATGCGGTTCAGTCAAAAAAACATCTACATCGATTTGATCCCAGATCAAGTTGGCACAAGGGGAATTAATCATGCTCCAGCTGGTAGAGATACATGACACCGATGATGATCATGAAACAGGAGGGCAAGATTTACCTTACTTGGTCACAGCAAGTTATGAAGGTGATTTTCAGGTCGCAGAAGATTTGATCCGCACAGAAAGGTCTTTGAACGCATTCAACATCGAGCCAGCTTCAAGGCGTTGCAACCGACCATCTCACGTGCAGTTCTACACATTCGAGTTTGAATCAACGATCAACAAATTTTTTGAAAGGTTTATATGACTCAGAACATGACTTACGCTAAAGCCATTGACCAAGCGATCGATGCTGTCATGCACCACTGTGCAAATGATGTAACCAAGAGCGCAGTGATTAAACGGCTAAATGCCCTGAAAAATTTTGAGCTAAACATGGGGGTGTTGAGTGTGGCTATGTGCAATATCCGTGCAGACGCCATTCAAGCAAAGTACGCGATCAAAGACGGAAAAGCCACCACAGAGAACGTACTGAAAACGATCAATCAAATTGAAAAAACCGCTGACAGTTTGCATAACGTCGGCGGCTTTATGGCTTCAGGAATTGCTTGCGATGCTGCTTATCTTTTGCACCATGGTGTTGATCATCAATGGCCTACAGGAATGGAGCAAAGTAGCACCGCCAAGTTTTCTCCACCAAATACAGCGGCGATACTCCAAGAGTACACCAATAAGTTTGAGCTCAATTCAGAAGAGCGAGAAAACCTTCGTCATGCAATGCACACAACCTCTCGTTTTAAATTTCCCAACTGAATTTAACATGATCTATCAAGTCTTGTGGTTTCGAGCATTCCATTATGGTGAATAACAAAACGAATGTCGCATCTAGAGTACACGTATGAGTCTTCGTTTAAGAAGCAAACCTCATAAAGCATCAGGCAAAGTATCAACTGAAGAATTGCAAAATTAAAGTCGATGTGCTCACCTTCGTTTACAGCAATTACTACGTTTTTGGCAAGCACAGGAATTCCGTCTCTTACCCAGTCGCCCCCCTTTTCTATGGCCATGTCTTTACGATGGAAAACGGACCTAATCAAAAAATCATCATCAAACTTATCGGTACTGATGAAGTATGGCGAATGGTCTTCACCTAAAACAACGGTTTCAATTTTCATTGCAGATAACAGACATTATTTAAGTCGAGAAAATCTCATCAATATTCAAAAATTGAAAAACGTTGAATCAATTTTGTTTGAACCAAGAAATCAGCACCAACCAGCATGGGCTTGTACGCCATACCACGCAATGAGTCTGCTTTTCCCGAAATGACACCCCCCATCATTTCAGTTTTTTTTTGCACAACGCTCATAGTCGTTCCCAGCGCCACATCGATAATTTCCATACTGGGTAATGTCAACCATGTATGAATAGGCACTTGCTTGCTGGGATGTCCGTGCTCTAACCTATTCTGAACAAAAGAATCATCAAAGCGATACATTCCTTCAGATGATTGGAAATCCACCCACCCAATCGTATACAAAACTTCACAGTCCAACCATTTTTGAATTACTGGCTGAAGACGATAGTGAATTGCTATGCATTGAAGAGCAACCTCTTCAGGAGAAAGATCCCCGATAGCCTCATGAATAGCTGAGGGAAATTTTTCTTGAGCGGCAACATCTAGCCAAGTTTTCTCAACATCGATTTCGTGTTGAGGTACCAATAGTCCAAATCTTTTCGTTCTATCGATCGCGTGCCTCCACTCTGCCAAATAAGTCATCAAATACTCCCTTTAAGCTGGTGTCAAACTCACCAAATGAGCATTTATAGTTTAATTCCAACTTTAATCAGATACCATTTATTTCCAATAGTTTGAGATTGCCGCTTTTGCACGGCTTTGCCCCTAGGGCCAAAGCAGCATTTGACTTTTACGCTGCGCTAGGCTGATTTTTAACGTCTGTAGCCTGCCACCGCCGCGCACACCCGAATCTTCCCCCCATTTGTCGAGGGTCGGTGCGTCGGTCCGTTACACGGCCCGTCTGTTGCTCCAAGGCGCGTCATGCAACGCCCTCAATCCCGAGTTTTGATGGCAAGCCATCTTCTCAAAACTCGCGCTCGATGACATCGCATGTCAACAGCACCTCACAAGCAAATCCCCCAATGAACGGCCTACGCCCCACGCCCAAGGGGCGCGGGTCCCCTCCATTAAATGGGTGCTTCACTTGTGCCCCTTCGCCACCTGGGGGGCTGCTTCGGGTGTGCGCTCCATTGTTGATGTTGGCAAGGGCGCACGGTGACACAGCCGCAAGGCATCGCCGCCGACACATCTAGGAGAAATTGCCATGACTGCTAACCGCATCTTTTTGGGCGACTGCATTGAAGTCCTTAAAACCGTCCCAACCAATCACGTTGACTTTGTGCTGACGGACCCACCTTACTTAGTTGGCTACAAAGACCGCACTGGGCGCTCAATCAAAAACGACATTGAAAGCGATTGGCTCAAACCCGCTTTTCGTGAAGTGTTCCGTGTGCTCAAGCCCGATAGCCTATGCGTGAGCTTCTATGGCTGGACCAAGACCGATTTGTTCTTTGATGCTTGGAAAGCCGCAGGTTTTCGCATCGTTGGGCACATTACTTTCCCCAAACGATACAGCTCATCGATGCGCCTTATGCGTTACTCACATGAGAACGCATACCTCTTGGCTAAAGGCAGCCCCCAAGCCCCGGCATACCCCATTGGCGACGTTATCGACTGGACGTATTCAGGCAATAAATTGCACCCCACACAAAAGCCCTTGAGCGTGCTCACGCCGCTCATTGAAACTTTTTGTCCCCGTGGTGGCATCGTGCTTGACCCTTTCGCGGGTTCAGGCTCCACGTTGATTGCCGCTCGCTCCCTAGGCCGTCGTTATCTTGGCGTAGAGCTCGACCCTCAGTATCACGACCTGGCCAGCAAGCGGATTGCTCAATACGTGGACTTTGAACGCGAGGCGGCTAACGCCTCAAGCATGGAGGCCGCAGCATGACCTATTTCACAAACGTAACAAACGATGCAATTACTCTGCGGCTGCAACTTGAACAAACAACCTTCAAGATTGAGGACCAAGACGTGGTGATGCAGAAACTTCCCACACCTCTAGCGTTTTCACGCAAGGCTTGCAGCCTGCGCGAAGTCTCAGGCGGGGAGCTTTGCACTGTGTATGTATTCAAACGCATCGACATGGACCCGCTCGGCTTTGACGATTTCGCCCGAAACCTTTGCCGCGATGCTGATTGGCTCAAGAGCCAATATTGCGCAATTCCCGTCGCTAACGCTCGGGCTTGCATCATGGTGGTGGCCACCGGCAGACCTATACTTTTTGTGGACACAGAGGGTAGCTCGTACGCTCGATACATCGCGAGGTTGGGATGAATACACACGACAACACTCAGCCTGACTCTTGGCAACTTTTGAGCGATGAAGAGCGCGCCTCTCTTGCCCTAATGGCAAAGCAGCGCTTAGGCTTTGCCACCTTAGAGGAACGAGGCCTCGACCGCCTCGACTTTATGGAGGTGGCCGTATGGACCGTGCGCGATACATTGGCCCGTGCGTTTCTGGCCGGTGTCCAGGCAAAAACCTCAACGCGTTAAACCTGCACCCGCTCGGCAACCAAGCCGGGCGGGTGTTACCAGGCGCGCGTGGCAAAGCTGGTGCCGATCAATCGAGGCGGCAGTGATTCGCTTATCGCTACTCCTGCCGCTGAATGTGGGCGCGGCTTAGCGCTCGCGCTTACTTTTCTGTCTGTGGCACGCCAACATTGAGCGCACGACCGAATCTTCCCCCCAGCTGAGCTGGGTCGGCGCGTCGGCCCCCTGCGGGGTCCGTCTGTTGCGACAAGTCGCGTCACGCAATGCAGTCGGGCCTGAGTTTTGATGGCAAGCCATCTTCTCAAAACTCAGGCCCGACTGCATCGCGTGTCAACAGCGCCTCACAAGCAAATCGACCAATGAACGGTCTACGCCCCACGCCCTACGTGCGCGGGTCCCCCCCATTAAATGGCCGCTTCACTTGTGCCCCAGCTCCCATGGGGGGCTGCTCCGGTCGTGCGCTCAATTCCTTATTCGGCATGAGTGCATGGCGAGCAAGCGTTCAACAACTTCCCCGCCGCCGAACTCTCTTGGAGATTCGATATGCCAAATTGGTGCTTCACCTCAATGTCTGTCACGGGCCCTGCCTCTCTAGTCTCAGAATTCATTGAATTCGCTAAGTCAAAAACGGATGACTCAGTTTTGACCTTCCGAAATTTCGTCCCCATGCCACCAGCCCTTGAAATCGTCTCAGGCTCGGATGGCGAAATGGGTTATGCCGTGTTTCACTCAGATACCCAGTGGCAGCGTTACCTTGGCTACCCTTGGGTTCAAGAGCACAACATCACGACATTGCCCCAGTTGCAGGCTTATGTTGAAAAACATCATCCTCAAGCAAAAGCCACGGGGAAGGTCTATGCGGATAACTTGGCGCTCTACGGTGCAAAAAATTGGTATGACTGGAGCATTGGGAACTGGGGCACAAAGTGGGATGCGTGCTCGGCCACACTCACCCACGTCGAGAGTGGCCACGCCTCTTACTCATTTGAAACCGCTTGGTCTCCTGCCATGCCCGTTTTCTTGGCCATGTCTGAAAGATTCCCAGACCTAAAAATCTGCGCCACCTTCGATGAAGAAGCCGACTTCTACAAATTTGAAGCGGCTTGGTTCGGTGGCAACCAAGTCAGTGAGCGCAATTTGATGCACGAGTAATTCGCCTCGGCGGGGTCTACGCCCCGCCTTGCAAAACAACACCTCAACCGCGCCGCTTTGTCATATATGTGCCGCAAAACCGCTGATTTTTCTCACAAATGCCTCACTTGTGGCACATCTGAGCCAGCCCCGCCGGTTTTGTCACCAAAGTGCCGCATCCGAGGCACATTTGAGAAAAAACGGGAGAAAAACACGCCCCAAAACACCCTAGAAAATCCAGTGCAGGATAGGCGCATAGCGCCGAAAGTGCCCGAATTTGGTCACTTATAAAACCCCTTGGATCATCAATCGCATTTCACTTATTCACAGCTTCTGTGGATAACTCTGACGTGACTTAATCACAAATCAAGCATCTGCGCCATCGGCTGAGCAAGCCTAAACTTATTGCGGTCAGTCACTGATAGCTATTTAAACACCTGTTTTATTGCTGGGTTAGGATTGCAAAGATTCGACTATTCAGTGTTTTTCGCAATATGAAACCGCCAAGCCAAGCCAAGCCAAGCCAAGCCAAGCCAAGCCAAGCCAAGCCAAGCCAA